>SDBT01020962.1_pt1 | contig 10214 bp, 11 predicted proteins | sample 2277101 | NCBI WGS metagenome assembly SDBT01 (sample SAMN10404973, study PRJNA504765) | marine sediment metagenome | isolation source: marine sediment core GS10_PC15, 103 cmbsf | place: Arctic Ocean: Southern Knipovich Ridge | collected 2010
CAGTACCGGGCGCTTTTAAACGACGAGGAAATCACCCGATCTTTTCGTGTGGTTGTATTCGATATGCCGTGGCACGGAAAGTCTTCTCCACCCCCGGGTTGGGAGCGCGAGGAATACCGGCTCACAACAAAAACATACACGGACCTCATCATGACGGTCGCTCGTACCCTCGAGTTGGTAAGCCCGGTGGTGATGGGCTGCTCCATCGGCGGTCGAATCGTGCTGAACCTGGCCATACAGCACGCAGAAGAGCTGCGTTGCGTGATCGGGCTTCAATCCTCGGCACGCCTCCATCCCTACTACGACATTTCCTGGCTGCATCGTCCGGACGCTCATGGCGGGGAGGTCTGTGCGGGGATTGTTTCCGGTCTGATCGCACCCCAAAGCCCGGACAAGGAGCGCTGGGAGACGTTATGGCATTATATGCAGGGAGGTCCCGGGATCTTCAAGGGCGATTTGTATTTCTACAAGATCGAGGGGGATATGAGCGACAAGCTCGATGCCATCGACACGGCAAAATGTCCGGTCTACATGCTCACTGGGGAATACGACTACTCCTGCTCCCCGGAAGACAGCAAGGCTGCGGCAGAGGCTATTCCGGGGGCGGAATTGATCATCATGAGCGAGCTTGGCCATTTCCCGATGAGCGAAAATCCCAAAAAGTTCCGGACCCATCTTTTGCCGATACTGAAAAAAATTCTCGCTGCAGAGAGTTGATCCGGTTATGATGGTTCATGGGCATACGCCGCTTCAGGGATGACGCTGAAATCTTTATCCCCGGGTTTTTGCCAATAGAGAATGATGGTTGCCGTACCCTTTCGCTGATAATACCGGATCAGAAGTGGATACCAACCGGCCTCTGCGATGGATACCTTTCCGATTTCCGTGTATCGATCACCATCAGGATCCCATTCGGGCTCGTCAACAATCAACTGTTCGCTGATAAAAACCCGGATACCATCGTTCACAAAGGATTTGAACCGGTATTCTCCCGGTTTTTCCAGGTGAATGTATCCGGTCATGTGCAGACCGATCAACCGGGTAACACCGCTGTCAAATACTTCGTCCTTCCCGAAACTGTGGTTAAGATAGGGAATCGGTTTTCCGGGCTTCCCTTTTCTTTTCAGTTTCTTTCCGAAGGGCAGCTTATCCAGATGTCTGTAGCGAAAATTGTGAATATACAATACGGAAAGACCCGGCTGTAATTTGTCTTGGCTGATCGCTGACGGTTTCATGTCTGCTTTTGATGCAATGGGTATGCATGCGCTGAAAGCGATCAGGACTGCTATCGCCGGCAACACGATATGTTTATGCAATAACCGGATCATTCTTCTCCTTGTAATCTTTCTATTATCGCAGCCCATTCATTATGAAAACTAATCGTTTTGAGGCAGGTTCCCAAGTAAATCCATGATATATTCTGCCGCCTGATCCGCTCCATGAGGCTGTTTCCTCTGTATGGGCTGTAATTTTAACAGGTCCGGAATAAAGGAAGGCCAGTTGCCGGTATTAAACGCCTCTTCAGATATCCCCACCCCGTTCATTTTATTCTTTATAAACGGTGTAAAGACTTCGGATTCGCGAAACGTGGGGCGTTTAACGAAAATTAACGGAACACCGCCATAGAAGACTTCGGCAAGGGTGCTGTATCCGGATTTGCCCACAACGACATTCGATGCATGAATCAGGTCGGGATGATAATAGTCGGAATGGTACGGTAGAACAATCACGTTATTGTCTCGAATAAAGGACTCCCCGCCGCCTGAAATAACAAAGCAGTATTCCGGATGCTTTCTGAGCGTTTCCATGATATCGAAATGCTGAGGAATCCCGCCCATGGTGATCATTACCATCGGTTCGGTCTCCGGTATACCTAGTTCAGAGCGAACTTTCTCAGGAAGGGTGCGAGGCTTTCTGCTGACCGGACGGACCGTTATGTCGACACGCTTCGGATTGCAGACCGGTATGGTCTGAATATGAAAATCAACGGAATCAAACAACCGATTCAAATATTCGATATGGACTTTAATTCTCTCATCCTTGATTACATAGCGCTCATATATCCAATCCCACGTAAAATTTTCAATCAACACGGAACTGATACCTAAAGTCTTTCCCACCTCTATTCCCATGGGCGCAATATCGCATAAGATTACATCACAGGCGGCATCGGATACGATTTTTAATACCGGTTCGAGCCGCTTTGAATCGAAGGGAAAAAAGCTATCCAGATGTTTCAGTGACCTTGATATATCCTCATTAAACGGGTTTTTCTGGACCAAGCCGATATCCGTCAACACGGAGTGAATGGTAAACGGACCGGACAGGGAATCTTTAAAAAACCATTCCGGTACAGCGGTAAAAATCTCAAAATGAAGCCCGGGGTTCAATTCATGCAGGGCAGCCATAATACCGGCTGCACGAGCGGCATGCCCGAGCCCGTGGGAGGATATAAAAAATGCGATGTGAGATGATTTAGCCATAGGCAAACTAATTGAAACATATAAAGTATATCAATAGATGCAGTTGATGAAATCAAGGTAACCGCATTTGGATGCCGTGTTCAGAAATAATCCTTTCGGAATTGAAAATTAACACATAGTTGGAAAATTGGGTTACAGGTTTCAGTGTTCAGGTTTCGGAAAAACACTCCTGAAACCTGAAACCCTTAAACAGGCATAAACCGGTTAAGCGCTGTTGTCGAGCAGGGTTTTCAGTTTATTTGCAGCCAGCAGCGTGAACTCAACGATACCGGAAAGGGTTTGATCATTAATGGCATCGGCAAATCCCACCACCCAAATGGCTAAAGGCAGTCCCCTCTGATTTCCAAGACTCACGGCTACGGCCCGAACACCCGGCAGATATTCTTCGTCATCCAACGCATATCCTTGTTGCCTGACCCGCTTAAGTTCCTCGAGGTAGGCTGCCGGTGCGGTAATCGTTTTTTTCGTATATGCATGCAGGCCGATGTCTTCAATGATTCTTTTTGCCTGATCGCCGTTGAGACCGGCCAGAAATGCCTTACCCACGGCCCCGGCCAGAAGCGGGATGGAGCTTCCGGGCGGTGAAGATATTTTTAGCGGTTTTAATGCATCTGCAGTGGCAACAATGACTCCGCGGGATTTGCTCAATACCCCCAAAAATACGGTCTCCCCGATCCGGTCCCGCAGTTCTTCAAGCAAGGGTTGCGCCCGTTCTGTTACCCTTAGGTAATTCCAGCTTCTGAAAGCAAGTTCAACCAGTGTCGGGCCGAGATAATATTTTCTTTTCTGAGGATCTTCTTCCAAGGATCCCGTCATTACCAGGGCTTGAATCAACCCATGGGTGGAGCTTTTGCTGAACCCCAGCATGTGTGCCAATTCGCTGAGGCCCAGTCCTTTCTTCGATTCCGCCACCACATTGAGAATCTGAAATGCCTTTTGAACCGCAGGTGCCTGATAACCCGAAGGTCCATTGGAAAACCCGGCTTTTATATCCATTTAACAAACTTTCCGCCAATGAGTAAAATTTTACCTGTTTAAGCCGTTCGCTTCATAAGTTTTTTCTCCGGATGCATGAATATATCCTGAGTAAACGTAATGGTTTCAGTGTTCAGGTTTCAGTGTTCAGTTCTTAAGCACGTATGTTTCCTGACACCCGCCTGCGTGGCCGAAGCCACTACGTCGCGGCGAAGGCCCGAAACCTGACACCTGAAGCCTATAATAATGATCATTTGAATTTCAGAGGCCGACACCAATGTCTACCGATGTATAATAGATAACCAAAACATATTATTGTTCACTATAATGAACACAATTGCATTCTTACTCCCTCGCCCATCCCGTGTCAAGAACAAAACATGGGATTGATATATTCATACAATTAAAGGGTTAATATTGATTTGTCATTAATTTTGATTGACAAACAATTTTATAATGATAAAATAGATAGACTTGTTTGTTCATTTCAGTGAACAGGAGGGAGGACGTATGAAAATCAAAAAAATCATGGAAGGCCCCAGAGACGGAGAAGTTCGTTGCCTGGCCTGTTTTACCCGTTTTCGTCCGGAGCTGGGGGCGGAATCGGCGAATTGCCCGAAATGCGGCATTGTCTGGCGGATTTCCTGGCCGTACCCCAAGACGGCTAAAGTCCGCGGACCGGTGTGGGACACATACCCCACCGAGATTGATGAAAATGTCTAGAAAGGAGAGACCATGGCACTGAATCGAAAGATTGCCTATATCGATCTGACCACAGGGAACGTTGAGATCACCCCGATTCCCCTTAAGTGGCGGAAAAAATATCTGGGCGGACGGGGGCTGGATGCCTACCTGCTCTATAAACACGTCCCCAAAGGATGCGACCCCTTAGGACCCGATAATGCTGCACTGATCAGCGCAGGGTTGCTGGTGGGAACCCTGGCATCCGCATCGGCTAGAACCCACGTTATGGCGAAATCGCCGTTAACCAACCTTTTGGGCTCGGCCAATATGGGGGGTTTTTTCGCTCCGGAGATGCGATGGGCCGGTTTTGATCACCTGGTCATCAAAGGTCGTGCCGACAAACCGGTATATCTCTACATTCACGACGGGGAGATCGAGATCCGTGACGCGGCAAACGTTTGGGGAGCCGGTGTTTATGATACACAGGATATTATCCGCAAAGAACTCGGAGATGAAGAAACCCAGATTCTCTGCATCGGGATAGGGGGTGAAAACCTTGTCCGCTATGCCAATGTTATGACCGGGCGTAAGAATGCCGCAGGGCGAACCGGCATGGGAGCGGTTCTGGGCTCTAAAAATCTCAAAGCCATCGCCTGTCGGGGCACCATGGATATCGAGATCAAACACCCGGAAAAAGCCTTGGAATACAACAAAGAAATCATCGACCAGGTCATCTCGACAAAGGTTTCTCAGATCATGCAGCGGTGGGGCACGAATTTTATCTATGGGGTTACCAATACCACCGGCCTGGTGAGAACCCGAAATTTCCAATACAACCAGCTGCCCAACAGCGAAGACATCGAATGTGAAAATCTCGACAACTATTCCTTCGGCATGGACGGGTGTTTCGGCTGCCAGGTTCATTGCCGGCACCGGTATACCATCAAGGAGGGGCCGTATGCAGGTACCTATGCCCAGGGCCCCGAATATACCAGCCAGGGGGCATTCGGAACCGAGGTCGGCTGCCGAAGCATGAATACCATACTCGTGGGGAACCATCTGGTAAATGACTATGGCCTGGACACCCTTGAGGTGGGCAGCTTGATCGGTTGGGCTATGGAGCTTTACGAGAAAGGAATCCTGACGGATGAAGATACAGACGGTCTGAAGCTGGACTGGGGAGACGATGAGGCCGTACTGGAAATGGTCAAGAGAATAGCCTTCCGAGAAGGATTGGGAGATATTCTGGCTGAAGGCCCCATGGGTGCGGCAGAAAAAATCGGTAAAGACTGTGAAAAATACTTGATTCATGTCAAGGGGATGAGCAACCTGCATTCCGATGAACGCCCCACCCCGGCCCTGGCTCTGAATATAGCCGTTTCCTCCCGGGGCTCGGATCATCTACGGGGACGGCCGGCCATAGATTTATACAATCTTCCCATGGAGGTGCTGGATCGGGTGTATCGAAACCCGGACGGGTATGACGGCCCCCTGACCAACAATTATTCCGAGTATGAGGGCAAGCCGCGGATGGTTCTATGGCAGGAACTCAATTACATGGCGGTGGATTGCCTGGGAGTCTGCAAATACCATACGATATTCTTAAGCCCCAACCATCCCACCTTCGGTGAGTTTGAAAAATTGATCTACCTGAACACCGGTTTGGAAATCAACACCCTGGACCTTTGGAACATTGCCGATCGTTGCTATACAATCGAGCGGCTTTTCAACATCCGGGAGGGAATGACCCGCAAGGATGACTGGCTCCATGACCGTTATTTTGACGAACCCACCAAGTTGGGGCTTCCGGTGGCCAGGGGAAAATCCATCGATCGGAAAAAATTCACGGCCATGCTGGACGAATACTACCATCTTCACCAATGGAACGAAGACGGGGTTCCGACGCCCGAGCTTCTGGAAAAGCTGGAAATTCAAAGCTTGTAATGGATTAACCAACCGGTTTTGGTATTTGAAAAAAGATTTATCTGAAAATAAGGAGATCGATTCATGGCAAAAAAGATGCTTGTGGTAGATCCGGAACGATGCACGGGGTGCAGGCTGTGCGAAATTACCTGTTCTGTGAAACACACAGGATTCAGCAATCCGACAAAAGCTAGCATCCATGTGATTAAATGGGACAATGTTGGATTCTATCTGCCCATGCGTTGCCAGCAATGTCAGGATGCGCCGTGCATGGCGGTTTGTCCCAAAGAAGCGATTTATAGGGATCAAGAGTTGGATCGGGTCATGGTGAACTATGATCTGTGTATCGGATGCAAGATGTGCGTATCTGCCTGCCCCTTCGGAGCCATGGGATTTGATGCGGATCGCGGGCGGGTTTTCAAGTGTGATCTCTGCGATGGAGATCCTCAATGCGTCCGCTTCTGTGATATGAAAGCAGTCGATTATGTGGAAACCGCAAAATTCCAATATCCGAAAATGAGAGAAGCAGGCGAGAATTATTCCGAGCTGATGAGGAAACATGGATAGTTGTCCATCCATAAATGGCCATTTTCCCGCCGAGCGGCGTTCTCCGCGGGTTTTTGCCTGCGACGTACAAAAAGTACGTCTCGGCATAAACCCTTATGCGGCCTTGCTCAACGAAAAAATTGCTCATTTCTGAATTGGACACGTTTCTGCCCCATTGCTTTTCGTGGATAGGCACTAGCTAAAACGGAATGTTGGAATGTTGGAATATCTGGGGATTCTATGAAGATTACCATTGAGTTTTTAGGACTGCCGAACCTCTCCGGGGTGCTCGGGAAGAAAAGCGAGATCGAATTTCCAGGTGGAACGATCCCGGATCTCACTTCATATCTAATTCGACGTTACGGCCCCAAAGTTCGGCAGATGCTGCTCGATGCAGACGGGCAGCTTGATTCCACCATTCAGGTCATGATCAATGACGATGGGTTTCTCCCTCGACACCAATTAAGCGAAAAATCGATCAATGAAAATGATATCGTAAGATTCATGCTGCTGGCCGGAGGAGGCTAATAAATCGAATATTTAATATTGAAGATTGTAAGAACTAATTTCGATTCAATTTTCAATTTTCAATTTTCAATTTTCATTGGAAAGTTATGTCTTATTTCGTCGTAAATGAAAAGTGCAACGGATGTCTGTCTTGCGTAGAGAACTGCCCGGCGGCCGCCCTCCGATTTGAAGATACCGGCAGCCGGAGAAGCCTGTTGCACAATATGGCCCTGTGCGCCCGGTGCGGTCAATGCTGGCGCATATGTCCACAGGAGGCTATCGAATTTCAGCATCTCTTACAAAACCAATGGGATCACGTAATCACCCTGGATCTGGTGAGGTGTAGAGTCTGCGGGGAACCGATATATACCAACGATTTTAATGAGACACTTCAGGAAGCGCTTAACGAAAGTCTCGATGCGCTGTGTCCTAAGCATAGAAAGGATAAAGCGGCCGCCCCATGGCCGAGGCTGGCACCCGGCAAGTCCATACATGGAGATAAAGCACAATGATAACAGGGGATCTCAAACCGGTTGAAGAAATTGCTAAAAGCATTTCCGGCTTTGATCATGTCCTTGTGCTCGGTTGCGGAAGCTGTGTTACGGTGTGCCTCTCCGGTGGGGACCGTGAAGCAAAAGCACTTGCCCAAGAGCTCGCCCGCATTCGCTATTATGAGGCTTCCCCTCCTGTTTTTAAGAAGGAAACGATCGAGCGGCAGTGTGAAAGAGATCTGATTGAAACCTACCTGAACGTTCCACCCGAAACGGATGCAATCCTGTCTTTAGCCTGCGGCGCCGGCGTTCAAACCGTATCGGATGTTTTTGACACCCTGACCGTGATCCCGGCATTGAACACAACGTTTCTGGGGGCGGCGGATGCACCCGGTATCTGGCGGGAAAAGTGTCAAGGCTGCGGAGACTGTCTGCTGGAAATCACAGGCGGTATATGCCCCGTGGGTCGGTGTGCCAAAGGTTTGTTCAATGGACCCTGCGGGGGATCGCAGGGCGGGCACTGCGAAGTTCACCAGGAGATCCCTTGTGCCTGGGCCATGATTTACCATCGATTAAAGAAGCAAAACAGACTTCATCAGCTGAAGGCAATCTACCGTTCAAAAGACTGGCGCCCCGGAGGCGCGGCCGGTCCCAGGGAACGTAAGCGCACCGGTATCGGGGGAAGCCCGGGGGATATAGCATAGAGCATAGAGGTTGTTTTGAAAGATGAACATCGAACGTCCAACATCGAACATCCAACATCGAATGAAAAAACAAATCCCCGATACCGAACATTCAACGACTATTTCTGTTTCTTTTCAGCCGTTTTGATACTCGTAACGAAAATCTTAATTAGTTCCTCTATTTCCTTATAATATCATTTGGTAGTTCAGGTTTTTTAATTAGTGGTGCACGCTGAATAAGTTTTAACTATCTCTGGGTCTCCCTAAGTTCCTTTAATGAGGCTCTTGCCCTTGTTTTTATCTTTCATTCAACATTCGATGTTGGTCGTTCGATGTTCAATGTTCATTCTTTCAGTCCCGCCTGAGCAAAAACAACTTAGCGCTTATGGCGCTATGCTCCATGCTCCTTACCCGATCTTAAGAACCATCGCGGCCGCCGTATCCCCTGCAGCGCATCCCCCCCAGAGCAGATATCCGCCGCCTTTCATGGCAACCTCTTCGATTCCTTCGATGATGCATCTCCCTGCGGTAGGTGCCTGGGGATGTCCGAAAATCAAAGAGCAGCCAAAATTGTTGATGGTATCGGCTTCAACATTCAATTCCCGGGCAAAATAAATATCGTTTACCGCAAAGGGATTGTGCGTTTTGATGGCAGCCACATCCTGAACCGTTATCCCGGCCTTTTCCAATGCCATTCCGGCAGCCGGCACGACGGCCTTTGCCATAAATCCCTTTTTCTCCCTGGCATATCCGTAGGAAATCACTTGAATTTCGATTTCGGGATCCCGGCTGAGCGCTTTCGCCTTATCCCGTGTGGTAACGGTAACGCCGCAATTGCCATCCGCCGGATGGGTCTGGGAACCGAAGGTATGCACCCCCTCCGGGATGACCGGCCTTAAACCGGCAAGGCCTTCGGCAGTACTCTCCGTTATCCCTTCGTCGGCTTCCAGTAGAATCGTTTTCTTTTTGGACAGTTTCACTTCTGCCGGAAACATGTACCGTTTTTGAAACGCCCGGTCATCATCAAGACCGTCTTGATACTGTTCATATCTCCGTAAAGCCATGGCATCGCATTGCTCCCGGGTAATACCGGCTTCATTGGCAACATTTTCCGCGGTCTGTATCATGGCATTTTTGGCCCAGGGGTCTCGACCGAAATTATCCATTAACCAATTTTCGGACAAAACCTCGCCGCCGGGCCCCTTCGGGTTGGGCCATACGGTGTGTGGGCCATTGGAGCACCGGTCTACCATGAGACAATAGGCATTCTGATACAACCCGGTCTCCACTCCGACACTGGCTTGGTATATGCAGGTGGCAGACGTAGTGCAGGCCTGACTGATGACCATCCCCGGAGCCGATTCAGCCCCCATCAGAGCAGATGCCCAGGGCCCGCCGTAAAACCATTGGGGTTGTCCGATGGTAATTCCAAGGTAGACAAAATCGAACATCGAGGGGTCCCAGTCTTTTTCCGCAAACCATCTTTTGGAAGTATCGGCGCCAAGTTGTATGGCATGTTCATTGGCCAGGCTCCCCTGCCACCGGGCAAAGGGCGTACTGTAGTAACCTCCGTAAGGAATATACACTTTTGTCAACATCGTTCTGACCTCCCTAATTCTATTTTGTGAATAGCGTCTTATTATTTTCTTTGCATGTTATGAAAAACCCAATACCCAAGCACCAGCTGTTAAAATCTCAAATAACAAGCACCAAATCACAAACAAATTCCAAATTCCAATATCCAATGACCAAGTTTTGATATGTTCGTTATTCGATATTTGGTGCATGTTTGGGATTTTGAATTTCGGTCATTGTGATTTGTTTGGAATTTGATATTTGTGATTTGGAATTTCCGGTTTATCCGGGTTAGGTTTTTTTAATCCTCACAACTTATTATACAAATATGTGTCATTCCAATTAAT
>SDBT01020963.1_pt1 | contig 10214 bp, 11 predicted proteins | sample 2277101 | NCBI WGS metagenome assembly SDBT01 (sample SAMN10404973, study PRJNA504765) | marine sediment metagenome | isolation source: marine sediment core GS10_PC15, 103 cmbsf | place: Arctic Ocean: Southern Knipovich Ridge | collected 2010
GAAGATCGATCACCGGAATCACCGTGCTGCGAAGATTGATCAGTCCCTTGACGTAGGGGGGCGTCTGCGGGACGCGCGTGATCTCACCCATCAGGATGATTTCCCGGACCTTGGTAATCTCGATGCCGTACTCTTCCTGGGCCAACCGAAAACTGACCAGTTGCATGGTTCCTGTTGCTTCGTCCAGGCTGCTCTCTCGACTCGTCTCTTGAATGGTCGTGGACATGACGTGTTTCCTCTTGTTAGTTACCGTGGTGGCGAAGCGGACCGGCGTTCCGCGACGGTTGCCCGCTAGGGCGTCCACAGTTTCCATGTGTGTCTGCTCTACGCAGACCGGGGACTTCCCCTAATTGGTCTAGGCAACCGTAGCATACACATAGTGACCGTGGTTAATTTTTACGTTTTGCCCCGCGGGCCCGCGGCTGCCAACGGGGTGTAAAGGAAATGGCCGGTGCGTTCGCAGGTTGCGTCGGGCTGCGGCATGCTTGCCCGATCCGCGTGGCTACGAAAGCGCCGGCCGGTGGTGGATTCTCGCGGTAATCCGGTGTCGGCGGATTAGCCGCAACCGAGCTTCTCGAGCTTCTCGCGAAGCGTGTCGGCCGTAAACGGCTTGACCAGATAGTCGGATACGCCCGCTTGGATCGCCTGCATCACACGATTTTTTTCCGCCTCGGTCGTGATCATGATGATCGGCACCTCGGCGTCTTGGGCGCGGATCTCTGCGACCACTTCCAATCCGGTTTTGCCGGGCATGTTCCAGTCGGTCAGCACCATGTCGAACTCACCCGGCTTGAACAACGCCACGGCCTCGGCGCCGTCGGCGGCCTCGGTGGTCTCGGTTACGCCCACGGCCTGAAGTGACCGCAGGATGATCTTCCGCATGGTGCTGGAATCGTCTGCTACTAGGACTCTTGCGCTCATGACATTCTCTCGCTGCTGAGAAATAAAGTGGTTTGTTGTATCATTTGCAGTCCCCCATAAACCTTTAGGGACTTCAAGACAACGGTAGGTCGGCAAGCCGAATAGTCAAGCCGTGTTGCCCGTAGAAAACGCCGCGAAAACCAACGTCAATACCGCCCGTTCCGTCGATGCCGGGGGGCACGCCCGGCCTCTCCGGGCCCGCGAATACCGCCAACTTCTACCCAACCGTTGCTACCCGACCGCGGCAGGAACCCGGCTGCACCAAAGTCGCTTGACTTGGCGGACGATCACGGCAGCCGCGTTGTCCAGGCCGAACTGCCGGTCGACGTTGCCCTCGACGCAGGCCACTTTGTTCATGCCGTAGACGTCGGAACTGGCCTCGTCCTGCCCGAGGACGTACCCTCCGGCGTCACGGATCGCCGCGCACCCGGCGGCCCCGTCGCGGCCCATGCCGGTCATAATCACTCCCAGACATCGGTTGCCGAAGATCTTGGCCGCGTCGGCCATCAACACGTCGACCGACGGTTTGTGGCCGCTGACCGTTGGGCTGTCATCGAGCAAGGTCTTGACGCACTTGCCACGCCCGCGCAGTCCCAGGTGGCTCCCACCCGGGGCGATCAGCACATGGTTCGGCTCCAATGAGTCGCCGATCGCGGCCTCCTTGATCGACAGGGCGGATAACGAATCGAGTCGCCAGGCGAGCGGTTTGGTGAAACTCGACGGCATGTGCTGCACGACCACGATCGCCGGCATCGGCGGTTGAAGCGTCTCGAACAAGCTAACCAGCGCCGGTGGCCCACCCGTGGAAATCCCGATCACAATACACTTGTCGGCCAGTTCTTCCGGAGTTGTATCGAGCAGTTTCGTGGGAGCCGTCTTCCGCGAACTCCGGTCGGCCCGTTGCTGCTTCCGCTCCCGGCGAATCTGCAGAATCCGCTTCACGTCGGTGCCGGCCGCCGAACGGATCATTTGCAGCAGTGTCCCACCCAACACTTCTTCGGCGTCCGAACCCCGCTCGGGCTTGGCTACGTAGTCCAGCGCACCGCGCTGCAGGGCGTCGAGCGTGACGTCGGCTCCCGCCCGGGTCAACGAACTGACCATGATCACCGGAACCGGATGCCGGGTCAACAACGCGTCGAGCGTTTCCAGACCGTCCATCCCCGGCATCTGGATATCGAGCGTGACCACGTCCGGGTGAACCGACTCGAACACCTCAAGGGCTTTTTCGCCGCTTCGTGCGATGCCGGCCACTTCCATGCCCGGCTCGGCGGCGATGTTGTCGCAGATCATTGTCCGGATAACCGCCGAGTCGTCCACGACCAATACACGAATGTTCTCTGTAGTCATCTCGTGCCCAAACTCCTGCGTGAGGTGAAGCGTCTGTCGAGTAGCCCGTCGGACTCTCGACCAAGTATAACTTCTCAATTGGGTACAGGTGGCCCTATTGTGTCACGACGTCGCCGCTACGGCGGCCGAATCCGTGGCGCGGGTGATATAGACGGCAAATACTCGCCCCACAACGCCCATTGTCGTTACAATCCGCGGAAACAGCCCCGCGAGTACGGTCCGGCGCCGTGCGCCGGGTGTGGGGCCCACAAGGACGCGATGCGGCGACAGGTAGAAACTAGCCGGATACTTGCCCACAAAGATCAATCGTGTGCTAGGGTTCCCTGGGTATCGAGTTTCCAGGTATCGAGTTCCTAGGTAATGGGCAAGTGGAGCCCGGCTTTTATGGAGCCATCGGCAGCGAGAGGCGCTGAGCCGAAGGGCCCCAGGCAAGACAATGTCATCAGGAGGTTGCGATGTCGTCACCCGAAGCAAGCGTAAGCGAAGAAACCTTTGGGCAACATCTCGAAGAGATGCGAATCCAGATCGACGCCCTCCCCGCCGACAAACGCCCTCACCTCTACGCAATGGCCGACGAGGTACAACGGCAACACGCACAGATGCTGAAGACTTGCGCCGATGCCGGTCAGACGGCAAACCATCTGCGCCGAATCGCGAATTCCAAAAAGAAAACGCCCGCATGAAAGAATCGCGAGTTCCAACAAGGAAACGCCTGCATGAAAGTCGAGTATATCAACCCTTTCGTGGCCGCCACCCGGTCCGTCTTTGCGACGATGCTCGGTTGTGAAATTACGCGCGGCGCCCCCTTCTCAAAGGAAGATCACCACCCGCAACATGAAGTCAGCGGCGTGATCGGACTTTCCGGAAAGGCGCGGGGAACCGTCGTCCTCAGCCTCGAACACAACGTCGCTCTGGCCGCCACCGAAGCCCTGTTGGGAGAACGGCCCGAGGGCATCAACGCCGACGTCATCGACGCCGTCGGTGAACTGACCAACATGATCGCCGGCGGAGCCAAGGCAAAGCTCGAAGAGTTGGAATTAACCGCCAGCCTGCCCAGCGTGATCACCGGGAAATCACATACGGTCGATTTCCCTTCGCAAGCCGTACGCATCGGCATCCCTTTCGAGTCGCAGTGGGGAACCTTGTTAGTTGAAGTCGGGTTGGTCGAACAACAGGCCGAAGCCCCTGTCGCCGCCGTTGCCGCGGTTGGCGAAAGATAGTGCCGGGTGAGAATCCGCGCTGCAGGTGCCACTTTCGAGCATCCCAGCCGGCAACGCCCGCAGAACAACAGTGTGGATCATCCCATGGAATCCGCTTCCAGAAAAATCCTCATCGTCGACGACGACGACGCCTTCCGGCGACTGCTCGTTACGCTTTTGCGAGACGACGGCCAACTGGAAACTGCCGCCAGCGGGGAAGAAGCTCTCGAAATAGTGTCGCGATTCCTGCCCGACCTGATCCTGCTGGACATCATGATGCCCGGGATCGACGGATACGAAACCTGCCGCCGCCTCAAGGCGGGCCCTCCCAGTGAACGCGCCCACGTGATCATGGTTTCCGCCAAGTCGTCGCGAGAGGAGCAGGCGCGGGCGTTCGAGGTCGGCGCGGACGACTACATCGTCAAACCGATCGATCCGCAAGAACTCCGCAGCCGCGTCCAACTCCACTTCCGGTTGTGTGAGGCACTCAGCACGGTTGAATCCGTGCAGACAAAGATCGAGTCGCACGACTCGATCATCAAGCGGATGGCCGAACGGCGTGCCCGCGAAATCGTCGATACCCAGGATATCGCCGTCTTCACGCTGGCCAAGGTGTCCGAATTCCGCGACCGGGAGACCGGCGACCACCTCATCCGCATGCGATCCTACTCCCAACTCCTTGCCGAGCGGCTCACACCGAGCGGTCCATACACGGATCAAATCGACAAGACGTTCCTCGACGACCTCTACCGGTCGAGCCTGCTGCACGATATCGGTAAGATCGGCATCAGCGACGCCATCCTGCTGAAACCTGGCAGGCTGACGCCCGACGAATTCGAGATTATGAAGCAGCATTCGGTCATCGGCGCCAACATCCTCGATCAGGCCATTACGCGTTCGCAATGCGGCGGGTTTCTCGCCATGGCGGCCGCCATCGCCCGCTTCCACCACGAACGATTCGACGGCACCGGCTATCCGGCCGGTTTGCAGGGCGAGGAAATCCCCCTGCCGGCACGAATCGTCGCCGTAGCCGACGTCTACGATGCACTCACCTCCGCCAGGCCCTACAAACGGGCCTTTTCGGCGGAAGATTCTCGCGAAATGATCCTCTGCGAATCCGGCCGACACTTCGATCCGGTCATCGTCGAAGCGTTCCGTGAATGCTTCGACGACTTCTTGAAAATCCGCGAACAGAGCGACGAGCAGCCGGAAACCGTCGGGGCCATGGCCTTCGTAGAGCACGAACTGGCCTTCGCCGACGCGTAACACACCCGGCCCCTCGTCCTTCACCAAGCCACCCTTGCATGTGCTCTCCCGGTGTATTACACTGGTCGGAATGTCAAATTCGCTTGCCGACTGCAGCCTGTTCTTCAAGGAGTTCTTCAGGAACTTCCACACCACCGGTGCCGTGATGCCCAGCGGACGCTTCCTCGCCGCCGCGCTGGCTCGCTTCGTCCGTGAAGGAACCGACACCGACAGGAAAATACTTGAAGTCGGCCCCGGCACCGGCGCGGTCACCCGGTGGATCATCCCCGCCATGCGCGACGGCGACCGGCTCGATCTGGTCGAACTCAACGAAAGCTTCGCCGCTCGGCTCCGCCACCGCTTCGAGCACGACCCGGCCTTCCGAGCCATCGCTCCACAAAGCCGCGTGTTGCACTGTGGCGTCGAAGAACTCGCCGCAACTGAGCGCTACGACCTGATCGTCTCGGGACTGCCTCTGAACAACTTCTCGGCCGAGGCCGTCGAGCGAATCCTGGCCGTAATGGTCGGCCTCTTGCAGCCCGGCGGAACGCTATCCTTTTTCGAGTACATCGGCATCCGCCGGCTACGGTCGTTGGTCAGCCGCGGTGCCGAGCGCCGCCGCCTACAACGCATCGGCCGGGCCATGGATGCCGTACTGGGCGACCATGAAATCGCCCGCGACCGAATCTACCCAAACGTCCCCCCCGCTTGGGTGCATCATGTGATGATGTAAGCTCTTCTCTCCTCCCTCCTCCAATAATTTACAATCTGCTCTTGCTCCGCCAGGCCGTTCTTGCGACACTACCAGCCCTTTTTCTGGAAAGATTATCTCTGTGGGCTTACGCCATGCGCGGTTTGGTTGCAATCGGTCTATTGTTGACGGGCCTGCCCGGCTGTATGCCGGGGCCGATGGGTATGGATCCGATGGACGGTGCAATGGGCGGGCCACAGTACCCGTACCCGACGTCGCCGGCCGGGGTCTATCCGAACCCCGTGTTTGTGCCGATCGCCGACAACGTAACCGCTTGGGAGACCGTGGTCGACGTGATCGACGACTACTTCAAGATCGAACGCGAAGAGCCCGTCAGGCTGATCGGCAACACGCTGACCGAGGGGCGGATCGACACCTTCTCGAAAACGGCCGCGACGATGCTCGAACCCTGGCATCTCGACTCGGTCGGGCAGTCCGAGCAGTTGGAGGCCACGCTGCAATCGATGCGGCGCCGGGCCATGGTACGGGTGATTCCGACCGAGGGTGGCTACCTGGTCGACGTAGCAGTCTACAAGGAACTCGAAGACGTCCAACAGCCCGAACATGCCACGGCCGGGGCCGCCACGTTCCGCTACGACGGTTCACTCGCACGGGTGGTCAATCCGGTCGGCGGGCAAGATGTCGACAACGGCTGGATTCCGCAGGGCCGCGACGTGGCCCTGCAGCAACGGATCATCGCACACCTGGCAGGAATGACGAAATAGAAATGACGAAGCACGAATGACGAGGGGAAATGACGAAGCACGAATGACGAATGACGAAAACGTCTTGCGGTGTTCTTCACCTTCGTCATTCGTCATTCGTGCTTCGTCATTCCTTATTTACCACTCACCATCGGTTGACCGACTGCCCCTGGCACCGACGTTACCGGGACGACCACGGGGGCACATTTCCGCGTGGCCTTGGTGACCGTGGGCAGTTTCAGTGTGAAGGCGGTTCCCTTGCCGACGGTGCTCTGCACCTGGATCCGGCCGTGATGAGCCTCAATGATGTCGCGGCACATCGAGAGGCCTAGTCCGGTACCGCCTTTGCCGCTGGCGTCGGGACCGCTCTTGGTGGTGTAGAAGGAGTCGAAGATTCGCGGCAGCTTCTCCGCGGGGATGCCGGCACCGTAGTCGCGGACTATTAGATCGATCATGTCTTCTTCGGCGTCGTGCCGCAACTTGATCGCCAGTCGCCCACCGCGGGGCATCGCCTGCCGGGCGTTGATCAGCAGATTCAGCAACACCTGCTGGATCTGGTTGCCGTCGATGAAGGCCTGGGGGATTTCCGGGAAGCTCTTGTCGAGCGTAATCCGGTACTTGTTCATCTCCCGTTCCAGCAGCAGCAGGGTGTTCTCGATCAGCAGCTTCAGATCGGTCGGTTCCTGGCCGGCAGAACGGTTACGGGCCATTCCGAGCACGGTGTTGGTGATCTTGGCCGCTCGGTTGCCGGCGTTGAAGATCTTGTCGAAGCACTTATTCCGGGTGGGCGCGTCCTTGTGGCGGATACCCATCTTGGCGTAGTTGATGATCGTCATCAACACGTTGTTGAACTCGTGGGTGGTGGTGCCGACCAGTTCGCCCAGCGCGGTCAGCCGTTGGGCTTGGACCAGTTGCTGTTTTAGCGATTCGATCTGCTCTCGAAGTTTGGCGATTTCAGCACTGCCGCTGTCTTCCACGAGTTCGCTCCTCAGTCTGGTTGAAATGCCTGACCCTTAGAAGTCCGCGCGAGGCACTAGGTTCACTCTCTTACCACGCCGATGCTTTTCTCGCTGTTTTCCCAAATGCGTATGTCTTAACTCTATATGGGGGAACCACTTAGATCCTTAGCCCGTATCGTCGAACTCGGCTGGGCAACTGTAACCCAAGCGGATATAATCCCCGTCAGTTTGCGTTGCCGGTCACGGATGCTGGTGCTCTGGAGAAGCTAGGATGCACACGATAGAGCTATTGGAGCAGGCGGTCGATCTGGTCGGCCGGCTCGGCTACGAAATCCGCCACGAATGGCTCGACGGCGTGCCGGGCGGGGCCATTGAACTCGGCGGCCGAAAAATCGTCTTTCTCGATCTGGCCATCGGACCGGTCGACCAACTCGATCAGGTCCTCGATGCGCTCAGACGCGAGCCCCAAGCTGCCGAATTACCGATGCCGTTTCAGTTGCGAGAACTGCTGACGGTTCGAAAGAGTGCTTAAACGCCCACGGATTGCGCTGCAATTCAACTACCGGTAGACTTCTCGCCGGTGACGGACTCTCACCACGAGAACGACCAGTCGAGCGTCCTCTACCCGATAAATGATCCGATAATCGCCGACCCGCACCCGATAAAGCCGCTCCTGACCACGAAGCAGCTTGCTACCCGGAGGCCGTGGATTATCGGCCAATCCGAGAATCTTGGCGTCCACTCGCCGGAGCACGTCTCGGGGAAGCGACTTGAGATCCCGGTGTGCGGCCGAAGTGATTTCGATTTCGTAACGCACCTACAGCCCCAGGTCTTTGCGAACCTTTGCGTAAGGTATCGGCTTGTCCGAATCGGCCAACGCCTTGCGCGCTTCCTGGACGTCGATACGATCCTCCAACTCTTCCAGCAGCGCCAAGTCCACCAGCGGGATCAGAGCGACCACATCTTTGCCCGACCGGCGAACCACGACTCGCTCGCCCTGGTATGCCACGCGGTTGATTGTCTCGGAAAGCTGGTCCCGAACCTCAGTGACGCTCATGCTCTTCATCGGCCTAACCCCCATGGGGTGACGTTTTGTACGTTTCCTGCGTTTCGTACAATTATACACCGGCTTCGGATGCAATTCCAGAGGTAATTCGTTGCCAACGTCGCTCAGCCATACAGCCCATGGCTCCGGATGTACTCTTCCACCGCACGGGGGGTGTGGTAGCGGATACTCCGACCATCCGCCATGCGGCGGCGGATTTCGGTGCTGCTGATGCCAATCTGGGGCATTTCGACCAGATTACGCCGAATCTGCTCGATCCGCTCCGGCGTGGCAACCTTGCCGAGACTGTCGAAATCCAATTCACCCGTCTCCGGCCGACAGGCCACCAACGGCAGGGCCAACTCGCACACCCGGGCCGCGCTGCGCCATCGGGGCAGATCGAGCAGCATGTCGGCCCCCATGATGAAAAACAACTCGGCGTCGGGGTTCTCGCCGCGGAAGTGTGTCAACGTGTCGACCGTATAGTTGACCCCCCCCCGGTCGGTCTCGTAACGACTGACCGAGAAGGCCCGGTTCCCCGCCACGGCCAGTTCGAGCATTTCGAGGCGTGCATCTGCCGGTGTCATTTCCCGGCCCTGCTTGTGCGGCGGGACGGCCGCGGGCAGGAAACGCACCTCATCCAGGCGGCATTGCTCCCGGCAACACTCGGCCAGCAGCAGGTGCCCGTAATGCACCGGATCGAACGTTCCGCCGAACAGTCCCAGTCGCATTGTGTCGGTTCCACCTTGTCTTGTAGCGAGTTAGGCTGTTAGGCTGTTGGACTGCTAGGGTAAGGTCTGAATAGTATAGAGACCGGTTTTCAGTTGACAGTTTTCAGTTATCAGTCCTCAGGTACTGACTTTGCCCTGGGTGTTGGATAAATGGCAGGTCTACGCTTCCTTTTCCGATTGCGCCCACACTTAGAGTGATAGTCCGGAACTGTAAACTGTAAACTGACAACTGTAAACTGACCACTGACAACCTCTCTCCGTGTGAAACGAACCGCCCAGCCCCGCTTCGGCCACGACATCACAACCGCATCGTACCACAATTTCCTCCCGACATGGCCCAACACCAGCAAAACCTGTTCGATACGGAGCCCGAGCCGTGGGAGGCGGACGACGGCTCGGAACAACTGGTGGCCACCGTGGTCGTGTTGGGGGGGCCGGCCATGCAACTCGACTACGTGATACCCGACGCCATGCGCGAGAAGCTCCAGCCCGGCTGTCGCGTTCGGATACCGCTGGGACGTGGAAATCGGCTAGTGATGGGCTATTGCGTGCGGCTGGTGAACCGGCCCACCGGCACGCGGCCGCTGAAGCCGGTCCGGGAGATCGTCGACCGCCGCAGCCTGCTTTCTCCTTCCATGCTCCGGCTGACCGAATGGATTGCCGAACACTACCTGTGCGACTGGGCAGCCGTACTGGAGGCCGTGGTGCCGGCGGGTGTCCGTGGCCAGGCCGGCACGCGATTGACCACGCTGTTGTCGATCGACGCCGACGCGGCAAAACGGCTCGGCGAGGAGAAACTGCCCGATAAACAGGCCGTTGTGTTGCGAGTCCTCGGACGAGCCCCCCAGCCGTTGACTCCCAAAACACTCGCCCTGGCGGCCGGCTGCACCCAGGCACCGATCGCGGCGTTGCGCCGCAAGGGTCTGATTCGTTCGCAGACCGGGCGGGTTCGCGTCGGGCCGCAGCAGTCCGCACCGGCAGTTCCGCGCGAGGAACATCTCGTGCTCAACCCGGACCAGCAGAAGGCCCTGGACGCCATCCTGGCCACGCTCGATTCCCGCGAGCACAAAACCGTCTTGATCCATGGGGTAACCGGCAGCGGCAAGACCGAGGTCTACATTCAGGCCATCCAGAGGGTGCTCCACTTTGGCCGTCAGGCGATCGTGCTGGTGCCCGAGATTAGCCTCACACCGCAGACGGTCGAGCGGTTTCGGTCGCGGTTCGGGCAAGTGGCCGTGCTGCACAGTCATCTCACCGACGCCGAGCGGCACTGGCACTGGCAGCAAATTGCCGACGGCAAGGTGCAGGTGGT
>SDBT01020966.1_pt1 | contig 10213 bp, 30 predicted proteins | sample 2277101 | NCBI WGS metagenome assembly SDBT01 (sample SAMN10404973, study PRJNA504765) | marine sediment metagenome | isolation source: marine sediment core GS10_PC15, 103 cmbsf | place: Arctic Ocean: Southern Knipovich Ridge | collected 2010
TAACAAGTAGCAGAGAGTTGATGATGGCTAAGTATGATCTGCTATTTGCCTCAGAGTTAATGAAATCCAAGTTCGATACTTTTGTCGACGTGGGATCGGCGGTAGGAGAGTATACATATATCTTTAAAAAAATGTTTCCCAATTCAAAAATTTATTCTTTTGAACCACTTCATAGTTTGTATGACAATAAACTGGAAGACTACCCCGCATTCGGGATCGCCTTATGGAACAAGAACCAAACGTTAGATTTCACCATAGCGAAGGATCTTAGGATGTCTTCGATTGTAAATAAGAACGCAGGTAATAGAACAAGAAGAGTAAAGACAAAAAGATTCGATGGTCTAAATATAGAACTCCAGGGGACATCCCTATTAAAAATTGATGTCGAAGGTGCGGAGAAAGAAGTTCTTGAAGGATTTGGCGAAGAATTAAAGAAGTTTGAAGTAGTTATTTTGGAGATCAACATGGATCGTTGTGGGAGAGTTAGTGAGATCCTAAAGATCATGGAAGAAAACGGATATTACAAATTTATTCAGAGAGATCTTAGGAAAAGCTTTGGGCAATGCAATCTTTTTTTCATAAAAGAAAAAGTCTACAAGAAGATTTAAAAAGACCATACTCTTGAATGGGCAATGGTGAGTCATGGAATCCTTGGAGACTTTCTTCCAAGTTTCGATATCTTCAATTTCTTTAGCAATCTTGTGAATCTAATGGTTGTGGCAGTCGTTCTTGTGGTTGGGGCCGCAGTCATCTTCTTTGGCTTTAGGTATCGTGCCAAGAACAAACAGGGGATCAAAAAGCAGATCCATTGGTGGGAGGAGCTCGGAGGGAGCTTAGTGAAGGTTCGGATTGATAGTGCAACGGAGATGAGCATTCCAGGAACCAGCCTCAAACTCTTCTATGTAAAGGATAAAGATCTCTGGCTACCAAGATTCACGCGGGGCGTTTCTCCACATGAGTTCTATGTAGCCCTCACACCAAACAAGGAGATAGTTAATTTCTCATTGACTGGCATTGGAGAAAGTCTAAAAGCCGCAGGTCTGGATCACGACCATACAGATATGCGTTGGGCTGCAGAGAATCTAAGGGAGTTCGTTAAGAGGAACTATAGGGATAAGGCAGTTCCGTGGTGGAAAGAGTATGCTAATGTTATCAGCACAGCGATATACATTCTGATTATGACTTTCAGCATGATCCTGATCATGTTCTTTTTGAAGGGAGTCATTGGGGATATCAGCCAGTTGGCTAGTAGTATCGGAGGCCTCATAGATAAGGCAGACGCCTTATCTGCTACGAGTGGAGTGGTCAGAGGATGACTTTCGAGTTAATTTTCATAGGCTTCGCAGCTTTGATTTTCGGAGGGGTTCTAGGCGGTGTTTTTTGGTGGTGGAAGAATAGAGAGACCAGGGACATGACAAAGATCCTGAATAATCCAGAACGTTTACTTGAAAAGCTCAAAGCACATGGTCAGATCTACGATCAAGGGCGCCCAATAACTATCGGAATAAAGACTACCGAAGATGGAAAGAAACAGCTAACGATTGAGCGTGGCCCTGAGGTCGTTCCCAAAAAAGCACCAACCAAAAAAGAGTCAAAGGATAAGAAGGGCCAGAAGAAAGACACAGAGGTGCAGAATGAAGGCAGTAAGTAGCCAAACTTCCAAGGGCGTGACGTGTGGGTGGTGTCTGAAAGGATTTAACATTCCAACTGATCGTGGCGAATACGGCTGGGGACAACAGAGGTGCCCCCATTGTGCAAGGTTCGTGAGAAGCTCCAGGAAGGAAGCTGTGGAAGAATTCTCTAGTAGGAAGCATGTACACTTTGATTTAAGAAATGGAGATGTTGTTTAGATAAAATGATGAACAATGGCCTGATGTCGAGTGCTAGACATAATTGGAAGACCCCTAAGAAGTTGAAACTGTACTTTCTGATAAATTTAATGTTTTGATTTTATTCTTTATATTCAAGATTAAACTAGCTGTATCAATATTTTCTCTTTCTTTAAACCATCCGATCTTAATAACATCTCTAACAGGGTTATTGCATTCTTCTTTTATTATCTGCCACTCTTCTTCACTTATCATTTTGATTTTCCTGTTAATTGGGTAAGTTTGGTAGAAATCATGCTTCTCATCTGAACCTCGTTTAAGGTTGGTTCATTTAATTTGTTCAAAAACTCTAATTCTTCTTTTTTAGCTACCGCATACCCTTTCTCAATTCCTCTTCTGACATAACCAAAAGGCAACCGAAGATTATCTGCATATCCTTTCTTTTTCAACTCCTCAATTATTTTTTCAACGTCTTCTTTTTTCATTTTGATTTTCCTGTTGAAACTGCACGTTTCTTTATTTTTACTTTCTTAGAAAAGATTAGTTCCCTCCACTCCTCTTTAATAGCAATATTGTTAAAAGCATTACAAAAAGTCCCAATAGCAAAATCACCTTCAAGACTTCTTAAAAAGTCATCAAGTTTCTCCTCAAGCTCTTTAACATCTAACATATAAACTCCCATTAGTTTTTCCTCCCTGTTTTATCTGCAATTTCCAACATGCTCCTAACTTTCGCGCAATCAAAACAAACCTGCGTCAATGCAGAATGATATGTGCTGAAAGATACTTGTTGTCTATGTTTGCCTTCGCAGTCGTTAATCTGAATTAACAAATCTTCTATATCATCAAAATAATCATATTCAAGCATTCCGTGAGATTTAGCAATTTGTTTTAACTCGCCTACAGTTCCTTTGAAAATTTGTCTCTTCTTCATTTCCCTTCCCTCCGCTTCTGCTTCGTCTTCTTGGAATCAACATCGTCTTTAGAATAAATCTCTTGAGGTCTGCTTTTGTTCTCTCTCTTGGCTAAATCTCTGTGCATCTCTTTAGCTTTTTTATTAACGTGGTCTGCTAAATTATACTCGATAATGTAAACACACGCTTCTTTGAGGTCTTTGAATTTCCCCGCAATCATCAGCATCTTTAGTCTCTGGTTTGTTTCTGGCTTGAGGTCTAGTTGGATTTTCATTCTGCAATCTCCTTGTGAATGCTTCTAACAGTCCCATCTTCGTTCTTCTTGATTATCAGGGGGGCAAACAGTAAATTAATACTTCTGTTAAGTTGCTTTTCAGATTCTTCATCCAAAAAAAAACCTTTATCGAACATCTCTTTAGCTTCTTTCCATGTTGTATTCGGCAGACAGAAATAATTTTCAAAGCCCATCATCTTAGTTTTTTTGTATGCTTTATTGAACTTGTCTTGTATCTTCATGATATACAGAGATATTGTTAGTATTTAAATGTATCTCTTGGTATGGCTTTGTTAAAATAGTTCGCCCGCGCGAAAGCCTGCACAAAAGCTTGCAACAATAATTCCGAGATATGCTCCCATTATGGCTACCGTTGTGGCACCAACTATCGGTGCCATAACACCGTATTCTCCCTCCAGAAATAGAAATCCAACAAGAACTCCCAGTGGCGCCCCATACAGTGTTCCGATGAGCATGCAGGGTGAAATCAGTTTTCTCATTTCCTTGCAATATTCCTTGAACATACCTTTCTTTGACTTTTTATTCATGCTCCGCCTCCGAGCCCAATTTGATGCTCACAATTCAACCTAAACTCTCTCTCAAAGATCCCACTCGGCTCACCATCTTCCCAGAAGATCTCGAAATCGTACCTGGTGGGCTCGCACCAAAAGGTAAGAGGGCGCAAATCTGCTCCATCGTACGATCCCAAGTACCTCAGATCCATAGTTTCTCCAGGCCTTCAGGATATTTAAATTCTTTTGTCTTCTTTCGGCATGTCGGGGATTTGGGGGGTTTGGCACTTGAAAACGGCTGTGCCGTTTTCCAATCCTCGCGCCGAAGGCGCGACCTCCCCCGCGCGCGTACAAACAAAACTATTATCACTAGGACGAACCACACCCCATGGTTTCTGCTGTGAGATCCGAAAACCAGGCAGTGGTTAGGGGCCCGATTTGGGGGTTTTTTGGGCTTGGACATGCCCCTCTGGGCCGACACTTTTGATTATATAGTTGTATAATCTGGATTATTTAGTTTATCTCTGTTTTTTAAAGGATTAAATTAATTTTCGGGATCCATATTAGCATATATATCCGTTTGAAACCGTAACTTTTTTCCAGGGTGTATAGCGAGAGTTAGGTAAGGTTAACAAGGGAAATCTCTTATAGATAGTATAATATAGTATAATATAATATATAAATATTTATAAATAAATATAGATATAGAATAAATTACCATTTACGGTTTCAAACGTTTAAATTGGGCATCTTTTCGCACGGTCTTAGCCCCAGATTTACGGTTACGGTTTACAGCGAGATATATATGCAACCTTAAACCTCTCCAGAATGATTTACGATTTATGGGGTATATATATCAAACTACGGTTTACGGTTTACAGAAAGATTTAAATAGTAGGTCTCCGATGATTTAGAATGTCAATGAAACCCTTGATGGATGGATTCAACACAAACGATTTACTGTTTAGGAAAACTCAACTGGAATCGATCGAGAAAGTATTTGAGAGGTACAGGGCCGAGGATCCAATAGCGACAAATCTGATCCTAATCGGCGTAACAGGTGCAGGCAAGACCTTCACTATGGAGAAAGTAATGGCACAATATCCCGAGCACATCTACATCTCTGCCGCGACTAGGAAGAGATCCAACCAGATCATCTCCCTCATATCTTCCGTGAATGTGAGGAAGACTGATATCCTTCTGGAGCAAACGATAAAGTTTCTGAAGAAAGAGAAGAAGGTTTTGATAATCGATGAGTTGAATAGGGTGGAAGATCCCAAGGATCTCTTTGGCGATCTGAACACAATTTTTAGGGAGACAGGGATACCCATAATATTGATCACAAATAATCCTTTGATTGTCAACAGCATGGAAGAGGATGCAAAGAACACGTTGTTTTTGAAGAGGGTGATCTTCGCGAGGTATAATGCCTTAGAACTTAGAGATCTTTGTTTACAGAGACTAAGAGAACTCCCAGAAGATCTCTCGCGCAAGATGGAAGATGGAACTTTGAGGTTTATCTGTGCGACTGCTGCACGATCAGGATCGGCAAGGAAAGCTCTAAACCTTCTGAGGGGATGCTACACGGATGATAAGTTTAGTTTGGATCATGTTGGAATATTGATGGATCAAGAAGAGTGTATAGACTTTGAAACTTTTATTCAATCAATGAACGAGACGCAGAGAATATTCCTCAGGGATCTGAAGGAGCAATATGACCTCAAGCTCAGAAGAGGAGAGGAAGACTTTTTAACTTCTCAGGATATACAGAATGCTAGGCCCGATCTTCACAAGTCCAAGATCTCTCAGTTGATTACGGAGATGGAAGAAAAGTATTGCCTCATCAAAACGGAGTGGGTTGAGAAAGGTCGAGGCGGCGGAAGATACAGAAAGATAAGTTTCTCAAATCAGGAAGTTCTCGATAAACTCGAGGAGGTTTTTCCAGCATGAAAAGAAAAGAAAAAATAAATAAGAAAATTTGCAGGGAGTGTGGAAATCTAAAGGAACTTCTCATGTTCCCCAAGTGGGGTAAGGCGAAAGTCTGTTACACATGCAGAGAGGACAAGGCGCGCGCGGATGAGGAAGAAAAAAAATGACAACCGAAACATTTAAATACTACCACTACTACTACTTATTATGAAAAAACAAATACAAGAACTAGAAAGAATAAGAAAGAGAATAACGCAGATCTATACGGAGCTAGGAAGTCCTAACTGCGTTGATGCTGATTCAGTTATGGAGAGAGATATTGAAACATTGATAAGGTTGGCAGAATTTAGAAAATGAAAAATAAAACAAAAGGTCAAAAAGTCAAATGTCCGAAGTGCAAGCATCTTTATCTCACCAAGAGCCAGATGATACTGGTGACGTGTGCAAGTTGCGGGTTGAAGTTTAATATAAAAGAGAATCTAGTCAAGCCGAAGGAGATGGGGAAATGATGAACAAAAAAACCCTCAAATCGATCCTACTGTTAGCCCTAATAATCGCTGGAATCGCATCAATTTTTACGGCAGGCATTTTAAGTTATGTATCTCTCCATCAGGACAAATGCGAAGCTGTTGGAGGAGAATATGTATGGAATCATGTAATCTGCTTGAAGACAGTTAACGGGGAATGGGTTGAGATTATAACATTCAAACAAGATGGGGAGCTAGGCTATTACATTAGGGGAAGATCTCCATGAAATCATATTCAAAGATTGCAGAGCATGAGAGCGCAGACGTGCACTCGAACGCCACTAAGACGGGTGAGGAGCCGAGATCCCCAAGGCCTGCGCTTTCTTTACTTACAAGCGGAGGGACTACGCGCCCTTCGTTTTTATATTTTACTGAGATTGAGGGAGGCAAAAGAAAATGAAAGAAGATAAATCACTAACTGCATTCATAAAGGCTAGAGAATCTAAAGAAGAGAAGTTAATGAAGGAACTTACTAAACCTTTAAAATTAATTTTTAAGCGGAATAAGAAAGCGATAGAGATCACAGTAACCGTTACCAGTATAGACAGGAAAGATAGAAGAAAAGTGAATGGCCGTAGTTGGCTTAGAGAAGATTTGTTATCCAAACGTGTATCTCCCAATGGAGGCGAACATGGAAGATAAAAGAAAAAAACTTATTGTTCAATTAATGAAAGACTCAAGGGATAAGAAATGGTCAGATGAAAAGATTGAACTTGAATTTTATAGGACTCGGGAAAAGATTAATGCTTTTCTTACTGCTTGTATTAATGATTTTGTGAAAGCTTTTGGGGATCTACTTTCAAAGGAGGAATATAAAGGAAAATGAAAATAACATGGCAGATGGTCCTCTCGTTAGTGGTGATCCCAATGATCTCAACAGCATTCTCTACAGTCCTAACTGGATCGCGCGTCTTTGGTTTTATAATCGGAGCGGTAGTTCTGATCGTGATGGGTTATGTCTTGAAAAATGATGGGGCTTTCAAATGATCAGTATAGATGAGATGAAAAGATATTTTGGAAGGAAAAGGTACTACTCTATAAGAAACGAAGGCTTGCAAGAATGGGTGGAGAAAACGAAAGAGAAGAGGGATGCTGTGCGGTTCCACGTTAGACAATTCATGGAGCAGGTTTATCGTCGGGACATGAGATTGTTGGATGAAGATCAGGTGGGGGGGCGGAGGGAATGAAATTACTGGAAAGCGATTCGGCATATTTCGTAATTGCGACAATTCTGTCTGTTGTTGGAATTACTTATATAATCGGAGGGGCAATTTTCATAAATAGTTTTGATAATCCAGATTTCGGCATGGTCTACACCTTAGGAGCTAGTAGTGGTTTATTTATTGTTCCAATTTGTAGATTTATCGTCGATTCAATAAGGGGGCTCAGTAAATGAAAGAAAAAGTTAATCTTGTGGGGCTAGCATACTTCAACGGCATAACGACCGTTGTGCTGATTTTATCAGTTCTTGTTTTTGTGAAGAGTATAATCGAGGGTGATTTGTTTGGCGCGATGTTGATGGCTCTTGTAGCCATCTTTGTGGGATTCTATACTTACAGAAGTACGAGATATGTATTCCAAGAATGGAAGCGCATTAAATGACCCAACAAGAAATCGTAAACCTTTTGCATAGGCCAGAAATAGAGCTCTCTGTTTTGCAGATCTCTCGAGCTTTAAGGATAACTCGAGTGAGTGTTAGGTCTGCTTTGAATAGCATGTATCGCCACGGCGAAGTTGAAAAGACAAAAAGAAAAGAAGCAGTGGGCCCGAAGATTCTTAGGATTAACTACTGGAGGAAAAAATAATGGATCTCAAAACCTTCATCCTGCTGAGAACAATAACCACCGCACTCTTTATTTTGATAATTATAGGCTGGGTACTCAACAATCCGAAAATTCCTATTCTCTTAACGTTGATGGCAGTCATAGGTCTTTTCTCGCTTCTAATTGTTGATGTCTGTTGGTTTCATGTGGCAGAGTCATTAATCGGGAAGCGGTGGAAAAAGTGAAACCGAGCAAAGTATACAAAGCAGGAACATACAAAGAAGCAGAGAAGCTCAGGCCTAAGGGAACTAGAATTCCTAAAATTAAGGAGTTAGTTAGGTTAGCCTATAAAAGAAATAAAAATATATTCGAGACTGAGAGTGGAAAGCGGATATTTTTCTGGAGTTCTACGAGAAATCTTTCTGGCATTCGCGTGTTGGGTCGGGGCAAGTACGGCGGCTGGGGTACCAAATGGCGTAGCTCGCATTACTCTGGATCTAGGGGTCGGGTAGTTTTTATGAAAGGAGAGGAGAAGTTCAGTAATTTTCAATAAAATGAAAACTAACATAGAAAAGTTGAGGGAAGAAAGGAAAAGACTTAAAGGATATTCTGCGTGGTTAATTGGGATGCAAGAAACATGTGAGGCACTTTTGAAGGATATTGCACTGTTTAGAACTCCAAACTCGAATTTCCCTGATGAAATTTATGTTAAAATAATGGACTTGCTCAGAAAGAAAAGCGGAGGAAAAAATGAAACTCATCGAAGCGGTGGAGCATGTCTTGACGGAAGATAAAAGAACTAGGGATCCGAGATATAACTGGCTGTTCTTGGTTAAGGTGCTGAGAGAGATGGGCTTCAAGATGTCCATTGCCTTCGATCCCAAGATGCCGTCGCCCGAAACTTTGTTCAGAGAGCGCAGGGAGATCATAAACAGAAGGAATAAATACTCCAAGGATTTCAAACCAGAAGATGGCGTAACGATTGAGAAACCAGGAAATTTAAATTCAGGTGAAAAGGGGGTGATGTAAATGGAACAAGAAACACAACAACAAGAGCCAGAAGATCCAGGGAAGAAAGATTCAGACACGGAAGGTTCTTCTGAAGTTCCCGAGGATCGGGATAATGAAGAAAATTAGTTTGATGTTGGGAACTATTTGAGTGAGAGAAATTGCAGCTCATTTTGGTATTTGGCATGAGGCCAGGGGGTTCGAGTCCCCCAGTTTCCGTTGGGAAAATAGTGTCGAGGGTGTAACACGCTAAGCAGGATTAACCAGCTTGGAGATGTGAGTTTTATACCTCGCTTTTCCCATTGTCGTAAGACAAATAACAGTTCGGGGAAACGACTGTGCACCTAAGCTTCACGCCCCCTGTACACGCTGGAAAGATGGCGCTACTTGGTTACCCCAACACGAGTTGGAGACCAAATCCCGTGAGAGGCGGGGATGAATAAAAATGGAAGAACAAGAAAAAATAATTGAAAATTTGATGCTTTCTTGGATGGAATTTGAATTAAATTGGGAGCATCAAATCGTGAAAGGCGAGGATGAATAAAATGAAAAAGAAAAATCTAGTAGAGAGTAAATTTTGGTGTATTCCTAAAGAGATTTATGAGCCACTTGATAAAGAATTTAAGTTTGATTTCGACCCTTGCCCATATCCATTTAAGAAGGATGGGATTGAGGCTGAGTGGGGGAAGTCTAACTGGGTGAACCCGCCATTTCGTGCAGCCGACGCAATTAATGGAAATGGACCAACAGCTTTCGTTCGCAAAGCAATAGAGGAACAAAAGAATGGCAAGACTTCTGTTTTAATTCTACCAGTTCTTTCCATGTTAAATATGTTGTTTGAAGCCAAAGCAGAGATTAGGTCTTGCGGCCGCGTGAGTTGGATTCATGCAGAGACAGGAGAGAAATGGAAATCCCCCTCTAATTGTGCTTTGTTTATATTGAAAGGCAAGGAAAAAATCAAATGAAAAAAATAAAGAATCAGGAAGACAGTTTCCATTTAGGGCTTTGGTCTGGGACGCTTATAACCAGTGGATTATTTCTTATTGTGGTTCCATTGTATATTTATCTTTTTGGTTGGGACGGAGGTTTAATAGATGCCATAGTCTCTTCGATAATTGGAACGATTATGTTTTCAATAGGTTCAACTGTGTATTTTAAAAGAGGAGGATGAAACATTACACAAAAAAATAAACGTGAGAAACTCTGGAATTATGTGGCCGTGCTAGTCTCAGTTTTGTTTTGGATCGCGATGGTTGTCTGGATTCTTTTAGTTGTTTTAGGAGGGGTTGGAGGTTTACAGGAGATCAAACTCCCAGGTCCATAAAATGGTACCAGAAGAATTCCTAGAAGTGAGCGACGACGATACTATCTGGAAGTCTTGTTTTATTTGCGGAGGAAACTTAGTTCAACTGAGAAAGGCTAGGTTCGAGTGTGAGAAGTGTGGCCAGTCTTATATCG
>SDBT01020967.1_pt1 | contig 10213 bp, 6 predicted proteins | sample 2277101 | NCBI WGS metagenome assembly SDBT01 (sample SAMN10404973, study PRJNA504765) | marine sediment metagenome | isolation source: marine sediment core GS10_PC15, 103 cmbsf | place: Arctic Ocean: Southern Knipovich Ridge | collected 2010
GTGATATATCTTGGCGTGGACGAACAACCGGCAACAATTAGCAGGGAGCACAACCACAACGTTGATCTACGTGGCCAGCTAAACATGCTACTCCGCCGTCCCTCTTATTTCAACAAGTGATTCGATCCCATTTTCGGCCATGTAGTGCTCCAATTCTCCAGCTAGCTGCACACCAATAGCAGGATCGCGATAGTTGAGTGTGCCTATCTGCACAGCCATTGCCCCGACTCGAATAAACCGAATTATATCTGCCACGTTCATGATTCCACCGATACCAATTACCGGTATTTTCACCGCCTTGGCAACTTTATACACGTTGGCCAGCGCGATCGGCCTGATCGCCGGTCCAGACAAACCGCATAAACCGGTGCCAACTTTGAATTTTCCAGTTATGGGATCGACATCCATGCCAACAACCGTATTAATTGCACTCACTCCGTCCGCACCGGCACTCTCAGCCGCCAGGGCAATTTCAGCAATCGAGGTTACATTAGGGCTGAGTTTAACCATCAAAAACTTATCGGTGAGCTGGCGCAAACGGTTGGTCAGATCGTGCGTAATGGCAGCATCTATACCAAACTCCATACCACCTCTTTTAACGTTCGGGCATGATATATTGATCTCGTAGCCTGCGATATTGGGATTACTAGCCTCAATTATGGACAAGACATCGCAATAATCGCTGGCGGTAGTACCCGCGATGCTGATAAATACAGCCGTCTCCAACTGATTAAGGAACGGCAATTTCTCTTTGCAAAACTGATTGACCCCTAAATTAGCCAGACCAATTGCATTTAGCATCCCCGAAGGAGTTTCGGCTATGCGCGGTGGCGGATGACCCTCCCGCGGTTCCAGGGTGATTGATTTGGTAACAATACCACCTAAACGCTCAACATCCACCAGCTGACCTGCCTCATCGGCATAGCCAAAGGTCCCGCTCGCCGTCAGTACGGGATTTTTAAGCACCAGGCCCGGATGAAGTTTTATTTTAAGCATCGATATCGGCAATCTCGTTGGCCCAGAATACCGGCCCGTCAATACAAGCTAATTTGTATTTGGTACGGTAGGTGCCTTCGTTGGCATGGCCGTTCTCCCGTGTCTCCACACTACATCCCTGACAGATCCCAAATCCACAGCCCATCATCTCTTCCACGGCCAACTGGCAGGGAATATTTCCAGCCGCTGCAGCTATTTGCAGGTGCTGCAACATCATCGGTGGGCCACAGGTGTAAATTGTAACGCCTGATCCTGCTGCCTCCTGCAATACACGCTCTAAACCAGCCTGTACCGTGCCTGCAATCCCAACTGTACCATCGTCGGTGGTTAAAATAACACCGGCCGTGGGATCGTGCTCGAGAAAATGTTCCGCGGCAGTGTGTGCCCCCATTATCAAGTAGTGCTCCCGTCGTAAATTGGTAAGATGCTCGTGCAGAAAATTGATCGGCGCAATGCCTACCCCGCCGCCTATTAGCACGGGGGCAGAAGATTCATCGATCATCCAACCATTGCCGAGCGGACCAAGAATATTTACCTTCGTCCCTGTAGTCCAACTGCTCATCGTGCGCGTACCATCGCCAAATAGCTTGTATATCAAGCCCAGCCGATTGCCATGCACAAAAGCTACACTCATTGGCCGCCGAAGCAGTGGTTGTGCTGTTTCGCCAATTAATATATTAACAAATTGGCCCGGTCTGGCTGTTGCACAAACTTGCTCGGACTCCAGTTCCAGCTGAAAAATATCCTTCGCAAGCGGGCCGTTTGCTATGACCCGGGTATCTTCTATATACATCCGATTGGTTTCGTTTCTGTCACTATACAATGCCATTCTTTGGAATATAATGTGTTTTTATCTGCAGGTCGAGCATAATCTATTAATTTTCATCATTATTCTCAATATTCTCCCCAGACACGCCATTTGACTCAATTTTTAAAGATCGCAGTTGTGCCAGACGGCTCGCTACAAATAGGCTTTGTTCACCATCGGGGAATAAGGTTATATATTCTTCATAGGCGAGTATGGCTGCATCCAACTCATTCAAGTACTCATCATTCAAATAGCCGATGGCAAAACTGGCCTTATCGGTATTGTATGTCCGGCGGATAGTTTTAAAGAATTCTAATGACGATTTTGGATTGTTTGCATCCAGCGAATAATAGGCATTTTCAACCAGTGAATCGAGCACGACATCCGTGGTTATTTCCAGCTGGTTACTGGTCGCCAGCAACTTGGCATACTGACTAAGCGGATACTGCTCGATCAACAATGATCGCCAAAATTCGCCTTGCGTACTGTCTGACTGGGAGTAAAAGTACATCACATAGGCTGCTTGTGGCGCGAGACTCGTTCGGTCAAAGCTATATATGATCTCACTCATCATGTCCAGCCCATTCTCCAGTTGCTGCAACTCGAATATGGTCATTTCGGCCAGCCGGTATTTAGAGTAGGCCAATTCTTCCATTATTTTAGCCGTATCAATTTCAACCGTGTCCATTGCTGTCGCCAGACTTGCGCTGATACCCGGATCACCAGTCTCTTCCTCATCTTCCTCAGATCGCCTACGGCGCATTTCTCTCGCCAATTTTTTTTTAGAAGCATCCTCAAGCTGTTGCTGCTCTGGGTCGACATTTTGTGCCATACCCAACTGTTTTGATAGTTCCACGATTTTACTGCTTAGCTTCTCCATATTTGAAAGCTGCTTCAACAGGGATACCGCTTCAGCATGGTAGAGCGTATTGATACCTACTTTGCGTAATAGTACTTGGGTCTTCTTAATGTCCTGCCGTTCCACAAGCTGGATTGTGGCCAGTGAAAATGCCGCATCGCTAGCGGCCGTTTCTCCGGGGAATTCTTCCATAATATCATTATACATTGGTATGGCATTAGTGAGATTACCTCGCCGTACTTCTATATTTGCTAATTGAACACGCATACCAGGTATCAATGTTTTGAACTCGGTAAGCCCTTCCATCGCTTTGATCTCTCGATATGCCATATCCAACTTGCCCAGTTTTTGCAACAACTTCACCTTCGTTAAGCGCCCCTCCAGCTGCTCGTTTCTATTTGGCGTATACCTGATAAATTCGCTTAAATAATTCAGACTAGCTTCGTAATTACTGTCACTTTCAGCCAGCGAATAGAGTTTATGATAGATATCCGCCCTTGTGGCGTCGAGGGTTGCTGTTTTAGCTGCTGCTGCATAATGCTCTATGCCCAGCTGTTTGTTATTCTGCTTGAGTGCATTATCTCCCTTGAGCATATAAATTTCAGTCAGACGATCTTGATCAGGTGCCGCCTGACTTATAATCGGCTCCAAATCCATGTCCATCTGATCGTACATGCCCATCTGAGCATGCAATCGCGCCAACCAGACTCTAATTTCATCTTTCCATGGTGTTTCTGGAAAATCAGCTAATAATTGATTTAAATAACGCTCAGAAAGCCCATCTTCCTGACCATAATAATAACTACGACCAAGGATAAATAGTGCTTCTTCAATATATCGGCTGTCCGGGTATTTCACCATTACTTTGTGGCATTTCTCAATCGCGGTAAGAAAGTCGGCTTTAGCTTTGCTGGGCAATTTACCATCGAATGTACGACCGTTCTTCTCAAGATCGGAGATCGCAGAATCGTAATAAAATTGAGCATTGTAAAACGTGTTGAAATAGGCGCAACCGGTCAACACCAGTAACACCAGTGCTGCTATAGGGAGACCGCCGGGATTGCGTTTCATTTTAACTGATTCCAAGCGTATTCCCATCCTTTAGTGAACTATCGGTTATGCGCGGCACACCCAATTGACCCAATTTTGGCCTGGTGATTCTGTGCAACACTGTATCGGTTGTGTAACTCTGTACTACTATCACGAATCTTCCCACACAAGAAATTTACTTCGTGAGCGGGCTCAGATAAAAGCCCATTCGATGGTATTGCATGATCATGATCGAAGCTATCTTTCCCGATATAATGCAAAATATTCCGTAAATTCTGATACGCACCGAACTAATTGATATGGGTATGCTGCACCTAAATTGAATATAACTCTATTATATATTTCAAGTCCTAATGAACCTTAACCGAAATATGCTCTTGATACTGGCCGTGTTATGTGGTGCTGCAACGGCAATTGCCTCGAATGTCATCCATGGTCGTGTCATTGATGCTGTGACCGGTGCTCCTGTTCTCGCGGCTAATATCGTGGTGGTTGGCACGGATGAGGGGGCCGCTTCTGATGCGGCAGGAAATTTCACTATCAACACTAAGCTGGCTTTACCGGTTGAAATTCTTATATCCCACATTGCCTATGAGGATTTCGTTACTACAATTGGTGGTGATTCGACATGGGTAATTGAACTCGCCCCGGCGTCTATTGAAGGTGAGAAAATAATTGTCACCGGTAGTCGGTTTCAGCCCGGACCGGACGTTTCGGCTGTCGTTGAAACCATAACTCTCGAGGCCGTCGAAAATTTAGGGGCCAGAAATCTAGGCGATGTCTTGCGTCCCATGGCGAGCGTCACTATTAATGCGACCAATTCAGGTAAACAGTACGCCAGCATTCGAGGCGGCAATCCCAATGAGGTAGCAGTTTTCCTGGATGGGATTCGGCTCAATGATGTAAATACCGGCGTAGCCGACCTTTCCGCTATCGATTTAACCGATATGGAAAAGATTGAGGTTGTTAAAGGTGGGAGCAGTACTTTATCCGGTAATGGAGCATTTAGTGGAGTAATTAATCTCACCTCACAACTACCCGATAGCAATCATGCAACCATTCTCGGAGGCTATGGCACTACAGATCCTGCCGATCGTGATTTGGCATATTCTGCTAGCCTGCGAAAAGGAATATTCGCCGTTGGCGGTAACTACTTAGGCAAAGCACGGCAATATGATGGAAGTTCGATCTACACCAGCATCTTCAATTCCAGAGCAGGTGCAATGTATCTTGCGAACGGCAATCTGAGCGTTAAGCAATATGATTTAGAGAAATATATTAATCTGAATAATGACCGTGTTGTTCAAAGCGACCGCACCAGGTTGAACAATATCCGGTATCAAGGATCCATTCTCTCATCCAATGAGTGGGATCTTTTCGCCGGTCGCCGGCATTGGTCTTGGAATGACAATTACTTCTCCAGTATCACCCGCGATTATACCGAGAATTCCTATTCCGGCAAGATCGGACATAAATTATCGAACCACTTAGGTAGTGCGATTATTCAATACGATCGGGAATCACAATCATTCTCTGTTATAAATTCGTATGCAAGCAATATAGTAAACGGCACTGCTCCGTATCTTGAGAACAATCGTCTCAACCGTGATACACAGGGCTTCGTGACCGTTTTACGGGCCGACTCTGAAAGTGGATCCCCATTTCTGGCGCTATTGCGCTGGGAAGCATCAATCCGCTTAAGTCAAATCACAACAACGCACAAGTCAATGCTTACGTTGATTGACACATTAGCCAATTTACGCCAACCGGATGAACTGTTGCTGGATCGTACCGAACGGTCGTTTGATGTGAATCAAAAATACGGTGTCAGACTGGAGGGCAGTTCGCATCGGATGGATTATAGCCTGTTCTTCAATCAGGGGCATAATACTCGCCCGCCCAGCTTGAACGATTATTCACTCTGGGCCAATAGCCATCCCGATATTGACGAAGCGACTCCCTTGCGCAGCGAATCTGTTGCTACTACTGAAATAGGTACGGAACTGATGGTCCGCCCGGCAAAATATTCAAATATTGATCTGGAATTGAGCCTCAATAGCGGCATTTACTACAATGTTTACGATAATAAAATCGCTTTCGAATATTTCCCCGAAAGGCCGCCAGAGCCATATAATATTCTCAACACCCGTATTCGTGGGTTTGAGATTAATGGCGGTTGCTCAATATTGGGCCGAAAAATTCTGGGACGCATCGGGTATCGCAATCTAAGCCTGAATGATCCCAGGGTTTACACCAATAAGCCTGCCTACCGCTATAGTGGCCAACTCGAGCTCCGCTACCCCTGGCTGGTTATTCAATTGGATGGGTACAATGATGGCCCACAGTTCGTTGTACTCAATGGTCGCCGGTCTACAATCAAGCTAATACGTCAGAGCGTAAACCTTAACGTGATGTATCGATGGAATATCAAACATTTCTCAATGAGCCTATCATATTCGATCAAGAATTTGTTGAATTTTGTGGGTCAATCCGGGGATGATGTTGGTTTAAGTGTGGATCCTTATGCCTATTTCGAGCAACAAAGGCAGATCATTACACTTAGAATCAAACTATAGTAGTTGGGTTACCGGCAATCTACAGGCCGCCCAGACTGTTCTATCTGATTACTGGACGATTGTGCTTTTGGGATCCAGTAGCAGTCTGCGGCGCCGTTTATGAATTTCGAACAATTTCCAACGGATTATGGGGATGTAGGTGAGTATCTTTGTCGGAAATGCATAAATTTCAACCTCCGACCGTGCCAAAATATCGAATGGTCCAGGCGTACCCGTTAACACAGCATCAACACCGAACACGTCACCTGCATAAAGACTTTCGATTGTTCTACCATCGCTGACTAATTCGATAATACCAAAGCCAACAAAGAACAGTGCATTGACATTTGTGCGGTCGAACTCATACCCTTCTTCGTGTCTAGTCTCCGTCATCATAGAGGCCAACTTTGTATAAACCGGATATGATAACGCCTCGCCAAATAATTTGCTGGACTGGAGTAATTTTCTCTTATAGGACAACTCTTTCGTTGGCTCCAGATGCCCAGCTTGTTCTATAAAATCGATGAACTTCTCAAGGGGGATAACCAGAGCCTCAACATACCCGATTGTTGTATAGGTCTCAAGTGTATTCTCATCATTCACCCCGGCAAGCTCACCAATCATTGTACCTGCGGAGAGCATTTGGTGGACTCCATTGCCCTTCATCTCAACATTGCCGCTTAGCACCAAAAATATATCGTCAGGAACCAAGTAAGGCTCAATCAGGATATGATCCGGCTCAAATACCGTAATCGGTTCAGCCAACAGATCTGTTATTGATTTGTCTTCCGCTTCCGGGTAATAATGCCGTAGATACGACTCGGCGATAAGCAGGCTGAAGTCCTCATTACCCGGTATTAGCACGTTAACCGAACCAAATGTTGGGCGCTGACCGATCTGCTTCTGCTTCTCAGTTAAAGCATGATGGGTATGAGAAAGGACGATTTCGTCCGACTTGTCGCCTCTAAAATCTTCGGCAGCACCATGAATTAGTCCGCCCCCAATATCGATTTTCTTCAAACTTACCGGCTCAAGATATTTTTCCTTGATCTCGTCAAAAAAGGCCTGGCTGACACCAATTTCAGAGTCATCGTCAACTATCATATCAGCTAAAACATCCAGGGCAACGATATCCGCTAAATGGGCATAAGATTTGTAGTTACTACCATCTTGCACCCTGAAGTGCAGGATGTTTGTTTCAACCGGGTGCGGGCTGAATATAGGCTTAACAAACAACGAGTCAATATCATTCCACTCGTCGTATTTTAGGTCGTGAACCTCATATAGATGATGGAACTCCTCCTCGTTGATTGCGGCCAGACTCCTCATTTTCTTCTCCACCGATTCTCTAACAATAGCTGTGGCGTAGTACTTGATCCGTCTTTCGGAATGTGCCAGGCAGGTTAGCCCGGCAAAATGATCGTCATGCGCGTGCGTGTGAAATATGCCCGCCAATTCATTTGGACTGATCCCTAGTGATTGTAATACAAGATCGATATTAGGACCAGCATCAACGAGATAATATCTACCACGAAACATTACCAAGCTAGACATGCTGGGACGGTTTCTGTCCCAGCCATTTCCATCTCCAGAATGAATTATACCAAAATGATCGCGCTTAATGCTGTGATAGCCAAGGTCATATGGGGCAAAATAAGTACTTTCGGGCTGCAGGTTCAGGTCCACAGTAACAGCTTCACCGCCATACCTTATATCATAAATATTCAGGGCCGCGCGATAAATGACAACCCCGTTGCGGATGTCCATAGGTTCACTGCCAACTTTCAAACTATCGAGCAACTCTTCAGATGGCTGGATTCGCCCGAATGCGAACTTCAGCTTCAACCGCATCCATTCGGCGGCTTGAGCAGGATCAATTCCTGCTGCAACAATTTCATCCTTCGAAATAAGCCCGTAATTACCCCGATAAATATATTCCAATTGTGCTGCTACCTGATTCTCCGTTCCAATTAATAAGGGGCGAATACCGGTATTATTGGGATGGCCAGGCAGAATCATACCTTGGTTATAAAGCATTTGTAGTACGGGAAATTCCGCCAGATTACAGAAGCTGCCGTTCTGAATCAAGATATCCGAAAGCAAAATTGCATTGGGACCCGTCTCACACACAACATCACCGATTTTCTCGGTAGTAATCAGCCCAGCATTCATTAAGTGCTTTACGCTATCCGCCGGACAACCGCAAAGAATTCTGAGATTGGCTTCAGGAATGCTTACCCAATGCAGCCCACCAGTGATCTCAACATGATCTATTTTAGCCAATGGAACTCCATTCAAGGAGATTAGCTCCACATACCCGCTTATATATGGTCAACTGCATACAACTAAACTAATGGTTGAAAAACTCAAATCCAAGGATGTGTTTAAAGAATAGATTATTTTGTGATCTGTGTTGCATTTACAAAGCGTCGGATATACGTAATACACCAAGGATTATAGTGTATCGAAAATTGTCGGCAAATGAAGAGATAAAAAAGTATTTATGCGGAAGTGGTTTACCGGAAAAGTTTTTGTGCCCAATCTAGTGTGTCGAAGTAAATTTCCGGCACTCGTTCTTCTGTCACTCCCAATTTTGCCGCTTGGGCGTGCAGCGGATCCCAATCCCCGTCTTCATAAGATTTAACCATGCTTAATAAATCAGAAAAGTTTCCACCGCGCCCCAAAATTGCCAGCTTAATATCCGTTTTCAGCGGCATATCTTTTATTATCTCCTCTAGCGGTCTACCGAAAAATAGGTCGATCATCGAAAATATGCCCATAAAAAACAGATCATCACCGCGATGGCCCTGCCCAATATTTTTGCCCAGCTCTTCGAGGAATTTCCCCCGGATCATGCATGTAACCAGAGCTTCATCCGGCAGACCTTCACCGATATTTGCCAGGGCCACCAGTGAAGACCAGCGCTTAACCAAATTCAGTCCCAATAGCGTCAGGGCGTGTTTAATCGACTCAATTTCATGGCGCAACCCAAAGGCAGCTGAATTGATGTACTTCAGTAGTTTATAGGTCAGAGATACATCCTGCTTGATAATCTCGTCCAATGTGTCGAAGCTAATATTGGGCTGGTTTATCTCCTGTAACAGTCGCAGGTAGTTTAGCTTGAACCCGGGAATCTCGCTCTTTTCAACGTACTCGGGCTTATAGAAAAAGGATCCATGAAAATAGCTGAACTCAAGCCGCTTGGCAAGCATAAACTGTTCACGCGTGACTAAATTGTGGGCTACTGTTTTAATACCCTTGCTTTTGCACCATACCGGGAAAATGCGTAAGTCTGATTCAGATTTGGCTTTAAAATCGACCACCACATGGTCAGCCATCACAACCAAATCGTGATATTGATCATCAGTAGCATAAGGTCCCAGGGCAATTTTAAAGCCCTTATCCCGTACTGTTTTCATGGATTCAAGGTATTGCTTATCAAAATCAAATGCTTCGGGAATGTACAGTACTATGTTCTTCTGGGATAACTCGCTGATACCATCATGCAAGATAAAGTCCGGCTTGATCTCAATGCTCACCTCTTTTAAAGACATCGCACCTTTCGCACCGTCAAGGCCATATATGCTATTGCGTATATCGTCGGGCAGCTCGCTCCTCAATTTACTGTTGGTAAACAACTCGTCAGCCTCGAAACTGAAAACCAGGTCGTAAGCTTTCACTTTCTCCTTTGCGTCGAATAATGGTTGGCGAGCGATCAAACGAATCATTCAATTTTCCTATAATTTCACAAGCCAAAAGTTATTGTAAATATTTGCCGGAAACCATTGCGAAAACATAATTACTAATCCCCCCTGAAAGTATTATATCGTGCATTGCATCGCTCGCCCGTCTCATCGATGACAGTTTATTCAAGCTTCATTGTTAAATAGCGCGCGGGGTCGGTAAGTTACGCCTGTTCATATCCAACGTTCGGGGAACAATATC
>SDBT01020968.1_pt1 | contig 10213 bp, 6 predicted proteins | sample 2277101 | NCBI WGS metagenome assembly SDBT01 (sample SAMN10404973, study PRJNA504765) | marine sediment metagenome | isolation source: marine sediment core GS10_PC15, 103 cmbsf | place: Arctic Ocean: Southern Knipovich Ridge | collected 2010
ATTAAAACATTGTAAATTGTGTAAATTACATCTTGTTTTTGTTGTTTGTTTCCAATACTTGATTTTTCCCTTACTAACTGCATATATGTTCTTGATAATGTTAAGAATAAATTTTCTATTTTTCCTATTGTTTCATCTAGTCTGTATTCATCAAACAATCTTGTTACTGTTCTAATTGTTGAATTTAATTTTGATAAAATATATTTTTCTTCTTTTTGAGTTATCTTTATATTTAATTTTTCTGGATTTATATTGTTTTCATTGCACATATCTATCAAAAAATTATGAATATTCCATAAAACCAGTAAACTTCTCTGTTTTTGCTTTACCTCTTCCCAATTAAAATTTAGACTTTCACCTGCTTTTGCCTGGCACATATAATACCTTAAAACATCTGAGCCGTATTTGTCAATAACTTCGTATGGTGAAATAATATTTCCCAGGCTTTTAGACATCTTCATGCCCTGATAATCTAAAATCATTCCATGAACATAGACATTTTTATAAGAATTATTCTTAAATGCAATTGTTGAGCAAATAGTCAGCATACTAAACCACAATCTTGTCTGTTCAATTGCCTCTAGGATTAGATCTGCTGGATAGTATTTTTTCATTAAATCTTCTTTTATAGGATATTCCAAGCAATTCCATGAAGCTGTTCCAGAATCAATCCAGACATCTAAAACATCTGGAATTCTTTTCATTAAGTTTCCACATTTGCATTTAAATGTTACTTCATCAATCCATGGTTTGTGTAAATCCTCTGGTATTTTGTTTGCTTTTAGTTTTTCTAGTTGTTTTCTTGATTCTACTACTTCAATATTATCACAGTTATTGCATTCCCATATTGGCACAGGTGCTCCCCAAAATCTTTGTCTAGTGATTGAGTTATCTTTTAGAGCTTCTACCCATGCATCAAATGCTTTTGAAGTAAATTTAGGCTGCCATTTAACATCTTTGTTAAATGTAATCATATTTTGTATTAAATCTTCAATCTTTAAAAACCACTGTTCAGTTGCCCTGAAAATAACTGGCTCATGGCATCTCCAGCAGTGTGCATATTCATGTTCTACTACTGTAGTTTCTATTAGGCTTTTATTTTTTTTAAACTCTTCAATAAATTTATAATCATCATCTTTTGCTTTAAAATTACTGTATTTTCCCATATTTTCGAAAATACCTTTTTCGTTTAGATTATTAAATGCTGGAACATTGTATTGTTTTCCAACTTCATAATCTTCAGGACCACAGCCAGGTGCAGTGTGTACTAAACCTGTTCCAGCTGTTGTATCTACATATTCTTTGCTTAAGAAAATAGTATGGATGTTTTTGTGTTTACTCTTTAATTCTTTGTAGTCTATTTCATCTTCTAAAGGATGAATATACTCTATTCCTTCTAGTTTTTTTCCTTTAAATTCTTCTTTTATTTTGAATTTTTTGTTTAATAGGTTGTTAATGAATATTCCTGCTAATGCTTTTGCAATATACCAGATTTCTCCCTCTACCTCTACTTTTAGATAATCTAGATCTGGATTAACCATAATTCCCAGGTTAAATGCAATTGTCCATGGTGTTGTTGTCCAGATTATAAAGTATTCATTAGCATTTTTTAATTTAAATTTTAAGAAAATTGATTTATCCTTGTCGTTTTGGTATTCTAATTCATGTTTAGCTAGACTAGTTTCACAGCTGCTGCACCAGTGCATAATCTTTTTTCCTTTGTATAATCTTCCTTGTTCATGTGCTTTTTTAATCAGCCACCATTCACCTTCAATAAACTCATTTCTTATTGGATAATAAGCATTTTCATAATCAAACCATATACCTAATCTTTGCATATCCTTATCCATTAGTTTTGCATTTTCACTTGAAAATCTTTTGCATTCCTTAATAAATTTATCCAATCCATATTTTAGAATATCTTCTTTGTATTTTAGCTTTAGATTACTCTGTACTTTACTTTCAGTTGGTAATCCATGCATATCATAACCAGCTCTGTCTAATACGTTAAAACCCTGCATTCTTTTGTATCTTAGAGCAATATCTTTTAATGAGTTATTCCATGCATGTGCAATATGCAGTCTTCCACTTGTGTATGGAGGGCCTTGTAAAAAATAGAAGTTTTTACCTTTATTGTTTCTTTTTTGAATTTTCTTGTATATTAAATTGTTTTCCCAAAACTTCTGTGTTTCTTCTTCATCCTTTTTGAAGTCGTAATTGGCCATAACACAGTTATATAGAGATAGTTTAAAAATGTTGCGGGGGAAAATTATTTATTCAAGCTTCTACTATTAGTATCTCGATTAAACCTATCCTCAACTCTTTCTTTTAAAGAAGCATTACATAAATCACAAAATTCTTTTAATCTATTATTACAATTAACCTCTCCAAATAAAATTTTAAGACTTAATAAATTACAATCTCTTATCTTTATATTATTATAATTTATATTATTAAGATTTATATTACATTTAGGGCATTTATTTTCCATTTTTTAAACACTTAAATAACAATTCTTCCCATCTTCAGTTGTATATTAATATAATTATCATAAATAGCTCAAGATAGCGGGAAAAACTAAGATTAGTACATACAAGGTACTAAACTTCTGGTCCCATCCTTCTATCTTGGGCTATTAAAGAGAACCCAACAAACTTATTAAGTTTTACGCCCGACATAATCATCAATTATTGCTTTGATATCTTGATTTGCTAAATCTTCATTATCCACATTGAAAAAAAGAGGGATTGGCTCTTTTTCAATAATTTCTTTCATCCTCTTTTCTTTGAAAATCAATCTCTCATGTATTGTTTCATCAATAGATTTTTCAGATAGCAAATAATAATAATTAATAACATCATCATCATTTAAACCATATCTATGTATCCTATCCTTTGATTGTATGAATTGTCCAGCATTAAAAGTCCTCTCTAAATATACTGCATTATGACATGCTTTATGTAGGGATATGGATTCGGAAACAGAGAAAGGATTAGCAATTAATACTTTAAATGAGCTATCGTGTTTATGAAATTCTCTAATAATTGATTCTCTTGTCTCAGATTCTTTATCATTTTCATCCAAATCAACTGGAATATCCCCAAAAATCACTTTAGATTTGATGCCTTTTTTTCCTAAAAAATCAGCCAAATCTTTAATATTCTGTACAAAAGTAGCCCAAATGATTACCTTTTCATCTTTGCCTATTATTTTTCTTATTAATTTTTCTATCTCTAAGAATTTTGCTGGAATTTCCAATTCATTATATTTAAATATGCGGCTCATTATTTCAGAATCATCTATCATAATATTATCAGTCAATCCTTGCTCATGGAAATACTCCCCCAAAGGTCTTTTTAGAAGCAATGGGTTGGTTGCTGCTTGCATAAGCCTTATTAATTTCGCTTTTGTTAATAAATCTTTCACCGATTGAGATTTTTTGTCTTTCAACAAATCATCCATATATTTTTTTTCTATAAAATCATATATTTTTCTTTGAATGGTTCCCATAGGTACCATAAAAGGGGAGTTCTCTTTTGGTTGAGGTAATTTTAAATCGCTTTTTTTAATCCTTATGAAAAAAGGAGAAATGTTTTTTATCAACTCAGAAATCCTAGAATCATGTAAGTTATTAGACATATGTTTTAATTGATAAAGATGGAACCTGATAATTTCTTTAGATGGCCAAATAAACTTATAAAGATTGAATAAATCTTGGAAACCATTAGGCAATGGTGTTCCTGTAAGAACAACCCTAGATTTCGTATATTTTGATAAAGCTAAGACAGATTTTGCTATGATTCCTCCTTCAATGTTTTTTATTCTATGGGCTTCGTCTAACACAACCATCGTCCTATTTCTTCTCAAGAAAGAAGCCAACTCATCAATCAGTGATAAGACACCCTGATATGATATTAATGTAATTTCTGCAGGATTTTGTGAATAAAGATAATCAATCTTTTCTTCCCTACTCAATCTTCCTAGAAGTCTTTTTGAACCAGCTTTTTTACCAAAACATTCAACATATTCACTTTCCCAAGGTCCGAATGAACTTAATGGTCCAATTATGAGCAACCTATCTACATGTTTGGGATTGTCCCCGTCTAGGCTTTTTAGATAAGTGTATGTGCCATATACTATACTTGTTTTTCCCGATCCAGGTACTGAGAAATTACACGCATTTTGTGAAAATGTTAAATGATAAGCGGACAACAATTGCAATGGATAAAGTGTTCTATTTGGCATATTCAATTTCAATACTTTCACAAATTTCCTAAATTCTTCTTTATCACAAAGATTATTCCGTATGTCTCTCGCTTTTTCTGAAAAAACTTTAAAATTTTCTTCTTCTTGAAAATAATCCTCCATAACTTTTTTTATTCTATCTGACCTTTCTTCTCCGAGCCAGTACCTCTCTAACAATCTTCTTAATTTTTTTAAGGTATTTTCCTTAGTTTCTTTATCGTAACTGACGACGATTGTGTTATCATCTAGAAATTCGGCTCCCAGAAAATTTTTCAGATACGATTTGACAGCGGGATTCTTAATTGCTTCTTCTGTGTCACCAGATATTACAAACTTTCTCGATTCTTCATCAATATCTATATTTAATTTGGCCATCTTACTTGTGTTTTTTGATTTGTTTCATATATTCAAAGGTCAATCTGTTAATCTCATGTAGATTCTCTTTTAATTCTTCATCCTCGAAAAATTGTGGAACTTCCGTGTTTATGGATTGCAAAGCTTTTAATGCTCTTGTAGCTAAGACTAATGGCCTGTCTGCATCATTCATGTCTTCTAGCCACTTGTAGTGTTTGTTGAGGTTTCCTTTAAGTAATCCATCTGTTTTGTCTCTCCAGTCTTTATCTCTACTGGACGTTAATTTTGATAAATCTTCATCTGGAGATTCTTCTCTTAATTTTTCTACAGTCTTCTCTGAGATAGGTCTTGCCTTTTCTTCATGCTCTTTCAAAAAATCTGTCCAGAGTTCTTTAGATTTACAAAAAATGCTGTCCTTACTTGGTTTTGCAATTTTTCTGAATTCCTTTCCTTCATACCTCCCCCTTATATAATCAAAACACAACAACAACATCTCATTTACGTCTAAATCTTTATCATAGTCCCACATGATTGTTGTGGAACCGGTTTTATATTTTTTCAGATAGTTATTTAAATCTACAAGAGGACCTTCCGTCTTCTCAAGCCTAGTGTATATCCCATTATATCCTAAATAATCAAGATATTGGTCCATCAATTGCATTATCTCTATCCATTCTTTGATTTTACTTTCTTTTTCACCCATCATTTCAGCGATATCACTAGGGGAGAACTCCATGTTCAACAGGTCTTTAATTTTCAGATATTTTTCAATAGGGCCATAGTCTAATTTTTCATCTTCACCCATCTGGTATGTAGTTTCCAATTTTTGTATTTCCTTTGAATCTGCATCTTCAGGGAGTATCACTGCATTGAAATATTGGCAATCATCAATATTTCTTTTTACTTCTTTTCTATGTTTATCCCTTTTTCCCCATATTTTATTCAACAGCAATGCCCTTCTATTCCCATCAATTATTATGCCATCGCTGGTGACAATCCCGATTCTCAGCTGTCCGTTCTGTAATATGTCTTCCCTAGTTGTCTCATTCCTGTCCTTTTTAGAATCCCAAAGAAACCCTTCAATGATTTTTCTATGTGCCTCTTTTTCCGCATCGAGTTCATGATATTGTTTTTCAAATGTCTTTACACGACTACCTATCCTGCCATTATCTTTATTGTAAACCAAGAATCTCAAAGAAATTTTGTAAGCAGTAAGTGGTCTAACCTCTCCTTTATATCTTGTCCTAACACCAGTCTGAAAAGGTTCTCCTTTCTCCTGGATTTCTTTTAGTTTTTGAATTCTTAAATCTCTTTCCATTTGTATTGACCCCATTAGAGATTTCTAAAATGGTCCCTAACATTATTAGTAAATAAATACCCTGTATAAACTTTTCGGTTATCTATAAAGGTTTTTGTTTGGTTAACATGGATACTATTGATACTCCATAAGAAGCAGCTATGATTCTAATTGGAATTACGTTGTTTGGTAATTTTCCTCTATTAAATGAAATATAATCCTTCCCATCTTTTCTTTTGTTACTAACCAAGACCTCATATCTATTTTTGAAATGTTTATTAACAATTTTTTTAATTAAGAGCAATGATTTCCTTGGTGTTAACTTATAAGGGCCGGGCCTATAATTACAATAAAGATTTTGAAATTCTTCAGTATTAGGAATTTTATTTTTAAATTGTTTCAATAAATCATTGTGGAAATTTTCATATTTTACACACCCAATGTTTTTAATTAATATTGATTTAAGGATTTTTATATCTGGAATGGCTTTTTTCATTGAATCTTTTCCTGTAGCATGATGTATGCTTCCATTCCATATAATTCCGTTGTGGTTTTTTTTTGGAAAATTATTATCTAACTCTACTCTAAAATTCTTAATCTTCAAATCAGGTACAATTTCACAAAAATTAGATAAATGGTGTTTTGGTCTGGGTTTCTTTTGTGGGGGGGGATTGCTTCTTAAGTCTATGAAGGTTCTTGGTTTTTCAATTTTAAGGTTGTAGTTTTTGTTTTCTTTAATTTTTAAATCTTTTGATATTGATTTAGCTAAACAATAAGCTAATTTGGGACAGACAGCATTACCTACTAACTTATATTTTATGGATTCATCTTTTCCATCAAATAGATATGTGATAGGAAAAGACATTATGCTAGCTATCTCCCTTATAGTTGGTGCTCTATATACCATTAGTTTGCCATTTGAGAAGATTATGGCTTCTCTAGCTAATATCGCTCGTGTTGCCATAATGGTCCTTGCTGGCCTCGATTCGTCTTCAGGGAAAGACATTTTACCATATTGTCTGGCCTGTTGCTTTTTTGTTTTAGCTTCTTCCCACTCAAACCTTGGAATTTCTGTGTTATAAAAATGATCAGTAAGATTTTTTTCTGGAATATTAAAAACATATATTGGGTCTTTTATTACTCCATTTTTTATCCTGAATGCGTTTAAGATTTGACCAAGACTAATCCAATCATCTTGAGATTTAGTAATCTTTTCTGGCTCAGGAAATTCTCCTGTAATGAATCTTTCTCTTTTTTGAGGCACACCATAATACACGGAATTATAAATCTTTCTTTCAGAAGCGTCAATTCTCAACGCCACATCCTTCTCAGATTTATTAATATTTAGAGATTTAAGATGGTTATTGTTAATTCCCAAATCCTTAAAAAGGTATTCGTCTTTGATATACATCCTAGAATTTGGAACATTTTCCATTAACCAATATTTCAATTTTGAGTTAGGTTTGTGTTTTTTTACTGCAACTATTTGCAAAAACTTTTTTATCAATTCAACACCATCTTTCTTATCAGCATTTCCTGCCCTATTAGAACATGAGAAATTTACACAAGGAGGAGATCCAATTATTATATCTACATCAGGTATTAAATTGTTTATTTTGTTTACGTCAACAGACAGTATGTTACCATCAACTGGCTGTTGACATCCAGGGTGATTTAGATTGTGGGTCTTTCTTGCCGGCTCCCAATTATCCATTGCAAAAACAACCTTAAATCCCCCTTGCCTAAAACCTTCAGAAAATCCGCCAGCTCCACAAAAAAAATCTGCAACAGTAAATCTTTTTTTCATATAATCCCTCTTTTAAATTGATCGTGTCTCTTTATACGATCAAACAAAAAGCTTATATAAAGGTTTCGTTTGAACCCAACCATGACAGATGTATTTAAGAAAGAAGTAAGAAGCCATATTATGTCAAAAATAAAAGGAAAAAATACAAAACCCGAATTCTTACTGAGAAAAGAACTTTTTCGGTTAGGATATAGGTATAGTCTAAATTATAGGTTTAAAGAATTAAATTTTAAGCCAGATATAGTTATGGTTTCAAGAAAAGTTTGTATTTTTGTTGATGGTTGTTTTTGGCATAGATGCCCAAAATGCTATAAGGAGCCAAAGTCCAATAGGAAATACTGGATTCCTAAGATTCAACACAATGTGGAGAGAGATAAAAGACAGAATTCTTATCTCAAAAAAGAAGGGTGGAAAGTTATTAGAATCTGGGAACACGAAATAAATGAAAACATCATTAAAGTAATCAAAAAAATTGAAAAGAAAATTAAAAGTTTAGGCCAGCCAAACAACATAAGTTAACTTCAAATTATTAAAACCTTCCTAAAAAACCTCAATCATAATACCTCATCAAAGTTATTATACTAGCAGCAATAATCCCCAAACTAATATATTTTACATAAAAACGCCAGTCTTTAGTTGGTTTATCAAACAAATCTTTGTTTTCTTGAAACCCAGATCCAAACTTCCGATTCCCTAATCGTGGGTATTTTGGTTTTTTTTGTTGATTTAACATAATATTATTAATATGCGTCTCCTTATATAATTTTGCACAAACTATACATATTTTGATAAGATGTTAAATAGCAACATTAAAGAATTCAGAGAAAGATTTATTGATAAATTTCACATCAATAATTTTATTAGGTTCTCTAATTTCTATTAATTTGTATTTTAGAGTCATATCAGTTATAGTTCTATATTTTTTTGCATCTTTAACACCCAATAAATCAAGAGCCCTTTCTTCAAATAATTTATCTTTTTTTGGCTTAACAAACCAAATTTCCCTCAAATACTTATTGTCAATTATGTTCTTTTTTAAAAATAATTTTACATGTAAATCAGCAGGATTTATAGAGTAACCTATAACTATTATTCTTTTTGTTTTTTTTAAATGTTGTCTAGCATGTTTCCATACTTGTGCAAAATAGAAACCATTGTCTTTTATTTCATTTAATTTATCAATTATTGGTAAAACTTTAAAGTGAATCATTTGAATTTTTTTAGTATCTTCTTTTAAACACCTTTGACAAAAGGGAAGATCCTCTATAGGATAATGATGAACTTTCTCTTCAACAACAATCGGGGTTTTACATTTAGGACAAATAAGCCAACTTAATGAACCATGTAATTTTAGAATTAAAGGGTATTTAAAATCATTTTCAAAACCAAGATTTTTAACATTTATTTTATCATTTAATACATTATTAAAAGCATTTTCAACCAACACATCCCAGTTGAATGTAATAACTATAGATTCTTTATATCTCTTAGCCAGGTTTATATAAGCTTTAAAAGCTTTCTCCTTTTTTTCACTATCTAATTCTAATACAATAGATAATGTCTTTGAAATTAAAAAATTTGAATCATTCAATATTGGTTCTAAATTTTCTTTATTAAATTCTGGGTTTTCAATATAACAATAATCTCTTTGATGCCCCACATCAAGTTTCATAACTCTATCAACAATATCACTTGCCTTGTTGCTTTTGTTAGGATCAAATCCCCCCATTGTTGATGGAAATTTTAATTGTAATGATATTAATCCAATAAGCTCTTCGATATTTGATTCTGGTAAAACTTTATTCCAAAATTTTTTTACATTATTAAATTTATCTTCGTCCTCTCCACTTAATTTATCTATAACGTCATCAGAAAAGGCAGTTGGTAAAAAATTATCAATTAAAGGAGCACCACAATCTTTTGATGCGCCGGCACCCAATATAATAAGTGTTTCTTTAGGGTATATTCTCATAAACTTAAGAAGTATAATAAGTTTAAATAATTTACTTATAACAAAATCTTCCAAAAAAATTCATTCAAACTTACAAATACCAACCCACTTACAATACTCACAATCTTTATCAGGTTCAGGCATTTCTCCATTAAGAACTTTTAAGGCTTTTTTGAAGATGTTTTCTGCATTTTTTACATCTATCTTCATTTTAACTAAATCAGTATTAAATATAATATCTCCATTTTCTTTTACTTTATCTGGATGATAAAACAATAAATAAGCATAATCTTCTGTTTCATAACCATTTTTCCTTAATAAGAAATTATAGATATCTAATTGGTCTTGATAATGTCCTGCTGTATCTTCTTTTAACGGATATCCTCTTGTTTTATAATCAAGAACTATTAATTTTTTATTTTTATTTTTAATTAAAATATTATCAACTGCTCCACGTAATTCATTACCTTTTTTATCTATCCAAGAAATTCCTTTAAAATTACTTCTCCATACTTTCAATAAGTCTTTATCATTAAATAATTTATAGCTTTCATTATTA
>SDBT01020969.1_pt1 | contig 10213 bp, 5 predicted proteins | sample 2277101 | NCBI WGS metagenome assembly SDBT01 (sample SAMN10404973, study PRJNA504765) | marine sediment metagenome | isolation source: marine sediment core GS10_PC15, 103 cmbsf | place: Arctic Ocean: Southern Knipovich Ridge | collected 2010
GGGGAGCAGGTTTTGGGCTGGATCAACGCCATAGGTTTCAACTGTCTTTTTATCAAAGCAATCAAGTTGTGAACCATCATTGCAAGCAATATCCAGAACCCGCAGCTTTCGATCTTTGGGTTGTGTGGCAAGCGATACAATATACTTGGCAAAGTCATCAAAAAAATTTTTGCCAGTTGCTGATGTCCCACTGACATAGGCATAATCACAGAAGAGAACTGAAGGATCAATGACATGCGAGTTTTGGCAGTGCCAACATTTCAAACAAACATTGAAGGCCAGGGGATAAGATTCTGGGGGTGGATCTGAGGGCAAATAAAACCCATTTGCAAGGGGTTGTTTCTGGCAGTCAAGAATTTTGTGGAGAGAATTCTGTGCACAAGCCAGACAGACATCGAGACTTTTACAAATATCAGTCTTCTCCTGGCTCATTTGGCACACTCCCTGCAATGTGCCATATAAAGTCATTCTTGCGAGATACTGATAGTATTCTACCTTTGAGATTATGTGGTTATCTACTGTCCATATTATCTTTTCAATGAAAGTACAACCTTTTCCCCTTTCCACAAGAGTAGGATAATTACTAAATTTAGACAGTTTCTGATTAGATTGCGTGTCTAACAGAGTATAAACAACTTGGGCCATATTTAGCCCTGAAAAATAATCTGTGGTTGCTTGTATAAAGATCCTAGGGCAATCTGATTTATTAGATGATCCAACTAAAGATTCAGAAAAACCTGAGGAAGTTTCTGACTGATAGAACTGACGTAATAATATTGGACCTATTATAAGTATAACTCCTTTGTGTTGTGTTTCATAAGAGTGTATTATTATATTATAAGTACTATTGTTCTCCAGAAACGTTACTCTTAATATATGTCCCGATTTCTCACCCTGAAAAACTTCTCCTTTTGCTAAGTTTCCGGATAATGGTTCGACAGTAAAATTTTTACCATCTCTCACCAACATAACTGCTCTATCCAAAGCGAAAACTCCAAATGCAAAAACAACAGAATATTGTATAGGGCTTTCAATTTTTCTAGCTTTGGCTGATGCATCCCATATACCATCAAAGAAGGATCGTTTTAACTTTAAAGCATCATTATCATTATCATTTTTATTTAGAGCTAATTCAAAATTAGTTTGAAAATCATCCACAATGAGGCGTTGAGGAATTAGATTAATTAAATCTACTGATGTCTCTGCCATATATTTGATATACCGATAAATTAGCGATAAAAATAAGAATATAATATTATATATTATATTTAAGCTATTTCTCATGTTTATTTGTTAGATCATGGAGTGCATGTTGGTTCTTCTCTTGGAATTATTGATTGTCTGATTATTTGAGTAAATTAGATCTAACTTACATTAGTTTTATGTTTATATTATTTCTTTAATGTTTTCAAAAAAGCTTTGTCGAATCCTCTAATCTCAGTGCTAGTGAATACCTCTATAAAACAAGCAAATCTACTTTCGAGAAGAGTAGAAAAGAATTTCTTCGTATTTTCTCTGAGAAGGATTTTGATATCCCAAATACCTGTTATTAACTTCCAAAGAAATAAACGCAACGTGCCATATAAAGTCATTCTTGCGAGATACTGATAGTATTCTACATTTGAGATTATGTCGTTATCTACTGCCCATATTATCTTTTCAATGAGAGTACAACCTTTTCCCCTTGCCACAAGAGTAAAATTAGGAAAATTGCTAAATTTAGACAGCTTCTGATTAGATTGCGTGTCTAACAGAGTATAAACAACTTGGGCCATATTTAGTCCAGAAAAATAATCTGTGCTTGCTTGTATAAAGATCCTAGGGCAATCTGATTTATTATATAATCCAACTAAGGATTCGGGGGGTTCGGGAGGGCTAGAGGAAGTTTCTGACTGATAGAACTGAAGTAATCTTATTGGACCTACTAAAAGCACAACCCCCTCCAGTTGTGTTTCATAAGAGCATATTTTTTCATAAAAAGTACTATTGTTTGATGGAAATATTACTCTTAATATATGTCCCTCTGATTCCTTATCCTGAAAAACTTCTGCTTTTGCTACTTTATCTCCAAAGAGTTGGACAGTAAAAGTTTCACCATTTCTTGTCAATAAAACTAATCTATTTAGGTCGAATTTTCCAAATACAAAATCAACAGAATATTGTGTAGGGCTTTTAATTGTTTTAGCTTTGGCTGATGCATCCCATATATCACCAAAGAAGGATCGTTTTAACTTTAAAGCAGCATCATTATTAGTATTATTTGGAGCTAATAAAAAATGAGTTTCAATAGAATTCAAAGTGAGGCGTTGAGTACTTTTATTAATTAAATCTACTGATGTCTCTGTCATATATTTGATATACCGATAAATTAGCAATAAAATAAGAATATAATAATATACAATATATTTAAGCTATTTCTCATGTTTATTTGTTAGATCATAGAGTGCATGTTGGTTCTTCTCTTGGAATTATTGATTATCTGATTATCTGATTATTTGAGTAAATTAGGTCTAACTTACATTAGTTTACGTTTATATTATTTCTTTAATGTTTTCAAAAAAGCTTTGTTAAATCCTCTAATCTCAGTGCTAGTGAATACCTCTATAAAACAAGCAAATCTACTTTCGAGAAGAGCAGAAAAGAATTTCTTCGTATTTTCTCTGAGAAGGATTTTGATATCCCAAATACCTGTTATTAACTTCCAAAGAAATAAACGTAATGTGCCATACAAAGTCATTCTTGCGAGATACTGATAGTACTCTATTTGTGATGATAGATAAGTATCTACTACCCATATTACCTTATCGATAAGAGTGCAACCTTTTCCCCTTGCTACAAGAGTAAAATTAGGAAAATTGCTAAATTTTGACAGTTTCTTATTAGATTGTGTGTCTAACAGAGTATATTCAGCCCTGAAAAATAATCTGTAGTTGCTTGTATAAAGATCATAGGGCAATCAGATTTATTAGATAATCCAATTAAAGATTCAGAAGGACTCGAGGCTATTTCTGACTGATAGAACTGAAGTAATTTAATTGGACCCATACCAATTAAAGTATCTCCAAGAATTGTTGTTTGGGAGAGTATTATTATATCATAAATGCTTTTGTTATCTGCATACATAACTCTTATTATACACCCTAGAGAGTTATTATTAGGTAAAACTTCTCCACTTGTTAGGGTTATTCCATCTACAGTGACAGTAATATCTTTACCATTTCTTACCACAGTAGCTGTTCTGTCAGATTTGGGATTTCCAAATATTAAACCAATAGAATAATCTGTTGCACTTTTAATTTCGTTAGCTTCAGCTGATACATCGAATGTATCACCAAACCAGGATTTCTTTACGTCTAGAGCGCTATTTGAAGGTGCAATTAACTGAAATATAGTTGTCTCTTCTGTATTTATACGCTTCAGAAGTTTATTAATTATTTCCACTTTAATATCGGCCATCAATTTAGTATATCAATAAATTAGCAATAAATATACGAATGTATATACTTTAATCCAGCCACACATACAAATTTAAGTATTATATTTGGCATTTATAATAGGGAAATCAAAACATATCTTCTGTTGAAATTGCATAACTAAATAACGAACTTTGTTCGTTGATCAAATGGGTGTTACCCATTTGGTCTTGATTTGGAGTAAGAATAATTAGTTGTACTTAATTCTTGGGAATCTCACGTTAAAGTTCTTTAAGCGCACAAGTTTTGTAGCTAAAGATACTATTTTCCATAGAAGCTTTAGCTGGAAGTGTAGTTCTGAGACTTCCCAAGAGGTAATTATGATTGCAAGAAAAAAACAGGTATACCGTTGGATATGTAAGACCATATACGAAGCTGCCTAAATAGCATAGTACTATCAGAAGAATCAACGATAACAAGCTACACTGATGTTAGCGTATCCTTTAATATATCCTTTAATATTCAATAAATAGTTTCTATCGCCAGAGCATGATTTAATTAATATATAAGATCTATCAATGATTTACACTAACACCAGCCATAACTAAGTATATAGCTGTAACCACGTAGATTTTTAACCTGTATTATTTGAGTTTATTATTGATGATGGTACCATCATCTAAAAAATCTGATATTACCCTACTTTATACGACTTTAGCCTGCTAAACTAAAGTTTAGCTATAACTCTATAAACTGAGTTTCAATGTCGGCTTCAGGAAAAGGGATAATTCTCTCAAGGACTTTATTAAGGGACTCAGGACTCAGAGCAACTGGTGGTTGAAATTGCGTTTCATGGAAAAAACAGTCTAAAAACTGTTGATGGGTGGAATTATCATCAAGCTCAATTTGAGGGGTAACTTTTACTTTCATATCTCGACTAAAGTCATCTGATTTTCCTTCCAATAAATCTTTAGATATCTTCTTGAATGGTTCAATATCTCTACGTTTCCAGTCCTCTTCCAATTGCTTAAATGTAACATCTAATAAATTAGACTTGAAATCAAAAATCTCACCGAGTGTATTTTTAAGTTCAGCGTTAATTTGGTTTTGGTAGTTGAAAAGATAAGTGGGGTTTAGACTGTTGATGGCAAATATTCTGATGGTGCATCTTTGATTTCCGGGACCAAATTCAATCGATGGATTTTTTCTATTTCTAATATAACCATTATATGGAGCAATTGGAATTGGACTTTCTACTATGAAGTAGAGGAACTCAGGAAAGTTGTTCATTCTTAAAGATGCAGGATCTTGCTCTATATCCATTTGATTATGTTTGGTAGAAGTATAATTAGGAAGTTTCGAAATAATGATACTAGCACAACCGTCTGGGTACATCCATTTTGCAAAACCAGACAAATACGATTTCTCAATCTCATCAGCGACCTTGAGTACATCAGGAACAATGCCTCCAAAGTATTTTGAAGAGCAAAGTTCATAAATATTTTCCCAACAATATAGAACTGTGAAGATCGAGGTCAATCCTTTGGCAATTTCTTTTATAGGGAGTCTTGGAGACATTATTTCTTGAAAGTATCTGATAATGAGAGCCCAATTTTTTTTAATGATAGAGATTTGTGGTTCTTCAATGTTTGTACCAGTACGTTTCTTGTAGCTAAGATTAATAGACTGCCAATTTTCATCAACAAAATAACTAAATGTCACAATGTGTTCTGCAAATATGAGTTGTTTGGAATTGATAGCTTTGAGTTGTTTGTTTATTGAAATATCAAAATGAGATTCTTGTGTTACTACTTCTTTAAAGACGCCTTGATGATGAGCTACATCAGAATTGACTATGAAAGTGCGTGGTACAATTTCAGTGGCAATTTCATTTTGAATAGGTTGGACATAGACTTGGTTACTCTTCAGAGTTTTAATTAAGAAGTCAAAAAATTCGTTAATTCTATTGATTTCTTCTCGATAAGCTCTAAGTAAAATTTGGAAACTGCTCGATGAACAGCAGATAACAGGGGTATAGAATGAATATATTTTCTTACCATCATTAAAAGTAATGACGAGTGTTCTCTCCTTCTTTTTAAATTCATTAACGTTGGCGTTCATTCCATCACAGCGACCATTAATCGCTTTGCATGCTTTTTGATCTTCCAATATAATTGAATGTGCTTGGACATTAATGACAAAAGACACGATATATTTGTCACTATGCAATTCTGGCTTATCCACTTTAACTGTAAATTTGTTTGGTTCATATTCCAATAATTTGTTATTTTTTGAATCTCTAAGTTCAATTCGGAGACTCGAGCTGATGTCTGAAGGAGGTTTTGAAAAACCAAAACGGATGAAAATATTGAACTCATCAACTGAAAAATTGTTTGAACATGTGGAGTGCTTCCCTAAATGTAATTGGGGATAGCATTCAAGTTGATGCAAAGCAGGCAGGCAAACATATATGGTTTCTTGTAAATGACAAATTTTGCCTCGAAGTTCCTTTTTGTGTGTCTCAAGTATACTTTTTTGTTGATCTACAAAGCCGGTCTCGTTTTCTATGGTACTGGGAATAGGGATAGGATTAGTCGGAGGTAGACAAAAAGGATAAGATTTTGGTAGGTAACTAAAATGCTGTGGGCGAGCATAATTATCTTGAACAATTCTATAGTCTTGTCCCCAAATTGGGGCGCCTCTATCTTGGTATATGGGATTTGGTGGAACACCAAAATAAATTGGCACCACCTCCGACGCCACAGGAAAACGGAATGATGATGATTGATCAATCCTATGTCTACCATCTTGTTGAGTAGCGTTAATTTCAATTCTTCTCTCGCACTTACGATATTTGTATGGGCTTGTTTCTAAATCCATTATTGTCTTTTTAAGACCAAAAAAACAGCAAGAATCAGTTTTCTTTAAATATAATTTATTAACATCTTAACCTAGCTATGCTGACGCATAGCTGCAACTCGAGATGAAGCATCATTCCTCAATTTATATTAAATAGATAAACTAAAGCTTAGCAGGCTTAAGTCGTATAAGAAAAGACAAAAGATAGTATTATTACGTTATCTGCTTAGTTGAAGTGCTAATTTAAATAAATCTTCTTTACGATAGTTATATTATGTAGTTTCCCAAGGAGAAGAAGTAAAATTTTTATCTCTTGCTTATCGCTTCCAAGAAGAGTCACATATGTTTAGCTGAAGTTAGTTGTTTTAATTTTTTAATACCATCTCTTTATTAGGAATCATGTCCGCTTCCTTTTAATCGGCAGTTGGTCAGGTAATTTTGCCATCCCACATCGAAACAAGTTAAAAATTTAGAGCAGCCTCTAGCTCTGAAGACAACTCAGGGTTTAAGTCCTTCTTTAGTTTGGAAAATTCGATCGCTTCGCATATCTCTTTTTTTGTGGTCTCTACATATGAGCGCTCATGCCTACCGGGATTTATTTTTATGATATCAGCTAGAACATTCATTAAGAGTATGAAAATTTTTGCCCTCCTAGGTTCTTCACCCCTCCTAGGTTCTTCATCACCCCACCGAAATTCTGTAAGCTTGAATCGAATCCTGCGAATCCACTTGATCGTTTTTTCAAAAAGTTTTTGTATTTCTTTTGTATTTTGTTTGGTTTGCCATCGCAAATATAGAATGGTTGCGAGCGTTGTCATCGTCAATTCTTTGTCATATTTGAAAGGGTCTATCTCTTCTTTTTCAATGAGTGTCCTGGTCATAGGGATGTTTTGGATCTTTTCTGCTAGTTGGTGCCATTCAATTTCTTCCATTTGTCGATAAGCTGATACAGGATCAACGATGAGTTTTATTTGCCTCCAAACCAATATAATGCCCCTAATATATATCATTTGTGACATCGAATCAATTGTATCGGGTTGTGCTTTCAGACCAGCTGTAAATTTCTCAATTAATTCCTTGATCTTTTGAATAGATTTATTCGCTTCAGAAAAATCTCTAGCGCTGACCTGAACAAAAGTCATTTGAGCTAGGTGTTCTGCAAATCTTAATCTGTCCCAGATATGCGTTATAGAAAGCTGATCCATTGCTATGATCGTATTTCTAATCTGGACTCCTGCGAAAACTCGGAAAGAAAGGGTAGGGTCTAAATCGATCGTTTCTCGAAAGGAATGATGAACTTGCCTCAAGCTAGCTAACTCGTCAAAGAAAAGGAAGAAGATTTGCTTTTTAATATCTTCACATTTTTCAAAAAAACCAAGCAGTTTTGAATCATTTTGAGAGTTCTTGTTTCTAGTAATTGGATTAGTTATTCTTTGTTTTATTTGCTTGCTACAAAGAGTGGAACTGATCCCCGATAATATTAAGAATAAAGTATTCTCTGGATCAATTTTATCTTCGTAATGGTCAATGTTTATTAATTCTAGATAGAGTTTGTGATCTATAGCTACCTTTGATCCATTTTGAATTTGAATCAAAGCAATCGAGTGCAGAATCTTTATGATAGGTGAGATATTGTTTAGTTTTCTAGGCTGCACATAAAGATAGATTAGATCCATAAAGGACTGACTGATTTTGTTATTGAGTAAGGGAACGCCCTTTATATCGAGAATCTCTCTTAATCTGGGCCAAATTTTACTGAGAAAAAAATGGTGATGGTGGGGATCATCATACAATTTAATCATTTGTTGAGCGATATTTTCTTTCGTCCAATTTTTTTCTGAAAGAATTCGAGCAACTGTTTCCTTCACTAATTTGACATCTCTGGAAAGAAAGCCTGCATGTAGCGGTATAGCTGTTTCTCCAGTGTAAGAAGATGATTGAAAAATTATATCTTTATCCAGATCGAATGAAAGATGACCTAGCTCTCTCGCATATGAGATTCTCTCATTGGGAGAATCTTTCTTCATCATGCAGTATCTTTTCAAATACGCTAGGCAAACCTTAAGGGAGGATTGTTGCCCCAATGTAAGGGGTTGTATTACTGTTTGACAACCTCCAATAAGAGGGTAGTGTCGCTCCACTTCACAGACAAATGGGTTATCCCTCTTTAGACTTAGTATAAGAAATAATTGAGCAAAAATACCCCTTCTGGAACATTCTATTCCGAGAACCAAACCTGTAAGAGCTCCAAATGGTACAGAGGCCCCATAGATTGCGGACCAAATCATCCCTATGGTAGTGCATGTGGCTGCTGAAGTAACATTTACCCACAATCGATTCGAATCTTCAGATTTGATGATCTTAGGCACTCTGGTTTGTTGCAACTGCATAAGAGCTAAATAATGAACAGCTAGTGCTAGTGCTAGTGTAGCGAATGGTCCACTTACTGACCAGGCAGAAAGCCATCCCGTAAACGCATAGCATAGAACAGTATTACCAAAGCAGATTGCCAAGGAAGGTTTATTACAAGCATTCACCCATATTCTATTCATGACAATATCCTGGGCCATCTGATAGCTGACTAACAGTGACAGAATGAAAATGGGAAAGGCTGCTAGTCCGGCTGAATGAGATGTTTCAATTGTTTTAGCCCAAATCATTCCAACAATGGACATAGTTGGATATGGAATTGCTAATCGAAATAAAAGATGAGAACTAAAAGGAACGTTGTCAGGATCTAACCTTTGCCATGCTTTTTGATTCAAAATAGCAAGCGCAATCAAAGAAATGGCTGTTGCTGCAACCGATTGAATCACTGTATTGAGTGCAGCAGTAGTATAAAGGTTTTGAAAAATGTAGAGACTGATATACATTTTTTAAGTCCTGAGATATACTTAAGTTTGACTATTTTTCATAACATATCCTGTTTTAAATGCCGACTATATACATATGTGTATCTCCCTTTAATTATCAGCCAAAGAAATGAAAGCCAAGATAAATAATACAACACTGCCTATAGTAATTAAAGAGCAAATAATAAAATATATTCTTGCTATTTTTTCAAATCTAAATGGATTGTATTCCTCAACAGATTATTCCGGACAAGCTCACTGGCATGTTATCATAGTTCAACACCTGCTACAGATACACTTTAGTGTAGCCAGCTAAAGCTGTAGTTTCAGGTCGTTTATCTTGAAGATAAAGTCAACTTTACAAAGTTGACAGAAGCTTGACAATATCTAGGTGACCATTCCAAGAAGCCACCTGAATAGCGTGGTTATTCTTGTCAGAAGGATCCACTCGTTGATCTGTAAGAAGAAGCTTCACGATATCTAGGTGACCATTCTCAGAAGCCAATCGAATTGCGTAGTTATTATCGTCAGAAGGATCCACCCGTTGATCTGTAAGAAGAAGCTTCACGACATCTAGGTGGCCATTCTTAGAAGCCAACAGAATAGCTTCGTTATTATCGTCAGAAGGATCTACTCGCTGATCTGCAAGGAGAAGCTTTACAACATCTAGGTGGTCATTCTCAGAAGCCCACCGAATAACGTGGTTGTTCTTGTCGGAAGGATCTACTCTTTGATCTGCTAAAAGAACTTTAATAGCCAAATCGTTCCCATTACGAGCTGCAGATGATAGCGCATTAGTCAACCGATTGGTCTGATTGGTCTTATCAGGATCTAATTTTATTAGTATATAATAGAATCCTTTCCAGTCACCTATATAAGAGCTATCTATATAGGCGAAACTAAAGTTTCGCTGCGTACTTTGTATGCTGTAACTAAGCAGATTTTCAACTCGACTTTTGTAAAATATACTATCATTCTTCAATTCTTTTGTTATACTCCTCATATTTTTACTTGTTACTGACAGTTTTCCAATTGCCCCATCCTCTAGATTTGATAAAATAGAAGACAAAAGATCAAAAGTTAATGTAT
>SDBT01020971.1_pt1 | contig 10212 bp, 7 predicted proteins | sample 2277101 | NCBI WGS metagenome assembly SDBT01 (sample SAMN10404973, study PRJNA504765) | marine sediment metagenome | isolation source: marine sediment core GS10_PC15, 103 cmbsf | place: Arctic Ocean: Southern Knipovich Ridge | collected 2010
CGGCGTTTCCTACAACACACCGGAGGAGAATCACCGCTGTGCTTGATACACCCGGCAGAGCCGGGCACTGGCAACCCCTACGGGTATCAAACCGCAGAGGCACCACTTGTGCGGGGTTTGCACTAGTGGAGGAGTTGTTTAGAAGCTCCGGTGTAATTCATGCCATACAGTTCCCTCAAGAATGAAGGCTATGTACTTTAGAACGTTATCTAGGGTGGCATCTGCACCATCAAACATAGAGAATTCACCGGCACCGCCTGAAAGGTCCGTAACCACAACTGTACGCCCATCATCTTCCGCTCTGATAATGATTGTGGAACCTTCCCCGTAAATACCTGTCGGGTCCATATTTGTTAAATTATCAGTAGCGGCATCTGCTTCTGTATCGATCAAGTAAACTGATCGATCAGCCGTAGGTGTGACAGCGCCCGCTGTAATGGTCAGTTCGAAGGGTACGTTTCTCTCTCCCTGTTTGATACCTGTAATGATATCCTCAAAACCCTGTTTTATCTCACCTTGAGTTCTGGTGAATGATTGCATAAAACCTGATGCTGGAAGTATTTGTGCCATCTTAAAATCCTCTCACTGTTGCGTCTATTGTTGCAATAACACCCTGTCCGTTTTTATTAAAAGCTTGAACGAATGGGCCATCTATTCTTTTATCTAAAACCTGTACAACCTGTGCGCTTGATGGTCCTTGAATTGCAATATCACCGACCTGTTTAATTCCTGAATAAGTCAATGTAATAGGCAATCTATCGCCATCTTCGCTAAGTACAAAATCTTCTATTCTTTCCTCAAATAACTTGCAGTCAAACTTAGCTATTAAACTGATGATTTTACCTTGTGTTTTACTAAATTCTCCAAAGATGGTAAAGATGAATTTTTCGCGGGTAATATTCTGCAAAGCACCGCGCCATTTGACAATTGCACTAAGTGTTGAAGTCGTGCCATTTGCCCTGCCTTTTGTCCTGTCCCAAAATTCATTATCATCAGGATCAGGATTACTACCCTCTCCTGCTTGCTGCCAAAACAATGCCGCAGCAGTATTGCCGGGTGCAAAGCGTGGATTGGTATCAGCTGCATTAAAAATATTCGCCAACGGCGGTGTCCAAAATAAGCCTGGATCAATTGGTGTAATCTGCTGTAAACAAGGACAGCCAAGCGTGTCAATATCTAGAGTCAGTCTAACCCGTCCAATAGCCCTGGCTTCTGGTGGCGGTATTATATGCTCCAATTGATAGAATATCTGGTTGAAAACTGTGGTAGTCCAGAACCCATCAGCGTCATCCATGACATCCCAAAACTGGATAAATGCATCAGTAAAAGAGTACCAAAACGTATCGGCATCTAGCCCCGTTTTATAAGTATCTGCGTGTAACTCATCACCTACCTGTGACATAGTAAAATGAGAACCTGGAAAATTCAAATCGCCAAAATCAACTGATGTTCCTAACTGGAAACTTTTATCAATCAATTCACCAAAACCAGCAATAACCATTGCCGGATTACTTGACTCTTGCCCATTAGTATCCACCGCCTTAATAAGGAAAGTGACAGGCTCATCATGTGCTAGCCATTGTGATGCATCGAATGATGTTCCCTTGAGCAAATTTTCATGAGCTGGATTGGTCTTAAACCCGCTATCCCAATCTTTAGATTCAATGGTGTTACCTAAAGCAAACCGAATACGAAAACCAGCAATGGTAGCAAGCTCATCAGCTGCGGCATACACCCAATGCAACCACGTATTTTCAATGCGAAAATAAACCACATCAGCAGGTACTAGACTATCAACGTCCACTTTAAAGTTTAAAATTTCTATCCATTTTGATGCTCGCTGTGAATCCAGATTAACAATCCTAATACGCAGATCATAATTATTATTATTTTCAACGCCGTCAATTCGCACCTCTCTAGTTGGGATTGGTGTAGGTGGGCGGAAAGTCCAATTTTCTGTTAATCCATCAGTTTCAGCATTCTTTATTTGTACTTGATAAACATAGGGATTGTTGTCGAATTCTTTCGGGCGGAACTCACCAAGACTGATCAAAATTGTAGGCTGAGTAACACCGCCAAACTGTGAAAATGAGTCTGCCCTGACCTGCTCCACTATTGGTGCTTGAATAGATAGTGCATTAAAGCTGCTTAAACTTGTTAAATTAGATGTAAATGCAGGTGCTGGAAGAATGCCAGCTAAATGCACATCAGATGCCTCTGGTGTTAGTGTAATTACAGCGCCTAAATCGCCGCGTGGCTCAATTGAGGTAACTATGAGATCAATTTCATCTGAACCACTGACACCAATAATACATAAATCACCGACTTGAATATCATCCGTTGTGGGTGTGTCCAATTCAAATCGGGTAGCAACCTCTGTTACAGTAATGGCTGCAATAGTGTGTGAAACAACAGTGCCATCTCTTAATCTGGCTTGAATTGTGTAAGTAATTCCAATTTCAACACTGGACCCTTGACCCAAAGTGATGAATTCAACAAAGCCACCGCTGATTTCCACTCTTTGAACACGGCCTGCACCAACTGCAAAACTTGGCACGTCATGTTGAACTCGCACCAGGTCACCGCGAGTACATAACACATGTTCTATGTCGGTGGTAAAACTGTAAATTTCCTGCCGATCTTCGTTTACTTTAAGGAAGTATTTACCAGCTGCCCAAGCTTGAGCAGGATCTGTTACACCAGGCATTAGAAGAGTCTCATAATTGGTTGCAGTTTCAATGGTAAAACCGTCTGCAAAAACAACACGCTCATCTTCTTGGTAATCATTCAATTCATTGACAAATCTAACGCGCAAGGCGTGTGGTTGATTATTAAAAAGCCGGGTACCTCTAAAATCTTTTGAGTTAAGAGGTGTAAAAACTTGTACAGGTACGCTTTGTGTAACATCGCGGGTGACGGTGAATAAACCATCAATCATGTTGAATGTTGCGCGCGCCACGCTTGCTACATCGTTTAGGCGCTGAAAAACCGTACCAGCATCCCCGATAATGGCGTTATATTCACGTCCAGCATCAGCGTTATCAACATGCCACTCTTGCAAAGTAGTTAAATCAAGCCTGGCCTCTGCCACTGGACTTGGATTTGCATCACCTTCCAGTATATGCCGGAAAAGGCTTGCAGGGTTGCTTGTAGGCGTGTTAGGCACCCAAGTATCGACAACATTCCAATCTTTAGTTTTAGTCTGAATAATAGCGTTAAATGCATCCACCACACCATTCAACTGCTCTGTGGCCTTAATTCGCATAGCCACTTTGGAAAGATTGTCAACGCCTTCTATTGGATCAGTATATCTGACTGTTCTGAGAGCAGTCCAAAAAACTGCATCAATAAAGTCTGTTCGCCCTGTTTCAGGTGTTGACCGAATTACTCGAATATCATATTGGTCATTTGTAGGTACAACTATTCTGTGTGAAATTCGGACAGCTGATCGGCTATTCCGAAACACAGAAATAGTTGGCTCAGTTGTAAATGGTATATCCCCAACCTTACGGAATGCAACATCTATATCAACTTGTCGATCGAATAACGTGCCATTTGCACCAAAGAAAACCAACCCACTAGGAAAGGTGAAATCAAGAATTATTTCATCAGCGCCCGTTGCGCTGGTTCTGATATTGTCATCAAATTCAGACATTTTAACTTGTAGGTTAAGTGTCTCAATATCATTGGTGTATAAAGTAAGGTCTGCGTCACCAGAAGCACCTTCTCGAATCTCAACTTCAACATCATCAAACTTAGCGATATCAGTATCCCCGATTTTTAAATCTGTAATCGCTAGAGGACCGTGCCCAAAAGTGAAAAGAAGGCGCAAATATTGATCATTTCCGCTGATCTCTGTATAAGGTACCGCCGCATAAGGCGGAAACATGCGATGTTTGCCCAAAACTTGTGGCACAACACCATATCTGTCGGCTGTATTACCAGTTCGGCTGATGCTAAACACATCTTTGGCAATGGAATCTATTGCAAACGCTTGCTGATTCAGAGAAGGCGGTGGTATTAAGGCATTAACAGCCATTTGACCAATCGCGGCAAGACCAGCTGTGATGAGTGTTTGCCCTAATCCACCTTTTGCAAGCCCGAGTTTTAGCGCAATATTAGCACCTGCAATACCCGCCAATGCAATTACAGCAATAGTAGCAACAAGTCTTAGTATGTTTTTACCGTCATCCCCGCCGCCAGCAGGTAAGTAATCAACAAGAACGTGCGCCCCTGCTTTTGGTTTCATGAAGTCCCAAAATTCAGGCTGTACAGTATTCCCATTAATAATAACTTTCACATCATTTCCGTACAGACCAACATGACGTAATATGTCTGTAATAGATATCCCCGCCAAAACGAATGTATGTATTCGTTTGGTTGGGAAAAGTCCTGGTGTTAAAATTAAATCAACGTTTGACATGTGTATAAATACCCTCTAACCGATTGGCCCATAGCGGTGAATTAAACTTTTCAACAACAATGCCTATATCAGTTAATGCATGCATAAATCTGTGATGGTCAACAACCAATCCAACGTGTGACGGAAGCGATCTTAAAGACAGTACGACTAAATCACCCGGTGCAGCTTGGTGTCTGTCTACGTCTATCCAACTTGGCCTGCCTGCTTCTACGTCCTTTGATACTTCATTAGCATTGCTACAAGTAGTGTAACCAAGGGTTTCGGGTAATTCAATTTGTAGCTCTTGCCGATAAAATAACACTATAAGACCCCAACAATCTATGCCCTCTATTGTGCGCCCAAGATCCTTGAAAGGTATGCTGCAATATTTCCTGAAATCCATTAAAACAATCCCTGAAAATTATTAGGTATAAATCGTGTTCCTGGGTATGGCTCTTCCAATAATTCTTCAAACTTTAAGTCACCTGTTACCAGTAGTTTATCAAAGTCCATTTTAGCAAACGTGTACGTATAAGGACCAACTTCAACTTTATCAAAATCCTCACTGGTGATAATTTCAACCTTTATTGTTGGCGAAGATGATAGTGCGCGCAATCCATCTACAATCGACTTATCTACATTGCCAATCGTAAGCTGCACACGTGGCAACTGGTTTTCTCGCTCTGCGGGCATGTCAAGAAGAAACGGAAAACCAATAAAAGTCTCACCATTAGATTCTATGTCCTCGGTGTTATTAACTACCCTTATTGATGGTGTTAGTTCGGCATGCGAGATGGTCAGAAAAACTAACCAGACAACATCTGTTCTTTCGGCCATCAATGACCGTACAGCTGCTAAAGTTAACGTCCGCATGTTATGCCTGCGCTATAGCGTAACGCGCCTCTATATAGTCTGCTAAATCATTCTTTTCATCTGTAGTCATTACACCCTCTTTGAAACCTAGTTCCATAAGCGGTCCTTTAAAAAATCCGCCTAATCCGGTAGACAATGCGCCCAAAGTTGCAAAGTCTGAAGGGTCTGTAGCTGCGTAAGGATTCAGTTTATCATCGGTTACAGCTGAAGTATTATCAATGAAAATTTCGCCATCATCTCCGCCTACATCAACTTCATTAGTTGCTACTAACGCATAAGGAGTAGCTAGCCCAATAGTTGCAGGACTTATAACAATGGCTTTTGCAGCGCCAACACTTCTGGTCACTTCAATATTAGCAGCAGCAGCACTGAAATCATTGTTTAGATAAAAACCGGTTTTGGTATCGTCACTGCCGCCAGAATCAACGATACTAGCTATACCAGAACTATTGTTGAAACTAGTAACAACCCACATAGTCCAATCAGTACCATCATTGAGGAAAGCCCATTCAGACTTGGTATCACCTTGCATATAGTTAGATACACCGTTAGCTACAATTCCCGGTCTTCCGTTCATCTGATCAAGCTGATAAATCATCCGGTTAGCACGTGTAGCCTGAATCCAATCTAAACCATTCCCAGAAATATCGCCCCATGTATAAATGCGCTGTGCTGCATCAATTGGGCAACCAGCTACATCAGCAAATACATTAAGGTCAGATCGATGCCAAGCCCTCAAACCTGATAACGTCATTGGGAAGTTAGCAATACCCAAGTTAAGCGGCTGCACTTCGAGTTCCAAAACAGCCTGCCATTCAAGCCCGCCTAAAGCTCTGAAAACAGGCGGTTTTCTAAATCGAAATTCACGGGCAGACTCTTTACGTGGATGTATCCAATCAAACGGAAGTGTGCCATGCTCTGATGTATTGTTATAGAAGGTGTCAAGCAATTCAGATTGAGTACGGTCCACGGTTATTACCATATTAATCAATTCAAACTCACCTGTGCTACGCCGTCGCTGTTTTGGCGGGCCAACTTCCATAGCAGTTCTGATTGCGTTATCACGCGGCTGGTCACGGTAACCCTGTGGGCTTGGTTTTTGTGGTAGTCCAACCGGCCAAGTAATTGTTGCCATTATCGTTTAGCTCCAGTTCTGCGCAATCCAAAGCCAGTTCCAATTGCTTGAGAAACTTCGCCATTTCCTTTTATATCCTGCACGATTGCTTGCTTCACAGATACCAAGATTTCTCGACCACCATCTGCATTGGTGGATTGTTCAACATCAACCTCTGTATTCGGAGAATCAAAATTATTAACAGTGATTGTGATAGGAGCAGATCCGCCAGAAGACAGTACGCCTAAATCTCCACTTCTAGTACGCCGTAGTGGTAAAATGCCCTCAGCTCCCGCCTCTCCTGCAACTCCGACACCTCCACCAAATGCAAACGGTGTAGGGGAATTAACTATTCCGCCTTTCTGAAAAGCAGTAACTTGTCCGCCAACAAATACATTACCACTCGCACTAAATAGCGATGGGATAAGGTTACCAAGAAATCCACTAACAAACCCAGCTAAAGGCGCTGTTATTTGCTGCCGTATAGTAAGCCGTAAAATGTCCTCAAGTATGTTGTCAATTAGAGAGCTGAATTCTAGCTTTCCGGTCTTGGCAAAGTTTACTATCGTGTCTTCTAAATCTTCAAAGGCCCCACCAATCGTATTGGCGATACTCTGCCCCACATCTTTGCTGCTATTTGCTATCTCATCAAATGCCCGTATCGCACTTTCTCTTACTCCATCAAATAATTCCTCTGCTTTTTCCAATCGATCCAAGTTATCATTAAAAACAGCCATTGCATCAGATGCAGCCTCTGTACCTGATCCAAATGCTTGCTGCGTTAAGACCATTGCTTTTAGTGTACGGTCGCGCTTCTCAATTTCTTTGGTGTTTAGACCTATATTCGATCTTTCTCTCCGTAGGTCAGCAATTATTTCTCCAAATGATTTCCTTGCTTCGTCCACCGCTTCAAAGTCAATTGTAAATCGTGGTGCCCTGCCAACAAAATCTTTTTGTATCGCCTCAAAACGTCTAGCGTCTGATCCAAGAGCTTCTAGTGTATCGGTGCTAAATAAATTAAATCCGCCTGCTTCAACTTCACTTCTGACTGCTGCAAATTGAGCTTTTAATGCAGCAGCAAGTGCAGTAGCAATCGAACGATCAGATGCCAATTTGTCTATCCGTTTCCGAATCTCTGCCAAAGGATCAATCAGTTGTAATGCTTTATCTAAATCTACTCCTGAAAAGCCGTCTATAAATCCTTGTTTTAATGATGCTGAAAGTTTCTTACCAGCATTGAGCAAGTTATCTAAATGATCAGTTTCTATATTGCGGCCAATGTTGGTAAAGACTTCATCAATAGTGTCACCAATATCAATAGCTTCACCCAAAGCTGTTAATGCTACTTTTGCAGATTCAATTGGACTTGTTATGTCTAGGTTAGCGAGGGCCTGAAATGCATTTATCAATCTCCCAACCAGAATGCCTACAACGTCCCCTATAGATTTAACAATAGTTGCAATAAAATTAAAAACTGGCTTCACCACTCCAAGTATAAATTCCCCCAAACTGTCTACTTTAATACCAATTTCTTTAAGCACATTTAATGCAGCTTGTTCAAAATCATTAAAAGACCCTTTAATTATATCGATCGCATCACCTACCCCAAATTTTAATAGGTCAATGACGAACAATAGATTTTCTTTCAGCACGTCAAATGTTACGCCGACAATATCACGGACTTTAACAGTGCTTTCTCCAAATTGGACAGTCTTGTCGCGTAGTATAACAAGGGCGGCCACACCAGCAGATATTGCAACAGCAAGTAAAGTAAAAGGATTCTTAATTAGCGCAATAGTTACAGATTTAATACCTGTCGCGGTGCCAAATAAACCCAACTTAATTAGAGGCAATACCACCAAGCCTAATTTCAGCGCAATAAAAGTAGCCGTTGCAGCTGTCAAGGCTTTTATGGCATTAGAAATATCAACAATAGTATCAGATGCCTCATCCCCTTCAGAAGTGATACCAAATAATTCTTTAACTACAGCTGCGGTACCATCTACAAAGTCGGTAAGTGGTCCAGACGCATCTCTAAAATTAAGTACAACAGCAAGTATTACATTTTTGAATCTAGTCCCGGCTGATCCTAATGTATCAAACGCTCTTGCCGCCTCTTCATTTAGTGCTGTAGCATTTGCTACCTCTTTGCTTGACAGACTCAAGGCGCGGGAAACAAGGTCAGAATTTTTAGCCAGTGTCGGCAGCACCTTCAATATCTCTTCACCAGCAAGCCCAAAATCTTTCAAGACTTTGGTTGAATCACCACCGCTTTCAATGACTCTTCCAAGCCCCTCAATAAACAAGGTGAAACCAGCTGTTGCATCTTCGCTGAAAATCTTAGCGATTTCTTCTGAGGTGCGTCCAGTGAGAACGGCCAGCTGTTCAAGCCTTTTACCACCACCTCTAACTGCTGCGTCAATGGCCCTGAATGTACGGCCTACCGCACTACCGCCTAGCTCTGCCCTAACACCTAGAGAAGCCATTGCAGCACCAAGAGCAGATGCTTCAGCGGATGAGACATTAAAAACAGCGGTAGCTGATGCAACTTGTGTAGCCATGCGTGCAATTTCTCGCTCGCTGGCAGCAAAATTATTACCCAATGACACAATCACAGAGGCCAGGATGCCCACAGACTGCACATTTTCACCGGTAACATTAAGGAGCCTTGCCAATGTGGTCGCCGCCTCATCGCCTGCAAGATCAGAAGCAACACCCAATTTCGCAATAGTCTCAGTGAACACTAAAATATTTTTAGCGCCCGTAATTCCAAGCTGACCGGCTGCTTGACCGATTGATAATAGTTGACTTGTAGCGACTGGAATTTCGGTAGACAACTTAATGAAATCATCGCCCAAACTGTCTAACTCTTCACCAGCTATATTTGCGGTTTTTCCAACACCAACAAGACCTTGTTCAAAATCTACAAAGACATTGAAAGTTTTTCGTAAAGCAATAACTGCGGACAAGCCACCAACCAAGCCCAACAACTGCCGTTTTGCAATACCGCCAGCCTTACCAAAACGATCGAGTTGTTTCTCACTTTTCTTAAGGCTTGTATCAACCTTTCCGGCATTGGTTTGAATTTGCTTGAGGACAGAATTAACCTCCGCTCCACCTTTTTTGGCTTGGCGGGCATCAATCCCAATCCCTAAATTAGCAATATCGGCCATTACTTCAACTCTTTGGTTGGTGCTGCTCAATCCACTTTATCCAATACGCATCTAACGCTTGAATGAGTAGCAAAAACTCAGTCTTTTCATCTGAATCAGCGGTGCTATTAATACTATTGATTTCAAGCCACGCATAGATGTCTGCAACGCTGATCGGGGTAGCTCCCATGCCCCTTTGCCTACTGGCAGAAAGCTGAGCGAAACCCGACCAAGCGTACAGCAAATCTTCGAATATTTCCGGCTTGTCATCAAGCGGTGTTTCTAACCCTTGTTCCGCGCGCTCCTCAAATAGATTGGTAAGAACCTCACCGCCATACTGCAATTCCCAATCTAAACGCGCAATTAGTTTCCCTTTGCGTCCTCAAGCATTTCTTTGAGGTAATTTTCACCGTTGTTGGCAATCTCAAGAATGAATTCATAAACGTTAATGAATTCAGGATCGGTCAGGAGTTTCAGAGCTTCAGCTTGGCTGTATTTAAGCTCTTGCAACTTTCCTTTATCGTCCTTTTTCTCAAGGTTTTTCCAATCCAGCAGAATATATTTCGCTGCTGCTGGTGCCAAAATTCTTAGGGCCTCACGAGGCGGCATATCACCTCTGATTTTCTTTTTGTGCGGACGCATTAACTTGCGAGCCTTCTTTGCATAAATAG
>SDBT01020972.1_pt1 | contig 10212 bp, 7 predicted proteins | sample 2277101 | NCBI WGS metagenome assembly SDBT01 (sample SAMN10404973, study PRJNA504765) | marine sediment metagenome | isolation source: marine sediment core GS10_PC15, 103 cmbsf | place: Arctic Ocean: Southern Knipovich Ridge | collected 2010
CTTGCAGCAGTTTCTCTAATAATCTCCCTTTGTGTAGAAGATGTAGAACTTTCTAAAGGTGTAATATCAGATACAGGAGATGTTCTACCTCTTTCGGATTTTGATTGACTTGTTGTAGAATTATTTTTTATTTTTATAAGTTTTGATTCGTCAATTACAGTTCTGCAAACAGGGCATGTTTTATTAAAAGTTAACCATTTTATTATATTTATAAGTTCAAATATAGTTTGACAACAAGGAACAATGCATTTATTTATCATTGGTTCTAATGATGTTGGACAGCTTCCATTAACATTATTTATATTTGCTTTGAGTATTTGTTTAGAAAAGTAGTCATTTACAGTTTTCTTTATATCTGAAGTTGCGCTTACAATTTTACTATCCATTTGTATTAGTAGATTTTTTTAAATTTTAAAAATTTTTAAAAAATCAATTTTTGTAAATAAATTAAGATATAAATATAAATTTTAAAATAAGCAAATATTATTTAATAAATATTTTATTTTCAAAATCAAATTTATAATCCATTAATAAGCAATATAATACCATTTCATGTCCAAATGGTTGTCTTACATCCTTATACCATTCATTAATTTGTTTAATAGTAATGATATTATCAATAATTCTTGCATCATAACCATAAATACATATATTTGTTCCTTCATCAATTATATCTTTTAATTGTTTAAATTGTTTATTACCACCTACTAGTTCTTGATAATATTTGCAATAAAACTTTCTTGATTGCAAATATGAATATTTAGTATTATCTCCTGGAACCATAGAATATAAACAAACATTTCCTTTATTTTGTAAAGTTTCTTTAAATGCTTTAAATTTATAACGATAGGCTTCTATCTTATTATATATATTAATTCTTCTTTCAAAATATATTGGCAAAACCTTTTTATTTTCATCAACTTCAATATCAAATACTTTATTTCCTTGATGAAAATTCTCTAAATTTAAACATTTCTTTTTATTATGAATTACAGGACCTGCTTGCATTGGAGATAAGCTACCTAAATGAAGACCTAACTTTTGATGCGTCTTTCTATTATTTGGAAATACCAATAAATACCCTTCAATTCGTTCAGGCTCTCTCATCATTCTAATTTTTCTCATAATAATTTTACCTTTTCTATTTCTTTTCTTATTTTCATTTCTAGCATTTTTAATAGTTCTTGTATGTTCTATCATCTTTTTTCTTTTTATTTCATCTTCATTAGGATTTTTATCTAAATCAATTCTATCTGAATATTTTCTTGAATGAACTCCGCATAAATATTGTTTATTATACCAATAATAAGCTTGATTTTCACATTTTCCTCCATTACCCTTAATTGCAATACATCTTTCTTCTCCAAAATAAGAAAGATTACTAGGTTTTATAATAGGTTTAGTTATAGAGCTCGTTACTGATGTTTTTACAATAGGTTTTGTTACAGAGCTTATTACTGGTGCTTTTGCAAAACTTCTATGTCTTCCACAATAACCATATTGCTTAACTTTACATTCACATTCTTGACCTTTACGTTTTCCACTTTTCAAAATCGCTTTACACTTTAAAGAATCCATTTTATAACTTATATTGTAGAATTTTAAAATTTTAAAATTTTTTAAAAAATCAATTTTATTATGATGGAAAAATAGGGAATAAATAGAAAATTGACAAATCTAATAAACTCGAGAATAGGATGGAAATTTAATATGATAAAAGTGAATCTTTGCATATATATTAATTAACCTCTATTTCTACAATTTTAGCATTTGGAAATAGATTAATTAGATCATTCTTACGTTTCGACCCAAATACCCATGCTTCCAAATATCGATTCCAACGTCCGAATTTCTTAAGATTATTCCGAAATTCTTTAGTATTCCCTTTCAAAAGATATGATTTTTTATATTTTTCAATAACAAAATTAGTACTTTCACTAAAAGGCTTGATGAAAGTTAATTGAGTTGTCTTCGTTAATTGAATAACAATTGTTACAGTATCCATTTTACTAGGTAGATATTTTTTAAATTCCAAAAATTTCTAAAATTTCAATTTTTTAAAATTAAAGTAAAATACCATATTTAAATCTAATTTAAATTAACTAAAATGAAAAAAACTAATAAATACCTAGTAATTCTTAATATTTTTACATTTTCACGAATAATTTTATGTCCATTAATTTTCACAAACAAAGATATTATTTTTGATTTTATTTATTTATTTTTATTTTGGATTACAGATTCATTTGATGGTTATATTGCGCGAAAATATAAATTAACTTCAAAATTTGGATCAATATTGGATTTGACAATTGATTTATTAACATGGATATCATTTTGGTTAAGATTAATAGATAATTATTTTATTCTTATTATCTGGTTTCTTTTCGTTGAAATAATGAATAAATGTTCATATTCAACTATAGTAAAAAACTGGAGATATAAACAAACAGGTTTATTATATTATTACCATTACAATAACGGAAAAAATTTCCTTTCTTTTTCTGTTATTGGATGTTGGTTATTAACTCCAGTTTGTATTTATCATAATATATTTCCAATATTTTTCATATATTTAGATATTATTAGATCATTGTTTGATTGTTATAAATTATATTTTTTTTATAAATCAAATTGATTTTTAAATTCTAAAAAAATGGATGTCATACAAGTAATAGAAAATAAACAATATGATAATATTACTATAATTGTTATATTTCATAAATTGATTTTTTTTTAAATTTTAAAATTATAAAATGATATCATCAAGTGAACTACATTTAAATAATAATTCAACAACTTATTGTATAAAGAATGAGGAATTAACTAAGATAGAATTGTTAAATGATAAATTAACAATTCTTGATATACAGAAATGTTCTAAGTTAATAGATTTAACTTTAAAATTGAATCTATTAACAGATCTTAAATTATATGTTTCCTATAAATTAACTAAACTAAAATTAGTTATACCTAGTCTAAGATTGTTAACATTAGAAATCTTGGAAGATTCTGATTCTGCTGATTCTGATGATTCTGATGATGAGTCCATAGAAAATCCTATAAATTATACTTTAAATAAGTTAGGTTTTCAATCTAATCTTAGTCAACTTACTATATTAAATTCTGGACATGTAGATATTAAGGAATCATATTTGAAGAATCTTCCAAATCTAACTAATCTAATTTTAGAGAATTGTGGTTATATGGTTTCTAAAATATTAAATAACTTAACATCTTCTTTGAAGAAATTAACAAACCTTACGTTATTATCATGTAAAATACAGAATTTAATTTTGCAAAATTTAACTAATTTAACACATATTCATATTCACTATTGCGAGATATGGAATATTAAACTTGAGAATTTTGCAAAATTAGATAATCTTAAAATTGAACATTGTAAGGGTTTAGATGATATTCATCTAAAGAATATGACAAAACTAACTACTGTAACTATATATAATTGTCGAAATTTAACATCAGTTTGGCTTGAAAATATATCTATAAATGCAAAATATATGTATAATATAGAACAATGTCACTCATTAAATAGTATATGCTTTGATAATTCAAAATTGAAATAGATTGTTATCACAATATATTAGAAAAATGATTTTTTAAAATTAAAAAAAAACAAAAAATGGACAATAAACAAGTAATAGAAAATAAACAAAAAATATACAATAAACAACATAATAATTATAAATCTGATTTAATAACAAGATTTAGAATAAGAGAATATTTGAATAAAATTCCTAGTTTGAAAAACAACATTAATACAATAGAAACAACTATATTTATTGGAAGACAATCTAATATAAACAATGAAGATACTATTAAACAATTTATTGGTTTTCTGAAATTTAAATTTTATGGATTTGATTCATCTCATGAAAAAGAAATAACTAAGATAATTAAAAAACAATATGACAATATTGCTATAATTGAGTATAAAAAAACCAAAGTTACTATTGTAGAAAAAGAAAATTTAAATAATAAAATAACAATTTATATACCTTTTTGGTTAAGAAAATATCATAAAACTGATTTAGAAAAACTTGCATTGAGATATGCAAGCACATATTCTTCTCATCTTTGGAACATACCTAAATATTTTTATGATTTTTTATATCATTCATTTAATGTAAATATTGAGGGTTTTGCATCACCATTAAATAGATTTTTTCCAAAATATTGTAGTCCATTTTCAGAAGATTGTGTATTTCCTGGAAGAATAAGTAATTTTTTTGATATGAATATTAAAAAATTAATAGATAATAGTGAAAGTAAATGCGTTAATATTGTTGCAGCTCCCCCTTTTTATAATCCTATATGTAAAAAACTTGTTGATAAAGTTATTGATGATGTAAATAAATATAATTGTCGTTACTTTATGATATTACCTGGATGGATATATACAGATTGGTATAAAAAACTGAATAATTATACATCGAACAATAATTGTTTCTTCAAATTATTCGGCAAAGGAGAGGTTTATTATAGAAACGAATCTATATCTGAATATATTTATCCTCCAATAGCTACTTTATTTTGTGTTATTTGTGGACCTCATTATCCTCTAGATATTAATGATATTAATAATTATGAAGATGTATCAAAACTTCTATTAAAGAAAAATATTCCAATTATTAAAAAACTTAAAGTAGGAAATGTATATAATTATGAAAAATTTCATACTGATAAAAATTTTGTTTTTAATGATGATGGTAACAAAATAAATTTCTCATTCGAAAATAATTGTAATTTCTTTATTGATAATGATATATATTATGCAAAAAGAAATCATATATATGAAACAAACCGTAAAATAGTTTATAAAAAAAGAAAAACAATAATATTTTTAAATGGTACAATTTTACCAAAAATTCTATTGTGAGGTTTTTAAAATTATTGTTTATAATGATACATTAATGAAATAATGAAATTTGAATAACTTTAAAACTCTAACAGACGAACTAATTAAGCATTTCCTCAACTAATTTTTACAAGATCTTGAAGAAGTTATAATTCCTAATGATATTAATTTAATATATTCAGGTACTATTTTATTAGATGTTATTTTAAATTTTAAAATAACATATTATTATCAAGCTTTAATATTGCAGCATAACCTAATGTAATAATAACATTGTATTTTTTCTTTGATTTTTTACCTCCTTGAATTATTTGTTTTACTCTAAATTCTTCTCTTTTGAATTTAATAATATTACACTTTCCTTCAATATAGTCAAATGTATTATTAGAAGTATTTGTATTTTGATTATATATTGAATCATCTTCATTTTTATTAATTTCAACATTATATCCAATATTTCTTTTTTCTTTTTGCCATATATAAGCAATCTTACATGCTCTTGCAAATGGACTTTCTTTAATGAATATTTTATTCATAATGTTTTTAAGTTGATTTGAATCATTAATATTAATTCTATTTTTAATAATATTATTTATAACATTAGCTGTAAGTTTTTTCATTTGAAGAAGTATTTTTAGATTTTCTAAATTATCTCTATTATTTATAACAATATCGAAAATATCTTCTATAGAAATTGATACATCATTATCCATTATTATTATTTCCATTTTCTTTAAAATATCCTCACTAATAAATATATTTTGTATAAGATAATTATCATTATTAGATTTATATATAAAAGGAGATGATATTGAACTATGTTCTAATTTTATTTGAGTTGTTGTAAAAATATCTTTTGAATTAGATATATATTTAAACATATTTAAAGAATCTACTATAAACGTATTTTTTGTCCATTTAATAAAATCCGAAACGTTAATTAAAAAATTTGAAAAAGTTCTTGGAATAAATATTCTTTTAACATGTTTTAGATATAATCTTTCTTCAGTATTTCCAATTTTTTTAATAATTGCATTTTCTTTCAACATTTCAATTTCATAAAAAGACGCGAAATTAGCAATTATATCATATAAACTTCCAACAGAATCTTTATCATTTATTATTAATTTGTAATTATTATTTTTTAATTTAATAATAGAATTATATCCCAATTTTTGATCATGAAAATATTTCAAAAGATCCTTTGGATTTTCTTTATCAGGTATATATCTTGATAAAAACGGTCCCTTATACACATGATTATTAATAATTGTAAAATATTTCTTAAAAAATTGCCTTAAATCTATTTTATTATTTTGTTTCATTTCAAGAATATAAAGAATTTTCATTAATTCTATTATTATTGTAGATACTTTATTCATAATATTATTATTTAAAGTATCAATTTGTTCAGTTTGATAATGTTCTTGAGTATCATATGGCTGAGAAGGTTTGATATGAATCCATGAATTATTATTAAAAAGTTTAATTCTTCTTGCTTTACCTTGAGGATCTATTACCTGTTGTTCAACATTATAGTAAACTTTATCTACTTTAACCCATTTATTAATAAATAAATTTATATTTTCTATTGTTTGTTCATCATTAATCATTTTAATATTAAGTAAATTGTTAATAGAATATGTAACAACTTCATATTGAAATTTAATTGCTTGTTTTTTTCCTTTTATGTTTTCATAATGTTTAATTAATATTGCTAAAGGTTTGTTATTTAATCTTCTTGCGTAAAAATATTTATGCCTTGGAATTTCAAGATCAATTTCAGCTTTCTTTTTTATAAATACAATAATTTGACAATTGAAGAAAATTTCTAATACTCTAATTCCTATAAAAGTATCAAAAATAATATTACTATTAGAAATATAATTTTTGATTTCATTGTCTGTATAATTATAAAATTCTTGTCGCAATGCTGACAAATTTATAATTTCACCCAATCTTCTTCTTAACATGTTAATAAAATTTTTTTTGTTATTGGTATTTTTATATTTATTTCTCAATATTTGATTATTTGATATTGAAACTAATAGATGAAAAACACTTGAAAATTCATCATTAATTTCAATAGGATTATATCTAGAAAATGCTTTTTCTCTGCCAAGTATATTTAATATTTTTTGTGATACAACTCCTCTTCTCCCAACATCTAAAATTTTTGTTGATGTTGGGTATACAGATGTTGATTTTCTTGCTTTATATTCCAATATTATATCCCAATTTTTATTAACAATAATTTTAACAATTGGATCTTTATGACAACATATATAATAATTATAGTTGCTTCCTTCAAGTTTTTTAAATTTCAATGTTATTTCTCTATTTTCTACAGGACAATAATAATATTTCGGTTTATTCTCAATATTATAAGGTTTTATAAATATATTATTAACTTTAATACCTGGAAATTTTATTACTTTAATACCTTTTTCTATTAAATTTATAGCTTCTTCTTCTGTTTCAACAAAATCAGGTTGATTATCACCTTGACATATAGATCCATAACCAGGTGGAAATAATTTATTGTCAGCTTTTCTAAGTTTTTGTATTCTTACACTAATTTTAGGTTGATTTGGTAATATTTTTAATTGAACTAGACTATAATCTTTAGAGAAATAGTTCAATTCATTAATATATATTTGTATAATTCCAAGAACTACATTTTTAATAAAATTTATTGTTGTGAATTGTTTAGCCTTTGAAATATTTACTTGAACATATCGTTGACCTTTTCCTAATATAATATCATTAGATGTTTTTTCAGTTGCTTCTGCAGTTTGATTAGATACACTAATTTGTATCTTTTCGTCTTCCATTTCAAAGTGAAATACTATTGCTTTATTTCTTTCAGTTTCCATTAAATCAATAATACCTTTTGATTCTTCAACATATATTGCTGTCTTTAATGGTTTTAATCTAAGTAATATATCATAAAATATATGTTTTTCAGTAATATGATCTATTAATAAATCCATTGTTCCATTAAATCCTTCTCCTTCAATTGAACGAATATTTTTATAAAAAAAGTTATTAATAAATAGATTTTTAACATCTTCAGCATTCAAATCGCTATTAGATCTAATGGTGAGATAATCATAATTTTTCTTATAAATAATAAATGCATCATTATTTACCTTGTAATTTGATATATCTCCCATATGTATTATACCTTGAAGAGTATCTTTAGTAAATAATGTAGTATTTGGATTTCTTAATTCCTTCTCAATTCTTTTATATACTTCAGGAGATTTATAAAATTTATAAAAAGAAATATCATTATTTAATATAATAACAGGAATATTTTTATCTGTTCTAATATAATTAAATATATCTTTTCCCATACCTTCGTATAATTTTTCAAAATATATATTAAGAACAAATTTAGTCATATTGAAATCTCTATATCTGAAAGATAATTTAATATCTGTTATTGCTTTCAAACCTTTTAATAATTCAATTGTTCTTGTTTCTCTTATAAACATTCTTATATATTTTTCACTTCTGTTTGCTGCATCGTCAATATCTTCACGTGTTAATATAATATTATCGTGTGAAGATAAATATTGTTTAAAAGTTTCATTTAATTCTTCTATAGTAAGTTCTTCATTTCTAAAAATCCAATAAAGAGTATCAATAATATCTTTTTTTGTAACTTGTTCACCATTAAGCTTTTTATAAGTAAATATTATTGGTTGTGTGAATTGTTCAGTTAATGAAAACAATTCATTATTTTCATTTTTTAATATAAAGTTACTTGGTATATTTTTAGTTTGTGAAAATTCAAGAATTTTAAGTTTAGATTCCATTAAATATTTATTTTTTTATAGTAAATATTTATTTTAAAAATCGAAAAAATTTTATTAAAATCAATTAACTTTAAATAATTATTAGTAAAAATGATATTTTAAAATTTAAAAATGGATAGTCTACCACAAAGTCAACAACGAGTGATATCTAAAGATATCGAAAATTTCAAAGAAGACAATTATGACGTTTCGAATATGACTGTTAATTATACTCTAGCTGGTGCTGAAGTTGATATCACTCTCTCTAACACCATTGTTAGTACTTCACCACGACGTATTACTAGTGTTAAATATCTTATTACTTCTACTGAATTAATTGAAGGTTATTTAAAGGATTACACCAACAAATCATTATATTAATAATGAAGGCAAAGGCAATATAGTTATTAAGAAAACTTAAAATTATATGTTGAGTATACATTCCTTTTGCAGAAGTTACAGTTTTTAGGAAAATCGTTCTAAATAATAAATTCTGTTATTTAATTTAATTATAAAGTTTTAAAACATATGTATTATTCGGTAAATAATTTATTTAAATCTCTTTCATTTTGAATTAAATAATATGGATAATTTTTTGTTATTAATGGATTGTCTACATTGTAAAACATGTAATATAATTTTGTATCTTCCATGAAATTTTATCTAAGTAACCTAAGGTCGTTTTTAATTTCGCTATGATTGGTCTCTAGAATGAGTATTCTATTGTAAAAATAATTTACAAATCTTATTATTGCATTTATTCCTATTGTACCTTTAGTTAGATTTTGATGACGGTCCACTCTAGATCCACAAGAAGTCTTCGAGTCATTTACGTGAATTACCTTGACAAACGATTCTAATTGAAGCATTTTTAATTCTTTAATAAAGTCATTAAAACCTATTTCAGTATGTATTGCATATCCTGCACTAAATAAATGACAGGAGTCGATGCAGACTCCAATTCTTTCTTTATTTTGTACCTTATCAATGATAATTTTCAAATGTGATAACTTAATACCTAAACTATACCCTTGTCCTGCCATATTTTCAATTAACAATACACAATTTTCCGTCCTTGAAAGAACATAGTTAATTGTTTCAGAACATCTTAATAATACTTCTTCGAGATTATCACTGTTATGTTGTGAGGTACCAGGATGAAACACAATGTATTTTATACCTAATTTTTCACTTAATTTACATTCTTTTAGAAAACAACCTCTTGTTACATTCAATTTTTTAGCATCAGAATGACAAGGATTGAGTATATAACTCGCATGCGTTACTATATTCATATTTTTACTATTTTTTCTGAATAATTCTGCTTCTTTATCACTCGGCATGTTAGATTTAAAACTTCTTGGAGACTTAACAAATATTTGAAAAGTATTAATACCTAATATTTTAGCATCTCTAAAGCATGTATTCTTTGAAAGATGAGCTCCTAACTTTAAATATTTTTTCTTTTCAATTGTTAAAGGTTCATTATTTATTATAATTTTAGTTTTATTTACCTTTAATTTGATTGAT
>SDBT01020973.1_pt1 | contig 10211 bp, 19 predicted proteins | sample 2277101 | NCBI WGS metagenome assembly SDBT01 (sample SAMN10404973, study PRJNA504765) | marine sediment metagenome | isolation source: marine sediment core GS10_PC15, 103 cmbsf | place: Arctic Ocean: Southern Knipovich Ridge | collected 2010
TTCACCAAACATCTTCTCAAACCTTCGCGTACTCTGATTAACTTTTGCTTGTATAAGTTTCAACATAGCCAATGGGGATAACTCACCCTTATCGTTACGCATTACTTCTGTTACAATTAAAGGAATAAGGTCTTGTCGGTGTTGTTGCTTATCACCTGCTGACAACAGGCACTTATGCTTATGGTTTTTTTGTTCTGACATTTCGTTTCCTCTTTGAGTTTCTTCTATTATTTGAATTCACTTTCGCAGTAACAAATCTCATATTTCCAGGTCTATAGTCCCCATCATTATCTATTCGGTCAATTTGTAAGCCTTTGATTTGCTCAAACTCTGTAATGCCTAAAAAATCTGTTACATAACATCTAAAATCATCAAGAGATTTGAACTTGTTCTCAATACCCCGACCACCATAGTTCTTATAAGCTGAGTCCTTCGGGTTATTACAACGGGAGTTTATACCACAGAACATTCGTAGTAAGTGTCCTTTTAATGTTTGACGGAATCGTTTACGGGCTTTATTACAAACCTCTTTTCCATTAGTGGTCTTTTGGTATTGTTTGTAGGATTCTTTACAGCAACTCTTACAATCGCCACGTAATCCAAATAGACCCCTCTTTACCTTGTAGAAAAAATCCGAAGTAGCCAGATAAAACTTACCGCATTTTGTACAGATTTTTTTCATAGCTTCATTATACCAAATTTAATTCGGAAAGTCAAGGTTTTCATTTGCAATTTGTACTAATTCTACATGTGTCAAGCCATTTTGTCGCCACTCGCGTAGGTCTTTAACGCCTGTAGGGGGTGTAATGACTTTAATGATTGGACAAGGTGCTGTGAAAAGTTTGTAGCCGTGTGAAATGTCTACACCAAGTATCTTCGCACCTGTAATCCCTGCGGAATCATTATCAGCCACTATCACAATCTGAGTGGGTTTCTTCTGGACACAGAACTTTATAATATGGTCCCGACCAGTTTGACAGGACACTCTACCAATAGCCTTCAATCCCATATCAATAGCTGTTGCTGTGTCACTTGCACCTTCGCAGATAAATAGAGTACTTAAATTACTGCTCAAATCTATTCTCGGTATATAAATACCAACCTGACTACCTTTGACCATACCCTTTGTACCATCAGGCCACCTTCGGGTTATGCCTATGATTTCATCGTTTGCATTTCGTACAGGGAATGTATAAGACTCACCATCCCAACCTGCTTGCATGTTCCATAAGGTTAAGTAACGTGAATCAAACGGGTTAAGCAGGTCTCTAACCATAGTGCCATCAAAGGCTTGTACATAGCATTTATTCAGGGTATTCCAATTTATTATTGCTGGTCGCTTCTTGACTACAGGCTTAGGTTTGAAATCCCCAGGTTTGAGTATATGTAAATACCCTGCCTGACCAGCCATCTTCACCGAACCTTCTGGTGTACGTACACATATAGCCGCAGTACCATCCTCAGCGTACAGACAGCCATCACTGGAGCGTTTACATACGGGGCAGGGGTTTTCTCTATTTGAACGTAGCATCTAAAAGGTCTCCACATTAAAGTTACGGAAAGACATGTATTCTGAAATCCAGACTACAGGGCACTTTCCCACTGGCCCTGACCTGTTCTTCGATACAAAGATAAAAGCCTCACCATCGTCCTCTGATTCCAAATCAACCTCTTTCACATTGTAATAACTTGGGCGATGTATCAGAAGCACAACGTCAGCAGCCTGTTCAATACCACCAGATTCACGCAGGTCAGATAATCTTGGTTGGTGATTGTCCCTTTTCTCTACCTCACGGTTAAGCTGTGCCAGCAGCACTACTGCAATACCTAATTCCTTACCAACAGCCCTCAAGTCTTGGCAGATATTGTCTACTTCCTGTGACCTACTGCCCGCAGGGAAATCAGTTCTCATTAATTGTAAAAAATCCACGAACACACATTTTATACCCTCTTTCTCTTTCAGTTGACTAAGTTGTTCTTTGAATTTAAGGGGGGTCAGGTATGAGTTATCTAAAATTGTTATACTCTTTGAGTTTAACTTATCTACAAGGGGTACAGGAATACGTTGTAGTTTCAGATAATGGTAATTTGTATCAGTAAAGTTCGCAATCATACGTTCACATAAAATCTTATATGACATTTCCAGACTGAATACCGCAACGGGGCAATCAACATTTAAGATAATATCTGTCATCAAACTACTCTTACCCATAGAACTTCTACCTGCAATTACAGTGAGTTCTCCTGGGTGCAACCCACGTGTCATTTCATCCAGTTGGGTTAGACCTGTCCTGATACCGAAAGGCTCATTACCTATATTTGCAGCAATAGTATCAAGACTGTCCTGTTCAAACGGGTACGACTGTATCATTAAGATAACCCTCTACTTTATTTTTATACTTTTCAAACCAACCTAATTTTGCATTACACGGAAAGCAAAGAAAACCTCTGATTTTACCTGTTTCGTGGTCATGGTCTAAAGCTAACTCTTTTTTAAACTCCGAGCTATGGCGACCACAAATTATACAACAATTTTCTTGACTTGCAAGTAGTTTATTATATTCTTCTAAGGTAATACCATATTCGTATTTTATATAACACCTTTTATTTACTATTCTACCCTTCTCTGTTTTGGAGTATTTTTTCTGACGTTGTTTTCCTTTGTCTGTTTGCCTGTATGCTTTACCCCTTTGTCTTGAACAGCCCTTACATTCTTCCCTTAGACCACATTTACATTCTCTTTTTCGATAGAAGTATTCTGCTGTTGCGGGGTAATCTGTTTGACACTTAGTACAAGTTTTTTCACTTAGATTCTTCATACTGTATCCATTATTTTTTCAATACCTTTAGTTGTCCACATCTTCTCAACAAAGTTCCTAAGCCCGCGTATTGCATTGTCTCGGCGGGTGTAAAAAGCAGACTCACAGGCCCAGCTTCCGTTACTAAAGTAAATTGTCCATCTATACCTGTGCCATAGGCTGTCATATTCAATCTTAGCCTTCATTTTGATTCTCCAAGTAATTTTGCTTTAACGTCTTACCTTCAACCTTTATAGGTCTTATTTGTCCGTGTCTCTTATTGTCCATTCTTTTCCATGTACGGACACACGCCTTCCAATCCTTCATAGGACTCTTACCAACAACCCACCCCTTACTTTCATAGAAGTCACAGAAAGCCTCACCGTCTATTTTGTAATCTATTGTTCTGGCATATTCTTCTACTTCTGCGGGTGTTGGTTTTACAAATCTCTTAGCCATCGCCTCTAATCCTTTCACTTGGATTCATTCTCTGCCAAGTTACTATAGCCAGAGCTATTACTTGTCTGCTGACCAATTCTCCACCTTGTTGCCGAGTATGTCTTACAATTTCATCTAAGTATTTGACAAAATCCCAATGTAATACATTATAGTTTCCTGCGTATAACATGTCGGCGGCTGTTTCTTTGTAATTTTTCATAATTTCTCCAAATGCCGCCAGCAGGCGACTACCAATTTATAGCCGCCCACTGGCTCGTCTAACGGAATAGGTTCTACACAAAAGGACTGGCCGGTGCTTGATTACTGTTAGCAGACCCACCACCTGTCTGTGAGTAGTTATTCTGTGAAACCTGTCGCTGTTGACCTTGGTTTTGACCCTGCGACTGATTACTACCACAGAAATTAAACCTCTCTGCAACTACTTTCAACTTACTTCTCTGTACACCATTATCATTCCACTGGTCGAGTTGCAACCTACCCTCAATGAGTATCGGCTTACCTTTCTGGAAATACTTAGCAATGTTATCTGCTGTCTTTCCGAAGGACGATACCTCAACGAAGGTGGTGTCCTCACCATCTTTCGTCTTGCGGTTAATGGCGATACCAAAGTTACACACATTGGTAGTGCCAATGTTCTTAAGCTCAGGGTCTCTGGTTAGATTCCCCATCAAGATAACCTTATTCATCTTTTTCTCCAACAATAAGACTTAGTATAGCACTATCATCCAACACAATTACATATTCCTCACCTTCAAAGTCAATTTTTAGCTGACCATCAGGTGCATACAACACCTTGTCTCCAACTTTAACCTGTGGTTTTATCCACTCACCACTGAACTCAGTCTGGAAACCTGGACCGACTGCAACGACCTCACCCTCATTGGTCTGTTGTTCTCTGTTCCCAGGGAGTACAATACCTCCCATCGAGGTAGAATGTTCTACCCGTTTCACAAATATACGGTTTCTTAGTGGTTTTAACGTTCTCACGATTGATTCCTTATCCCTAACAATGTTTCCTCACTAATTGCTTTCAATGTACTGACTTTACCGTTCACCTTACAGGTTATTTCGATAGTTGGTTCAAGGTGGTTTAAAAATCGTTGTTGTACTAAATAGTAATTACCCTCACAATAGATAAGCGTATCGCTTACTTGACCACCATGTGAGGGTTCATTCAGATTAGTCAGTACCACCGTTACGGGTTTTCTGTTAAAAGATGCACCACTGGCTACTTCCTTTTTTCCATTTACGAGGGCTTCTGAGAATGAACCATCGTGACTTTTTACTCTATCACCTGTTTTAAACATTTCTTTCCTTTCGTCCAAAACTTCGTTTTCTTTATAGTTTTTACACACTTTCTTTACGTAAATAAGCTGACACTTCCCTGCTGGAAAGCAACTGCACATATATTCTCGACAACCAGCACGACAGTAGCCGGTATATCCACCAAAATAAACACACCTCTCACAATTTTTCATTTTAGTTCTCTTAAAATAAACACACTTTCCAACTTGGTAATGTTTTTTACGACAAAGACCTGAGTTATAACTTATTATCCAACTTACGTCATTAAAGAAGTAACAATCTTTACAGTTAGTCGTTTCAAACTCTTTCCACAAAGCTACGATTAGATTATCACATAGACTCATTTAATTTGTTTCCAATGTTTATTAGGCGGTTCCACAACCACACCTTGTTGTGCTGCTAACATAGCGGCAGAATCAATAAACCTAGCTAACTCAGTACGATTCAACTGTGTCTTAGATTTTACATACTCATTAGGTAATCCAATGTTCTCAGTCAAAAGCTGTTTGCATAGAACCCCGTCCATTTCAACCTTGGTGTAACCCAATGACTCACCAAGTGGTTGTACGATACATGCGAAGTAATACTCGTATTGGTCGTGTGTAACGTCAGCAGATTCCTTTCTGATTTCTACCTCTACACGCTGACCTTCGGGTAGGCTGTGGGTATAACTATGGAATACCTGTTTTCTATCCATATGGATTATACCACCAATTATCTCACCGTAGAATTTAGCTCGTTGCATCGGGTAGTACCTCCACTCCGTGTGCTATTTCAATATAAGGATGTGTCCACACCACTGAAACCTCTCTACCCACTAAATCATCAAAGTGGGGTCCATTTTTTTCGGAAAGACTACCGTCAACTTGCAGGTCTATGTTACGACAATTACCTTCCTCATCTTGACACACATGGTAGTTTTGTTTTGAGTCCCACCTAATAACTTTAAGTAACATTGTTTCCCCGATAAATGTAAGTTAGTAGGGGTTTCGCAACACTAAAGATTTCCTCTGGCTCAATCGCACCTGCAACCACCATTTCCACCATTCTCGTAAGTACATTCTGCTCTACAATCATAGCTTGTACCTGGGATTCAGTGGCCGCATGTCCTACAGGCAGTCCAACATTAGCATATACCCAACTGACGAAGTTCTCTGACACTTCCTCTAAAGTCTTACCTTTAAGACCTTGATTCAAATACAAATCAGTAGCACGTTGTAGTGAGGTCATTCTAACTATTTGTAATTGTTCTTGTGGGCTTTTCTGATAGGCCATTATAGACTCCCTTTATAAAAATTATATGGACAAATATCCCTGACTAAGCAGTAACTCTTACATTTTAATGCTTCCCCCACACGCTCAACCACTTGACACTTCTTCTGGTCAACAGCTTTAACCTCTGTATCTAAATAATCCTGGGCTTCTTCCTGCGAATCTTTCACCCTTACAGCACTCTTTCTACCTTCCTTCATCACAGCAAACGTAGACTTACGTTGCCATCTTTCATCAGGACTACACGGGATAGGTTCAGCTTGGTGGATTTTGACACGTTCTGTTATATAAGCGTTGGTCTTGTCTCTGTCCCAAACAGGAATGTCAATCACAGCGAAAGGTATTTTCGGGTAATCAGACTGAACTGCTTTACTCATCTGCCAGTCTCTCAGAATCATATTGATTGTCAATCTCTTTACTGTATAACCTGTAGTTTCAAGTAAGTACTTATAGAGGTTTAGTTGGGAAACCCATTCTGGTTTTATTCCAAACAGATAGCTCCACACACTTGTTGACTTGTAATCTGCAATAGTCTGTGTCTTTTTAATAAACCTATCTATCTGACCAGAGAGAATCTCATCATAAATAGGAGCAGTAATCCTTTTCTCTATTAAAACATCAACTTCATCTTTAGCCAATACACTATGAATACCAGTCCCCAACAGACTCCAAAGAAACTCACTCGCATCTGCTGTAATAGTGTCCCAATTTTCTAAGGTAAGTTTCTTACACAACGGGGGGTTAATCAATTCTGTTACCCTGATGACACCTGCTTGCGGTTCCTGAATACTTTTTACCACAGCATTAAATATACCCGATGGTAAATTGTGGATATTCGTGAGAATCATTGTACGCTCCAAAAATTAAATTTCCATTTTCGATAATTGCATTATACCACAAATTGACGCCAAAGTCAAGTACAAAATTATTTATTTTTCAACTACTCGAACATTTGTGTAATTCTTCGTGTATTTGCTGAGGTATCATTGTACCACACTTTAGACATATTCGGTATTTGTTCAACCATTTTCTGAGTTTCTTATTCTCATTTTGGAGTTGTTTCATAAGAAGTTCATAGTGTCCTATAATCATATCAATCTTCCTCATAATTATTCTATTTCTAATACATTTAAATACTGAATACCCCAATCCAAGGCCTCTTGGTGAGTGGGGAAGTAAACGTCAAACCTGTTTCCAGTTATTGAACCACCCCTATCTTTGACGGTTGCTGTACCATATCCACGTATAAACAACACAGTACCAAAAGGAACTGACTTGGGGGCCGCTATTGCAAGACCACCCACAGGTTCACCATTGGCAAAGAAACCGTCTGCCCACTCCTCACAACAACACTCGTTATGACAGTAGGCTGTAACAGTATATTTCTCGGTCTGAGTTGGTAGTGTGTGTAAGCTAACTCTACAACGGTGTGCGTAATAACCAACATGTATTCCAAAACATAAAGCCACAAAAATAATTACTACCATTACCAGAGGTGGACCGTATTTAGGTACTTTCATAAAACTCTCCAGGATTTAAGTTATAATACCTGCCCACTTCCTTGTGGGCTATAAAAGAAAAAGGGGATGGGACTATTAACAAAAAATCCCTAAATAAAGACAAAATAAAGAAAAGAGAAATATCGAACCACAAAATAACCAGTGAAATAAGTCTATATCACTCATCTACACCCCCCTGACTTCACATAATAATTCTCTAACTTCGTAAATCTACCGTTACGGAGACAGTGTTTATGCTTATAAGCGTGTTGGTCATACTGTGTCCAGGCCGGTCGATTCAAAGACTCACTTGAACCAAATGTTAAGTTATCTGCTAATCTTTTTTTAATCATCATGCAACCCCCCAATACTGCCTAAGTTACTCCATTGAGCTAATTTATATTTCTCATACAGTTTCTTATTTTCCTCACGAAGTTTGTGTACTTCTTCTTTATCAGCCAACCGGAGATTAGTATTCTCATTTGTGAGTTGTCTTACTTTGAGTTTAAGTTGACGTATCTCCTTGCGGTATTCATCACAAAACGTACCTTTCATATCACCACCCACCCCTTCTACATTTAGGTACGCACCCGTTATGGTGACTTCCTTCTGCGTGATTCTTACCTCTTGCTTTAAAACCACACTCGCAGAGAAACGGACTTGTCTTGGGTTTCAAGCCCTTCCGTCTAAACTCAGGACGACAATAATTAGCCCCCATTTTTACTTTTGTTCTATCCATTATTTATTCCTCATTCTCACAATCCACACATTCGGGATAATACCAACTACCACTCATGCCACAATCGTCTGTTTCCTCATTACAGGTACGTGTATTTACGTGTTCACCTTTATTTGCTCTTTCTACAGCGTGTCTGAAACACAATATCTCTGAGCCTGATTTGTAATAAATATCCATTACACTTTATCCCTATAAAAATACTCTTGTAACATAGAGTCAAAACAATCTTCGCAGGCATGATAATTAAATATCTTCTCCCCGCGAACCATACCACAGAAATCACACATATCATTACCGTAATCATCAACATAAGTATAGGCAGTTTGTCTCTGAGAAAAACCATACCCCGAAGTAGTCCCGCCACCTATAATCGCATGACGGTAATCCTGCTCAAATCTTACGTCTTTATACTCTGAGTGAAACTTCATAAAAGCCTCAATCTGGTTTCTCAGTTGTTTTTTACTGACGTAACTGTTCTTAGAATGTGAGTATTTTGTACCAATACCAACATTCATACAACAACTACTTGTATTCATCACGCATACATCAGAAAAACTACCCCAACCAAGCTGCCAGTATTTTTCTATTGCTTGTAAGAACTCTACACTGTCAAGGTCATAAGTTACTACATCATCACCTTCACGGTCAAACTCAGCAATCCAGTTATATTCCTTCAAGTCATGGTGGGATGCTGTTGATTTACCTGATTCCTCATGGTCACATAAGAGTACATCTGCTTCAAGTTCTTCACCTAACACTGTAGCCACAGCACAACCGAGCCTATCGTCCAAACCTGCGGCCCATATGTTTTTCTTAGTTCTTTTTACATACTTGGGGGTTAGTACTGTGTCCAGGTGAGCAACAAAAAGTATATCTGAGCCTCTGTCAATAAATATACGATACTTTTCCGGTGAATTTCCGAGTATATCCTGTTGACACACTCTGTAAATAGCAGCCTTTGGAAACAACCAGAAATTCAATCTGTTTAATACTTTACTTGTTATCATCAAGAACACACCTCCGATATATTCCAAGTAGGTCTCTCAATACCATATTGGTAACAGTCTGGCGGAAACCCTAAGTATCCTTCTTGTAGATGTTTTTCTATTGTAATTGTATCAAATGTCAGTGGTTTCTCAGTAGTTTTACTTGGGTCATCAAAGTCAAACTTAGACTGACCTTTACAGTCACCAAGACCTGCACATTCAATACACTTATACTCATCAACATTTTCTATTATTTGATACACCGTGAAGTATTTATCACAATTATCACACTGTAAGTACACATCTAAACATTTATTACAAACTGCCTCACCATCAACCTCAGTAGCTTCACTACACCAATCATCACAATCTTCACATAAGATGGCGTTCTGTTCTGCACATTTTGTACAAGTATCATCAACGCCATCAACCTGTACTATTTCACTATTAATAAAGCGCCCCTCACATTCCACACATTCGGTATAGTTGTCAAGACAATCTCCACAAACACTTATACAGTTGTTGTATCTAATGTGAGTTGAGATTGTAATAGCTCCATCGTTTTCATGGTATTTATCGCAAACACCACAGTGGAAGAAGTTATCTTCAAGACAACTATTACAGATGGGTAAATCTTCAATATACATTACGTTGTCCTCATGGTAATTATCTCCACACCACTCACAGGTTGCACTTTCACCAAGATGACCATCAGTATTGTCTGTATTGCCATCGTGACTACGGTTTATTTCGGTGTGGAATATGTCTAATTTGCCATTAACTATTGCATACCTATAGAAAGTATCCATATAAGGTACTTCACCTTGTGTAAAAGTCAAACCACTTACTACTATCATATCGTAATTATGTGTCTCACCCTCGTCTCCAAGATAGATATGACCGCTATTGTACCATAACCAATCATGTTCAATAGCATATTCCTGCATTTTGTTCCTTAAATGACTACTTGAACAGTACACTCTGTCAAGAAAGTATTGACCATTATCAAGTTTGACAACTATGGCCCTTGCACTGTCCGATATAAAATTCATAACAAGCTGCTGGAACCTGTCTGGATTATCTTCATACAGTTTGGTACAGTCAGCCGAATCGCCTGTCATACAAGAAACGGAACCCACATTGTGTCGATAGT
>SDBT01020974.1_pt1 | contig 10211 bp, 7 predicted proteins | sample 2277101 | NCBI WGS metagenome assembly SDBT01 (sample SAMN10404973, study PRJNA504765) | marine sediment metagenome | isolation source: marine sediment core GS10_PC15, 103 cmbsf | place: Arctic Ocean: Southern Knipovich Ridge | collected 2010
CTCAAGCGGGGCGTCGACAAGGCCGTTGAGGTCGTTGTCGCCGATATGCAGAAAAACTCCAAGCCGGTTCGGGGCAAAATGATCGGTCAAGTGGGGACCATCTCCGCCAACGGCGACGCGCCCATCGGGAACATCATCGCCGAGGCGATGGAGAAGGTGGGCAAGGACGGAGTCATCCAGGTCGAGGAGGCCAAAACTCTAGAGACCAGCCTCGAGATCGTCGAGGGCATGCAGTTCGACCGAGGCTATCTCTCACCTTACTTTGTGACCGACCCGGAGCGGATGGAAGTGGTCATCGAGGACTGCTACGTTCTGATCCACGAGAAGAAGATCTCGAACATGAAAGACCTTCTGCCGGTCCTGGAGAAGGTGGCGCAGTCCGGCAAGCCCTTGCTGATCGTTGCCGAGGATATCGAGGGTGAAGCTCTGGCAACTCTGGTGGTCAACAAGCTGCGCGGTACTCTCAAATGCGCCGCCGTCAAGGCTCCGGGCTTCGGCGATCGCCGCAAGGCCATGATGGAGGACATCGCCATCCTGAGCGGCGGCAACGCCATTTTTGAAGACCTGGGGATCAAGCTCGAGAACCTCAAGATTGAGGATCTGGGCACGGCCAAGAAAGTCATCATCACCAAGGATGACACCACCATCGTCGAGGGCGCCGGAACGAAGAAGGACATCGAGGGGCGCATCAAGCAGATCCGCGCTCAGATCGAGGAGACCACTTCGGACTACGACCAGGAGAAGCTCCAGGAACGCCTGGCCAAGCTGGTCGGTGGCGTAGCGTTGATCAAGGTCGGCGCCGCGACCGAGACGGAAATGAAAGAGAAGAAGGCGCGGGTCGAGGACGCGATGCATGCCACCAAGGCGGCTGCGGAAGAGGGCATCGTTGCCGGCGGCGGCGTGGCGCTGCTACGGGCTCAAAAAGCGTTGAAGAAGCTGGCTAAAGACGATTCACTAACCCACGACGAGCAGGTTGGTGTGGGGGTCGTGTCCCGGTCTCTCGAAGAGCCGATGCGCTGGATCGCCCAGAATGCCGGCCACGAGGGCTCCATCGTGGTCAACAAGGTAAGGGATTTGGAAGTCTACGAGCAGGGCTTCAACGCCCAGAAGGGCAAGTACGAGAACCTGGTTAGCGCGGGTGTCATCGACCCCACCAAAGTGGTGCGCTATGCGCTTCAAAACGCCGGCTCCATCGCGGGTCTCATGTTGACCACCGAGGCTTTGGTTTGCGACTTGCCCGAGAAGGAAAAGGATGCTCCGGGCGGAATGCCTCCGGGCGGAATGCCTCCGGGGATGGGCGACTACTAAAACTCATCCGTTCACGAAAACCGATAAACCTCGGCCGGGATTCCGGCCGAGGTTTTTTTTTGCGGATTGGTCGATGTTATCATTAGCTATCTTTATCCTGAGGTAGGTGTCCTATGAATCGAAATGATGTTTTCCTCATCGGAATGGGATTTGCTTTGTCAGCGGTTGCCTGGGGCTGCGCTCCGTCGGAGCCACAGCAAACCCCTCCCCTCCGAATCGGCGTCGCCAACTTCTCACACGAAACCTGCACCTTTTGTCCCCGGCCGACCGGCATCGAGGAGTGGGAGTATTACGGACCGCCGGAACGGGGCGAGGCCGTAGTCCAGAGAGGTTCTTACATCGCCGGTTTCGTCAAAGCGTCCAGAGAAACCGGGGGCGTGGAGCTCGTCGGGCTGCTCTCTCCTCGTCGCGCCGTGGGCGGATCGTTCGGAAGCTGGATCACCAAGGAAGCTTTCGACAAATACACCAACGGCATCGTCGAGGACATCGAGCAAAACGGACCTTTCGACGGCATCTACTTGGCCCTGCACGGTGCTATGGCGGTCACCGATGTGCCCAAGCCCGAAGCCGAGATCGCACGGAGGGTGCGCGCGGTGGTCGGACCGGACGTTCCCATCGTCGGTACTTTCGACTTGCATGGAAATGAAGATCAAGAGTTTCTGGAAGTCGCCGACGGCACCTTCTGCGTCAAGAGATACCCGCATTACGATGCCCGGCTACAGGGAGAGCGCGCGGCGCGTTACATGATCCGCGTCATTCGGGGCGACTACAAACCGACCACCGCATCGAGAAAGCCCGGGGTCATCACTCCGAGCGTCTTTCAGGGGACAGGTGTTTCCCCGGCGCGGGACATCATGGAACGTGCCAGAAGATGGGAATGCCGGGAAGAGGACGCCTTCGTTTCGGTGTTTTACGGATTCGCTTATGCCGACGTTCCTGACGCAGGAGCGTCGGTCCACGTGATGACCCATAACGATCAGGCTTTGGCGGACAGAATCGCCGACGATATGTCCGACTACATCTGGAGGGTAAGGAAGGAGTTCGCAGGTAGGAAGCTCCCCAAGACCCGGCAAGGTGTGGCGCAAGCCATTGCCGCAGCCAAAGCCGGCAAAACGCCCGTCGTCATCGCCGACCACGCCGACCGCAGCGGCAACTCCACTTTTATCCTCGAGGAGCTCATCCGTCAAGGTGCAAGTAACTTTTGCATCGCCACCATCGCGGACGCGAAGGCCATCCAGGAAATAGAAGCAAGTGCCAAAGTCGGCGACAGGGTGAGCCTGGAAGTGGGAGGCTACCTAGACAAGTATGCCGGCAATCCGGTTCCTATCGAAGGGGAAATCGAGTATCTGGACGGGTATGGCCGGTTCGAGAAAGTAGCGGTGATCCGCTTCGGTGAAAACAATCGGCTCATCCTCACACCGACGCTTCACCAGGTGACGACCCGGGATATATTCGATGAACTGGGCATTGACGTGGAAGAGACGGACATCGTTTCACTCAAGACCCGCGTCCATTTCCGGAGGGGCTTTCACGAGACCGGCCTGGCGGGAGCCATTTTCGAGGTGGATGCACCGGGTTGGGGCCCGGCGGACTTGACCGAGCTCCCCTACGAGAACATCCCCAAGGATGTTTACCCTGTTTACACCAAGGAGTAGTTAATACTTATAAAAATTCGAAGCTTCCTCCAGTGCCTTCACGTACTGTAGCCGAGTAAGGAGGGCCTTTCCGCCTTCGGGGCTCTTCAGTGCAAGCCCCCGTATCTCATCGACACTCTTGTGCCCTGCGTCGTCCAGCCATGAGGAGATGCCCTTTTCGAGCTCGTCAATATATTCCGGCCCGTTCTTGTAAAGGGCCGAGCAAACCTGCACCACATTCGCCCCGGCCATCAGCATCTTGAGGACGCTTCGGGCGTCGTGAACTCCGGTGGAAGCGGCGATATCACAATCCAGCCGCTCGGCGGCCAAAGCGACCCACCGCAGAGGAAGGTACAACTCCCCCGGCGAGCTGAACTTGACTGCCGGAACCAAGCTCTTGCTGTCCAGATCCACATCGACCGTATAGTAGCGGTTGAAAAGGACCAGAGCTTTGGCCCCCGCCGACACGATATCCTCCATGACATTCCACAAGGAGGTGAAATAAAAGCCGATCTTCACCGCCACCGGTATGGAGATCTGGGTGGTGACTTTCTGAACGATCTCGGCGTAGCGTTTTTCGATATCTTTCGACTCCTCTGCATTCCCACCTGGGAAATGCGAAATGTTGAGCTCCAGGCCGTCGGCGCCGGCCGACTCGATTCTCCGCGCATAAGGCACCCACCAATGCGGGGTGATGCAGTTGACGCTGGCAATCACCGGCAGGGAGACTTTCTTGCGCACTTCTTCGATAAACTCGAGGTAAGGGAGTGGCCCCAGCCGCATTCCAATGTCGGCACGAACGTAGTCGAGAGCTTCCGGATGCCCGGAGGCAACGAGCACGTCATCGAGGCCGTCCGACTCCGCAAGGATAATCTCCTCGAACATGGATTTGAGCACCACGGCTCCTGCCCCGGCATCGGCACAACGCTCAATCCCTTCGATGCGGCCGGTCATGCCGCTGCTCGCGACCACCAGCGGATTGTCCAGTTGGATTCCCATGTAGCTCGTCTTCAGGTCCGCCATAACATTCTCACCTCTACTTCTCCATCAACGCCCATTGCTCGGCTCGGTGCACTTGCGGCGCGATCCCATCATGGTACAGTGAAAGGGACGGTAAACGAAAGCCCGGGCTACGAAACCAATGTAGCCCGGGCTTTTGTTGAAGGATCGATCCAAGGGGATTGGTTTACATTAAGGTTGGCCTAAATACGCGGACCGAGGGCCATTTATTACTCATCCCCTCCTTGCTTCATTTATCGAATCGGAGGGGATGAATCGGTTAAAAACTCCCGCTCACTCCTTTAAAACCACGCAGTGCCTGCTTCAACCCCCACCAGGCCACCCGCCGGGTGTTGTAGCAGAATCCCAGGATGTAGTTGCAGGTGGACAGGCAGTGCTTGGTACAATCTTTCTTCATCTCCGCAAGCTGACCCAGGTCGAATTTGTGATTGCCGACCGTACCCCAGTCGTGGGTTGCCGAGTACATCGGAAAACAAGGCGCCAGGGTGCCGTCGGTTCGAATGATCATCATGTTCTGACCGGCACGGCAGGCCCAGGGTGCCACCTCGCCCCGCATCAAGTCCTTCATCTGCTCGAGGTGAGAGAGCGGATTGACGATCCTCTGCCCGCCTTTGTGCCGGTCGATGATCCAGTCCAGAAGGTCATCCACCTTTTCGTAGTCATCGGGCTGCAGAAACGTAGAGTTGCCTTCGAGGCGATCGGCAAAGTGGTCCTGCTCGATCATCGGAGTTTCGTTGATGTGGAAATCGATGGCTACGTTGTAGTCTCGCGCGATATCGGTGAGCTGTCGTACGTCCTCCATGTTGATGCGGCAAATGTTGGTGTTGAGGGCGATGGTGTAACCATAGCGTCTCTGCCGGCTGACCAGATATTCGAAGTAGTCTTTGATCGGCTTGTAGGCTTTGGGAAGCTCGGGTCGGTCTTCGATGCTGTCCATCGCGAGGTTCACGGTGGCGAGACCGGCGTCACCGAGCCGGTCGATGACTTCCGGACGCATCAAGCGCCCGTTCGTCGGCAGATACACGAAGAAGCCTTTCTTGGCCGCATAGTAGGTGATCTTGTGGATGAATTGAGGCCTCAAAAGCGGCTCACCCCCCATGAGCGCCAAAACCCGGTTGCCCATGGAATGGAGCCAGTCGATGGAGCGTCGGGCGGTATCCTCGGTCATTCCCTTTACCCGATTGTCGAAGGCCCAGCAGTACTGACAATCCAAGTTGCATTTCCACTCCGAGAACAGGTAGGCGATGATCGGCCGGAGCTCTTTGCGGTTCTGGAGCGAGCGGGACTGGAAGTAAGGCTTCCCCCAGGCGTTCCAGGTCCGCCAGGCGTTCATCTTGTGATATTCATCCATGCTGGAATCGGTCTCATCCGAGTACTCCCTCTGTGGATACACGGGTTCGGGTAATGTAAGAGTCGGTCCTTCCGGCTGGAGCGTTCCCGTGCCGTTTTGAGGCTGCTCCATCAGAATATCGTGAAGCCTCACATCTATCCGGTAAGGCGTTGCACTGCTCGTTATGGTTTCTTGGGTTACCTGCTGTTCAGCCATCCGCACATCTCCTTTTTACTTCATATCGAAGAAGATAGATTCATAGGTCAAATGCATCAGATCTGCATTATATTCAAACTTCCGGAGGTATGGCATAGACTTTCATGGAAAATAATGAGGCGTGATCCCATTGCAAGGTTAGGAGACTTATGAGCACACCCGGGCGAACTGCAGACGAACAAGAGACCACCGAGCAACTTCTCCGTTCGCGAGAAGCGAAGGGTTTGATCTGGTCCGTTTCCGCCCGGCTGGCTTTCATCATCGCCATCGCCGTGGTGACTTTGTTGGGTATTATCGTCGTGTGGCCGGCCCTGGTCTTGACGGTGTGCTTCGTCGGTGGCGTACTAAGCATTTACTGCCTTCATCTGGCGCGACGTCAGAAGCACTTGCGCTTCATCGGGCTTGCCGGTGTTCTATATGACTTGGCGTTTCTCGCCATGGTTCCCCTCCTCTGGTATCGCATGTACGGCGGTCCCGATGTTCCTCCGGCTTTCTTGATGAAGCTTCCTCTGATCCTTCCGATCTTGATGTTCATGGTCATCAACACCATGGCCCTGCAGCCGCTTTACCCGGCGATCTTTGCCGGAGGCTCGTTTTTGCTGTACCTGACGACGGCTATTTACGTGCTTCGAGATCCGCGGGTTGAAACCAGCAACAATCTTCTCGAAGTGGTGACCGGCCGAGCGGTAAGCGTCAACCAGATCATCACGCACACCATGGTCCTCGTCCTCGTAGGAGTCTTCCTCACTTTTCTCAGCCGGGCGGCTCGCCGGATCATTCACGATGTGGTTGAGCTCGAAGCCAAGAATCGGAAAATCGTCAAAGAGCAGGCCCGTTTGATCTTGGAGGTCAAGATGGCGGGAATGGCCAATCTGGTGGCGGGCATTGCGCACGAAATCAATACACCTCTCGGCGCCACCCTGAGCTCGGCCGACATGGTCGATGCCTGCTCCACGACGATTGGGAGCGCCATCGAATCGGCCGATGACACCGCGGCTTTGAAACAAGATCGGCAGTTGAACCGAGGCCTCACCGTCCTCAAGGACAGCAGCCAGATCATCAAGAAATCCGGAGATCGGATCGCCGGTGTGGTGAGCTCCTTGAAGGATTTCTCCCGGCTCGACCAAGCGGAAGTCCAATTCACCGACATTCGCTCCGGCCTCGACAGTACCCTGGCGCTCATCACCCCGGACACCAAGGGCAACGCCCAAATCGTCAAGGAGTATGGAAGCATTCCGGAAATTGAATGTCGTCCCAAGGAGCTGAATCAGGTGTTCATGACCCTCATCATGAATGCCTTCGAAGCGATGTCGGGAGACGGGACGCTCCGGGTTGGAGTCTTGTCGGACAACGATGCAGTCACGATAGAAATATCCGACACCGGAAAGGGTATTCCACCAGAGCAACTCGAGACCCTGTTCGAAATTGGTTTCGGCGAGAAAACGGCTCGGGTCGGCATGGGCCTCGGCCTACCGACCGCAAAAAGCATCATCGACCGGCACGGTGGCAGCTTGTCGGTAGAAAGCGATGTCGGTCGAGGCACCAGGTTCCGGATCTCCCTACCGGCCCGCGCGGCATCGGCAGCATCTTGAGCGACCGGACAGGATGAGCACCCGGGGCAACGCCGCCCGTTTCTTGATTGCTTCCGCTATTGGCCTCGCGTTTTTCGTTCTCCCTATACCTTCCGGAGAGCGATTCACCGTTCCCTTCGACCTGGTCGTTCAGCACATCATCCGGACCGCACCCCGAGCAGTGGCGGTTTACTGCTTCCTGCTCATTGTCGTCGGAGCCGGGGCGTCTCTCGCCACCGCTCGGCGAAGCGAGCGAATTCCCCGCCTGTTCCGGCGCTACCGTACCGCTCCTCTACTGATGCTGCTTCGGCTCGCGGGTGTCCCCCTGGCGGTCATCTACTTCTTCCGGATCGGTCCCGAGATTCTGCTTCAACCGGCGGTGGCGGAGCTCATGTGGACGACGCTTGCTTTCTCGGTAGGCGTCATCGTCCCTTTGGGCGCGGCACTCCTGGTGCTCCTAATCCATTACGGCCTGCTCGAGTTTATCGGCACTCTCATGCGCCCGGTCATGAGGCCGCTCTTCCGGATTCCAGGACGCTCGGCTCTGGACAGCCTCACTTCGTGGGTCGGCAGCTATTCGGTGGGACTGTACTTGACGTGCAAGCTCACCGAGGAAGGCTACTACTCCCGGCGCGAGGCCTACACCATCGTTACCTGCTTTTCGACGGTCAGCATTGGATTCGTTGCAGTGGTTGCCCAAACCCTGGGCATCCTCCATCTTTTTCCGCTGATATTCGCCGTTTATTTCGTGGGGGTTTACCTGCTAACCGCCATCTTGTCCCGCATCTGGCCCATCGTGAAGGTGCCCGAAACTTATTTGACCACACCGCAGCCGGAGACGGGCAATCCGCAAAATCCCGGTGAGTTGTTGCGATTGGCCTGGACCCGGGCGCTCCAGCAAGCGGAAAAGGCCCGGGGATTTCACCGGTTGCTTGGCACCGGGTTTCTCGAGGGCCTACTTCTCGCATCGACCATCCTGGGAAGCATCTTGAGCGTAGGCACTGCGGCACTCCTTCTGGCACGAGAAACTCCTATCTTTGCCTGGCTGGGTGCGCCCCTGGTGCCTTTGTTAGAGCTCCTCGGCCTGCCCGACGCAAAAGTCATCGCTCCCGCCACTCTGGTTGGAATCACCGAGATGTTCATCCCCGCTCTTCTGGTGCGAGAGGCGGCGATGCCGGCCCGGTTTTTCATCGCGGTGCTCTCCATCTCACAGCTCATTTTCTTCTCGGCGGTAGGCCCCATGATGCTCGACATGTTCCGGGCGATTCCGATACGGGCGAGGGATCTGGTGGCGCTTTTCCTGATGAGGACGGCGTTACTCCTCCCCATTCTCGCCGCACTGACCGCCTTTCTCGATTGGAGGGGAGTTTTTGAGTATTAGCCAGATAAGCCGATTCTTGACATCAAAAATTGATGTAATTACAATGTAATAACTACCCTAGAAGAAGGGGGGGGGATATGAGAGCACGCATTGTAAGAATCGGTAATTCCCAAGGTATACGCATTCCCAAACCGCTCCTGGAACAGTCAGGAATCGCCGAGCATGTCGATATCGACGTTGAACACAACCAAATTATCATCCGACCCATTTCAAGGCCTCGAGAAGGATGGGATGCGGCGTTTCAAAAGATGGCTGAAGACCGCGCCGACATAATGCTAGACAGCGAGGAGCCATTATCACACTCTTGGGATGAAACGGAATGGCATTGGTAGTCGAGCGATTTGATGTCTACGTGGTCAATTTGGATCCTATGGTCGGTTCAGAGATCAAAAAAACGAGGCCATGCCTGATCATCTCACCGGATGAAATGAACCGATACATCCGTACTGTTATCGTCGCGCCGATGACAACAGCCGGAAAGGATTATCCTACGAGAGTATTCTGTGAGTTTCAAGAAAAAAAGGCTCAGATCGTGTTGGACCAAATTCGCACGATTGACAAATCTCGACTCCTCAGAAAAATCGGTACAATCGATCGGCAGATTCAAGCAGAAGTCATTTCCACCTTACAATCTCTTTTCGCATACTAGCTACCTCGACCATCCTGAGAAGCTGACGTACGTCTTGAAGCAGATATTCGAAACCTTGGTCCCCCCTGTCCGACGTTATCGCCAGCCCGACCTGCTGAGAAGCATAAGCTATGCGGATTGGACCGATTGGCACCAAAAAGGGTACTTTTTAGTGTACTATATAGAGTACCTCAGGAGGATAACATGCCGCTAAGTCTCATCGAGGATGTCAAAACCGTCTCGGAGTTGAAGAAGAACCTTCGGGCGGTACTCGAACAGATACGGGAGACGGGCCGCCCCGTGGTCGTGACCCTGAACGGAAAGCCGGACGCGGTGTTGATGGATGTCGAAACGTACGAGCGGAAGCTCAAAGCTCTGAATCTTGTTGGCCTACTGGCTGAGGGCGAGGAGGACATCCGGCGAGGGCGTACCCGCTCGGCGAGCTCATTCCTGAAGGATTTCAGGCGTGCCAAGAAGATACCGGGTTGAGATTACGCGGTCCGCGGAGCGAGATGCACTCGGCATCTATGATTACATTGAGCGGGAGTCCCCGGAACGAGCTGCGAAGTGGTTCGCTGAGATGGAACGCCAAATGCGGACGCTATCAAGTTTTCCCAAGCGCTGTCCCATTATCCCCGAGAGGGACGACGTCGGTATCGACTACAGACACCTCCTCTGGCGTAACTACCGCACTATCTTTCGGATTGAAGGCAGCACTGTCTGGGTAGTGCGCATAATCCACGGCGCTCAACTACTCGACACCTCGACTTTGGAGTCAAATGGTTGACGATCCCGCAGCTTAAGCCGGGGGATTCTGGGTGTTGCCTAAAAGGCAAGGCAGTCGGCGGCGAGGCGGCGCATGAGCCGTCCCATTGCTACAGCTAGGTTGCCCGGCAATTCTCCCGATACTGCCTCTTCCGCCCGGAGGATCTCGGGCCGGACCGCGTGATCCGGATCGGTGATGCGCAGCTCCACCACCCCGACGAGATGTCGCCCCGCACCACCAGGCACCGACTCGAGATAGCAGGCGAGCAAGTTTGCCGCCAACGACGACACCTTGCTCGTATCGGCAACGCGAACCTTTGGATTCGATGCCGCCGCCATATGAAGGGCAGTGTCGAGG
>SDBT01020975.1_pt1 | contig 10210 bp, 8 predicted proteins | sample 2277101 | NCBI WGS metagenome assembly SDBT01 (sample SAMN10404973, study PRJNA504765) | marine sediment metagenome | isolation source: marine sediment core GS10_PC15, 103 cmbsf | place: Arctic Ocean: Southern Knipovich Ridge | collected 2010
GGTCAAATAGCTTTTTTCTCGAAATGCGGTTTTCGTCTGGCCATCACCCAAAAAAATATCTTTTTTGAGGAGCCTTTCGGGACCTTTTATATCCAAATAGGTTTCGCTGTCAATCATGGCTGATGTGGGATAGAGTATTTCTGTGCGAGGCGCCGAATCATCAACCATTATTTCAAATGCTGTTTTTTCCAAAATCGGGCCCAGGAAATTAATGTCTGTAAAATCATCTTGCAATTTGACAGTCGGTGTTATCACAATGTAAATGGCCGAAAGCCAGAATAAATGCCACGCGACAGAAAATAAAAAAGAGATATTAAAATATCTATTCCTAAACATTCAATGAAACCTGAATTTACGAAAATTTACTAATTTTCGTAAGCTTATCTTCCTTGTTTCTCTTCTATGAACGGTTGAATTGAACCCCACACCCAGCTGACAAAACAATTAAATCTTTAATGCAACATTTGTAATCACTTAAAACTAAATTTAAATGCTTCATACTAATCTGTCAGCTGGGTGTGGGGTAAATTCGGACATACGACTTACGAAAATCTTTGATTTTCATAAGTCGTGTCCGCATTTACTTACCTTCCTGGGTAGTTGCTATATTTACCTTCTCTATATTTTCCTGACGGCATAAATCCCAAATCCGCACCACGTCGCCTAACGAGGCCCTTCTATCGGCTTTTATCAATATCGGCTGTGATTTTTGACGGGCTATGTGTAGCATGGACCTTAATTCTTCGCCTGTCATAATCCTATCTTCCACATAAACCTTATTATTTTTGTCAATCACCAAAATCAGATTTTCCATTTGTATTATCTCACTGGTTATTGCTTTTGGAAGATTTACTTTAATCCCGGGCTGAAATATGAAACTCGAAGTAAGCATAAAAAATATAAGCAACAAAAATATCACATCTATCAGGGGCGCTACGTCCAGCTGGCCCTTCTCTATGAAAACCCCTCTTTTAAACTTCATGTTGTTTCCCTTTTAGCAGCTAAAATATTGACCAATTCGGTAGCGCTTTTTTCAATCTCAAGAACAAATCCATCTACCTTGTTGACCAGGTAATTATAAGCAACATAAGTCGGTATGGCTACGGTTAAACCGGCTACGGTAGTTATGAGCGATTCCCAGATACCTCCGGCAAGATCGCCGGGATTAATCGGAATCATGCTTACCGCCTTTTGCTCTATAACCTGGAAGGCCTTGACCATACCGGTAACTGTGCCCAATAATCCCAAAAGCGGTGAGATATGGGCTATTGTTGCCAGAACGCCGAGATTTTTTTCCAGGCGCGGAACCTCGTGAACTCCGGCATCCTGAATACTTTCCCTTATCTCTTCGCGAGTCCTGTCATGTTTTAAAATACCCGTCTTCATAATGTGCGCTATAGGTCCCGGGGTATTATTGCACTTATCGATAGCCTCCATTATTTTGTTGTGTTTTATCAATTCGATAATACTCTCTATAAACCTGTCAGTATCTATTCTTGCCCTGCGCAGATGCCAGACTCTTTCTATAAAAACAGCAAATGCAATCACGGAACAAAGTATTATCAGGGTCATTAACGGTCCGCCCTTTACTATGAATTCCCACATAATATCCTCCTTCAATGAGACCTAAACTTACAAAAATTTACTAATTTTCGTAAGTTTATTCTTCCTGTTATTCTTCTTTTGAACGGTCGAATTGAACCCCACACCCAGCTGACAAAATAATTAAATCTACAATGCAATATTTGTAATCACTTAAAACTAAATTTAAATACTTCATACTAATCTTCTCAGCTGGGTGTGGGGTAAATTCGCACTTATGACTTACGGAAACCCGTAGGTTTTCGTAAGTCATGTGCTTATTTACATCTTAGCCCTAAGCCATTCCAATCTTTCCCCCGCAACCTCTGATTCGCTCACATTCCTATTCTTTAATTTTTCGTAAACCTTTATAGCCTGATCCCATTTTTCGAGAGATTCCAAGACTGCTCCGCACTTGAGTTCGGCGCGCGCCGACCAGAAAATACTTTTTGGATATAGATAGGTTACCTTTAAATATTCGACACCGGCCAATTCAAGGTCTCCGTGTTTTTCATAACAATCTGCGATATCATATTGAATTTGTGCGTTGATATCATTTTCATCGGCTGTAATTGCCTTTTTAAAATACTCTATCGCCTCGATATAAGAACCTCTGGATTTAAAAATTTCCCCTATTTTTCTGTAAGATATCCTTTCAAATGCTGTATCCGGATAACGTGTTATGACTTTTTTAAAAACCTTTGCGGCCTCATCTGTCTTTTCTAATTCCAATAGCATATCACCGACTTTTATCATTGCCTCTCTGGCCCATAAGCTATCGGAAAAATTGCTGTAAAGGATTTTAAATTCCTCGATCGCCTGAATTACTTCGCCCTTCTCATATAATGTCCAGCCTAACCAGTAAAAGGCATCGTCAACCATATCGCTTAAGGGATATTTATCTATAACGGCCTCAAAGCGCCTCAGAGCCTTATTAAAATCCCCTCTATCATAAAAATATTCCCCAAACCAAAATTCGATTCCGGGGGCAAGTTGCGATTTTGGATTGGTCTTTAAAATACCTTCAAAAACTTTTAATGCCTCCTTTTCTCTGTGCATCCTATAGTAAGACCACCCCAGCTGATACCTTGCCATTTCAACCATTTCTTTATCGGTCTTTGATTTAATGATGGTCTTAAAAACATCTATGGCCATGTTATATTTCTTGGCATTATACAACGCATTGCCATATTGAATGAAAGCGCTGCTGGCAAGGAGGCTTTCTGGAAAATCGTCTATTATTTCTTTAAATTCATCCGAAGCGGCTTCAAAATTTAATTTTCTCCGGTACAAGAAACCCAGCTTATAATGCGCCTTGTCTAAAAGGTTTGACCTCGGGAAATTTACAATCAGAGCTTGAAATGCCAAAATTGCTGCATCAAGATTATCCGCTGAAAGAATAGTGCCCACTTCGTATTGGGCATAGTCGGCCCACAGGCTATCGGGATAATCCTTAAGTACTGCGTCATAGGCCTTAATAGCTTCTTCAAATACTTTAACCCTTTTGTATATTTCGCCGATTCTGCAAAGGGCGCCGACTATTAACTCCTCATTGCTGGAAATCCTCCTGACCCTCTGGAAATCTGATATGGCATTCTCATCCATACCCATGCCGAGATACGCCCAACCCCTACTATAATAAAAATTATCTACCAGAAGAGTATCCGGAAAATCTTTCAGGGCGCGTCCGTATGTTTTTATCGCTTCCTCATATTTTTTTTGCTTATAAAAAACCTCGCCAAGCCAATAATAGGCGTCATCGGCCCATTCGGTAGATTTATAATCAGAGATTATCCGTAAAAAACAGTCGGTTGCCTCTTTGTATTTAGACAATCTCCCAAGGGATTCCCCCATACCTAGAAGAGAGGCCGCTATAAGATTTCTGTCGAGCGTTTTTTCTTTACAATAGTTAAAGTGCTCTATAGCGTTCTGGTAATCACCGAGTTGAAAATAACATCTGCCTATTTTGTATCTTGCGATAGTGTTCCTCTCGCTATAATCTAAAGAGGGGATAGATTTTATATACGATGTTATGGCTTCCTCATAATCCCTTAACTGGAAACTGGACTGGGCGATGAGAAAAAAGGCATTCTGGTTTTTTTCGCTTAAGGGGTGTTTTTCTAAAAATTTGTATAATCTCTCCCTGGCATCGGTAAACCTACCCATACTATAAAGACATTGCCCGATGTCATATTCGGCTTTTACGGAAATTGCGCTTAGCGGAAATTCTTTTATCACATAATCAAACATTTCAATTGCCATCTGGTGTTTTCCTAATTCATGATACGACCAGGCGATTGAATGATACGAGTAGGGCCGGTGCCTGGATTCCGGATATTCATCGATAAGCCTTTGATAAAATTTCATGGCATTCTTATGGTCTTTTGATTTAAAATATACCTCTCCCTGCCAATACAATGCCTCATCAATAAACTCTACCCCCTCCGGATCTTCTAGAACAAGTCCAAATTCATATATTGCTTTTTTGAATTTATCGCGGTGGTAAAATGTCTGCCCTAAGAGGAGGTGGACTTTGTATTTGTAAGTACTGTCGGGGTATATCTTTAAGAAGCTGTATAGTTTTTCTTCGGTTAAATCATAAAATCCGTCGGATAATGCCTTCTGAGCAAAGATAAAGTCTTTTTCTTCCTGTTTTTGGACAGCATATATATGATTAGCAGGTAATACGGTACTTATAAGGATAAATAATAGTATTATTTTCAACATAAGGGATATTATTTTATCATTATAGAGAGGCGGATTCAAGAAGAATTTATGGGTTTTAAGTTACAGAAATTTTTCCACTGCTTCCACCACTTCATCGGCAGTTATTACCTTTAAACACTTGAAATCCTTCTCGCATCTATGGGCAAGGCAAATCCTGCAACCCACGTCTTTATGAAGGACCACATCCGACGGTCCCAGCGGACCCCATCTCTTAGGCGAAAGGGCCTTGTCGCTACGACCGAATATCGCTATTACCGGCGTTCCCACACTAACTGCAATATGCACTGGTCCGGAATCGTTAGAAATAAAAAGGTGGGATTTGGAAAGAATTCCTGCCAGGAGTGAAACGCTTGTTTTTCCAGTTAAATCTATTGCCTTTGTTTTGATGCTGCCCAGAAGCAGCCTGGCCGCCTCTTTGCTATCCGGCCCGCCTAAAATAATTACTTTTGCGCCGTACTCTTTATTTAATCTGTCTATGACTTCAGAAAAATACTCTATAGGCCACTTCTTGGAAGGACAGCTTGCGCCGGGATTAATTGCGACAATTTTATCCATTTTATTAATATCGTGCGTCTGGAAGATTTCCTTTATTTTTCTCTCCGTATCCTTGTGAAGGCTCATATATAATCTTTTATCACTCGGCTCGATACCGATATGCCTTATAACATCTAGGGTGTATTCCACTTCATGCTTTTTGCCCTCTTGTTTGGTATGCGGTATTTTATCTGTAAGGAGAAATCCGAGCTTCCTGTCATATCCTATCCTTTTGGGGATACCTGCCAAAAAGCATGTTAAATTCATCCTGTTTGTCGGATGAAGGATAATGGCCATGTCAAACTTAATTCTCTTTATACCGAATATGAATCGGGTTATGCCAAATATGCTTTTGTGTTTACCCTTTTTGTCATAGACAATGACATCGTTCAAATAGGGATTTTTATCGACGATTTCAAAGGCTTGCGGCCCGACACAAAACGCTATATAAGCGTCGGGATATCTGTCTCTCACCGCTTTGATAACCGGCGTAGAAAGCATCACGTCTCCAATCCTGTCTGTCCGTGTAATTAAAATTCGCATTTTTCTAGTATTTCCTTAACCGCATTTATTGCGTCGTCTACCGTAATTTGCCTCATGCACTCGTAATTATAGCGGCATTGCGCTTTTTCACACGGTGTGCACTTGAGGGCCTTCCTCAAAACAATACCCTTGCTGGCTAAAGGACCGTATTTGACCTCATCCGTAGGACCAAATATCGCTATCGTCGGAGTATTGAGGGCGCTTGCAATATGAAGCGGGGCACTATCGTTCGTAATCAAAAGTGACGATTTTTTTATAAGGGCGGTCAACTCTCTTAAATTTGTTTTGCCGAGAAAATCTATCGGCTCCGTCTGCATGAGGTCCTTTACCTTCCGGATAACAACGCGGTCTGAATCAGGAAAATCCCCTTCATCCTTTCCGACCAAAATTACCTCATATCCCAAATCATTCTTAATGAAATCTATAAGGGCGGCGAAATAAGAAGCGGGCCACCTTTTGGTATGACTTTTTGCCCCGCAGGAAACGACAACAAATTTGCTTTTTATATTTTCTAAAAGAATTTCGATATTCTCGAAATCTTCTTTATCTATTTCAATATTTAATCCCGCGTCCTTTATATTTATACCCATAGATTCAATTATAGCCAGATGTTGGTCCTTTTTATGAATCCCGCCTTTCGCCCTGCCCATAACTTTCGATTTGACCCTTGCGCCTATTAAAAAAGGTATGCCTGAGTTTTTTAAATCAACCGCCATATCGTAATGCATCTTTCGCAGTTTTTTTATCAACCGAAATTTCTCAAACAAATCGGTATGTTTGTCGTAAATAAAAATCTTGGAGATCTTATTGTGTTTTTCAAATATTTCCCTTCCGTTGGGGCCTACGACTATGTCAAGCTTCACTCCGGGAAACTCCTTCAAAAGCGCCTCTACGAGAGGGCTGGTAAGGATTACGTCACCTGTGTTGCTTAGCGTTATAAGAAGTATGCGTCTTATTTCGCCGAAATTCCTCATATAAACGCCTTAACCTCCTCCATTACATCCGGAACACTTATCATTTTCATGCATCTATTGTCGCTACACGCAGCATCATAACACGGTACCTCGCACCCCGGGTCCTTCTGAATTATACGATAATTACCACTTCCATAAGGTCCTGTCAATTCCGGCGATGTCGGCCCAAATAACGCTATAACCCCCGGCCTTGATCTTAGTGCAAGCGCTATATGCAACGGCCCGGAATCACCTGATATAACAAGTTTTGCTTTTTCAAATAGCGCTCCAAGCTGTTTTAATGTTGTCTTGCCGCATAAAATAATCAATTTATTAAGGGCCTTGTCCTGAATGCGAAGGGCTTTATCTATATCCTTTTCGGCTCCTGAAATAACAATTTTTACCTTGTAAGTCTTGCTAAGTCTATCCGAAAGTTCCGCAAAGCTCTCTTCGGGCCATCTTTTGGGTTCCCAATTTGCCCCCGGATTTATAACAACAAAGGGATCTTTTCCCTTTATACTATTTTGCCTCAAAATCTCATTTATATAATTTCGGTCGCTTTCTGAAATAGGAAACTCTAAATCCTTATCCGAGATATCGCATCCGAGGTACCTTGCTACACCAAGGAAATATTCTATTTTGTGCAGGGGCGCATCGGGAGGATCGATAATATCGGTTAAAACGAAATTTCTCTTTTTGTAGAAATAACCGATTCTTTTGGGTATGCCGGCGATTTCTGTAATTATCGCCCTGGAGAGAGACCTGTGCAGTAAAAATGCTGCATCAAAATTCTTCTTCTTTAGCTGGGCTATCAACTTTATCTTGCCCATAATTGTCCGATGTCGATTTTTTTCGTCGTATAAAATCAAATCATCGATTTCGGGATTCCCCTCGAGGATCTCCTTGCACGAAGGATCTACGATAACAGCTATGTAGGCGTCCTTGAACTTTTTTCTGAGGGCCTTTATGAACGGTGTCGAAAAAAGCACATCACCGAGCCAGTTCTGCTCCCAAATCAATATTCTTTTATAAGCCATCTATTCTCTAATCCTCATCCCTAATCTCTTTTATAAACGTATAATAGCCGCTTGGTTTATTCCAGAAGAAAAACATGTTATTAGACGTCCGCGATATCCTTATTCTTTTGAGTGCGTAAATATCGTCCCATCTTCTTTTAGGGCCGGGATTCGTAGCACACCCGGCTATGTAGCCCGCTTTTTTTACAACGGATTTTACGCGCTCATCATATGCGCCTATAGGATAAGAGATAAATTTAATCTCTTTTTTAAGGTTTTTTTCTAAAATCTCCTTTGAGCCGAAAACCTCTTCCCATAATTCCTTATCGGTTAAGTGCGGAAGCCAAAGGTGCGCTTTCGTATGACTGCCAAAGGTTATGTTATTTTCTTGCATCTCGTTCATATCAGCCCAGGTCAAATATCCCTCTTTTCCTATAAAGTCTGTTATCACGAAAATAGTCGCCGGAAAATTATATTTTTTTAATACGGGGTAAGCATATAGAAAATTGTTTTTATATCCGTCGTCAAAAGTTATCGTAACTGTTCCTGGCGGTAAATTCTCCTTTTTCTTTATTAGATCCACCATCTCTTCTAAAGAAATAACATTATATTTGCGTCTATATAAAAATCCCATTTGCCTGGAAAATCCTTCCGGAGAAACGCTAAGTTTTGTTACGTTTTCATGTTCATCTATTGAATGGTACATGAGGATCGGCGGAACGTAGATGAAGGAAAGGAATAACCTGACGGCTACAATAATTATGACTATAGCCAAACCTAAAATTATGAATTTTTTAGTCCTTGTCTTTAACGCTCTCATAAAATCTTATTGTATCCTCTATCATCTTATTCAATGAAAATTTATTTTTGACGGAATCCCTGGCAGCATTCCTTAGCCTCGAAAATAGTTCCTTATCCAAAAGAAGCCTCCTCATTGCTTCTGTCAGTGAATGCGAATCGCCCGGCTGTACCAGTAATCCATTTTTCCCGTCTTCTATAACGCTTGATATCCCGCCAATCGACGTAGCAATGCAAGCTTTACCGCTTGCCATAGCCTCTATTAGAGAAAGCCCTAACCCTTCCTGTATAGAAGGGAAAACGAAAATATCCATAACGGCTAAAAACCGCCGAATATCCAGTGTTGCTTTCACAAATTTTACAGCATCTCCTAAATTAAGTTTCTTTGTTAAATCCTTTAACTCATTTCCAGATGGCCCCTCGCCTATTATCAACAACTTTGCATCCGGCATAACGCCCCTCAGGTCTTTCATCGCAAATAAAAGGTACTTATAACCTTTGACGGGCGAGAGTCTTCCTATAGAGCCGATAACAGGGCCTTTGCCCAACCCGAGATTCTCTTTTAAGAGTTTCTTTTCTTCATCTTTTAAAGTCTTAGAGGACTCTTCTAAATCTATCCCATTATATATAAGAGAAATTCTATTCTCCGGCACCTTGAAATCATTTATTAAATGCGTCTTAACGGCCTGGCTGATAGCAATCGTCATCTCGCCCCAGCAGGGAAAAAGACGCCTTGAAAGCCTCTCTGATTTAAAAAAACCGTGGCATGTTGTTACAAAATGAGGTTTTATCTCTTCCATTAAAGATGTACGCCTCTTTAACGCGGTAAATTTCGAAATAAGCTGGCCCAATACTTGAGTAACGCGGGTATGGGCATGAATAATATCTATATCGTTAACTTTGATGAATCTTACAAGCTTAAAAATCCCTGGAATTAGTTTGGGATTAAATTCGAATTTTGTTTTTATATCTAAATTTACAAGCGGTATCCGGGCTGTTTTAAAATATTCTTCGAGATTTCCGCCCGAAGACGCTACAAAAGACTCTACTTTTCTCTTCTTCAGCCCCTTGGCAAGATTTAAGAGGTATAGTCCTATCCCGCCGATATTAATGTGGGTTGTTAATAGTAATACTTTCATTCAATAACTCGCAAACCGCATCAAAGACCTCATCCGGTTTAATTGCCTTCATACACTTATATCCTTTCCTACAAGTAGCCTTATAACAGGGGGCGCATTCCATATCCTTTTTTATTACCTTGTAGTCTTCGGCAGGAGGTAAATGTCTCCTGGGGTCTGTCGGGCCAAAAAGCGCTATAAATGGTGTACCGCAAGCCGAGGCAATGTGCATTGGCGCACTGTCAGAGGTCACCAAAAGGCTTGAGGTTTCTATAAGCGCCATTAACTGCCCCAGCGTGGTCTTTCCTATGGAGACTATGGGTTTACATTTTGCGGATTTCTGAAATTTCTTGTTTCTTTCGTCGGAAGGGTTCTGTCCGGTAACTATTACCATAACAAGAAATTCCTTTGCCACCCTTTCGGATAGTTCGACAAAATATTCGATGGGCCACCTTTTGGTAATCCATCTCGAACTGGATTCTAAATTCAACGAGATTATGGGCCTTGCGGGATTGACCCAATTGTCTTTCAGGAATTTCTTGGCCCACAGCCTCTCTTCCCGAGAAGGGGTCAGTTTCAATTCCTTGTCAATTTTGCCGGGGATACCTACCAGATGCAAAACCTTCGTCTGATGTTCTACGGGGTCCAGCGGCAATCCGCTATCTTTTACTTTTCTGTTTATGAGGAAACTAAACTTCCCATTATCATAACCGTATCTGATAGGCGCAAATGATAAAAAACTTAAACAGTGACTTTTTTTATTATTTTGGAAATCCACGACTATATCAAAATCTTCGTTCCTTAAAATATTTGCAATCCGCATAAAGCCTTTTAAATGCCTGTCTCTATTCTTGAAATCCGAAATAATTATCTCATCTATATAAGGTAAATTTTTTAATACATCGCGGGACTCCAGGCCTACCAATACCTTTATAGTCGC
>SDBT01020976.1_pt1 | contig 10210 bp, 7 predicted proteins | sample 2277101 | NCBI WGS metagenome assembly SDBT01 (sample SAMN10404973, study PRJNA504765) | marine sediment metagenome | isolation source: marine sediment core GS10_PC15, 103 cmbsf | place: Arctic Ocean: Southern Knipovich Ridge | collected 2010
TTGGCCATTTGACATCTCTTGCTACAGCCATAGTTTCGATTACGAATATTTTCGATCAGTCGCTTAACCAATCTGATGATGTAGTTTTCAATTCTGTTAATATGACGAATTGGGGAAATGCATCAGTCAACAGCGATCAGGTGGAAGATTTCAATAGTTCAGTCCAAGCTCTTTCTCTTAATCAGACTGAGGCAGATCTTATTTATTTGAATCTCTCAGGAACAAATGCAAATCAAAATATTAATATCGGAAGTAATAATCTAACACTAAGTTATGTTTCTGGTAAGACCAACACTCCTTCCGATACGGATGATTTAGTAAACAAAGATTATGTGGATGATGCCACTGCTTCAACAGCTTTCGACTTCTTTTTCAATAATTTCTCCTCAGATATTTCTGGACATTTTAACATGACTGAATCAGATTTAGATCTCCCAGAGAGCACATTAGTAACCGCATCTCTTGGTACGGGCACATTTAGTGCTTTTAATTGGACAACTGAAGTGGGGCAGCCAGAATTTAATGAATTAAGAAAAGGGGTTTATGATGTTGTTCTACATTTATCCCATACGGGAACAAAAACTGTGACCATAACTCCGAAGTTGTATAACGTCTCTTCTGACGGCAGTGCGAGTAATTTGATTTTAACATTCGCGTCTTCATCAGCACTCACAAGCACAGACACAAGGTATGATTTACATGGAACCCTTTCAGAGCCCGTGATACTCGGAGATGGCGAGAGATTAACTCTTGAATTGGTGGCGACTGTAAGCGGCGGAGGGAGTAATGTCGTGATTAGTTCCTTACAAGAAGGGACTACGGATTCTCATTTAACCATAGAAACTTCATCAAATGCTTTTGAAGCAATATTTATTAGAAAAGATGGTACAAGTCCGCTTACTGGAAATTGGAATCAAGGACTCTTTAACTTTACTAACACAAGCTCCTGGTTCTTGGGCCAAATTAATCACAGCAGTGTTCAGAATCACCCAGCCGATATTGATACAAATGAGACTGTTAGATTCACCGCTTTGGTTACGGATGCTTGCCCTGGAGGAAAGTTAGTTATCGGAATCCAGGCGAACGGAACAGTTTCATGCGCGACTGACGCCGATACAACTCAAAATCTCTGGCTCAATATAAGTTCTGATGCAGGAAGCACAGTGGCTAATTCTGCAACAGATATATTAACCGTAGCCGGAAGTGGGACTGTTAGCACGGCTGTTTCCGGTGATACGTTAACAATTACTGGTTCAGCTCACACCACAGATACTAATGAAACCGCCTTTGTTGGATTTTTGGTTGGCGTGGATTGTCCTGCCGGAGAATTAGTTATCGGTGTTCAAGCAAACGGGACTGTACTTTGTGCAGCAGACAGCGAGGGCACAGCAAACTCAACATTCAATCAAAGTTTAACTGATACGCTTTACGGAAATATCATTTTCGGCTTCAACGAAACTATCGGATCCATCGCTTACTCAGATAGTTTAGAACATAGCAATGAGACTGTGAGATTTACAGATCTCGTTACCGATGATTGCACAGCAGGGAATTTGGTAATTGGTGTTCAAGCAAATGGTACTGTGTTATGTGCTGCTGATGCAGGCGGGGCAGATACAAATGCGACGACAGAATGCGGAGCAGGGTTATATCTAAGTGGCGATGGTACTTGTGATTCTCTAATTGCGAATAATACAGTTGGTTGGGTGTTGAACTTGACAAATATATTTGTAGTTGATTGGAGTAACATAACTTTGCTTTCAACACAATTAATCGACGGGGGCACTATTGGATTTGATTGGATTGATGCAGAGGTTGCAGACACACTTACTATTGATTCAAGTTCTTCTATTGATAAGGGAGCTTTAGATAATTCTGGAACACTTGGATTTGATTGGGCCGATGGAGAGATCGCAGATACTCTTTCAATAATCTCTGGAATCCTTGGAGCAAATTCGGTAAGCGGAACTTGGACAACCACAGGAACGTTAACAATCGGAGATGGGGGAGATAGAATTGATATTGCCTCAGATACTTGGGACGTTACAAATGGGGTTATGTCAGGGGTTACTACTCTCGATACAGGGCAAGGGGCGAATGAGTTATACGATATGGATCAGAATGTTTTGGTGGCAAGCGATGTTGTGCATAATACCTTAAATGCGACGACTGGATTGAACATGGGATCAGGGGCCAATATTACTCATACTAATAATTCAAGATCTATCTATGGCTCTGAAAATCAGTCAGAGATTTATTGGGATCCAGTTAATACAAGATTAGTAATCAGGGTGTCTTAATGGCGACGAGAAGATGGTTAAAAATAGGCGGCGGTGTGGCTGCAGGAATTACAACGATTGTTGGATTATTTGGTTTGCTTAGTTTGCTTTATGGATTTGAAATTAACGATCTGACAGGAGATATTGTTTGTGCAGGAACTTATGAAAGCCCTTGTATCTCTGAGTTTGAAGTCAGGAATCCCAATGCCTATAATGTTGATATTTATTCCAAGGATCAAGTTAAGTTAGATTTTAGTCCTGGCATAAAAGATTGGGCCCTATTTGTACCCGACGGAAGATGTTCGGCAACTGGTAAATGCGCGTGTGATTTGAAGAATGGCGAGAGGTTAGGATTTGAGGATTGGCGCTGTGTTGATTTTACAAACAAAACAAAGCCGAGACAAGATAAGGTTTATAATTTTAGATTTGAAAGATATTCGACAACAACATTTAGGTTGGCAGGAATTAAGAATGATCCTCTTGATGAAATCAAGTGGACGTTTGGAGCTAATGACGTAGAGTTGGATCCCGCGTGGTTGCCCTTTTCTGAGGATATTAGAATTGCAGGCGGATGGGCGTTAGGTGTGAAAGAAGATCCCCTACAAGAAGTTGATATAGTTATCGAAGGTTTGAACGACACCTTGATTGAATTGACTTTGTTTGAACATGCAAACTCAGCAAATCCTCAAAACTTTAAGTGGGATATGGCGATTTGTGATATTCCCGAAGGAGAGTTGCAATATCAAAATGAAGACGCGCAGGGAGGATTTGATAATGCTGTGGCCCTTGATCCTATCTATGGAAAGCTAACAGACTTTGGATTGAATGAAACTTGGTGTGATGGTGGAGAAGGTCATATATTGTTTGTTAATGGCGGTAAGGGCCAACTTCCAAAGAAGGTTAGACTATTAACTCAGGACATTGTAGGTTTTAGAATATATGCCGGAACGGGTAGTGTTACCGTCGATAGCGCTGTTTATACTTTGTTGCATAATGTACAACAACCAAGAAGTTTAGTATGGGTAAATCATACTACAGGATATATATTTTTTATAGATAGTGGAGAAGATTTACATTACAGAAAAACTATTGATGCCGGAGCCAGTTGGGGTACAGAAGCGACCATACGAACTGGGACTGTTCCAAAGTTTGCTATTTGGTATGACAAATGGACTGATGGAGACAGCGGAGATGTAATTCACATTGTTTGGCAGGATATTCTTTTGGATGATTTTGTTTATAATTCCTTTAATACGAATGACGATACTCTCGACGGTGAAGTTACAGCATTTACAGGAGTTAGTTTTCTCACTGGTGACGGATGGGATCAGCAATCCATGTCAATAACAAAATCTAAAGGAGGAATAATTTATGTTGGTGGTTGGGGAGATAATGCCGGAGAAAATGATTTTTCTAAAGCTACGATGGGCGGAGGAATAGCGACCAGTTTCACAAATAAAACTTCTATGGCTGACGGTGATGCAGTTGATAAAATAATGTTTCTTCCAGGGAACGAGGAAGCTACTGATGATATATGGTCTATGTATCAAGATGTTTCTGCGAATGAGATTACTGTAAAAGTTTATAATGACTCCGCAGATAGTTGGAGTGAAAGTGCAGCGATAACAAGTATGAGTGAAGTTGCTAATTTTTTTGGATGGGATTCAATGGAAAGACATTCAGATAATCATGCACTTTTAACTTTGTGGTCAGAACATGAATCGGCTACAGGAGATATAGAATTTTGGGACTTAACAAACTCTTCTCTTTTTACTGCAAAGGCTAATGTGGTTACAGATGATAGCGCATACAGTGTTGTTGGGATGATGATAAATCAACAGAATGATGATATTTATGTTGCTTATCAAACAGGAACAATTACAGGATCCATAGTTTATCAAAAATCTACTGACGATGCAGGATCGTGGGATAATGAATCAGCTATGTCTGCTACTTCAGACGATCATAGATTAGTTATGGGGGGTACAAGTATTACAAAAGATGGTGGAATTTGGAACCCCATTTGGTTCAACGATGATCTTAATGATTTGATTTCTAACCCCGATAATGCAATTAATTTTAGTGCTATTCCAACAGATTTAACATTAGTTATAACTGATCCAACGACGGGCAGCCCAGTCAGCGTTAACTCTCTTGATAATATTACTGTTCAATATAATTTTTCAGAGGATAATGTCAGCCAAACTTCGGGTGTTTCTATAGATAATATTACCATTGGGGGCATACATTCCGAAGTTTTGCAATCTGTCACCGTTTTAGGAATATTGCCAGTAAGAGCAAATGATACAGGAAGCACAGTAAGTTCAAACCCAGATGTAGTTACATTCGGGGCCTTGCCCAATGCAACTTACGCTCCTTTCGCCCAACCTTTTGAAAGTACTAATGTAGATTATGGGCAAGAGCTTGCTATTAATGGGCCAGCCAGTTTTAATGTGACAACTCAGGATGATACAGGCATAAATGATCCGACGATATTTAGTTGGTTTGCAATCACGCAGGGAGAGTATGATCTTGGAAATGATAAATATATAAAATGTACTCAGGGAGGCGCAGCAGCTACGAGTTTCACGCATACTTTCTTAACTGCTTTTCCAGATGCAAATTATGCAGCTATTTGTTCAACTGGTGTTGATAGTGACGGAATTGTGTGTTATCAACAAGATGCTATCAGTGAAAAAACTGCAGGCAGTGTTGGCTTTCAGTTTTTAGATGATACTGGAGCAGTAGAGACAGCGAGCAATGATGGATGGTATTGTGCGGTTAGTCATGGAGAATATTTGGCAGGAAATAGAGAAATAAAAGCAGGAGATGTTACGCCATCAGATGCTTTTCCTTCGGTAACATTTGTTACAAATATGGCAAACGCTAATTATAGTGTGAAGCTTACTGAACAGGAAGAGGGGAATGGTGGAGATGTTTGTAGTTGTGAAATAACAAGCAAAACGGTAAGTGGATTTGCTGGAAGATGTGAAGATGATGGTGATGTAACTTGCACAGATAAACATAGCTGGGTAGCCATAGGAAATGGTGATTCGAATGAAAGTTTAGAAATTTTAATAGATCAAACTTGGAATGATGGATTATGGAATACTAATGTTACAGTACCAACGTTTGCTTCCGGATTGAAAGATTTGTTTGTTAACGCTTCCAGTGATTCTTCTAACTTTGCTTGGGATACTAATACTGAAGCTTGCGATTACGGCGATGCTGGTTTGAATGACTCATGCACGCCACCAGGTTCGGGAGTGTGGGATTTGCTTTGTTCTGATAATTGTTCATATAGCTCAGTGCAGCAAGTACCTGGCAATGTTTCAATCACAGGATCCGGCAACCTCACTTTCTTTTCGGGAGGGATTTGGAATTTTACAAATGTAGATTCTTATGTTTTTATCAATCAATCAACGACAATGTGTGAAGTATTTGCTTATTCTGGAGGAGGGTGGAACCCTGATTAAAATGGTAAGCAATGGATTAGACATAAGTGATAAGCAATTTATGAAATTGAATAAAAAAGAAAGAGATTTGATTATGTTTAGAAATGTGGCTCTAATGAGGAAAGGTTTTAAAGACTATAGGTTCCATAAAAAAATTCAGTATGTTTGGATGGCTGTTTTAACAGTAGCTCTTGGGCTCAAGAGGTTTTTGGGAATATGACGAAACAATTAAAAAGAATAGGGTCCATCATTAAGAAAGGACTGAGGTTCTTTGACAGAAACTCTGAGGAGAATAAATGGCATTAACAAATCTTTTACCAAGGACAGTCAACACGACTGGAGCAAGCGCCACAGGTTCTGACGGAGGATCTAATCGAACTATCACTTTGCCTGATTCTGGAGTTCTTTCAAGTGGAATAGATATTGTTGTTTCTGGGACAACTTTGACTGAGGGTGTTGGAAATGATTTCACGATGTCTGGTTCAGTGATCACTTTTCTAAACGCTTTATTTGATGATAGCGTCGTTAGAATTAATTACTTCATAACTTTTGGAGCTCCTGCGGCTGCAGCACTTTCAACAAGTACTTCTTTAAAGTACGCTACACCATTGATGCTTGCTCAAATGATTGGAGTCGAAAAGAATATTCCTTCTTGGGATGTTGCTTCAACGCCAACAAATGAGGCTGTGGGGACAGGGAATAATTCTCAGACTAATTTCTACTTAGATCAAAAACCAGTAATTTCAGATTCATATACAATTTATGCAAATGCTTCTGCTATGACAGAAACAACCCATTACACACTTGATGCAGATACAGGCTTGATTGTTTTGGAAACTGCAGGAGTCACGTTGTTAGACACGAATGCTTTGACAGCGAAATACAGTTATTACTCCAATGGCATGAAGGACTCCTATATTCAGGCTGTTTTGAGCAGAGTAGAAAAGGAACTTGATAATGCTGTGAATTCAACTTTCACAGATGGCTCTACAACAAATCCTTCTTGGCCGATAGAAATTGAGGTACAATCTTCTGAAGGAATTTTCCAAGATAGAATATTCACTGAGCTCAAACCTTTGAAGGATATCGAGTCTGCATTGGACGGAGCTATAACTGATACAGACACTACGATCTCATTGGAATCTGCTCAAGGTGGAGAGCAATTCCCCTCGTCAGGTTACATTGTAATTGGAAGTGAGATTATCACATACACCGGAGTTTCAACAGATGACCTTACTGGATGTAGCAGAGGAGTTTCAGGATCCACCGCCGCAGCTCACAGCAATGGAGATTCTGTTCATAGCACTATTGTTTTGAGATCTAATACTGCAGAAGGATCAGCTGTGTCCTGGACAGTTCAACCTTGGCAGACTTCAATCTTCGCAAATGCAGATGGTCTAATTTACAAATTCAAAGATGCTGACCCTGACCCTCTCAATCGTGTTGGAGTTGCTGAAAGAATAAAGATAATTTATCTTTATGGTTACGATGTTGTTCCTGGAGATATCACTAGGCTCGCACTTGTTCTGGCAAAGAGAAATCTTATTCAAGATAATATTGGAGCTTCTATGATTAAAGGAAGAGATGAGTTCCGACCAGAGATGTTTAATGTAGACAGCGAAGAGATCTCAAGGATTATTAAGTCATATGTTATACTACCTATGGGGAATACTTGAGAGTAATTCCTAGATAGCACATCCGAGGATAAAAATGGCCAACCAAGTAACATACACAAATTTGTTTAGTGAATCAAGGAATAATGTTTTAGCTTTGATTACGTCTAGCAATGTCCCGGATCCAACTCTTTCTACCGCAGAATTTCGCAAGTGGATTTATTCTCGAGAGCCTGACACGAAGGCTGCTGATTTCAAAGGTTATCCTTTCATTGTAGTCAACCCTGTTGATTTGGATATTGAGAAAGAAGGGGGAAGCGTGGATAGAAAATCTAAGTTTGTTTTTTGGGATATTGAGATTGAGATCACAACAAGTGATCGAGGATATGGGGAGAGTGATGGAAAAGGTCTTACTCATATGGATGCTATCTCAAATGATTTGGTTAAAACATTTATGGACGTGACGAATAGAAATACTTTGAGCAATAATTCTATGAAGTTTGTTAACCCAACAACAACTGCTGTCGGTACTGAAGTTATAGGAGATGAATTAGTCTATAATAGAAGCATTATGATTTCATTCAAAAGTAGAATACAGGTGAGTGCATAAATGGTGAAAGTAATTATTATAAAAACAAGTGGAGATCTCGTGACTGCAGTTGCAACTTTAAATAGGATTAAGAAAAAACTTCCACAGATGGTTAGGAAAGGAATGAGGCGTTGGGGTAAAATTTTAGAAAAGGACATGAAGCTCTCTGCCAGGAAAGCGAAGATAAGAAGAGCTACAGGGACCCTTCAAGGGTTAGGAATTAGATGGGATCAGGGAGTCCGGAGTGATACTGGAGTTTTGTTTATGCGACTCTATGGAATTTATTTAGATTCGATGACTCCCCACTATGTTAACGTTACTCGAAGAAGAACACGCTTACTCGCATGGGCTAAGATAGCAAGGAGTTCGACCATTCGTAGAAAAGCAAGGATGGTTGAGAAGAGAGAACTTAAAAGCTTTGCAATCTATGTGAAACCACACCCCTTTATTGCTCAAGGGTTTAGAAGAGCAAGACCCAAACTCAGGCCTGTTTTAAAGAGACTAGCCTCGAGAGGAGTAAATATTTAAAATGGAAACAAAGAAAAAATTTAAGGTAACTAATAAAGCAAAGGATGTTAGGAAATTTAGGGATAGATTCCTTGGAAAAGATATTCTTGTCGAGCCTAAAAAGTTTATACTCACGGATCACCCTCCGGAAGAAAGTGATATCTGGATGGTGAGAACTGTTGAACAGCTGGAAAAGAAGGACCAAAAATTGAAAGGGAGGTTAAAGAATAATGACAGCAGCAGCAGTTGACGATGCCTGGCTGGAGGCTTTCTTAATAGCAGTATCTATTGTAGGCGGAAGCGACATACAATTCGCAGCGGAGACAGAAACTGTAGACTTCGATATTGGTGAAAAAGATATTGGGGGGATCCCAATGGTCAGTGGTGGAAGAGTTACAAAATTCACACCTGAAGGAGATTCTTCGATTACTTTTGAAGCATACTCGTTGGAAGCTGGAACTGATACTGGAACCACTGCAAAAGGTTGGTATGACTTAATGCATTCAGTTGATGCATCTGTGCCGATTAGAATCGTAAATGATCGGAACAGAGATAAGTATAGGGTTCTGGTTTTGTGGACTAATGACCCCACACCAACGACAGCTCAATCAGTCACAGCCAATACTTATTCTGCTTTAAGAATAGGAATGGCTGATGGACATTTCACTAGTGTCAAGCCAAGTTTTACAGATGATATTGTTAAATGGACTGTGACGTTCAAAGTTGCAGCTTTTGATAAAGCAGCGGCAGGGAATGTAATGGTTGAAAGTTGTGCAGGTACTACAGCAGGCGATATTTTGCCAGCAATAGCGCCCTACACTACGTCAGCAAAATTCGCTTAAAATGGATGACGCATGGATGGAGAGTTGCCTTATCGGGCTCTCTAAAATTGGGGGACAGGAAGTACAATTTGCTTCGGAGGTTGAGACATCTGATTTTGATATCGGAGAGAAAGACATAGAAGGAATTGCTATGACTAGTGGAGGTCGCGTAACAAAGTTTACTCCGGAAGGAGATTCTTCAGCGACTTTTGAAGCTTATCCTTTAGAAGCAGGAGCTGGTCGTGGATTTTTTGATTTATTACACGACACAGATATTCTAGCATCGAGTACAACAACTAGCACAACTACAAGCAAACTGAATGACACTAACGTGAATTTCTCATCGCTAGGAGTTGCAGCCGGGGATAAAATAAGGAACACTACTGATAACACTGAGACTTATGTAACTGCCGTCGATAGCGCAACAGTTTTGTCTATCAACGAAGATATCATGGTTTCAGGAGAAGATTATGTCCTTACGGATTCACCGTACAGAGTTGTGAATACTCGAACGCGAAATAAGTACAGAGTCTTAGCACTCTGGACTGACAAGACAACGGTGGTTAGAGCTAGTGAAGTAATTGCGAATACCTTGAATGCATTGAGAATAGGAATGGCAGGCGGGTATATCACAAGTGTTAAGCCAAGTTTTACCGACGACATCTTGAAGTATACCGTCATGTATAAGTGTGCAGCCTTTGATAAGACTGGCGCTTCAAATGTGATGGTGGAAAGTTGTGCAGCTGGTGGAGGATCAGATACCTTGCCAGTAATAGCCGATTACACAACTTCAAACAAATTCGGCTAACCAAGAACTAAATAAATTGGAGGAAAAGATGGAAGAGACGGAAAATAAAGAACAGAAAGAACAGACTCCTGGAGTCAAAAACCCAGCCCTTAGGTTGGCTAAACGACTCCAGGAGAATAGAAAATCTTTGCATATAGC
>SDBT01020977.1_pt1 | contig 10210 bp, 12 predicted proteins | sample 2277101 | NCBI WGS metagenome assembly SDBT01 (sample SAMN10404973, study PRJNA504765) | marine sediment metagenome | isolation source: marine sediment core GS10_PC15, 103 cmbsf | place: Arctic Ocean: Southern Knipovich Ridge | collected 2010
AAAAAGAAGAACCCGATACATATACTAAGATTACAATCGCTTCGGTGGATTTTGTTATTTCACAAGAACCAAAAAAACCCTATCTCTACAAAAATCCAAATAACGAACATTGGATATGTTCAAAGCATGGAGATATAAATATAAATTTTGGTATTAGTTCTTACGGCGAAACAATATCGTTTTGGGGCGGACTAACTTATTGCCAGAAATGTGTTAGTGAGATTATAAACCAACTATTAAGTGAACATATTATTGGAATGCCGGACAAATAAAGATATATCCGCTGGTAATCTGTAATGGTTGCCGGTTAGAAAATTGAATATTGCAACGATACGGCTATGTAGGAGCCTACATCTTCTACATGGCCGTTTTTGTTGCACGGAGTATTAAATGCCTGAATGGAATGTACAACTTACTGGTTTTCAGACTGAATTTTATGAGTCTACCGCTCGTTACCCGTGCATGGCAGCGGCATGGGGAACCGGCAAGACGTATACGGCCATTCTGAAAGCTCTTCGTCTGTCACAGATATACCCCGATAATCAGGGTATTATTGTCCGAAAGAACAGCACAGACTTACAAAAGTCCACAATGGCTGACTTCAAGAAATATACACGGAACAGATTCAGAATAAACGCACAGACAAAAATATGCAATATCCCGATTCCGGGGTATCCGTCGAGTACAATAATCTTTTCTCATATCGACGAACTTTCCGGTATCACTCAGAACATCAATTTAGGTTGGTTCTTTATTGAGCAGGGCGAAGAGTTGGATAACGACGAGGCGTTTGAGTTAGTCCAGAGTAGGCTAAGAAGGGTCTGTACTCCCATCAAAAAGATACAGGAGCAATTAGTTCAGATAGGTGCATTAGAAAAAGTCGTGGGCAACTTTGAGGATTTAAGCGCACACAAACTGATTGTCGCGGAAAGTGCTATTGTTTCAAAGTTGAAGTTACCTTTAAGACAGGGGTTTGTCATCGCCAATACAAAGGGGCATAATTGGATTTGGCGCAAGTGGAAGAACAGGGGCGGCAAGGGTTGTATTATTGATATGCCTTTTAATGTTGAAGAGGAAAATACAAACACACTATATGACTATGGCAGGTATGCTTCACTTACCGAGGCAAAGACCGAGGACAACAGAAAAAATATCGTATCCGACTTTTACGCGTCTATGATGGCCAAGCAAGAAACCGCACCTTCTCAGTATCGCAGATGCGTCCTGAACTCATGGGAGGATTCTGATACCGATGATGCGTGTATCCCCTACACCTCTATCTTAGAGGCCGTTGACAGGGACGTGAGGGAGTATGGCGACGACCGGGTAGTTTTGTCAGCAGACCCTGCAGAACATGGTAACGATAAGTTTATGATATATGTCCTAAAGGGATATAAGGTCGTTGACGAATTAGAACGGACCAAAAAGGAACTGATGGAAAGCGTCGGGCATATTGTCTTAAAGTACGGTGAACACCACCCCGACGTTATCGTGATTGACGACGTAGGTGTTGGCGCCGGGCCGAGGTCAAGGCTCAGGGAACTTGTTACCGAAGGTGTTATAAACTCTCAGATAATGCCGATAAACTACGGACGCGCCCCGATTGATAAGGAACACTTCGCGAAGTTGAGGGATGAGATAATAATGTTTGGTGCGCAGTTATTTCGGGAAGGGCGGGTGTCAATTCCCGACGATCAGGAATTAATAGAAGAACTTGCCGCGTTTTCCTACGAACCGAACTCGAAAGGGCAGATAACGGTGCATCGGAAAAAAGAGGTCAAGGAAAAGATAGGTCGTTCCCCCGACAAGGCCGACACCCTTTTCATGGGGTTATGGGCGGCGAATCGCGGACGTAAACTTGAACTCGTTCCCGCGGGCGTGGTAGATGAAGATGAATCTGAATATGATGTTTTACATTTTGGACTTTAAGGAGAATTGAAATGATTGAAGGATTAACAGTAGAAGAGTGTCTTTGGATTGAAAGATGTCTTCAAGATGCAGACGAAAGATTAAATTATATGGGTACGCATAATATCCGTAAGAGTAGGTATATTATTGAGGCTTACCGAAAAAGATTAGAAAAATCTAAGGAGTAAATTATGTCTTTTGGCGGCGGCAAAAAAGTTAAACCCCCTCCGATACCCGACCCGATACCTACTGCGCCGACAACGACGGAGTCAGAGATTATCTCACGTCGTGCCGAGGCCGAACGCAGGCGCAGGGCGGGCAAAAGAGGGCGTGCGGGGACTATACTTACAGGTCCGTCTCAATTAAACGAATTACTTGGTGAAGCATAATGCCTGAAAATACTTTAGAACAAAAGCAACGCGCTCAAAAGATTCTGGAACGCCAGAAGATAAAGGAAGAAGTGCGCAAACCATACGAAGACGGGCTTTGGAAGGATATTTCAAGGTTTGTAAACCCCCGCCGTGAAGATATTTCAATATCCAGCATGACACTTGATAAGGGCAGGCGCAGGGGCAAGGACGTTTATGACGGCACTCCGTCGGGCGCGTTAAGTACATGGGCAGATGGGATGCAGGGGTTTATGGTATCCCGTGCGATACGATGGTTTAAGTCTCAACTGTTCCCTTTGGAACTAAACGACCTTGCCATAGTCAAGGCGTGGTTACAGGAATACGACGAGGCGATGCGGGAAGAGTTTCGCAGGTCTAATTTCTATGATGTTGTCCCGCTATGGTTTAGAGACGCCGGTTCTATCGGAACCGCTACGCTATATACCGAAGAGGATATTGCAGGGAGAAAATCAGTCATTACCTGTGTCCATCCGAGGGAAGTGTTTATATCCGAAGACAGGTATGGGTTTGTAGACGATGTGGGAAGAAAATTCCAGAAGACCAGCAAACAACTTATTCAGGAATTTGGCAAGAACGCGTTCACTGATTCATTTGTAAGTATGGCAGAAAAAGAACCGGAAAAACCACAGACGATAGTCCATGCTGTATTTCCCAACGATGATATAATGTTAGGCAAATCAACAGCGAATGGTAAGAAGTTCATATCTGCCTATGTTCTCGAAGGCGGCGCCCACATGATACGTGAGGGCGGGTTTAAGAAAAACCCTTATGCGGTATGGAGATTCAGAAAGAACTCCGATGAGATATATGGTTATTCACCCGCTGCGGATGCGATAGTTGAAGTCTTCACTCTGAATCAATTTGGTTTGACTTTAGACCAAGCCGCACAGATGAGCGTGAACCCACCGAGGAATGTACCTATCGAGATGCGAAATCGGGTGAGAATGTTGCCGAAGGGGAATAACTATTACGACGACCCTACAAGGGTCATATCGGTAATAAATACAGGAATAAACTATCCCGTAGGCAAAGACGAACGTGAGGACGTAAGGCGATTACTCGAAGATAAGTACAGGGTGGAGTTTTTCAAGGCGTTCATAGGCAGGCAGGGAGAGGCTACCGCCACGGAGATATTAGAGATCAAGTCGGAACAGGCGATGCTTATGTCCCCGCAGGTCGACCAGTTGACCAGTGAGGGGCTAAACAGGCAGTTTGATATTATGTCCGCACTCGCCGACACTGCAGGCAGGCTTCCCGAACCGCCGGATGTTGTAAAAGAGTTTGGCGAAAGGGTCGATGTTGAAAATATAGGCCCGTTAGCGCAGGCGCAAAAAAGATTGTTCAGGATGCAACCAATACGCAGGGGGCTGGAAGAAATCTCTCCGATAGCTGCTATCAAACCCGAAGTGCTTGACAGGGTGGACTGGAACGAACTCTCGCAGGAGATGTTAGAAGCGTCTGACTTCCCGCAGAAACTTATTTTCAGCGATGACCAGGTAAAAGAAATACAGGATGCACGGGCAGAGAAACTCGCGCAGCAGGAAGCACTTGCCACCGCAGGCGCGCTGGCAGAGGCCGTGCCGAAAATAAGTAAAGACGTTGAACCGGACAGCCCCTTGGCAGCGATAGCAAATTCAATAACTGGAGGTACATAATGAAATTACCTAAAAAAGTGCTGATAAATAATATCCCGTTTAAAATCGTCAAGGACAGAAAAATGTTCGGTGGTGGGTCTTTATCTTACAAAAAGTCAGAGATAAGGATTGGTATGAAAGGTATGTCCGAGAGAGAAGTCTTGGAAAATTTTATACATGAAGTCGCGGAAGTAAGTACGGTTGAAAGAGGGGTAAGGGGAAGCAAGTGTAAGCCGTTACAGGCCGAACCTGAATACATTTTTGCGTGTGGACACCGAGAATTTGAAGCTGTTATAAATGATGTAAGTGGTGTAATTGCTGATATGATGAAATTGGATTGAAAAAATGAGCGACCCGACACAAAGAATTTGCAGAACTTTTTTCTCAAGTTCCGAAGGCAAAGAGGTCTTGGCTCACATGCTTCGTAATGCGAAGTTCTTTGACTATATCACAACTCCCGAAGAGCAGGCGGTTGAGAATTTTGTAAAAGAATTATTATCAGACATCGGTGTCTGGAACTTAGATAACGCCGATAGTTTTGTGGAATTGTTAATGAATTTACCAGTAAAGGAACCTAAAAATGGCCAAGAAGAAAACAATTAAGAAAGTTGTAAAGAAGAAAGCTGTAAAAGCAAAAAAAGTCCGTCTTGACCCAGCGTATGTATTGGCCCAATTAAAAGAAGACAGAGATACAATGTGTAAGCAAGCAAAGCGCATGACTGTCCTTGAAGAACGCTTTAATAAACTCATCACGGCCCTGATAACGTCGAAAACATTAAAAGGAATATAAATAAAAAAGGAGAACTAAAATGAGTGAAATTGATTTCAAAAAGATGAAAAATGTCGACCTTGTGCAGTACGCAAGGGAACAAGGCCATAATGTACGAGGAATGGCAAGGGACAGGATTATTGATTTACTGACGATCAAGCTGACCCAGTCCATCGCCCTGCCTGATGAGGAAGCTACTTTATGCGCAATGAGAACCTGCCCTAACAGGATAACTGTCAAGACAGTGGGCAGTGTGCAGACTACTTTGGCGCCGAAGGAACCGACTACAGTCGTCGGGGTGATTGCGACAAAAGTGCCTTGGTCATTAGTTAGGTCAAAAGCAAAAGAGTTAGGAATAAGTGTTTATGGCAAAAAACGAGTACAGATCGAAGCAGAAATAAAGGAGAAATCTAATGACTGAACCAGTTTTAACAGATGCATCGGTAGTTACCGACCCTTATGCGGGCGTAGCGAAAGAACTTAGATATAGTTCTGATGGTAAGGACAGATTTGCGTTTTGTGGCAATGACACTTCTAAGTTGGGTACGAGTTATCTCGAACTTATGAAACAGCAGAGTACATCGGTAAAAATTCCAGATGAGAATACCTCTGCCCCTGAAAGAAGCGCGTTCTACCGATTGGCAGGTTGCCCCGAAGACCCAACGGGGTATGAGATTGAAAGACCTACGCTTCCCGAAGGCATGACCCATTCCGAGGAGTTTGAGATGACAATGCGCGGGATTGCGCATGAGTCCGGTATCTCGCAAGGTCAGATGAAGGTGCTGACTAAGGCGTTCAATGAATACCAGATAAGTACGTTTAACAAACAGGCTTTGGAATCTGCAAGGATTAACGACGCTCAGGACTTAGCGTTGAAAGAGAAAAAGGGCGGTGATTATGACAAATTCTGTGCAGTTGTGGAACGGGGACTTGTGGAACTTATCCCCAGTGAGGAACTGCGCACCAGTTTCGCACAACTTATCGAGGAAAAGGGGCTGAAAAATCATCCTATATTTACAGAGGTATTTGGTGGCATGTCCGAAAAACTGCTTGACGATACTTTGGTAAGAGGTAATTTGCCTGTTGAGGACAAGGACTATAAACCTGCTTCTCCGAACTCCCCTGCAATGTATACAAACCCGGAGAACGAAGCTGACCAAAAGGCACATGATTGGTTCGTAAAGAAAGGGCACACATATTAAGATAAAGATTGACAAATTAAGGCAATCGTGATATAATGTGAATTATGAAAACCAACAAATTAAGCCTTAAAGGATAACTTAATTTGTTTTAATCTTGGGGAACTTGAAAAAGCCAAGTAGCTCGTCAAGCTCATAATGGCCGTCGAGTGGACGAAAAACATTAGTAGCAGCCAGCAAGACTGGATAACTCCTACAATTAAGAATTGATAATTTGATTAATTTTAGGAGTTTTATTATGGCTAATAGAGCTATAACAGACAGAGAAAATTTAGTGCTGGCTGCAAGGATGTCTCATAATAACGAGATAATTGACGTAGCGGAAGTATTAAATGAGGACAATGACATCATCGCCGATGCAACTGTAATACAGGCGAATGATTATACGTCCCATGTGGTTTCACGCAGAACGGCATTGCCCGGTTCGCAATGGGTCAAGGTCGGTAACGGATGGGATGCGACTGTCGGTACTCTCAATCAGGTCGTAGAGACTATCGGAATGCAGAAAGCAAGATACCTGTGTCCCGAAGATGTAATGCGCATCCAGCCCGATAAGGATAAGTTTAGGTCACAACAGGAACGTGCTTATATCGAGAGCATGGGCCAGGAAGTCGCAAATACCCTGATGGGTAACTGGTCGGCGGGTACGCTGACGCAAGACCCTGCCGAAGAGTTCGCAGGATTCTCGTTAAGGTATCCAAGTCTTTCCAATGCCCGGTCCAACTATGTTATCAACAACGGCAACACATCCGGTGACGATAACACTTCTATCTGGTTTGTTCAATGGGGGCCGGGCAGGGTCTTTTTGACCTATCCTCGTCACTCGACTCAGGCCGGTTTGAAGAAAGAAGACAAAGGGCTTGTTTTTACGCCTGGTGACGATGCTTCAGGTACGCCTTCAATCCCGCAGAGAAACAAACGGTTGTGGGCGTTCATTACTGAGTTTAGCTGGGATGTAGGACTTGTTATCGAAGACACGCGTAGCGTAAAACGTCTCTGCAATATAGATTCTGTTTCAACCTCTACATATACCCTTGACGAGAATAAAATCATCCAGATTAGAAACAACTTCAGGGGCAACTCAACTATCTATATGTATTGCAATGAGACCACCTTCACCCAGCTTGATATTCTGGCAAAGGACAAAACAAACGTCTATTACCTGCCGGACGGCCCGTTTGGAAAACCGCAAATGTTCTTCCGAGACATGCCGGTAAGACGCTGTGACGCCATTACCGATGTCGAGGCAACACTTACTACATAAGGAGTATAAATTATGGCGATTTTTGATGCAAAATTAGAATTTAGTGATAACCAAGCCCTTGGAACGGCTTCTGCTACAAACGCCGGAGATAACACTTTTAATTTCGGCCAAGCAGGTCTCGAAATGGGTGCTGGCGAACCGCTTTGGTTTAACTGCAAAGTAGGGACTATAGCGATTGCGGCAACTTCCGGTTCTACTGCTGGTGCTTGCACGCTTATTGTTGATTTGGTGAACGAAACTGCTACAGCAGGAGGTGACCCGACGATTGACAGTGGTTCCGAGATTATGTATCGGTCTCGGACTTTCACCGAGGACGAGATGATAAAAGGCGCGTGGCTTGTAAGAATACCGCTTCCATACGACATCGACAGTCAGCAGCACATGGGTGTTTTATATACCATAGCAGGCGATGATTTAGCAGATGCCTCGACTATAAGTTCCTGGATAGATCACGGTCCGCAGTCGAGTTTTGACACGCAGGTGTCTGAGTCTAATATTTAATTAAGGGATTGTTGTGGCCAATAAATACAGAATTTTAGTTGGTGTTCCAATACCCAAGTCTTATATGTGTAACGCAAGACTGATTGCACAGATTGAGTCGTGGCATGTTTTAGATGGCGTTGAAACATATTATCCAGCAACCGATTCCCCTGAAGATGGTCAACATAAAATAGTCGATTTTGCATTATATGTAAAGCCAAAAGCTACGCATATATTGTTTATTGATTATGATGTATTACCAAGACCAAACACTCTCAAGAAACTTCTTGCGCATGATAAGGATATAATCTCAGGAGCATATCCGATGTATCAGAGCAAAAAGATAGAATGGTGTTTGTCAATGGATGACCCGTTCAGGGCTATACAATTTGATGATGATATTATGTGGCAGTCAAACCCTTTTAAGGCAAAAATAATAAGTAACGGGCTAATGCTTGTGAAGGTCGAAGTTTTTGAGAATCTGAAAAAACCGTTCTGGAAAACATTGTTTACCGATGATGTTACCTCCAGAATATTAGGTGCAGATTTGTATTTTTTCAGAAAAGCAAGAGAAGCCGGTTACGACTTATGGGTAGACCCTAAGATTAAATGTGAACACAACAGAGTTGTTGGTTTGTTGGCTATGGCAAGAAATTACATGAAAGGATAAAACAATGAAACGATTTAAAATAATGTTTTTAGTATTTCTCTTCGTTGTTCTTGTGGCCCGTCCCTGTTTTGGTGCGTTTACTGTGAGTATTGACAATAAGAGTACTTACAAAAACGCGTACCGATGGACAGGGCACTTAAGGAAAGATATAATTCTTAAGTGGTCGCAGGAAACTGAAGACAGGATAGATGGTACTACGGCTAATCTGAGTTCGTATTATGAACCAACAGACGATGAACCTGGCACTGATGAAGGGCGATTTTATTACGATTTGTCCGAGCATAAGTTTAAGTTCCGTAACGCATCTGCCTGGGTTGCTTTTGACACTGGTTCATCGGGTAACAGTTTAGACGGGGCGTACAATGTCGGCGCTACGATAGACGTAGACGGTACTGCGGTTACGCTTGACAACGACACCACTGATGAAAACGCTCTGTTGATATTGACACAGGACGATACGACCAGTAACAACGATGCGATGACTATTGTCAATACTAATACCGGAGACGCTCTCCAGATTTCACCCGGTGCAACGACCGGTGGCGGTATCAATGTTATTGGCAAGGCCAATGGAACTACGGCACTTCTTACCCTTGATAGCACATCAAACAATATGTATCTTGCTGATAATGTCGGCCAGATTCTTATTAACTCCGATGTTGCTTATAACGATGCTGGTGCTGCGGGTCTGGTGGTTTTTCATCAGACAGGCCAACCGATAGCTGCTGCCGAAGGTTTCTTGGCGAGGTTTGTTTCTACTGGTACAAAAAGAGACGCGAGTTATGCCGTTGGTATTACAGTACCTCTTGGGCAACCTGCTATGGCAATAAATAGTCAGGTAGTCATTACCGGCGTGGACAACTCCGGTCTAACCACCTTGAATGTTGTCGGCAACGATACTACTCAGAACACTCATGCTCTTGACGTACACAACGAGGGTTCTGCCGCTGCTGTATTGATCACACCTGACGATACCGACACTCCTGCCTTGCTTATAACCGGCAAGGCCAGCTCCTCCGTTACAGTCGTAGATATTGATGGTGCTTCCGCAGACTGGATTGGTGGTTCTGACGATGTTGCTATGGTAGAAATTCGGGGCGGTTCAACGGCCAACGCTAATGCTGGTGGTGGATTGTTTGCTGTTATAAGTGGCACTAATCCTGCATCTGCTTCTGAAGGATTTTTGGCACGGTTCATTCATACTGGAACTGCCACTACTAACGCGTATGCAGTAGAGATTGAGACAACAAATACTACACCGTGTTTACAGTTGAACAACCAGATGACGATTGCCGGTTCTGCCAGTGGTGGGATTATGTTGGATATTACCGGCGCTGATACTTCTACGGATACAGTGACACTCGTAGGTGTTGGTACAGGCGATGTTTTACAGATAACAGCTAATGCCACAACCGCTACAGGCTTAAAAATCATTGGTTCGATTAACGGTGCTGCCGCTCTTGCGTATATTGACGGTGAAAGTGTCAACTGGATTGGTGCAAATGATGTAGGTATGTTGTCGTTAATAGGTGATACGCCTGCTACTAATGCCGGTTCGACTTTATGCTTTATTCAAACAGCGGCTTCGCCAGTTGCGGCTTCCGAAGGTTTCTTACTTCGACTTGAGCAGAAGACCGGTGCTGCTGTAACAGATGCCTACGCGATGCAGATTTCGACCACTGATACTACTCCGTGTTTGAGTTTGAACAACGAATTGAATATCACCGGTGGTGCTACTGCTGGGGAACTGTTAACCATTACAAGTGTTGACACTGGTGACGATACGGTGGTTTTGGTTGGTGCGGGTTCTGGCAGTGTATTAAAGATTACTTCCAATGCCACTGGGTCTACCGGCCTTGAGGTTGTAGCTAAGGCA
>SDBT01020978.1_pt1 | contig 10210 bp, 7 predicted proteins | sample 2277101 | NCBI WGS metagenome assembly SDBT01 (sample SAMN10404973, study PRJNA504765) | marine sediment metagenome | isolation source: marine sediment core GS10_PC15, 103 cmbsf | place: Arctic Ocean: Southern Knipovich Ridge | collected 2010
GGGCTATACCGAGAAGGTCAAGATTCTGCTCAATGCCGGGGCGGACGTCAATACCAAGAACAAGGACGGCTGGACGCCACTGCACGAAGCGGCAATCGGGGGTGATACCGAGATGGCGAAGATTCTGGTTAATGGCGGGGCCGAGGTCAATGCCAAGACCGCCTATAACAAGACGCCGCTGGACTTGGCCAAAGATTACGGCAATTCTGAATGCGCTCAACTCCTCCGCAAACACGGCGCGAAAACCGGCGCTGAACTGGACGCAGAAGCAAAGCAGAACAAGCAAGAATGAACCGGGTGTTGAAAATACTGACGCTGGGCCTGGCGAAGAAGCGGCATTGGAGGGACCGCTGATGGATAGTCGGGAACGGGTGTTTATCAGCCTGGGGCACGAAGAACCGGATCGGGTTCCGCGCGATCTGTGGGCGACACGGGAAACGGTGGCTAAGCTGAGGCAGCATTTGAAGCTGCCTGATGCAGCCGCGGTCTGGGATCACTTCGACGTGGACCTGCGCTATCTCAGGGGGCCGGCCTACGTTGGGCCACCGCTCGAGACGCACGCTGATTGCGAACGCGACATCTGGGGGGTCCCCCGGACGGTTCAGGCCACGGGCGAGGGCGACCGGCGCCAGACCTACAAGTCGGTTGTCCGTTCCCCCCTGGCGGGCGCCACGAGTATGGCTGAACTGGCGGACTATGTCCATTGGCCCAGCCCGGACTGGTATGACTACACCGTCGTTCGAGCCCAGGCAATGGCCATTCGCAATCAGGGACGCGTGGCGGTTTTTATGGGGGACCGACTGAACCGGATTGCCCAGCTCAAGCCTCTAATGTACCTGCGAGGGGTCGCGCAGGCCCTCGTGGACATGGCGGTTGAACCGCAGATTTACCGCTACATCATTGACCGGGTCACCGACTTCTATAACCAGTACATCACCCGGGTGCTCGAAGCGGCCGGAGGGATGATCGACATTGTCTGCACCGGCGATGATTTTGGCCAGCAGAATGGACTGCTATGCTCGCGCGCCATGTGGAATGAGCGGCTGCGGCCCGGATTCGCCGAATATATCCGACTGCTTCACCAGGGCGGTGTCAAAGTCATGCACCATAGTTGCGGTGCGGTGCGTGAACTTATGCCGGACTTTATCGACTGCGGCCTCGACATCCTGCAAGCGTTGCAGCCTGGAACCGCCGGCATGGACTTTACGCAAATCAAAGAGGAATTCGGTGACCGGCTGTGCTTCCAGGGGGGCATAGGCATTCAGGGCGCTTTGCCGTTCGGTTCGCCCGCGGACGTCAGAGCCGAAGTGCAGGATCACATCCAAGCACTTGCCCCGCGTGGCGGATACATCGTCTCGACCTCGCACAACCTTCAGGGGGACACCCCCGTCACCAACATCATCGCCTTGTTCGAAGCTTATGACGAGTTTGGCCGATACCGGCGATAATGCTAAGAGCGGGTCCCTCGCTGCCGCCGCCACGCGCGGTCGCAGGCTTCGAGGTTCTCCCAAGGCCAGTCGTGTCGAAAACCGACCATGGGGCCCAGGATGAACCCTTCCTCACCGCAGGCGTCGAAGGCGCGGTCTACAGCGTTTTCGACGTCTGCCGCCGTGCCCCTGCCAAGGTGCAGCGGGCCACTGATGCCTCCCCAGGTGGACTTGCCCGGCAGCCGGCTGCGGATGGCCGCCAAGTCGGTCCCACCGGCAGTGGCTGGATCGATGCCGGCAAGGCAGTCGAAGTCCAGGCTGTTCAATTCGGGCAGCAGCGGCTCGATGCCGGAATCCATGAGATAGATGAAGGGCACGCCGGCGTCGTGGACGGCGCGACTTTCCTCTTGGAGCCTCGGCAGGGCATAGGTCCGGAAGATTTCGGGACTCCAGAGGTCTGCGGACTCATACCAGCCGCTGCGGATCACGCCATCCACGCCGAGCTCCAGCAGCACGTCCAGCCGTTGCCGATAGGCCGTACCGATATGGTCGAGAATCTGGCTGACCATTTCGGGCGAGTCAATGGTGCGCAGCACCGCTTCCTCAGCAGGGAACAGCCACACCAGCCAGTCGAGCCCCGGACGTATGTCAACGAAAAGCGGGACCTGGAATTCGTCGGCCAGGGCACGTGCCTCCGCTAAGCTGCGGGCGGGCCCGGCATCTCCCTGAGGGCTTTCGAGCGGGAAAAGATAAGGCAACGCCGCCAAATCATCCACTGTCTTGAACGGGACTTCGACATAGCGCGCGGTGCGGAAGTCGTGCAGCAGACCGATACATTCCGTGGCCGTCTGTGCTTCGGGCCAGTCATCGGTGACGCGCAGACGCTCGTTGATGGCGCCGGCCGGGGTCTGCCAGGTCTGGCATAGAATCGGGCCGTCTTCGGCTTCCTCGAAGCGTACCTTGCCAACTACGTCCGCCGCCGGCAGGACCGAGCACCAGACTGTGACGTAGGTATCCCAGCCGCGGCGGGCATAGAACTCCAGCCGTTCGCGTTCGTCCTGCCACGTCGCACTTGAATGCTTGGGCCGGGACCAGAAATGGTGGACCATGGGCACGTAGTCCACTGGCTCTGACCGGATGGCGGACAGGAGCCGCTCCTTGCTCGTCATGGGGCTGCTCGGCTTCTTCATGGTGCATCGAACTCCCTTCCGTTTTCCACGGGCGACCAGGTCAGTGCGCTCCGCGGGGATCAACTTCGAGGCGTTTCTTCGTGGTCGCAGGGATGGCGTTGTAGGCGCAGAAAACGCTGACGCCGGGCGTGACATCGTCGTAGATACCAAGAGAGATGTTGATCGGGCATTTGATGTGGCGGGCGAAATGGCACGGCAGGAAATACTTCAGGGTGCTGTGAATCATCTGCCTGCTGTTGGTCGAGACGGCGATGGGGAAGAACGGCGGTTGCAGGTAGTCCAGGTTCCAGTCCAGCCGGCAGAGCCCGGGCTTCCTGGCGGCAGCCGATTCGAAGCCCTGATAGAGGCCGGCGGCGATGATGCTAAGACCGCCACCCTGACTGCTGCCTTCAACGCGGATCTGTCTTGCGTCGACCTCCGGACGGGCCGCCAGCACCTCCGCAGCGCGGACCAAAGCGGCATAGCCGAAGCGCAGGCAATAGTGGTCCTTGTCCAGAATCCCGGTTACCAGATAGGGCGCCGGCCAGGTGCGCCACTCATATTGATCCTCAGGAAGATCTACGTCGACCGTGTTGATGTTGATCCGCATGCCGACCGCGTCCTTGAAAATCGGGATGGGTTGACTGCGCATCCCGGCGGGCGGCAGTACAAGCACTCCCGGCCATTTCTTGGATTTGTCTTTCGGAAGGGTCAGCCAGCCGTAACAGCGGTAGCCTAACAGACCGGCAAAGCTGAACTTGTAGACCTGGTGCTGCCCCTGGTCTTTTACTTTATTCAGTTTCAGATCCAAAGGAATCTTCTTCTGTTCGGCAAGGGTGCGTTTCCAGAACGCATCGAAGTCTTCCGGCGCCGGTGGCGGGCTGATGGCGTTGGCGTGGTAGACGATGCGGGGAGAAGCGCAGAGGCCCTTCCGACCGTGGCGTTCAACCCAGATCTCCGCCATGTAGAGCATCGGCGGGAGGTCCTTGAGTCGCCAGGAGAAAACCTTCGTTTCGCCACCTTTCAAAGCAATCGTGTTCGTTTGTTCCCGGGTCACGATACCGGTGAGATAATTGCGCAAACGCAGGACAAGGGTCGCGTTGAAGGGCTGGTCGGCGGCCACATTGGCGCAGCTTGCGCGCAGGATGCACGGCTCGGTTGTTGTCCAGAAAGTGTTGTCCTGGCGATTCGTCGTGGCCGTAACGCGGATGCCATCGTCGAGATGCGGCGGCGCGGCCAAGCGCAAGTGAAACGTCTGTTCCCGGCCGCTGCGGACATAGGGCATCTTCACTTCGTACCGGGTTTTCGCCGGCAACACGATACCGGCGGCGCCCAGGTGGTAACTGCTGGTCTCGCCCAATGTTATGCTGCTGCCATTGGCGCCGATGAATCGGATCGCCGACCCGTGCAGGCCACGTTTCAAAGGCAAGGCAGGTTCGGTGGCGCGTCCGAGCAGACGGATCCGCGCCAGCTTGCGGCTCAGTCCCAGACGCAGACAATGGCCATCGCTGATGCTGCGGTTGGTGAGGGTGAGGTCCACTCCGGTGGCCCGGAAACGAAGCACGAGCTTGCCATTGGCGTTCGATGCTGTCAGCGTGTCGCCGTGTACTTTGGCCTGGGTGAACGGCAAAGACTTGCTGCCGTCAGCCAGATAGAAACCACGCGGTCCTCTGGCCGTCGCGGCGAGGTAATCAAAGCCGCCGACTACGAGCGATTCGACATAGCCTTCCTTCGCAATGCGCACCTTGTAGGGCAGTCCCCGGCTTTGCCAGCCACCGGCGGGGTCGGGGACCAGTTCACCCGCGAGAACCGGATGAATGATGGCAACGAAGCACAGACCGGCAACCGCAATCACCGTTTGGGCCTTTTTTATGGTGCACATGAACCGGCCACTCCATATCGTTTGCAGGGCAACGCTCTGGCAAAACTCCCTGGCGCATCGCCAGGACTCGGGCCCGGTCCTGACTTGTGGGTGAGCAGAATCTTCCGTTATGGCATTCCTGCTCATTTGTCTGCTTGAACTGTAGACCAGTTGGACCAGCGGCTTGGCGGCATCGGAGGTGCTGACCAGACTCGGGCATAGCAACGGCACGGACACCCGGCGCTACTGGGCGGCGAGCCAGTCGCCAAAGTTCCACTCCTCGGCATAGTAGGTGGTGTTCATGGTCTTTACCCAGTGGGGGTCGCCCACTCCGCGCGCGGAGCCGTCAAAGAAACCGACATTGTAAAAGCCTGCCGGGTGATTGTTCATAGGCTGGGTGCTAATATCCAAATTCCAGAAGGCGTAGCCGCCGTCGTAGACAGCTACTTTGTCGCCTAATCCTCCCAGGCGCGTCGACAGCCTCGGGGTCGGCCCGCACGGCCAGTCGAGAGCGCCGGGCCGATACGGCAAACGCCACCACTCACCCCGAACGGCTTTCAGCGCTCGTCGAACGCTCCGCTGGCCATGGCGGAGCCGCTGCCGTAGTTGTAGCCTTGCCCGGTGAAGAATGCCGCGCGGCGTTCGGTATCCTTGAACATGGCTACGTGCCCGTCAATGTAGCCGGTGTTGAAGCCCCGCGTGTGCGTGCGCGACCAGCCGATGAGGGGGCTGGCGCCGCCGAAGACCAGGTCCTTGAACTGCTGGCAGGCCGAGCCGTGCATCTCGGCATCGGCAAATATGGCCTTGTTGTTCGCGCCCTCATCCTCGAGCCGCATCAGCGGGCCGCGGACCATGTAGTTGCTGCGGTAATACTCGTAAACCGGATTACCCACATAGAAATCTTCCTTGTAGGTGCCCCAGTAGTTTCCCCCGTTATACGGCAGGCGGAGAATGGCATCCACTGCCTCGATGGTCTGCGTTACCTTGCCGCCCCAAGGCTTCTGGGGTTCGCTGCCCGACACCCGTGGACAGGCCAATGCGGCGCCCACCTCGGGAAGATAGCCCCCCAACATAAGCTGACCGAGGCCACAGATGTTCTGTTCTCCGGTGGGACCGTTGCGCCCAAGCCCGGGCACTCCGGGCTTGGCGTCGCCCCAGTCGTCGTCAAAGATCGTGGTGAAATAGTAATGATCACCGTAGGCAGAATTTGCACCCCACTGCCCGATATAGATGCCATGAACGACAAAACTGTTACTGTCGTCCGCATACATGACGTTGGCCGTCACCAGGCCCTTCAGGGTGCCGGTGCACTGGGTCAACAGGGCCGCGTCCTTCGCCCGGCCTAATACCGGCAGCAGCATCGCCGCCAGAATCGCGATGATCGCGATCACCACCAATAACTCAATCAAGGTAAAAAATGATTTGACGCGCACTGTCCGGCCTTCCCGTTGTATTGCCAACTATGGTACACCTCGCAAATAGAAATACCAATCCTTGCACCATTTTCCCGCAGAAGCTAAGCTACACCACCACTGCCCAATATCAAGCCTTGCCCGGTCGGATCTGGGCGGGGGATATCACCTTCGGTTCCCGGTGGGTGAGGCCGGTTTGTCGCCGGCGGGCAGTCCGGCAGTTTTTCGGCGGTAAATGGCGTAAATGAGCAGTTGGACCAGGGCCAGGAGAAATACCAGCCAGATAGCGACGATGAATGGGGCGCGCACGCCGAATCGGTCACCGATATAGCCGCCGAGCAAGGCACCGGCACATACGCCGATGGCAATAATCGTCTCGTGGATGCTCCCGGCCCATCCCTTCCGCTGGTCTGAAAACGCGTTGGCGCCGTAAAAAATACCCAGATAATAGACCGTGCCGGGAAGGAGCGCGGTGGCGACCACGCCAATGAAAATCAGCGGCGTTGACTTGCATAACACCAGCAGGGCCAAGGCCCCGATGCCGAAAGCGTGCGCCGCCAGGCTGGTCGTCAGCCGATAGCGCCAGAACTGGGTGGCGTGCAGCACAAAGTAGATGCCCATTGACAGCAGCCGGTGCCCGACCAGCATCAGCCCGTGCCACTGGGATGAAATCCCCAATGACACCGCCAGTTTGGGAAAGACAAACATCAGCAGCGCCAGGGTGAAGGTGCAGCCGAAAAGTCCGGTCCAGCCCATGGCCGCGAACCAGCGCGCGGCCCGCCGGTCCGTGACCGCGTTTGTGACTGAAGTCTGGGCTCGAACCGCGCCGCCGTCTCGTGGCGCAGGCTTCATCCGCCAAGCTAACAGGGCCACCGCCAGCATCGAGGCGCTGCACAGCAGATAGGCAATCACCGGGCCGTGGGGACGTGGAAAGAGAAAGCCGCCGCTACCCTGGCCCAGCATGATCCCGAGGTTCCAGGCCAGGCAGAAGCGCAGCAGCACGCCGCTGGACTGCTTTTCCGAGCGCCCGGCCATCAGCGCGCCGATGACCGGCGGATAAATCAGCCCGATGGCGGCGCCCAGCAGCCCGGCCAGGCAATAATAACTCCACAATGACCCTGCGAAGATCGCCAGGAACAACGTCACGCCGGCCGCCGCGCCCCCGGCCCCGATCACCAGCCGCGGACCGAAACGGTCGGACAGCGCCCCGGAAAAGGAGGTCACCACCCCGTAGCAAAGCATGCTCGCCGCGCCCAGCATCCCCGCCTGCAACATGCTTTGCTCTTGCTCCGCGAAAAGCCGCGTAACGATGAACGGAAACATCACGAAAGCGATGTCGGTAAGCAGCGAGATCGCGTAGAGGATGGTGCTATTCTTCAGTTTCATCCGGCCTTTTCCCTGGCTGATTTTGAGGGAGCATATAGTACGAGCGAAGGGAGCAAATACAAGCACCGGCCAGCGGGATTATAATGCCAGGCGCCGGGCCAGTTCCTCCGGGTGGTAATAACGGGCAATGGCCGCGGGCGTTAACCCGAGGCCGCGCAGGGCGAAACGCATGGCCTGATCAACCAGTTCTTCTTTGGCGGCTTCATAGTCCACTACCGGTTCCGGCGGCAGTTGGAACAGCACGATGGTGGCCGCGATATGGTGAATCAGCCACGAGCGAACGTGCTCCTCATCGGGAATTCCCTCGAGGTCGCCGACTTGCCGGGCCGCGTCAATGCATTCATTTACCTTCGTCCGCCAGATTGTGGCGCTATGCCGCAGAAAGAGCCGGGCGAATTCACCGTCCTCAAGCAAACTGTTCACCATCAGCCGGGGGAACGTAGCGTCAAAAGTGCCGTCGGCTTTGATGTTGCCGTGAATGATCCGGCTGAACATAAGCCAGACACAGAAGACCAGGCTTTCCGTGCCGGACTCGAGGGCCGCGAAAATTTCAATGTCCTCGGCCTTTTCCCGGAAGCAGGCCTGGTGAATTTCCAGGTACAACGATTCCTTCGACGGGAAATGCCTGTACATCAACGCTTCGGAAACACCGGCAGCCTCGGCCAACTCCCGGGTCGTCACCCCGTTGAACCCTTTCCGGGCAAAGAGCGGAATTGCCGAGGCCACGATAGATTCGCGCCGCTCGTCTCCCGACAGCCGGGCTTTTTTTGCCATGCAACACCTCACAGTAAACGCATGAGAAGGAAGTTAGTATTCACTTACTTCTCTGTCAAACCCGCCCCGCGATTTTTTTGAAATCTCCAGAATTGCAGAATTCGGAACAGGAAGGGACGATAACGATCACGATTACGATTACGAACGCGCCCTGCGGGCGCGGAAAGGATTGTAGCGCGAGAATCCCTGGGGGGTCGAATGACCCCCTGTCTCGCGCAGGATCGCCGGACGGACCTTTTCCGTTTCGGCGCTACAAAAGAACAAGGAACCGGAAGAATGCAGAATATCGAACAAGGAACCAAAGAACTCAGAATGACGAATAAAGAACTCAGAACTTCCTACTTCGGCGTTCCTTGTTAATCGGTTCTGAGTTCTCCAGGATTGCCGGGATGGGGGGACTAGGATTATTAAAGGCGGGTGCTGCGGAGAGGGCTTTCCCGGGAGAACTCGACCTTTGGGGGCGCGTGTTTAACTGGCAGCCAGGAGGTGTAGGGCGTGCCGGTTTCGCCCGCGCTGGCGTAGTCGCAGAGGCGGACGGTCTTGCCGTTGGCCGCGGTGAACTCGAGCAGAAGGGCCGGCGGGAACCAGTCCGGCCATTTCGCCCGGCTGTTGCGCATGTTCCTGGCGTCCAGAGCCGGGACCCTCATCATACAGGTGAGGTCCTTTTGCCAACGCTTATAATCGCGCACCTTTTTGCCGCCCCGGGGCGCCAGTTCGAGGTTGTAACGGTGGTCGAAGGCCAGTAGCAGCGGCCCGCGATAAACCGAGGCAAAGCCTTTGCAGTCCCGCTCACCGATCCAGAAATGCACCGACATGTCCAGCTCCATGTCGAGGGTGTCGCCCTCGCGCCATTCGCGGTTAACCAGCAGGTAAGACCCGGCTTTAACCCCGCTTAGCTCTTTGCCGTTCAGCTTCACTTTCGTTTTTCTGGACCAATATGGGATGCGGAGCTTGAGAGTAAAGGCCGCCGCTTTGGACGGCAGCACGCTGATGCGGGCACGTCCCGCGGCCGGATATTCCGTGGCTTGGGTAAGGGTGACGGAGAGACGCGGTCGGAGAGCAATGGTCATCGAGCCCGGGCCGTACCAGTTCAGGACCAAGCCGTCCGCGTCGCGCATGACGGCCCAGTCGCTGATCATGCCGAAGCCGCGGCTGCTGTTGACGCTGCAGCAATTGAGTTCGGGCGTGCCCTCGCGGGCCTGGAAGTTGATATGATGGGCGCTGGCGCGGCGAATACCCTTCATCGGCGTATCGTAGGTGGCCCAGCGGCCCGTGCACGAGTGCATGCCCACAATCGAGTTCAGGGTGGACAATTCAAGCTCGTCGGCCACGATGGAATTGCCGGTGAGCTTGAGCATCTCGACGCTCATGGCGGCCCAGGCGATGGTGCAGCAGGTCTCGATGGGTTTCAGGTCGTAGGGGTTGCCGGTGGCCCGTTCGCCGGAAGTGAAGCCGCCGCCGTTGTGCCGGTCGAATTCGACCATGCTCCACCAGAGGTTTTCGAAGGCGGCGCGGTAATCATCGTCCCCGGTAATCCAGTAGAGCTCGGCCAGGGCCATGATCGGATGCAGGCTCTCCCATCGGGGTTTGGGCGTCTGATAGAATTTCTTGCCCGCCAGGCCCTTGCGCAGGTAATCCCCGGCCAGCGGCTCCTTCTTGCCCGGCGCGGCAAACTCGTCGACGATCTGCAGGGCCATGTCCAGGTGCCGCTGATCTTTGGTCCGGCGATGCAGCATGGCAAGGGCATGGGCCGGGGCCAGGTTCATCTCGGTCGAGCCGGTGTCAACCAGGCGGGTCTTTTTCTTGCCCAGATACTTCTTGCAGATAAGGTCCCCGATACGTTTAACGCAGTCCAGGGTTTGCTTGTCCCCGGTTTCCTCGTGCCAGAGCATCAGCCTCAGCATAATATGGTAATGACCCCAGGTGTCCCAGGTCTGCATGCCTTTGTTCCCGTAGTAAGGCGTATAGTTGGTGAGGCGGCAGTCTTTGGGCCAGGGCCCGAGGTAGCCGTCTTCGGCCTGGAGACTGATCAGCCGGGCGACAAAGCTGTTCAGCCAGAGCTTCAAGCGGGAGTTGCCGGTCAGCCGCAACACCTGCACCGCGCTGGTGAGGTATTTGCCCGCGAATTCGCCCGCCCACGGCACCAACTCGCGCAACGGCGCGGCGTCCCGGTCCCGGAAC
>SDBT01020979.1_pt1 | contig 10210 bp, 15 predicted proteins | sample 2277101 | NCBI WGS metagenome assembly SDBT01 (sample SAMN10404973, study PRJNA504765) | marine sediment metagenome | isolation source: marine sediment core GS10_PC15, 103 cmbsf | place: Arctic Ocean: Southern Knipovich Ridge | collected 2010
TCATCCAAAAAGTTATACTTGTTCGGCTTTCTTTTTGGCCTTCTCTACTTCGGCCTCTTTTTTTGCCTTGGCGTCATCTTTCTTTTTGGCCGCCGCCTCTTTTTTTGCTTCCGCTTCGGCTTTCTTTTTGGCTTTCGCCTCCGCTTCAACTTTCTTTTTGGCCTTGACAGTTTCGGCATCGTCGGCCGTGAATCGCGCCATGAACTTCTTATCCGGAATGGCGTACCCTCCATCCATCAAAGCATAAGCCCGATCGTTTGATACCGATATAATTTGCCTGCTGTGGTCAAAGAGCTTTTTACCGCTGCCTGTTAGTCGCACTTCCACTTGGCACCCCCTTTTTAGTCAGTTATGACCGTCGGCGCCACATCCGCCATATATCGCAGCCATGGAAAATACATAACATTGACAATGTTCGACGCATTCCCACCGGTCGACCGGATCTGAAAACAGTCGTATCCAGCGCTGAATTTCGCCGGCTCCCATTCCATGATCCAGATTTGATCTAGCCCGAGAGCGGTATCCACAGTGAAGGTAATTGCATCGGTGGCCCTAGTAAAGAGATCCGCCGACGCGGTGTCGATATTCGACCAAATTGGACAAACTTCTGTAATGGCCTGGCCCGATCCGGCCGCCGCGACGCCCGTGACCTCATTCCACGTCACAACCAAATTTGTATTTCCGCCGCCTGAATAATGGTGTAAAACCACCCACAGCTTATGAATATTTTTGCAGCTGATTACATCCGCAGTATTTGCCAGCGCGTCCGCCGCAACCGGCTCATGCCCTTGAATCGGGGGCATCATTTCGGGTAGTGTAAAATCCATTTTTCAATCCTCCGTGCTTTTAAGTTTTTCAACCGGTTAAACCGGTATCTTTAGGCCGGCAAAGCGCCGGGTTTATCTATCCGCAATCCTCACGAACGGCGAAATATCCGAACCCGCCGAACTGTCCTTGAACGGGGTAAGCGGAACTGCGTCCCTTGGCTGGCCATCGAAATATGCCGTGAACCTAATCGTAATCTGACCATACAGAAACTGCACGTGCATGGATACGGCCTGTAAAACGTCGCCTTTGTCGGCCACAATATAACTTGAAAAATCCGTCAACCAAATGTCGCCAGCAGCGCCCAGGGTTTCCGCCTGTTCGATCGGTATTGCAGGATATCCCCAAATTGCACCGATTCCGCTTGCGTCCCGGGGAGGTATAAATAATTTTGCAAGTTCACCGCCGGTACCTACATCATAGGACATTTTCATCAGCTGCGTAAAACAGTTTCGGTTATAAAAAAATGCAGGGCTTCCCCCACCCGCAGGCGCAAACTGCTGGATCATTTTGAGGATGTTTTCAGTTACGATTGTGTCCGCCTTCTGGTCGATCTCTTTGGAAATTGAAACCTTGCAGTCGCAACTCTGAATCCCCATGGCCTGCCCGGCACCCGTACCCTCCATAACCTGATCCTGTTTCTTGAAGACAAAGTCTTTATCAAACAACCGTCCGACTTCCTGCCCGACCAAAGGCGCGTTCATGTCAAGCTCTTCGGAAACGTAAAAAAGCCCGGTCAACTTTTTGGGCTCAATGCGTATTTTGCGAAATGAGGTTTTTGTGGCGTCATATAAGCCCAGCTCAGCCTCGGTGTAGACCCGGATTCCACCCCCGCGACTACCATCCGCCCGGCTGGTTTCATCCACATCTATCAGCTCGGCGTACACTTCACCCGCGCCGAGCGTTACCCGACGGCATCGACGCAGAACCTCCGAGTTGTTGAACCCGCGGTCCATGAAGTCGACTATTTTCGACCCGGACAGGAACATGCCGCCATCGGAGGCAATGCCCTGAATCTGTCCATCCCCCGCCGCCCGAAAGCCCGTGTTTTTTTCCAGCAGGGTCACTTCGCGCTTGCGATTTTCAGCATATCGCTTTTCAGAGCCCTGCACGTTTCCCCTGCCGCGGATCATGAAAAAGACGTCCTTGATCTGCTGGCCTATAACGCGCTCATCGCTTCCACGGTAAATCTTTTGATCCGGCACTTCCATGCCGCTGCGCTGGCTGGGGTCGTCAGGATCGCCGCCGCCGGATCCGCCACCGCTGGGCGCGTCCAGTTCGTCAAGCTCGATCGCGCGTTGTTCCGCCTTGATTTCATCGATTAAAGCCTCTCGGCGCTTTTCGATAGTGACTTTTTCGGCCCGCAGTTCATCGGTAAAATCGTCCGGTTTTTCGGTGAGCATTTTCCGCAGCTCGCCATATCGCTTAACGAGCGCCTTGTACTCAGCCTGTAGTTTTTCTAAAAGTGTCATGTTAAAATCCTCCTGGCTTCCATGTTAAAATCAAACAGATTCATGTTCATTAACTCAAGTTCCCGGGCGGTCGCGCCCTTATCATCACCGCTGGTAGCAGCGGATTTTCTACACTCTTCCAGTTTTTCAAGCGTCCTGGTTGCTATTTTCACCCTGGGCGTTTTGTATGCCCCGAAATTAACGGGCGATATGTCGAAAAGTTCATCAACTTCTGTTATAGTCCTCTTGGATATGCCGTCTTTTTCGACCCATTCGTCACCACCTTCGGCAACCGAAAAACCAAAAGACATTTCGTTTAAATCGCCGCGTTGAATCGACATAACCAGATTTCGTGCAAATTCTGTATCCGGCAAGTCGTTTTCAAACCGCAATCCCTTTGTATCTTCAACCAGCCTCAAGGTTTTAGGCGTTCGACCAAGGGGAAGTTGATTTGAATCATGATTCATAAGCATCCGAACGTCGGATTTCATAAGCGCCTTTTTGAAAGACCCCGGCCGGATACGCTCTGTAAACCATCCCAAAAGCTCAGACCATGCATTAAACCGCGCAGCGTAACCAATCAGCATCGCCGGTGCGTCGTCGGTCGCTTCCCTCAGTTCGAATTCAAACCCTCTTTCGTCTTTTTTTGGGCTTTTTTTCTCGGTTTTCATCGCCTTTCCTTTTTTCCCAATTCTGCGGCTTGACCGCTTTTTCTCTTTTTGGCTCCATGATTAACCCGGTACTATCACACAATCGCAGCCTTGGTGTGTCGGAGGATGAAACCGGCTGCCGTATGATTTCATCGCGCTGACTTTTGTGTAATCCGGGATTGAGTCCGGCGATTCTTTTTGTTTATATTGACCCGTTACCGGGTTATAAATATCGGTCCAGCCCTGGTCTGAAGCATAAATCACGTCTCCGGGATCTAAAAACGCCTGCTTACGTCCAACCACTTTCCCTTTTAACGAATTGCAGAAAGGGCAATTTTTCCCCCGCGTTTGCCATCTGAACCGACGAATACCGCCCTTGATCCAGACTTCACGCGCCGTTGCATTGGCGAATCTTACGACCTCATTGTCTGCAATCTTTTTAGGGTCTTTCAAATACCATTCCGCCATGCGCTCATCGACAGCTTTGGCCAACTCCGTGAGCTCGTTCATGCTCATATCTTTGATGATCTTAGTCAACTGGCCGCTATGCGATTTAACGTGCCTGTTGACAAGGTTTTTAACTGTATCATCAAAAAACACTTCCATTTCGCCCGATCCGACAATGGCCTCCGGGCCTAAAAGCGTATTCGCTTGACCCAGCACAAGCTCCTGATACGAAACCAATATCGGTTTTAATTTTTCAGAAACAAAAACCGCGTGCTCTTCATAAAAAGCCTCAATCCATGTTTGGAAACCGGAAACACCGCGCTCAGTTAGAAATTTCTTGACCGCTCTCTTGATTTGCAGCGTTTCTTTATTGACAATATCCTGCATCGTCTTTTTGATGATTCGATGATATGAATTTTGTAACCTTACCAGGCCGGTTGCATAGCTTCTGTGTGCAAGTACGATCACCCTGGATTCCCTCGTTGAATTGAATTCGTTGTCTTTTTCGATCGGTTCGGTATCGCCTACCTGGTTGAGCGGCATCATGTTGATCATGACATATTTCTGATCCGCCTCCGGGCTTGGGTCCGGGTTCATGTTTTCCTTAGCCCGGATCTCATTCGGGGAAATGCCACCAACGCCGAAAAGTTTATTATAGAATTCGCCCCGGGCTTTTGTATCGCCGCGCAGCAGACCTGCCAATAAATGCTCAAAAAATAAACCCGACGCTCGTTCCGCCGGCGTCAATAGCTGGTGTGCAAGCGATGTTTCCCACCTGGTGGCCCAATGGATCAAGCACGAATCCACATAGGTTTGATTTTCCTGCTCAAGGTTGTTAAAATTTGAATTTTGCCCGTGAATCGCTATTTTATGCGGAGGCACATGGTACATTCCGCAGATTTCTATTTTTTGATGATCGCGCGACTCCAAAAATTGAGCATCTTCAAGCGGAATATGATAAGGTGTAAAGGTTTCACCGTTTTGAAATACTATCAGACCGTGGCTATTTTTAAGGCTCGCGTATTGGTTTTTTAATTTTTTTAGATATTCATCCTCTTCCTCGCCCAAATCATGGTCCATTGATACACTTCCGCCCAAATGCGTGCCCTGTCCGAAGTATCGACTTCCGAACTCTTCCATTGCCAAGCCAGCACCGATCGCCTCACGCGCAATCCGAACCATCGAAAGCCCAAAAAGGCCGTTGAAACCAAATCCGGGAATGTGGAGCATGTCTTTTTTAAACTTTTTGTGTCGTCGGAAGCCGGTGCCGGCCTGATCCTCGCTGATTCCGCTCTCCATTTCATCCGCTTTGCTTCCTCCGAAACTCCGCCCATACCACTCATAGAAAATTCGGCCCTTGCGGTCGCGCTTAACCTGCACTAACCCCGGATTGTCTATCGGCCAAATCCCGGTAACCTCGCCGGAAAGGGGACGCCTTTTGACCACCGAATAATGATTCCCCCATAAAAGATTATGACCCAGGCCCGCCTCACGCCATAGAAATGCTGTCATTTCAGGGTTTGGCGCCGTGTGGCATATATCATAAAGCGGATGGTCCAAGGCTCGTTCCTTGCTATCCTTTCCGGTCCGGCGGTATAGAACCAAGGGGATTCGCGCCATATCGCCGGCAATCAAGCTCACACAGGCAAACATCGTCAGATATTTGAGCGCCGTTTTTTCGTTGACCTGCACGCCGGCTGCAGTATCGCCGCCTACGAGGCTGTACCAAAAATCGTCGTATACCGCAGCGCTTCCTCCCGTTCGGTATCGCTCCCTTTTTTCAACTAATGCCGGAAATATTCCCATTTATCCCTGTTTGGGCGGGCCTTTCGGTCTTGGTTTCCGTTTCGCCTGACGCAGCGAACCCGTCCCCGCTCTAACCTCTGCTATGTTGGCCGCGACACCGATCAGCAAAAGAATGTTGCCGCTAACAGTTATCGCCACGCCTATGCCAAACCAATAAAAAAGACCTACCCCTTGAAGGCATAGGCCCATAAATAAGAAAAAGTCTGACTTTCCTGGAAGTGAAAATCTTATTTTCACATGCGAAATACCGCTTGAATTAGAAGTGCGCTCCGAATCTGGCGGGATTATGGGGCGGGTTTTAGTGGATTGTCAAGACTTTTTTTACATATGTGGGGGTTTGCATAACTTTTTGTCTGTTTTAAATCGAAACCGGCATTTTAATTTTCCGCTTAGGTTTCGACCTCATCAACCGATCCATGGCGTACAACATCCCGATCACACCGTCGATTTTGCCCTGTGATTTGTCCTTATCCGGCTTTTTGAAACCGTCGGCATCTTCCCGGACCGCCACAGAATCGATCATAAATCGTAAGATCGGATTGCCGCCATGGTTGATTTTTCTTTCAAGCAAACGCCGCTCGACTTCCTGGCAGACCGGCCCTATTTTAGACGGATGATTTGTGCAGGTTATGACCTTTGGGTTTTTTTCAGTGTGTCCAACGTCTTTCTCCAAGGCAATACTAAATCCAACGCCATCAAAAGCGCGATCAACCCCGAACAGGCCGACATCAAAAAACTTCGTGTCACCAACAATCTCTTTACGGACAAAATCATAATCAATCGCATTGCCAGGCGTAGTATGCAGCCAGTTTTGACGCGCCCACCCTTGATATTGGTCCCTGTATTTGTTTTTCTTGTCATAGATTTTATCCTCCGGGCACCACGTCCGCATAAGCACGTCGACCAACCGCCGGTCATTGTCGTAGGGAAAGAGATAAACGCAGCACGTCAGGTCATCGACGCTTGAAAGATCGATTCCGGCCGTGCACCATCGGCCCCGGTGCGCCTCGCGGGTTTTTTGCCAATTGACTATCATTTAATTTCAAGACTGATTTTGTGAATCTTTGAAGTCCTTGCCAGCCTTCCCGTTTCGTCAGCGTCTACGCGATCAAGATGAATATTACTAACCTCTGCGCCTGTTTCACATTCAAATTTATTGACCGCTTGATAAATAGCTGAAACAAGTTTCTCTTTTGCTGTTAGATCACTCAAAATAAACCTCCTTTGTGTAATTTTCATCCCAAAGCGGAAGCGGGATCCATCTGGTTGCCTGCCCTACCCAAATATTCATCATTTTTGTAAGAAAATTGTTTTGAGCGGATGGCATCTCTTTTGCATAATCCGCCGCCTCTCTGATTTTACCGATTTTGGTCATGTATCCGGTCGCCAAACCGTTTTCATCAACAGTGTTTGGCAGCCCCTTTTCGTTTATTCCGCACAGCCCCGGCATTGGTTTGGTCCAAGTCTTTTCATCTTGCCAATCGTCTTCCATTTCGCCGGTCGGATTGTCTCTGTATTCCAAGGGTGTTTTGAGTTCCGGCCAATCTTTTTTGGTATCCAGGGTGTAAATGATCCCGAAAAACGAATCGTCATTAAAATCGTTCTTATAGCCTTTTAAAATCTTGGTCAAATAGTCCCGGCGCTCATAGCAAATTCCAGTTTGATCAAATCCGGCGGTTGTGATTATTAAAATTAAAGGTTGCGGTCTCGTACCCGTAGAATCAACCAACAAATTGTGAACCTCAGCGTCAGGGTGTGCGTGCAGCTCGTCCAATGATGCAAAGTGTGTGTCCAGCCCATCAAGCCCCTTCGGATCACCAACAACGAATTCGCACTTGCTGTCTGTGCTTTTGATATTCATATTTTGTTTTAGATATTCAATATCTTCCGCCCAAATGCTTTTCTTTGTCAGGTTTTGCATGTGTAACCATACGATTTTGGCCTGTTTTTCCTTAACCGCCGCCGTATAAATTTCCGCACCGTCTTCACCATCAACAATAAAGAAATAAGCCCCCAGGCCGGCCGCAAATGAACTTTTAGCCCCTTTTCGTGCCATCGAGATATAGGCCGTTCGGAAACGTCGCATCCCATCCGCGCGCATCCATCCCATGATATTCGACAAGATAAACTGAAAATGAGGCGCCAGCGTGAAGGGCGACCCCTTCCACTCCCGACCCTTCCACAATCTCAAGTGCCCGAAAAACTCCATCGCATAATCCGCTGCCTCTTCATCGAAATACAGACCGCGCTTATGGCCGACTTTCAGATCGTCAAGGTGGCGCTGACAGGCGAGTTTGACCCACCTGCATGCCAGGATCTTACCGGAGAGGACTTGCTCGGCGTATTTAACGCTTATGTGTTTCGGTTTTGGCATTCAGGTCTCTTTCTGAAATCACACTCAAGTTAAAGCCGGGATCTATTACGATAATCTTGCTATCTGGCAAAGCCTTTTTAAACGTAGCCCTTAATCCATCAACTATTTCAGGCCCTATTAATTGATCCAAGAGTTTAACAATAAGAACCTCGCCGGGCTTGACTTCCAGCCGGGCTATTTTCCATTCAACAGGATCATCTTTTTTCAGCTTTTCGATCTCGGTTTCAACATCGATTATTCCGCAGCGGATCTCTTCCAGTTTTTCAGAGATTTCTTTTCTTGCTGTGTTGATCGCCCTTGCGATTGAGTGACCTTCCATCGATTCATCCCCTATTTTTTAACAGCGGCCCTTTGTTCAAATAGTCGATAGCGTCCACAATACACCCGCCCGTAAACAATATGATCACATATAGCCCTATAATATAGTTTTGAAGTCCGATTGCAAAGACGCTCCCAACGATTGCCATCATCCATAAAAACCATTTCATCATTTCACCTCGCTTTCCCATGGCATCGGCTCGCCTTTTATTGCCAGGTGGATACAGTATTTTAAGATATCATTGAAACTAATGTAATTGCTTGACATCTCATTTTCGATCTTGCCAACGTCAAACATTATTGTGCTTTCGTCCAGATCGCTCCGACACATTCGAATCTGGTTTATTAAAGATCGCCGCTCTTCAAGTCTGTATATCATGTCACCGCCTTTAGCTTTCCGCCCCGGTCAAGAAACTCCTTGCGGGGGTCCTTTTTCTCTTTCGGCTTAACCGATACTCGAGACCGGCTCGACGGGGTCATGCCGAATTCAACAAGCCATTTGCGCATCTCTTCCATGGCCTTGTTAGATATTTGCAAATAAGGACTCTGCATCGGAAACCCGGATTGCGCCTTGATCAAAACGCCGTGAGTTTGAATCTGAGCCTGTGCCTTCAGCCAAAGCGCATACGTTGAACAGTAAGCCGCCAGTCCAACCAGGTCGATCTTGGTCAAAAGCCCCAGGGCGTGCAGCTCTTTTGCCATCCGGCGCCATTCTTTTTTACCGACCTTGTCAAGATGCCTAGGGGCCCCTGGTGGCTTTTCGGTCTTTTCCGGCATCGGTTCATCTTTCGGCATTGGCTGGTGATACGTTCGACGCCCGCCCTTTAGCTTTTTAAGCGCCGTCGGTGTTGTTTTTGGTCCTGGTTTTGGCATTAGATTAGATCCTTTTGCTGAATATCATTCATTAAATATCTTCCAGTTTCTTTTTGGGCCGTCCCGGTTTCCGATCTTTGACAAGCGCAAGGTCTGGTTCCAGGATCATAAGATCGCGGCCAAACTTCACCGCAGGCAGGCGACCGGCTAAAACCAATTGCCGAACCCTGGGAGCTGATACCCCCAGGGCTTTCGCGGCTTGTTTTGTGGTTAGGTGGTTAGGCATTTAAAATCTCATCAATCTTGGCAATCCGGACCAACAGCGATGCCCGTTCTTTTTCCAAGGCGTCCTTGTCCGGCTCGTTGTTCTTAGTGGAAAGATAGTGTTTGTAAGCTGCGCCCTTGTCCCCAATGCCCTCCAATTCGCCATCTGCACCTATTATCTGGAAGCTCGGCGCACTGTTTTTTGGTTGTCTAAAATCTTTTTGGCCTTGGGCTATAATATCGCCGGGATTTGCCTCAATGCTCAACACACCCTCGCCGCCGTTGTAATGATCGCCGGTCCAGTCGCCAAAAGAAAAATCACCCTTCGCAGATTTGCCAAAATCAACCGTTGCGATCCAGGGTTTGCCGTAGCGTCTTTGATTGTAGCTGTTAGTTTCGATTGTGATTTCCATGTCGTTGCTCCTTTTGTTTGGGTTTATTGTTTTCATTACCTATAATATAACCATTGCGTAATAGATTACAAGGGGCGGAGTGAAATAAAACACAATAAATCCAAATAAAAAAGGTAATAGTTTTGTGACAGAAAGTTATATTAAATCGCGCCCATCAACCATGTCCTCACCAAATATCGAAACCTGTTTTTCCTCAAACGTCCGCTTGAACAGGTCTTTATTTTCCTGCGGTCGTACCCTAAAGCCCTCCGCAACATCCTGTCGATTCCATATTTCATCGATTATCATTTTGTGGAATTCGGCGAATTCCCGGTCATCGCTAATCTCGTAATTTTCAAACCTGGGATTGTGGTTGAAGTTCATAGACGTGCGGATTACCAGGTTCCACTTTTCGTTGACAATCAGGATAAACTTGGCGTGCGTCACGCTCACCCGGATATTGTCGTACCCCAAACGGTCAATCAAGTATTCGGCAAAGTGCGGTTTTCGGCTCTGGAACGAATAGTCGACTATAAATCGAATTGACCGGATGTTTCCGTTATCGAAAAACCGCTTTAGCGCTTCGATGTCACCCGCGGCCGCCGACCATGTGCAGACCGTCACGTCCGCCGGCCCGGTCTCTTTGAGGCAATGCGCCACAATATCAATGCAGGAAAATTGGCCCTTTGTGAACCCGTAAATCTCACAGCCGGCGGATAGCGGTCCGATCGATGAAGCCGACTCGCCGAACGTGCCTACCTGGAGGATCCGGGTTTGCGCTTGCCGGGAAAGCTGCATTGGGGCTTTTAGGGATTTAAGGTCTTTTTGTCTGGTCATGGTAAAATCACGCAACGGCACATAGGGTGGAGG
>SDBT01020980.1_pt1 | contig 10210 bp, 12 predicted proteins | sample 2277101 | NCBI WGS metagenome assembly SDBT01 (sample SAMN10404973, study PRJNA504765) | marine sediment metagenome | isolation source: marine sediment core GS10_PC15, 103 cmbsf | place: Arctic Ocean: Southern Knipovich Ridge | collected 2010
GTGCTAGATGAATTCGGATTCTCTGAAGAAGAACCGCAACTCCACCGCGGCGGTCTCCGGAGCATCACTGCCGTGCACGCTGTTGCGCTCGATATCGAGCGCGTGCAGTGCGCGGATCGTGCCCTCGGCAGCCTCCTCGGGATTGGTCGCTCCCATCACGGCCCGCAGGCCGGTGATGGCATCCTCGCGCTCCAGCGCCATCGCCACGATCGGACCCGACGACATCATGTCGGTAAGGCTGCCGTAGAACGGGCGCTCGCGATGGACAGCGTAGAAGGCCTCCGCCTGCCGTTTGGACAAGCGCAGCACGCGCATGCCGAGGATGGTGAAGCCTTCCTCTTCGTAGCGGCCTACGATCTTGCCGATCAGGCCCCGACTAACCGCGTCGGGCTTGATCATGCCGAGAGTTCGTTCAATCGCCATGGTGGTGTCGTGTCTCCGAATCAGATGCCGAGGATGTCGACCAGTTCCTGAACGGCCGCGGCAGACGCATTGAGCTCCGCCTGCTCCTTCTCCGTGAGATCGATCTCCCAGACCTTCTCCATGCCACCGGCACCCAGAATGGCCGGAACGCCAACAAACAGGCCGTCGATGCCGAACTCACCCTCGAGGTGCACACAACAGGGCAAGATCTTCTTTTTGTCGAGAAGAATGGCCTCGACCATCTCGACCACTGCGGCAGCCGGGGCGTAGAAGGCGCTGCCGGTGCCGAGCAGCTTGACGATCTCACCACCGCCCTTGCGCGTACGATCGGAGATGCGGTTGATCTGCTCCTCGCTCATGAGCTCTGTGATCGGCACACCCGACACGGTTGCGTAGCGCGGCAGCGGCACCATGGTGTCACCGTGGCCACCGAGCACGAAAGCGTGGATGTTCTCGACCGAAATCCCCAGCTCCATCGAGATGAACGTGCGCATGCGGGTGGAGTCGAGGCAACCGGCCATCCCGATGACCTGGCTCCGGGGCAGCTTCGTCTTGCTGAAGATGATCTGCGCCATCGCATCGAGCGGGTTGGTGACATTGATGAAGATGGCGTCGGGAGAGTGCTTGAAAACCTCTTCGGTGACACTGCCCACGATCTTGGCGTTCGTGTTCAGCAGGTCATCGCGCGACATGCCGGGCTTGCGCGGCAAGCCCGCCGTGATCACGACGATGTCGGAACCCTGCGTGTCAACGTAGTTGTTCGTGCCGATGACCTCGGCGTCGGAACCGATCAACGGCCCCGCTTCCCGGATGTCGAGAGCCTTGCCCTGCGGCATTCCCTCAATGATGTCAGTGAGGACGACGTCAGTGAGGTTTTGCTGGGCGAGCGCCATGGCAGTGCTGGCGCCCACGAAGCCGCCACCAACGACGGTCACTTTCTTGCGGATCATGTCGGTCATCCCTCCATGTTGTCGACGAAAGCTTCGCCGAACTCTGAGCACTTCAAATTCGTCGCGCCATCCATGCGGCGCTCCAGATCGTAAGTAACGGTCTTGGCCATGATTGTGCGCTCGGGAGCGTTCTCGATCAGGTCGGCAAGGGTCCGGTATCCAAAGTTCAGAACGTGATCCGGCGCTTCTATCCGGGTAGCCGAGTGACCAAATCCGAGGCTGGGAAGATGCTGCTCAGTGGGCCAAGAGGCCGAAATTCGAAGCTAACATGGGCCCTTGGGGGGGTCAAGAAATCGGCCGCTCCGATGGACCTTGGCGAGCCGCCAACAGAACCTGGTACCACCCATCAGTGAGGCTCGTTGAGGGCCCGTCCAGCCACGCCCTCGATGAGATAGGCAGCCACCTGCTGGGCGATATCTTCATCGACCCGGCGGTGCGCCTCTTCCGTCGCCCCACCGAGGTGCGGCGTGCCGAGGAATCTCGGGTGGGTGAGTAGCGCCGGGTCGGCCTCGGGCTCGTTCTCGAAGACATCGCAGGCGGCGCCGGCGAGGTGGCCCGATTCGAGCGCTTCCAGGAGCGCAGCATCATCGACCAGGCCGCCGCGCGCGCAGTTGATGAGCCGAGAGCCCCGCTTCATGAGCGCCAACGAACGGCTATCGATGATGTGTTGGGTGGACGCGTCGAGCGGCAAGTGCAGGGTGACCCAATCGGCGACGGCCAAGAGATCCTCGAGTGAACGCATTTCGATGTCGAGGTCGGAGGCCGTCGACGAGTCGATGAAAGGATCGGCGGCTTGAACTTGCATGCCGAATGCCTGAGCGCGTCGGGCCACCTGCCGACCGATTCTCCCCAATCCGATGACGCCGATCACTTTCTCTTTCAGCTCAACGCCCAGGTAGGGCTTACGGTCCCAGACCCCGCGCTCGAGCGCGGCGGCAGCGGCGGGGATGTGACGTGCGAGCGCCATCATGAGACCGAGCGTGTGTTCCGCGGCACTGACCGCGTTCGCTCCCGCCGAGCTCAACACCAGGATGCCCGCCTTAGAGGCGGCGTTGATGTCGATATTGTCAACGCCGGTGCCGGCCCGCCCCACGACCCGTAAGTTACGCGCCGCGTCCAGCGTCGCGAGATCGACGATCTGGGAGGTATGAACGATGACCCCGTGGAACGGACCGATGACATCGGCCAGGGACCCCGCACCACGCTGTGGCTGGTGGTCAACGTCGCACCCGACCTCCCGCAGGATCTCCAGGCCGCGACCTCCAAGCCGGCCGCAAACCAACACGCGCGTGGCGGCGCGGTTGCTCTGGTGATCTGCCGGCGGCACCCCTCTCATTACTCCTCAGGACCCCGATTGGATGCCCGCTGCTGGACGAGGGCGGCGGAAGCGGCAGCCACGCCGGCGCCGAGCTCCACAGGGTGGCCCATTCGCTGGAGCACCGGCTCGAGAACGCCGAGTAGCCCGAGCAGGTCGATCTCGTCGACATATCCGATATGCCCAATGCGGAAGATGTCGGGCTTCAGCCTGCCCTGCCCCCCAGAGACCTGTGCCGCGTAGTCATCTCGTAGCCGAGCAACGATCTGCGGGGCGGAACCCGGCGCAGGTGCCAGGATCGCTGTCACCGCGGGGCTCGGCGTCGCTTTTGACAGCAGCTCCAACCCGAGCGCGCCCGCGGCCGCCCGTGTGGCGATGGCGAGTCGATTGGCGTTGTCTTCCAGAGCGCCGATACCACCCGCTTCGTCGATGGCGCTGAGGGCGGCGTCGAGCGCCTGCACCAGACCGATCGCCGGGGTAAACGGTGTCTGGTCCTTCTCCGATGAATCGGCGTATCGGCGCAGGTCGAAGTAGTAACGCGGCGTGGAACGGTCGGCTCGGACCCTCGCCCACCCGCGCGGTGAGCATGCCACGAAGGCCAGACCCGGCGGCATCATCAGGCCCTTTTGAGCACCCCCGACCACGGCGTCGATCTGCCAGGCGTCGGTCTCGATCGGTAAGGCTCCCACCGCGGTGATCCCGTCGACGACCAGGGCGATATCAGGTGCAACCTCGCGCACAGCCCGCCCGATACCTTCCACATCGAAGGCGGTGGCCGTCGAGGTCTCGCTGGCGCTGAACAGGACTCCCGTGAGTGGCTGATGGGCAGCGACGTACTCGGCGACGGCGGCGGGCGAGACAGGCGCGCCGGCCTCGAGAGCCATGACCGTGGTGGGTACCCCGTAGGCGGCGGCGATTTGCGTCCAGCGCTCGCCGAACTTGCCGCCTTCGATCACCGCGAGGCTGTCCTCGCTTCCAAAGAGGTTGGCGAACGCCGCCTCCATTCCGCCCGTCCCAGAGGCCGCGATAACCGCTACCGGGCCGTCGGTCCGGAAAGCACCGCGAAGGCCTGCCTGGACCCGTTCGAAACAGGCCGAGAACTCGGCCGTGCGATGGTAGGGCTGTGGACCCACCAGGGCACGAGAAGCCTCCGGATGAACTGGAGTCGGACCCGCTGTAAACAACCTCGGCTTGCGCAACATGTCGTCGAAACTATAGGAGTCTGGCTTCCGGTTGGGTAGTCTGGGCATTATGAGAACCGAGTTCATCTGTGCTTCTTGTCGGACGACCGCGCCGTTGCTCAGCGCGGCGGCGTGGCGCTGCCCTTGCGGTGAGCCCTGGGAGCTAGCACCGGGGCCACCCTTCGATCCGGCTGCCATTGCACCGAAGGCCACGGGTATCTGGCGCTACCGCGCGCAGCTCGATTTGCCCCCGGATATCCCCGAGCTCACCCTCGGTGAAGGCCACTCACCCTGGGTTCGCCTTCCCGACGGCCCCTGGGTCGCTTGCGCCCATCTCGAGCCCACGGCCTCCTTCAAGGCACGCGGCGTGGCGCCCATGGTGGCATGGGCGAAGCGAGCGGTGACTGCTCCACTGATCGAGGACTCATCCGGCAACGCGGGCGCGGCCGTGGCCGCCTATGCCGCTGCCGCCGGCCTTCCCTGTCGCATCTACGTACCGGCCTCGGCACCCGCCGGTAAGTTGCGGCAGCTCGCTGCCTTTGGCGCCGAGGTCGTGCCCGTGCCGGGTGCGCGGCCACGCGCTACGGAGGCAGCACAGAGTGACACCAAAGGCACCTACTGCAGTCATGCCTGGAACCCACTGTTCATCGAGGGAGTCAAGACAATGGCCTTCGAGTGGTGGGAGCGCCTCGACGGCCGGTTCCCGGAACGCGTCTACGTGCCGGCCGGCCAGGGGTCGTTGGTTTTGGGATTGAGCCGCGGATTTCGGCAGCTCTCGGAGGGGCTACCAGGTTTGCGCACGCCTGCCATTGTCGCAGTACAGCACCGCTCGGTGGCGCCACTGGCTGCTGCGTGGCAAGAGTCTGCGACGGGTTCGGACAGCAAGCGGGAGGAGCCAATCGAGGAGGCAGGGAGACTCTTGTCCGACGAGCCGCCCCAGTCCAACGAATCACCCATGTCCAACAAACCTCCCCTGTCCGACGGCATCGTAATTCCCGACCCCGTCCGTGGCACTGAGGTGCTCCAGGCCGTTCGGGACTCCGGCGGCGAAATCCTCACCGTCGATGATGACGCCATTCGCGCCGCCCTGCAGCAGCTCTCGGCAGCAGGCATATGGGTCGAGCCGACCGGTGCCGTCGCCTTGGCCGGGCACCAAACCAGTGGCGGAGGTAAGGAGGACGCCGTGGTGACGACCGGGCATGGCCTGAAGACGGCGCAGTGAGCGCCGCCCCGATCGGTGCCCTGCTCGCCGGAGGCTCGAGCCGGCGCATGGGCCGACCCAAGGCGGAGATGGAGCTCGGCGGTCGGCCACTGGCCGCGTGGGCCGCAGCCTCTCTGGCACAGGTAGGTGAGCGGCTCGTTCAGGTTGGCGGCGAGCCGATCGCGGGGCTTGGCTGGCAGGTGTGGCCTGATCACCGGGCCGATGCGGGCCCGGCTGCAGGGTTGGAAGCCGCCCTTCACGGCGCCGGAGCAGCCCTGATCATCTGCGCCGTCGATACCCCATTCGTGCCGCCGGGCTTGCTGCGCGCTGCGTTCCGCTCCGTCCGCCACGGAGCGCTGGCCGCGGTTCCCTGGTGGGGCGGGCGCTGGCATCCCCTCTGCGGCGCTTACTCACCGGATGTCCTGCCCCTCCTCACCACCCGGCTCGAGGCACAACAAATCGACCTGCACGGCCTGCTCGAAAGCATCGCGGTATGGCCGCTGCGCGGCGCCGCGCTGCGAGCGTTCGGAGATCCCGACCGAATCCTGCAGAACATCAACTCGCCCGATGACTTCGAGCGTGCCCGGGAGCTCGTTGGCTAGGCTCCGAATTTGCCGATGCGTCCCGCCTGAGCGAGCACCAGCGGCAGGAGGTCCATACTCGCGAAGGTCCCGAGAGCGCCCTGCAGGCAGGCCGTTTCCCCGAATCCCTCGCCACCGGCATTGGCCCGGCATGGGCCTCCGGAGATCAGAGCCGGCACAGGGTGCCAACTATGGCTCGCCATCGCCGCCGGCGTGGAGTGATCGCCGGTCACCATCACGACGCCGAAGTCGTTCTCGAGAAGCCGTTCGGCGACACGGTCGGCGGTCTCGATCTCCTTGACCTTCGCCTCGTAGTCGCCATCTTCACCACGGCTGTCGGTCGTCTTGTAATGCACATAGACGAAGTCGTGATCCGCCACGGCATCCCGAGTGGCCTGCGCCAGGCCATCGATTCCATCCTCCGCCTCGAACACGTCCATCCCCACCGCTCGTGCCACACCTCGGTACATCGGATAGGCGGCCACCGCGGCAGGTCGCAGGCCGTACAGAGCGGCCATGCTGGGCAGGGGTCGGTAGGTGTCGAAGCCGCGCAAGAGCACGCCGTTGGCCTGCTCCTGGTCGGCGAGAAGCTCGCCTGCCTTGGCGATGAACTGCGCCGCGAGTGCGGCGGTCGCCGCAGCATCCGGATGGCGCGGCTCAGGAGCCATCGCCGGAACCCCGGTAGCCTGCGGGTCGGTGTCGGCGATTCTGCCGTCCAGCCCCGCGCCGCGAAGAACCACACAGGCACGGTACTGCTTGACGTGGCAAACGTGGCACACGACGTCACCGTCCAGGTCGATCGTGTCGAGCCGTTCGGCCAGCGGCGCTCCCACGGGAGTATCGATGCGCCCCGCCCGCCGGTCCACGACATTCCCCTCAGCGTCGACGGTACAGAAGTTGATGCGCGCCGCCACGTCGCCGGGATGCAGGTCGAAGCCGATACCCAGCGCTGCAAGCACACCACGACCGACCGAAGTCTCCACCGGGTCGTAACCGAAGAGCGCCAGGTGCGCAGGGCCACTTCCCGGCGCCACGCCGGGCAGAATCGGCGTGATCAATCCGGTCGAACCCTCCTGCGCCAGGCGGTCGAGGGTCGGTGTCTCCGCAGCCTCCAGCTCGGTGGGCCCACCCGGAGTGAGCGGCAATCCGCCGAGACCGTCGATGACGTAGTAGAGAATCCGGCTGTCGGCCGGGCGGGCGAGCTGGCTGTAGATCTCGAGACGATTCATTGTTCGTTCACGCTGTCGCTTGTTCGATGTGTTCAGAGGCCCACAGGCGCTAGCGGGCCGGGAAGAATCGCAGGGCGAGGATCGTGAAGATGATGCCATGCCCTGCAAGCAGGGTCCCCTTGAGCGTGCCGCTGATCTTCGATTGGCCGATCCTCTGCCGGTATCGTACCGGCACCTCGACGACGCGCAAACCGCGCTGGAGCGCTTTTACCTGCATCTCGGCGTTCCACCCATAGGTCGGGTCCTGCATCTGCAGGCTCTGCAGAGACTTCCAACGGATGGCACGGAAGGGCCCCATGTCCGCATAGGAGTGGCCGAAGAGCAGGGCAATCATCCAGGTGGCCAAGCTGTTCCCCCAGCGCACCTGCGGTGGTAAAACGCCGCTGCCGGCGAGCTCGACGCGGCTGCCGCACACGAAGTCGGCTTCATCGTCGAGCAGAGGTTTGAGCAGCGCGTGCAGGTCCTCGGGGTAGTCGCTGTGATCGGCGTCAAGGAACACGACGATTGAGGGAGGATCATCGAGCAGGTGCGCCAGACCCGCCTGGCAAGCGCGGCCATAGCCTGGATTCAGCTCCCTGACGACTTCAGCGCCCGCGTCCCGGGCAGCCCGGGCCGTTCCGTCTTCGCTACCGTTGTCGACCACGACAATCCGTTCCACCGCTGCCACGGGAATCTCCGCCAGTACCTGAGGCAGCGCCTCCTCCTCGTTGCGGGCAGGCATGACGATGGCAACCGACATAGGTGCACTCATAATGAGCTCATGGGACGGCAAGACGGCTCCAGGCACGATTTCAAGGCGATTTCAGACAGATTTAAACGGGATTGGGCGAGCCATGAGTTTAACAGGCGGAGTTGGCGTGTCCCGGGATCGTGCTGCTGCGTCACGCAACGTGGGTGACTGCCGCGACCGTATGGAGTCCCCCCATCGCCCCAACGTCTTGCCACCGAAACAGGGCTCTGCTATACACCCACAGTTCCCACGTACACCTCGACCTGAACGACCATGCTCGCTGCCGCTCTGACTCTGCTCGCCACATTCACCGCCGTCGGCATGTTGCTCTGTTCATCGCCATGCGTTTGTTTCTCGGCGTGCTGGCGCCTCTCGGCCTCGCCTGGATGACTTGGAAGACGGTCGAGATCCGCTCGATTCAGTCGGCGACCGGTATCCTGTACGCGGCGCTCGTCTTCGTTCTGTTCGGAGAGGTCATCTCCGCCTACCTGTCACTGGCTACGGGCCAGCCCTACTGATCCACGCGAGAGGTGCGATGAGCTACAGCCTGGAGTGGCGCTGCCCCGCTTGCAGGAAGCCCGATGTCGCAGATTTGGATGGCGCGGTTCCGGGCGGGGCGGACAAGAGCAGCCCGGACCCGAGTGGCGCGGAGCAGGGAGCTCCTGGTGAGCTCCACTGCCTCCATTGTGATCACCGGCAGAGCTTCCCAGAGGATGTCCGCACAAGCGATGGAGCTTGGGTTGATCCCCTGACCCGCTGCCTTGCTTGCGGCAGCGAGCGCCTGTTCGCCCAGAAGGACTTCAATCGCAAGTTGGGTGTGGCGATCGTCATCGTCGGGGCGGTGCTCTCGCCATGGACCTACGGCGCCAGCTTGGTCGTCTGCATGCTGTTCGACTATGGCCTCTACTACCTGGTGCCGGAGATCACTGTCTGCTACGGCTGCGATGCGATCCACCGGGGCTTTTCGCACAACACAGCGCACCGGGCCCATGACCCGATATTGGCCGAGCGCTTCCGCCGCAAGGCGCAGGAAGAGGCAACCGGCGGCGGACTCTCCGAGGGGGCAGGCGAGGACTCGGATTGAGGTCTGATCGGGCGCCGCAAATCGGCGCTGGCGTAGGCGGGTCGTGCGTTTGACACTTCCGAGACCGTCCAGTAGTTTTCTGGACTGATGCGTGGGATTCCCAGACATTGACCATGACCGATACGACTGCCCCGGAACCCGAAGGCTCCGAGGAGACCGCTGAATCCAGCCGCCTCCAGGTTGCCATGGGGTTTTTCATTCTGCCCCTGCTGCTCGTCGTTGGCGCCATCGCCGTGTTTCTCCTTTTCGGCGTCATCGCCCACGAGGACAAGCCGGCGGGTGAATACCTCGCCGAGGTCACGGGCGGGGGAATCAACGAGCCGTGGCAAGCGGCCTTCCATCTCGCCCAGATGCTCGCTGTGGATGACAGCCTCCGGGGAGATGAAGACACCGCGAATGCCATCGCCCGGGCACTGGAGCACCAAAACGCAGAGGATCCGCAGGTTCGGCAGTTCCTCGTGCTTGCTCTCGGCAGCGTCGGCCATCCGTCATCAGTTGCCGTGCTCGTGCCGCTGCTCGATGATGACAATGCGGACGTTCGCCTGAAGGCGCTGATGGCGCTCGGTAGCATCGGGGCGCCGGCTGCTTCCACGGCGGCGCCGAGGGTGGCAGATCTCCTCGACGACAAGGATGTCGGAATCCGTACCTACGCCACCTATCTTCTGGGCATGCTCGGGAATGAGGCAGCGGTCGGATCGCTCAGGGTGGCACTCAATGACGCGGCATTCCAGGTGCGCGGTAACGCCGCTGTGGCCCTGGCCCGGCTGGGCGATGACGCGGGGCTCGACGAGCTCCGCAAGATGATCGATCGGACATATCTCGGCAACAACCCCGATCTGAGCCCGCAGCAGCAGCAAGATGCGATGATTGCGGCGATTCAGGCACTGGGCCTCCTGGACGCGCGCGAAACCGAAGAGCAGTTGCAAGACGTTCACGACAACGATCCCGACTTGCGCGTGCGCGAAACAGCACGCCTGGTGCTTGCCGAAATGCATGATCGCGGTTGACCATGGGGCTCCGGCTCCGAGCCGACCGATCGAGAACTATCACGAACTGAGACCAACTCACGCAGCGAGACAAGACGATGGCTGAAAGCAAGGCCGCAGAAGCTACGCTCGACAAGGGTGAAGCTGAGGTCAAGAAGGATCGGCGCGAGCTGCTGAAATCGATTCCTTGGCTGGGGATCGCCTGGGGTGCTTTGGCGGCCGCTGTCGGGGGGCTTCTGACCGGCATCTTGAGATTCATGTATCCCAACGTGCTCTTCGAGCCTCCACAGACCTTCAAGATCGGCCTCCCGGAGGAGTATCAGATCGGTGAGGTGGCCACCCAGTGGAAGGATCGCTACGGCGTCTGGATCGTACGCAACGACGAGGGCTTCTTCGCGTTGATCGCGGTCTGCACCCACCTCGGTTGCACGCCCAACTGGTTGTCCAATGAGAACAAGTTCAAGTGCCCCTGCCACGGCAGTGGCTTCTACAAGAACGGCATCAACTTCGAGGGACCGGCGCCGCGTCCT
>SDBT01020981.1_pt1 | contig 10210 bp, 7 predicted proteins | sample 2277101 | NCBI WGS metagenome assembly SDBT01 (sample SAMN10404973, study PRJNA504765) | marine sediment metagenome | isolation source: marine sediment core GS10_PC15, 103 cmbsf | place: Arctic Ocean: Southern Knipovich Ridge | collected 2010
GCGTTAAGGAGTCTAGTTTTGCTTCTTCGTCTACTGAACTAAAAGTTGGTCTGCTTTTTAGACTTTGAAATAAGGCTTCTTTGACTGCGGCGATTTTAGTCTTATCAACAGGACCTTCACGCAGGCTATGGGCAAAGTTCAGCAGTAAAGCAACAGTTTTGGTGCTATCAACGTTTTTACCAAAGTTTGTTTCTCTTGTAGATTCGCCACTTATTTGTCCAGCCGGTGAAGGAAAGAAAACTCTTACTATTTTCCAGAGAGGATCATCTGATTTGTCTTGAGCATAATCACGCTGTTGTTGGCCATTTTTGTCAGTTTTATAAGCTGGAGTGAAATTACCATGAAAACGATAATTATAGATAAGACTATATAGGGCAGCCATTCCTACGGTCGGAGAATTGTGTTCTTCGCCCTGCTTGAAACACCTTGTTACACCTTTAAAGGCCGTTGGACTAATTTGGGCATATGCGCCATGAGGCAACATAATAGATGCTAATGCGGCAAGTGCATGTACAAATTTGCCAATACGCTTGCTTTTTGAGGGTGGTGACTTTTTCATTACTACTATGCCAATCCTTAATAAATAATGCTTACAACTAACTAATATAATTATATCAAGTAAAGTCTAATTAAGTCAAGTGTTTGCATAATTTTTATTGAATAGATTTGTAATACAAATAAAACAACGGGCTATTATCATGACAAAAATAAGCACTCAAGGTCTTGACCTTATCAAAAGCTTCGAAGGATTTTACCCGCAAGCCTATCGCTGTCCCGCGGGGTACATGACCATTGGCTATGGCCACATGCTCAAAGAAGGGGATCATTTCCCCCAGCCAATCAATGAAAATCAAGCATTAGAGCTTCTACATACGGATGTGAGTGAGGCAGAAAATGCGGTCAACCGTCTGATTGAGGTGTGCTTAACCCAGGGGCAATTTGATGCCTTGAGCAGCTTTACTTTCAATCTCGGGGCAGGGGCCTTACAACGCTCCACCTTGCGCCGCAAAGCAAACCGGCAACAACATGATGAAGTACCGGCTGAATTCATGCGTTGGGTCTGGGCTGGTGGGAGAAAGTTGCCTGGGTTGGTGAAAAGAAGAGAGGCAGAGGTTTGCAGAGGTCAGATGGTAGAGGGCATGGGCATATCCCGGGCGTAGACCCGGGATCAGATGGTATAGGGCACGGGCATATCCCGGACGTAAACCCGGGATCAGAATCCTGAAGGTTAGAAAATAAGAAAAAAGCTACCATATCATTCTTCAATTATGATTGAGACTGTTCACTGGGCTGTGTCATGGTTATCTCAACTCCACTTTTACCCTGTCACCAAAGTAGACAGGGAGTGTTTCAGAAGAATTTGAACGAAAAACAAACTAGCAATGAGTTGGGTACTTGTGTATCTTTACGTTTCCGTTGCTCCCCATACCCCTTTACCAACAGTTTGCGTCCACTGAACTTGGGCCAAAATTACAATTTTTATTGACATTTTAAAACAAGATTCTATATGTTGGATATATTAGTTATAATTTTTATATGAGTGTACAATGAAAAATTTAATTAGAATTGGTTTGGTATCTATAATGGTATTTAGTGGGCCATTGCTTGCAAGTGAGGTTGTCGGCGTAGATATTGATTCTTTAAAATATAGAATAGCAAATCACAAATTGAATTGTGAATATGATGATTTTCAACCTTTGTCATACGCAGAGTTTACTGATATGCGAAACAATAAAATAATAACCAATGAACAGGCAGAAAATCTTATTGACTATGCCTACAAAGCGAGAAATCCAATTCTCTATCGAAAATCAGATGAAACTATTATGCCTCAGTCCTACTCTCTAAATTTTCTATGGATCCATAAGGATAAACAAACATTTGGTGAAAAATCTCACTTAATGGGAGAAGACCAGATACAGTTCCAAAATAAAATTTTAAATCCGATTCGTGATTGGCAATCAAAACAACCACAAGTAAATATAAATTTCTGGTATGATCCACAAATGATTGCAAATGAGGACTCTGTTATAAAAACGACTAAAAATGAACTTGAAAAAAATGGTGTTTGCTTAGGAAAGGTAAATTTCAATAGTATCCGTAGTATTAATATTGTAAACGACAACAAAATACTTTTTGAGACAGATATTGCAGTATATTTTCGTGTTGATTTGGCCAAAGCTCTGATAGCAGATCATGTTATGAGAAATCATCAAGGTGTTAAATATGTTATAAATATTGACTGCGATATTTCTGCGGTTACATGTGAGCACTTATTCGATCAAAAAACTTTAGATGACCTAAATGGACCAGGCTACATCTTCGGTTCTTCTAAAATGGCTCCGGAAGAGAACAGTTTTATTATACTCAACAAAGAGTTCGCACTTGAATGGAATAAAAAAAGTGTTATAGATCCTGCGATTAAGAATGCATTGATAAAAATAAAAGATGGGGAAAACCCGACTCACGATGTAGTTTTTAAGCAATATAGTTTTTTTAAACCGTGGATGTACCAGGAGCATTATGAGAGAACAGGCAAAGACTATTTACCTATATGCGCTGGTAAACTGATGATATTTCCTGCGAGTCAGTTTGGTATGCATTCTGGTTATACAGAACAAGAAATAGAATGTTTAAAAAGGGCACTTCATTAATCCAAGTGGTTCTGTCGAAGAACTATGGCATCCGTTTTCATATTTTCTTAGATTCTTAGTTTTATGATCCCGGGACAAGCTTTCTGTCCTCTGTTCTCTGCCACCTAACCTCTGCCTTTTTACACCGTCCTAAAAATGTGCTAAGGTAGCCCAATTCTTAAATTACTATAAAGGAGGTGACTACATGGCACATGCAGCAGCTATTTCTTCATCAGATGATCCACGGGGTGGATTGCGAGCTTGGGTTATAATTTGCTGTGCTGCCTCCTTTTATTTCTATCAGTTCATGGTACGGGCGTCTCCCAACACCATGGGCAGCGACATCATGCAAGCTTTTTCAATTAGTGCTGAAACATTTGGCTGGATGATCAGTATTTATTATGTTGGCTACGCTTCAGTATTGATTCCTCTTGGCATGATTATGGATCGAGTTGGTGTTCGTTGGTTATTATCTTTAGCAGCACTCACCTGTGCCATGGGCTGTTTGATCTTTGCCTCAACTTCATCAATATCGGTGGCATTCTTTGGTCGTTTTTTAATGGGGTTGGGAGCTTCCGCTGGTTTTTTGGGAACTCTTAAGCTTGGAACGTTGTGGATTCCTCCACGGCAGATGGGCAAAGTTATTGGCCTGACCCTTGTTTTTGGAACAATGGGGGCTATGGTTGGTGGCGCTCCTCTAGAGCTATTGAATAACACGTTTGGGTGGCGGAATAGTTTAAGAACTCTTGCTTTGCTTGGAGTGATCATTGGAGCGGTAGTTTTTCTGTTTGTTAGAAATGCTCCAGAGGACGTAGAGGAAAATATCGGGCAAGCTGAAGATCCGTTCAAAGGATTGGGGCGCGTGTTGCGAGAACCTCAAGCCTGGCTATTGGCTATGTTCAGTGTTTTGATGTATTTGCCTATTACTTTACTTGGAATTGCTTGGGGTGCTCCTTTTTTAAAAGCTTACTATGGATTGGAAGATAAAATCTCACTCACAATTGTTGGGGCTATGTGGATTGGTGCTGCAGTGGGATCGCCTATTTTTGCAACATTTTCAGACTATATTGCCAGGCGTCGTTTGCCAATGATGTTATGTGCATGCCTTGCTATTGTGGTGCATGTAATCACTTTTTGGGTCGACAATATACCTTTGTTTTTAATGTATCCGCTGTTTTTTGCCATTGGCTTTTTCTACACCGGAAAAATCCTGACTTTTGCCTCTGTCTGTGAAATTATGCCCCGCTCGGTAAGTGGTGTGGCAATTGGATTTACCAACACCTTTGTCATGGGTACCGGCATTGTTGCCCATCCTCTTGTTGGTTGGTTATTGGATTATCACTGGAGTGGCACTATGGTTGATGGAGTCCCTCTGTACGACTTGTCGGATTATCGCTTTGCCCTAAGCCTTTTACCCATAGGTATGGTGTTGTCGTTACTAACGATGCAGTTCATTCGTGAGAGTCATCCGGCAGCTAGAAGGTAGAGGGCAGATATCAGAGACCAGAGATCAGAAGGTAGAAGCTTATCCAGGGGGCAGAAAATCGATAGAATTAAAAAGGTAGTTTGGCTTTTCGTCGTTGTCACGATGCTTGCGGGCACATGCCATGCAGAGGTCGTCTCAAACAAAGTTGTGCCCCAATCGCAAGCACAGTTGCAATTTTCCTTTGCGCCGGTGGTCAAGCAAGTTTCTTCAGCCGTGGTCAATATCTACACTTCTCGCTCGACCCAAACCCAAAATCTTTCTCCCCTGATGGATGACCCGATTTTTCGTCATTTTTTCGGTGAGGAAATGCTTGCCAATCCATCGCGTAAGCGCATTCAACGCTCCCTAGGCTCGGGGGTAATTGTGCGTGAAGATGGCATTGTGATTACCAACAACCATGTGATCCGTGGTGCTGATGAGATCAAAGTAGTCCTGGCCGATGGGCGAGAATTTGCGGCCAAGGCGGTTGTGCGCGAGTCGCGAACGGATTTAGCCGCTTTGCAGTTGCAGGGCGACCTTGGTAGCCTCCCAGTCTTACCCATAGGTGATGCTGACCAGCTAGAGGTTGGTGATGTGGTGTTGGCAATCGGTAACCCCTTTGGCTTAGAGCAAACGGTAACCAGTGGCGTTGTCTCAGCCCTTGCCCGCACCCAAATAGGGGTGAGCGATTTGCGTTCATTTATCCAAACCGATGCCTCTATCAATAGAGGCAACTCTGGAGGCGCCTTGGTTGATTTGCAAGGACAGCTTGTGGGCATTAATACCGTAATTTTATCAAGAACCGGCGGATCTATCGGTATTGGCTTTGCCATTCCAGCCAATCTGGTAACGCCGGTTATTTTAAGTGTTGATAATAAAGGAAATATCGTACGGCCTTGGCTTGGAGCCGCGGGGCAGAAATTGACGGCAGAAATTGCTCAGTCCTTAAATTTGGACCAACTGAGTGGTGTGGTAATTACAGGTATGTATCCTGGCAGCCCAGCAGAGCAAGCAGGGTTTAAAGTTGGCGACGTGATTTTAGAGGTTGATGGATATCGGGTGAGGGATAAAGCAGGGTTAGACTTTCGGGTCGCCTCTCGCCCAGTTAATCACCAAGCGAAAATTAAACTGTGGCGCAAGAAATCCAAACAAACAGAGGTAGTGACCGTTAAATTAACTGCCCCACCAGGATCTTTCACAATTAGCCCAGCAACGATTGATGGGCGTCATCCTCTTGTCGGGGCTGAGCTTGTGACCCTAACGCCAGCGGTAGCTACAAAGCTTGGGCTTGATTTCATGCAAAAGGGTGTGGTGGTGACAAAAATAAAACGCGGCAGTATTGCCAACCGCATTAGCCTATTACCGGGAGATATTATCAGGCGAGTTAATGGTGACGTGACCGATTCTGTTGCAAACTTGGAACGTGCTATCAAAAAGCAACCACGATGGGTGATTGAGCTACAAAGAGGAAAACGAGTGTTTAAACTTTCCCTAAAAGCGTAATTCCCTTGTGACCATAAATGACCAAAAGCTTTCAAGCCTTCCCATTGTTTTTAGTAGTTCATCGATATCTTTTTCTTCGAGATTGTTGCGTGCCAGATTTTGTAAATGACGTTTGACCATTGCTTCAAGCTGGTCGTACAATTTATTACCTTTGTCAGTCAGCCAAACATGTGATGAACGACGGTCATGCACAGCCTGCTCCTGATGAAGATATTTATTTTCGACAAGTTTTTTCAGATTATAGGTAACATTGGAGCCAAGATAGTAACCACGATTGGTGACTTCCCCAACACTCAACTTGCTACGTCCAACATTATACAAAATGAGACTTTGTACACTGTTAATGTCTTTGATTCTCGCACGATCGAGCTCTACCTTAACAACATCCAGAAATAGACGGTGCAGGCGCTCTATCATCATGACAATGGTAAAGTATTTTTCTTCCATATCGTTCCCTTTAGCGCGCTTTAGTTATAGCCTTCCTTATGTTCCATTATCCATGAGACTTGTTAAATTTTAATTAAGATTAAGTACGTATTTTTTGTTTTCTTATTGCTTGTTTAATGCTATCCTTAAAGTAAATAACCATAAATATACTGTCTGTTATCAATGAAAACAAAAGAACAGCGCAAGCCAATAGCTTTAGCCTTACAAGGGGGAGGGTCCCATGGTGCCTTCACCTGGGGGGTGTTGGATGCTCTCCTCGATGATGGTCGCTTCTTTATCGAAGGGGTGAGTGGTACGAGTGCCGGTGGACTAAACGGTGCCGCATTATTACAGGGACTGGTCAAAGGAGGACCAAAACAGGCGCAGCAAGAGCTCAGGCATTTCTGGGAGCGGATGCATGATGTGGCCGCCTTAAATCCGTTTCAATCTTCTTTGCTACCAAATATGACAATCTCACGAAATTTACGCAATTCACCTGTTTATAATGCCATGAATTTAATGCGGCAAATGTATTCTCCTTATGAATTTAATCCTTTGAATATGAATCCTCTGGAAGATTTCGTAGATGGCTTTTTTGATTTTTCACTGCTGAATGACAAGCGCAAAGCCAAACTATTCCTATGCGCCACCCATGTGGAAACGGGGAAGTTAAAAATCTTTCAGGGCAAAGAAATTACCAAAAAAGCGTTGCTGGCTTCGGCCTGTTTGCCTTTTATTTTTCAAGCGGTGGAGATTAAGGGCGAGCATTATTGGGATGGAGGCTTTATTGGCAATCCAGCTATCTTTCCGCTGATTTATAATTGTTCCACCCGGGATATTATGGTGATTCAGCTGACCCAAGGAAAACGGAAGAAGCTCCCAAAAACCGCGCAAGAAATCTATAATCGCCATAAAGAGATTACCTATAACGCCAGCCTTGTGCGTGAAATGCGCGCCATCCATTTTATCTCAACCCTTATTGACCGCGGAGCAATTGTCGATAAAAGCGTTAAACGGCTTTATATTCATATTATTCGCAACCGCGAAGTGTTTGAAGACCTTGACATGTCTAGCGCTATGAATACCAACTGGAACTTTCTCACCCATCTTTTTGAAGCGGGACAAGAGACTGGCAAAGACTGGATAGAAAAGCATTATGACGATGTGGGTAAGCGAACGTCCGCCAATCTCGGTGAAGATTTCGTCGAGATGTGAAGGAGAGGAGACATAGCTACATCTTCCGGGAATTCAGGTTTAATACTACAAATCGATTTTTCGCGATTTGTAGTACCAGAAGCCAAGCATTTTTTTGTACTGCAAATCGATTTTTCGCGATTTACAGTACCAGAGTCCAAGCATTTTTTTGTACTACAAATCGAGTTTTCGTGATTTACAGTACCAGATAATTCCTCTAGAATGGTCCTGTAAATAAAGAAAATACGAAAGGTTACGTGTTTATGTTTATCGGAAGGAATTGCGAGCTTAAGGATTTACAGCGATTCTTAAACAAAAAAGTAGCATCTCTCGTGGTTGTGAAAGGGAGTGAGTGATGGGGTAACCTCTCATCAATGCGTTAAAAACTAAGAGCCCAACGATTAAAAATGGCTCTTATGCAAAGTGAGTGGGTAAACAAGAATTAATGGAGTTAATTATTTAGTTTTTGATATACGTACTAATGTGTCAGATTTTGACAGTGTTGCTGTCTGAACATATTCCATCAATTGTAACCTCCCTTTAAATATCACCTACACAACCACTGTCATCCCGCGCTCCTTTTTTTCCCGGCAAGAGAGGGGGATAGCAAACAATGATCATTCAGCCAGCACTGCATCATCCCCCTCTCTGGAGGAACGAAAAAAAAAGAGAGACTCGGGAACCAGGGGCCAAGAATTCGGGCGTGGAGTCAAGTTGAAAAATTACCTCTGTAGCCCCTGGATACCGGCTCTCTCATTTTTCTTCGCCACCAAATTTATGGGGAGTTGTACTCCTTGGTGTAGTCTTCGTTTGTAATCCCCATAATTTGGTGGAGAAAAATGGCGGTCGGCATGACAGCGGTTGTGTAGATTATGCTTAAAAGTAGATTACAGTTCCTACCCACTCGATTTGCATAAGAGCCAAAATACTGATAATTTGCTGCAATGGTGATCATTCAAAGAGTTTAAATTTATTGTGGCTGGTAACTCCGATACAAAAAAATCCTACTACCCAATGCAGGTCGAAAAGGGAGAAAAATATTTTTGGTGTGCTTGTGGACTGAGCCAAAAACATCCCTTTTGTGATGGCTCACATAAAGGAACGGGTTTGAAATCTGTACATTTTATTCCTGAGTCTTCAGGGGTTGTGAACTTTTGCGCGTGTGGTAAGACCAAAACAGTGCCAGAATGTGATGGTGAGGGGTGCCAATTTAGTTAAAGCTCTCCATCGTTTCTGGAAGAGTCTGACCACCGTCGACGATGATAGACTGGCCCGTAATGAATGAAGAATCATCTGAGGCTAAAAACAGGTGAACCTTTGCAATTTCTTCTGTCGTTCCCAAACGTCCCAAAGGAACAGCTTTCTTTTGGGCATCAATATATTCTTGGCCGGCTTCCACAACGCCCTCAGTCATAACAATTCCGGGTTCAACTGCGTTGACAGCTATATTATCTTTTGCCAATTCCAAGGCAATTGTGCGCATAAAGCCATTAACACCAGCCTTAGCAGCAGTGTAATGAGACATCTTTGGAAGGCCCGTGCGTGGTCCTGAGATAGATGAGGTAAATACAATTCGGCCGTATTGTTGTTTTTTCATTGCAGGTAAAACGGCTTTCACAGCATAGAAAGCACTATTCAAGTTTACATCGATAACTTTGTGCCATTGATCCTCTGACATTTGCTCTATAGGGTTAATGGGATAAGCCCCTACGTTATGCACAAGAATATCGATGCGTCCGTGTCGCTTGAGAGTTTCATCAGCCATGCGGCGCATATCTTCTGTCTTGACCACATCTCCCAAAATGTATGAGGCTTCACCGCTCGAATCTTTTATTTCTTGAACTACCTTTTGCAGATCTTTCTCAGTGCGGCTGAGAAGAACAACTTTGGCCCCTTCTTCCGCATAGACTTTAGCAATGCTTTTTCCTATTCCCTTACTTGCACCGGTAATTATCGCAACTTTCCCAGCTAATCGGGCTTGGGCTTGGAGGTTTGTCATATTTAGAGTTCCTATGATGAATATTAGTAAAAGTCTTAACTGCATGGATTTCCTTCGAGGCTTTTGCAAACCATTAGTCATAAATAGCAAAGAAACTGTTTTATGATGAAATTTAATGAAACCCTATCACCGTATTAGCTTCAAATTCAAGGTAGAAGTTTTTTTAAGTTACTCTTATGCAAATCGAGTGGGTAAACAATGATTAATGGAGTTAATTATTGAGTTCCAGAGATATGTGATAATGTGTGTAGGGTACAGCAATCATAGACTTTTCAAGATGACAATCCTACCCCAACGCCCGTCATCCCCGGTGCCGATTTTTTGTCCAAATCTTTGATTTGGTAACAAAAAACAGCAACCGGGGACCCACCAGCAAGTAATTTTCTATCAACCAGTTACATAGCCTACTTAGAAAGTATCTGCTATATGTTGTTGCATTATCTTGTTTGTTGGTGGATCCAAGATGGCTGTTGATATACAACTTAAAAATCAAGTGTGGCAAACAAGTCCATCCAGTGTGGGTTTTTCTTTTCTATCAGAGCGATTTTCCAGGCTCGCTTCCAGTGCTTGAGTTTCTTTTCCTGAGCAATAGCGCTCATTGCATCAGGGTGTATTTGATAATAGACGAGTTAGGTAACATTGTATTTCTTGGTGAAGCCCTCAACCTGTTTGTTCTTATGTTGCCAAACCCGTGTTCTCAAATGTGCTGTAATACCTGTATATAGAGTACCAAAAGGCTTGCTAGCCAAAATATAAGTACAAAATATTTTTCTACTTTCCATTGAATTATTTTCCCTGGAAACTTTTGAAATAGTCTTACATGATTAATCCTCAATCGTCTACGCATAGAAAAACATATTAGTAATTATAAGGTTTGGGGGTGGGTCCAAGATGGCTGTTTTTTGTTGCCAAATCAAAGATTTGGACGTGTGACCGGCATGGTTATCGACTAACTGGTGAAAGTCCAGTCAAGGCCCAGAAAGGAGGGAA
>SDBT01020982.1_pt1 | contig 10210 bp, 11 predicted proteins | sample 2277101 | NCBI WGS metagenome assembly SDBT01 (sample SAMN10404973, study PRJNA504765) | marine sediment metagenome | isolation source: marine sediment core GS10_PC15, 103 cmbsf | place: Arctic Ocean: Southern Knipovich Ridge | collected 2010
TAGTTTGAAAGTGGGAGATTCTCCCAGGATTGACCTGGAAAAAGAAAAGAGAGTGCAAAGAACCTGTCTTGAGGCAATTAAAGCCGGTTTACTTAACTCTGCTCATGATTGTTCTGAGGGTGGCTTGGCAGTAGCACTGGCTGAGTGTTGTTTTTCTCACTCTGAGCATAGAGTTGGCGCACTCATTCACCTCTCACCTCCCACCTCCCACCTCCCACTTATTAGAACCGATGCTTTGCTTTTCGGTGAGAGTCAATCTCGTATTGTAATTTCCTGTTCTCCAAAAGATTTTAGTGAGCTAGGAAATATTTCCCAGAAAAACAAAGCTTCCTTTTCAAAACTGGGAGAAGTAGGCGGAGACAGATTGGTCATCAGAAGAGATAAAGGCTCTCTCATAGACATATCTATAGATGAGTTGGAAGAAAAGTGGCAGAAAGGATTAACAAGATACTTATGATTTTTTCAGGAGAATGAGATGTTAAAGAAAATAGAGTGCTTCCTTCAGCCCTCTAAACTGGAGGAGATAAAGGATGAACTGGTGAAGATGGGTGTTGAGGGAATGAGCGTAAGTGAGGTTAGGGGTTTTGGAACCCAGAGGGGTTATCTTGAAGAAGATAAGATGAATAAGAAGGTTAAGTTCTTGCCCAAAGCCAAGGTAGAGATAGTGGTGGATGAAGAGATTGTGGAAGAGGTAATTGGGGCTATCAGAAAACTTTGTACAGCAAAAACTATTGGAGCAGGCAAGATATTTGTAATTCCAGTGGAAGATGCTGTGAGAATAAGAACGGCTGAGGTAGGAAAGAGCGCTATTTATTGATTAAGGAGAGCCAAATGAAAGGTGAGTTTAATCCCTGGCAGATGACCCTCAGTCAGCTGGATGAGGTAGCCAAAGAAATCAACCTTGATGAAAGTATTCATCAAATTTTAAGGCATCCTAAACGATGTCTTACTGTTTCCATTCCCATCCAGATGGATAACGGAAAAGTAAAGGTATTCACTGGATTTCGGGTTCAACATAATGTAACTCGTGGGCCAGCCAAAGGTGGTATCCGCTATCATCCTTCTGTTACTTTAGACGAAACAAAAGCTCTAGCCATGTTGATGACCTGGAAATGCGCTGTGGTCAAAATACCCTACGGAGGAGCTAAAGGAGGTATAATCTGTGAGCCCAGGAATCTTTCCTTAAAAGAGGTAGAGAAATTGACCAGAAGATATATCAGTGAGATTATCTCTTTTATTGGCCCGGAAAAGGATATTCCTGCTCCTGATGTTAATACTAATCCTCAGGTTATGGCCTGGATTATGGATACCTATAGTATGGATGTAGGCTACTCTGTTCCCGGGGTAGTTACGGGAAAACCTGTATCTATTGGTGGTTCTTTAGGAAGAGAGGTGGCTACAGCCAGAGGAGTAATGTTTAGCCTGATGAATGCTGCTAAAAAGCTTAAGTTTGACCTTTTTGAGAAGAGAATTGCTATCCAGGGTTATGGCAATGTAGGGGGGAATCTAGCTCGTCTTCTCAGTGATGAGGGTTATAAGATTATTGCTATTAGCGATGTGGAAGGTGGCATCTATGATCCTAAAGGATTAGACCCTATAAAAGCATCGCTCGCTGTAAAAGAGAGTGGCTCTGTAGTTGGTTTCAAGGATGCCGATAAAATCACTAACCAGGAACTCCTGACTATGGACTGTGACATTTTGATTCCTGCTGCTCTGGAAAATCAAATAGATGAGGATAATGCCGATAAAATAAGAGCAAAACTCATCGTTGAGGCAGCCAATGCACCAACCACTCCCCAGGCAGATAAGATTCTGGAAGGAAAAGGTGTTTTCGTTATTCCTGATATTCTGGCTAATGCCGGAGGTGTTATTGTCTCCTACTTTGAATGGGTTCAGGGGCTTCAGGCTTACTTCTGGACAGAAAGGGAAGTTAATTTAAAACTAAGAGACATTATACAGAAAGCCTTTGATAATGTCTATCACACCAGTGAGGAAAGGAAAGTCACTATGCGTAAAGCAGCCTATATCCTGTCTATAGAAAGAGTTGCTGAAGCTACCAGAGTAAGAGGTTTATATCCGTAGAGGGATACATTTCCCCTATGGTATTAAAAAATATTTTCAGCCCTATCTAAATGCTACCGAATGAGCATCAAAAAGAATTTTTAAAAGAGAAACTATTGATTGAATTCATAAATTAAAGATATTAGAGAAAGGAAGGCAAGATATATGGATGCAAAAGTGGAAAGAGAGAAAAGATTAGCTCTTAACGGAGGAAAGCCAGCAAAAATCACCCCTAATTTACCAATGTTTCCTGGCGGATTGGAGATAGGGGAGGAAGAAAAAAAGGCTGTTCTGGAAGTTTTAGACCATAAATATCTCTTTCGCTATTATGGACCCGAGGATTTTCCTTCCCGGGTGAAGATGTTGGAAGAAGAATTTGCCAGAATGATGGGGGTAAAACATGCTCTAGCAGTAAATTCCTGCACTTCGGCTCTCATTACATCTCTAATAGCAGTGGGCGTAGGTCCGGGAGATGAAGTAATTATACCTGGATATACTTTTTTTGCCTCCTGTGCTGCGGTAATTGCCGCTAAAGCAATTCCTGTAATAGCGGAAATTGATGAATCACTTACTCTGGACCCAGAGGATCTAAAGAAAAAGATAACTTCCCAAACTAAAGCGATAATTCCTGTCCATATGCGGGGAGCTCCCTGTCAGATGGATAAGATTATGAAAATAGCTAAAGCACATGACCTAAAGGTAGTAGAAGATACTGCTCAGGCTTGTGGAGGAAGTTTTAAGGGAAAGTGTTTGGGTACCTTCGGAGATTGTAATGCTTTTAGTTTCCAATATCACAAGATAATTACTGCCGGCGAAGGTGGTATGGTGGGTACCGATGATGATTTATTTTATAACCGAGCTCAGGGTTATCATGATACTGCTGCCTGCTGGAGGCCGGACCGTTTTGCTCCAGCCCGCTATGAGGGTGAGCTTTTCCCGGGAGTTAATTTCCGTATGCCCGAGTTAATAGGAGCAGTGGCTAGAGTTCAACTTAAACGCCTTGCGGGGCTTATTAAGAGAATGAGGATAAATAAAGCACGCATAAAAGATGCTATTGGGGATATAGAGGCTCTTAAATTTCGTAAACTTAATGATTCAAAGGGAGATACAGGGATTGCCCTCATCTTTTTCTTACCTACGATAGAGATAACCAAAAAATTTGCTGAAGCTCTAAGGGCAGAAGGGATAGAGGCAAGCTCTATATACAATAAAGGAATACCAGACTGGCATATCTATGCTCATTGGGAATTTATCATGAATAAAGAGACAGCTACCCCCGAAGGTTGTCCTTATGCCTGTCCCTATTATAAAGGTCCAGAAATCAAATATTCGCCTGATATGTGTCCTAATACTCTGGATTGGCTGGGCCGCTCCATTCATATAGATATTCCTCCTCAGATGAATGAGGAAGACTGTGATATGATTGCGGAGGGTATCCGAAAGGTAGCAGAGACATATCTGTAAGCGTAGGTTTTTCTTATAAAGAGGAGAAAGGTAAATGATAAAGATAGGTGTGTGTATAGAGACAGTATTTACGGAATTGCCCTATATAGAGAGGATTAAAAGAGTAGCTGAAGTAGGTTTTTCAGGGATTGAGTTTTGGTTCCATAATCGTCGCTTTGATGGCGCCAATCTCTTTGAAGAAATGAAGGACATCGAGGCTATAGCTGAGGTGGCTAAAGACTTAGACCTTGAGATAACTGATTTTGTAGTGAATTCTCCCCAGGGAAAAAATGGAGGATTCCTGGTGAAACGTGAGGATAGAGAGAAGTATCTAGGAAGACTAAGAGAGCTAATTACCCTGGCTCATAGGCTCAATTGCAGGAAGTTAATAACCTGCACCGGCAATAAAGTAGAAGGCCGAAGCCATGAAGAGCAAAGAAAAAATATAATTGATACATTGAGCCAAGCCTCTAAGATAGTGGAAAAAGAGGATATAATCTTGGTTTTAGAACCCTTGAATACTCTGATAGACCATCCAGGATATTTTCTTGATTCGGTTGAAGAAGGGGCCAAAATCATAAGAGAGATTAACCATCCCAATATCCGCTTACTTTACGATATTTACCATATGCAAATAATGGAAGGAAATATCATCTCTACCATCGAGAAGAACATCGATATTATCGGACACTTTCATGCCGCTGGTGTCCCTGGAAGACACGAGCTTTATCTTGGTGAGCTAAACTATCCGAATATTGTTAAGGGGATAGATGAATTAGGCTACAAAGGATACGTAGGATTAGAATATTTTCCTAGTATAGATTCTGAGGAGTCTTTGAGGAAGATAAAAGAGAGAATATCAGTCTAACTCAATTTTCTCTGTTCCTTAGAAGTACTTTCCAGTGTTGTAGCCTCTGGTGAGTTTTCTGCCGAGAAGGGTAATCTTTTGGCCATAAAGGCAGGTGAAGAAGCTCGGGTAGTATCCCGTGGTCACTCCTTCAACCATGTGGGTACCTCATTCTGTGGCAAGTTCTACTGCTCTGATGACTGGAGAAATGGTGATATAGTCATTGGCTCTATTCTTACCGGAAAGTGTGCAATCCTCTGTCATTCAAAGTCTTCCTTAGGCAGAATGCAGAACACTCATCCGCATGGCTACCTTACCCCTGACTTAAAATGGGTCATCTTCAACTCTGATAGAACTGGCACTAGCCAGATCTATGCCGCTAAGGTACCCGAGGGAATGATTGAAGAACTGGAGGAAGAATAGAGGCATGAACAAAAGGAGCCTAGAGCAATGAAAATTAGAAAGATTCAAAAGAATGGCTATGATAATGGGGTTAGTCTGGCTAAAGCCTGGGATGAGGAAGGCCTGATGCTTCACTTTCACGGAGAAGCCGCCGAAGGTGAGTATCGGCTGGTTAATAAAGAGGCGGTAGAGAAGCTGGGAGATGAGGAAACCAGGCAAGGGGTGAATTTTAATCTCTTAGAGTTCTGGGAAAAATGGGCCATTAGTCAGGGTGATAAAGAAGCTCAGAAGAGAATTCGCTCCTGGAATGAAAAGAGTGTTTTAGATCTGGTAGAAGAGGTTCAGCAGGAGATCTTAAGTGAGGAATTCGACAAGAAAAAATACCCTGAGATTCAGGGTCTGGCTGCCTATGAAGATGAGGAAGCTAGAGGAATTGCCGATGTCTTTGGCATTGACTATAGGAGAGTTTTGCTCTGTAAAGATATGTACCGAAGACTGGTACAAACACGTATCAGTGAGGGATCAGTCTCGCCTCCTCTTGAGAGTGGCAGGTGTACTACCGTCATCTTCAAGGATAGTCCGGTGGGTCCCATCATTGGAAGAAACATGGATTCAGGAATAAACGCTATGCCGGGTCTACAGGGCTATGGTGAGCCGGTACTATACCAATATCCGGAAGAGATGGGTTATAGTACGGCAGATATCATGAACTCGCAGGGACTGTCAATCCAGGGAAGTAGCATAGGCTATCCCAACGAGCCTACCTATGCGAAGTTCTGGTTAGACATCTATCCTCTCATTTTGAGGTTCTGCAAGACTGCAGAAGAGGCTCTCGATCTGATAGAAAGGTACAATCCCTTCTTTGGCCCTTCCAATCTGCTAGTTCTAGATGCCAGAGGAGATGCAGCAGTGATTGAGAAAACAAAGAACACCTTTGCTGTAAGAAGAACTGATACAAACTGGATCTTTACTACTGATGGAGTTGCAGTTGAGGAAAAAACACGAAAGATTCAGGGAGATGACACCCCCGCATACCAGTTCGGCTTACAAAGACACCAGCTCATCGAAAAGCTCCTACAAAAAGAAGCAAAGGCTCCCAGTATAGAAGCCATGCAAAGGATAATGTCTAATCATACAATGCCCTCTCCGGTCTGTAAGCATCTGGATAAGATGCCTTCCTTCTATCAGGGTGGTACCCTCTACAGCTTTATCGTAGTTCCCGGTGACAAAACCTTTTACTTCAGAGTGATGGGTCCTGGACCCATTTATCCTTGTCAACAAGAGCCAGTTAAGTATTCCTACGCTTTTGACTGAAAGTTAGGTTTCTGATTAGGGGTAAGGCCGTTTCTCTTTGCACCTAAGATAAGTACAATGGACCCCAAAAAATGGGACAGTGTGCGAAGATAGATATAAGAAAAAAAGGAGGTCCATCATAGTGGGAAGCGTTAAGATTGAGGTTAATAGGACACTATCGCTGTCATGGGATAAGTGGAAACCTATAATAGATGCAATCGTTCTATAGGCAAACCCTAAGGCTTACCTATGGTTGGATGAATAGGCGGAGGAAACATTAGTGAGTTGGGAGTTTATTTATCGGAGATAAAGTACTTCGTCAATTGCATAGAAGAGGGTCGGTCTCCTCTAATGTCTGGGGCTGAGTCAGCCAAAGAAGGGTCAAGTTAATCGCAGCAAAATATTTGAAAGTACAGTATTGAGAAAACAATCAACAAAAGATTTTAACAAAAATAAAGGAAGGAAAAATGAAAGAGCTTATGGCTATTGGTGTAGTAGTAAGGGGAGAGGACCCTGTAGCTTCTTTAAAAAGGGTAGAATTCTTGGGCATTGAGACCTGTCAGATGTATATTCCTTCGCAGGAGTGGCATTGTGAATCAGGAATAGAAGCGATAAAGAAAGCAGTTTCTCAAACAGGTATCAAAATAACCAGCTTTTTCTGTCATTTTGAAGGCGAGAGCTACACTGATATTCCCACAATCAAAAAGACAGTGGGTCTTTTGAATCCGAACACTCAAGGGGAAAGAATAGAGAAAATTTTTGCCTTTTCAGATTTTGCCAAGAAATTAAATGTTTCAACTCTAGCAGAACACATTGGATTTGTCCCTGAGAACAAGAATGATCCAAATTATAAGAGAATGATTGAAGCGGCAAGACAAATCGCCGATCATTGCAAGGAAAACGGTCAAAGATTTGCTTTGGAGACAGGACAGGAGAAGGCACAGGCCCTCGCTACATTTATAGAAGATGTTAACAGACTTAACGTAGGGGTGAACTTTGACCCTGCAAATATGCTTTTGTATGGTGTAGGAGATCCTATTGAGGCTTTAGATGTCCTTGCCAGGTATGTTGTTGGAGTTCACTGCAAGGATGGAAAGCGCCCTGAGAGGCCAGGGGAGTTAGGTAAAGAATACGCCTTGGGGGAAGGAGACGTTGCTATTGAAAAATTTACAAATAAACTAAAGGACATAGGCTACACTGGTTCCTTGACCATAGAGAGGGAAATAAGCGGAAAGCAACAAACAAAGGATATTCTAAAAGCAAAAAAGCTATTGGAAAAGTTAAGATAGATACTGATAGAAAATTTGAGAAGGAGGAGATAAAACAATGAAGAAATCTTTAAATATAGTAGCTATTGGTGCTCATCCTGATGATATTGAATTCAGTGTATTAGGAACTTTGAGCTTACTCAGGGATAAGGGACACAACATCCATTTCATTGCTATGAGTGCAGGAAATATGGGCACTGCAAGAGTGTTTAGCGAGGATATTGAAGCAATCCGTTATTCTGAGGCGAAGGCTTCTGCACAAAAACTTGACGCTGCCTATGATTGCCTTGGACAAAGAGATCTTGAGATAAGTGATTCTCCCGAATCGGTAAGGGAAATTGTTAGATTGCTCAGAGAGTATGAAACCGATATCGTCATTACTCATCCTCGAGACGACTATATGCTTGATCATGAAAGAACGCATAGAGCAGTAAGAGCTGCAACTAATCACACGACAATTCCCAGATATTGTAGATTTGAAGTGGAAAGCAGGAAGATGCCTCATACTCTAAAATCAGTGCCTTACCTGTACTACTGGTCTCCCCCGGGTGGCATCGACCTTTATGGGGAGGTTTTTCCTGCACATTTTCTTATCACCTTGAGTGATAGAGAAATGAAAGTAAAAAAAGAAGCATTAGCCGCTCACGCCTCACAGAGAGAGTGGTTAAAAAGACATTATGGAGTTGACCAGTATATCAAAATGATGGAAAAATGGGCAAGTTTATGGATACCACATTTTGGTCTGGAGGAAAAAACCCAAAACAAATACGCCGAGGCCCTTGCTCAAAATCTATGCTTTGGAGTTCCACAGGCAGATATATTAAGTAAGATTTTAGAGGATCATGTATTGCGAACAAAAAACTATAAATTGGCAACCAATAAGAATCTTGAACCTCGCAATAGATTCCTTAAATGAAATTTACAAGACTTAAGCTAAAAGCTAGACAAAATCCTAAGAGTATGGATATTGGAGAAGCTAAAATAAGTCGGAATTATACACAAAAGAAAAGAAAGATATACATTCTTGATAATTCGCATATAATAAAATCTAATGTTCTGTATTTAGAATTTATATTCTAAATTATGTAAAATACGGTAGGAAAGGAAGAACGGGAGCACCAAAGTTATTGAGCTTGCTAGTTGGCTAAAAAACCGAGACTATCTTCTCGAATTCTGGATAGAGGAAACGAAAAGCTAGGATTAGAAGCTTATAATCTCGGATAGGATAAAAGGAGCTTCTTAAATAGATTAAAAACAGTAGAGGAAGGATTGACTTCATTGAGTCATTTTAGAATATTAATCCAGGAGGGTGGTTGATGAGAGTACTACGCTTAACAGAATCGGCTTATGAAAACGGTGTTATCCTTGGACGCCAGCACAAAGTTGAGATTCGATTTGTACTGGAGAGCGAGACTAATCCAGAAAATTGGGCGGAAGTTGTCCGAAAGAGAGGCGACGATAAGGCTGGGCTCGAGTACGCAATGCCTCCTGTCCTTTACAAACAGCCACCAACCATGGGAGTACAGCTACGTAATTTAGGTTCCTCAGAATGTTCATAATTATTGAGTCTTACAGAATTAAAGACTTCAGGTAGTTTTATAAAGAAACATATTTCAAGGGGATAAGCAGTAAGGGGGTGTACACTTGGTGACTCATCGGGAAAGGGCTTTACTGGCAATCGATCATAAGGAGACAGAGAGGGTTCCGCTTGCCTACAGTGCAAGAGGGGAAGCTCATTCTCGCTTAAAGGAGTATCTTGATATTTCTGAAGATAAGGATCTGTTTAAAAGACTAGGAGTTGACATCAGGCAAGTATATATTCCTAAACCAGACGGAACAAAGACCAAGACATTGTCTGACAAGGCGTCTGAACGGGAGTATGTAAAGAAGTTAATCCAAGCACCTTTGAAGTATGTTTCTTCTGCTGAAGAAATTGATAACTACTCTTATCTCTGGCAGCTTCCGGAAAAATGGGATACTCTAAACATACGCAGATGCATCAGGGAACAGTTGAAAGAGATTAATCAAGAGGAAACATATTGCATAATCTGGTCTCTGGAATCTCCGGGCTTTGAGTCAACCTGGTACCTTCGAGGATATGAGGAAACGCTGATAGATTTTATGATGTGTCCATCAATTGCAGGTAAGATCCTTGAAAGGCAACTTGAGAAATCCTTAAGGATGGCAAGAGATGTGCTCTCAGTTGCAGAAGATTTGATAGATATTGTGCTGTTAGGGGATGATCTCGGTACCCAGGGGGGACTTGTGTTTTCTCCAGAAATTTACAGGAAGGTTTTGAAGCCATTTTGCAGAGAGTTCTACAATGAATTGAGAAAATATGATGTTAAGATTGCCCTCCATTCCTGCGGTTCAATCAGGCCAATACTTCCTGACCTCATTGAAATAGGTCTGCACATACTAAATCCTATACAGCCCAGAGCGTATGATATGGAACCTGTATCGATAAAGAAAGAGTTCGGGAAGGATCTGTGTCTTTTCGGAGGGTTTGATATTCAGGAAATCCTGCCGAACAGAACAATTGATGATGTTCAAAATGAGGCAATGAGATTAATCGAGAACCTGGGAAAAGGTGGTGGATTCATTTTAGCACCTGCGCATTCGATTATGGAGGGTACACCGCCTCAGAATATTGTGGCTCTATACGATACTGCATTGTGTTCATCAGATCTCAACTATACAAGTTGATGCGGGGCTAGCGTGATAGCAGTTGCCCAGAGTACTGATGTAAAAGCATTAAGGGGCAAATATAGAAATGCATGGCCCAGGGAGAAAAAGATGAATATGAAGGCTTATTCAGGAAGGTTTGATTTTGGCAAGTTAGGTGAAATTGAAGCGGAGAACTTTTTGGGTGACAATGAGATTGGGTATCACTTTG
>SDBT01020983.1_pt1 | contig 10210 bp, 7 predicted proteins | sample 2277101 | NCBI WGS metagenome assembly SDBT01 (sample SAMN10404973, study PRJNA504765) | marine sediment metagenome | isolation source: marine sediment core GS10_PC15, 103 cmbsf | place: Arctic Ocean: Southern Knipovich Ridge | collected 2010
GTCAGTATAACAGCATCTAGCTGGTTGTCAATAGAGCAAAAGTGCCAGTGCGCTAGACCTGTAAATTAGCTAGGCTTTAGGTACGATTATGGAAATTGAAATTATTAGCTTTACGAATATTGACAAATCCACCGACAGGACTAGAATAGAAGTCTCAACAAGTTAATATTCGAGTTGTGATGGATGCAGATGACAGGTGATGAAGGGCTTCGGTTTAATCTTTACCCCTCAACCATTATTGATGATTCTTTTGGGGGTAGTCTTAGGAATTATAGTCGGAGCTCTTCCAGGTCTTAATGTGAGTACAGGCTTAGCGATTATGCTGCCCCCTGACCTTTTTTATGGAGCCAATACCAGCCATCTCTTTCCTGCTCGGTATATACGTCGCTGGTACTTATGGGGGTTCAATTGCAGCAATTCTGGTGAATGCGCCAGGAACACCGGCTGCTGCGGCTACGCTTTTGGATGGTTTTCCTCTCACTCAGAAGGGGCAGCCACTAAAGGCTCTTCAAATGGCGTTGTATGCTTCAACCATTGCCGGCTTGATTAGTGCTGCTATTCTAATCTTCGCAGCCCCGCCTCTTGCCAGTGTAGCACTTGACTTTGGACCCCCTGAATACTTTGCACTGGCTATTCTCGGCTTGACTATTGTAGCGTCAGTTTCTGGCAAATCCGTTCTCAAGGGGTTCATTGCCGCAGGTCTAGGTGTCCTGCTTGCTCTTGTCGGGATGGACCCAGTTATGGGTACCCCAAGGTTTACTTTCGGGGTTGTGTCGCTCTTGAGTGGTTTTGCGCTGGTGCCAGCCTTGATTGGACTGTTTGCCCTGAGTCAGGTGATGCGGCAGGCCGAAGGAGCTTGGAGACCTAAGGTAAGGCAGGTTGTAACGATAGCGGGTGAAGCTTTGAAGTTGAGGGAGTTAAAAGAGAGCCTATTTACGATTGTCCGTGGCAGTTTGATTGGTACTGTTATAGGTGCAATTCCCGGCACTGGTCCCAGTCTGGCTGCCTTTATAAGTTATGCTGAAGCCAAACGGACATCAAAACGCAGAAAGGAATTTGGAAGCGGTTGTTTGGAAGGTGTTGCTGCTCCAGAATCAAGAAACAATGGGGTCACGGGTGCCACACTCATACCACTTCTTACTCTAGGCATTCCGGGGGATGTTGGTACCGCTATACTGCTTGGTGCATTCATGGTTCAAGATTTAGCTCCGGGACCCCTTCTCTTCCAGCGCTCACCTGAGATTATATACGCTCTCTTTGTTGGGCTTATATTGTGTAACATCGCGATGCTTGCCGTAGGTAGCTTGGGCACGAGGTTCTTTTATAAAATAGCCGGGATTAAGCCTGCCCTCTTGTACTCAATAATCCTGGCACTTGTTTTAGCAGGCTCCTATGTGATTAACGCACGCCTCTATGATGTATTTGTTACTTTAGGGTTTGGTTTATTAGGTTATCTATTACAGAAAATAAAAGTTCCACTTCCGCCAGTGGTAATAGGTCTTATATTGGGGCCTCTAGGTGAGTCTAATCTGAGGAGGGGGCTCCTGGCAACTCACGGAAACATTGGTGCCTTTCTGTTTCGACCAATTACGATTGGGATATTGGCCGTTAGTATTGCCTCTATAGTGTTTTTCACTATAAGAGGCCTCAAAGAGGGTAAGGAAGAAGGAGAGCTTCCTAGTGAATAACTTATATACTAATTGTACTGCCCGAAGAACTGAATCTGGTTTGGAAAGGTGAGGATGATAAATACTAAGCACTATGTTCCATCAAAAGCATATAACGGCTATACATTATTCGCTCCCAAGCAGGGTCCGGGGGTATGGCTAATAGACATGAGGGGCAATTTTGTACACCATTGGGAGGTGGAGCATGACCCAGGGGAACACGGAGTACTCTTACCGAATGGGAATCTGCTCTATGCTGGCAGGATACCCAATAACCCGTTGCCAGAGTTCGGAGGAAGGGGTGGGGAATTACTTGAGATCGACTGGGATGGCAATGTGGTCTGGAGGTATGAAGACCCATATATGCACCATGATTTTCACCGCCTGTCGAACGGAAATACCATGACTCTAAGATGGGTCAAGACCCCGAGTGATATTACAGCCAGGATTAAAGGCGGTGTTCCTGGAACAGAAAGAGAGGGAGCCATCTGGTCTGATTCTTTCCGCGAAATAACACCTGATGGCAAGGTTGTCTGGGAGTGGCTGGGATACGAGCATCTTAACCCTGAAGCAGATGCTATCTGCCCTTTATGCCATCGTGCCGAGTGGACACATATAAACAGTTGTTTCGTACTTCCAAGTGGGGATATTCTAACCAGCTTCCATCGCCTTAACACCATTGCCATTATTGATAAAACTACCGGCGACTTCAAGTGGCGTTGGGGACCAGGAGAACTAGGTCATCAGCATAACCCAACCATGCTTCCAGATGGCAATATTCTGGTTTTTGATAATGGGACACATCGGCCAGTTCGGCTAGTTGGTTCCTCCAGGGTTCTTGAGGTAAATCCGGATGGAAAGATTGTCTGGGAGTTCAGGGAAGAATTACAACTTCAATATTACAGTTCCTTTATCTCTGGTTGTCAGCGTTTGCCTAACGGAAACACCCTTATCTGTGAGGGGACAATCGGGCGATTCATTGAAGTTACTCCTGATAGAGAAATAGTCTGGGAGTACATTTCACCATTCTATGTTAATAAAAATCCGGCCTGGGGTTTTGCCAATCTTGTCTTTCGAGTTCACCGCTACGGGCCTGACTACCCTGGATTGAAAGGGAAAAATCTTGACCCCAATAAATATGAGTTAGTGCTACATGAAAGATCGGAAGAGAAGATGGTTGAGAGAAGACTTGCCAACCTCGGCTACTGATTAGAAACTACGGGTCCCGCCAGGGGAAACCAGGGTGACAGCGGTCTCCCAACCGGCTGGCTTAATTAATTACCCTCACCCTCCCGTGTGGTGAGCCCTGGCCGTAATCGGGCTTGGTGGCGGGACCCTGCCTAGATGGTTACGTTGGAAATGAGGGGGGGTCTCTTAATGCAGATACGACCACCGTTCATGGTTTCTTACTGGACTGCACCCCTATGATGGGACAGATAACTCCGCCAGTTGGCATAAATGTCTTCGTCATCGCCGGTGTCGCCAAAGCCTTGGAAAGAACTAATTATAGCCTTGTCAACGGCTCAGAGGGCATCATTCAATGGTAGATTCCACCCTGGGAGTAGCGAGGGCCCGGGCGCAAAAGTGAGCGATGCCACATTTTATCGTTTCGTTACCTGAAGTCACATTTCGTCAGATTGTTGCGACAGGGGAAAATAATATCTTACCAAGTATACTTAGGATTAGTGACCGCTTAAAATATTGGCATATATAGCTTCGTTAGCAGGCAAATACTCTTGGTAGCTAATCAGTTGTTGTGGTAGTGGCGCTATATGTGCCCGTTCTCGAACCCACTATTCGATCATTTGTAAATCGCCAGCAAAAATGGCACAGATTTAAGGCTTAAATTAATGGACACTTTGGCAGCTTGGCAAGCTTTCCTCAAACAGTTAAAGTAATTACGAGGAAGGAGCAGAAAGTGTTCAGAGAAACAACAGGTGCCATTACGGAAGCAGAATCAAAGACTGAAGAAACCAGGAACTTCATCAAACGGGTCAGACAGATCACCAGACGTAAATATACCCCGGAAGAGAGGGTGCGCATTGTACTGGAGGGATTTCGTCATGAGGTACCTATAAGAGACTTATGTCGGCGTGAAGGCATTCGTCCGAATGTGTATTATGCCTGGCTGAGGGACTTTATGGAGGCGGGAAAGACAAGGCTGTCCCGCGATACCGTTCGTGATGCTACCAGGGATGAGGTAGACAGTCTCAAACGAGAAAACGAGAGATTAAAGCAGCTGGTGGCCGACCTCTCGCTCCAGGTGCACATTCTTAAAAAAAGCGAGATACCGGGTTTGAAGTAAGGCAGAGGCTCCGGATGAGTGTCAGTGAGAAAGCCGAAATACTGACTGTGGTTGCTGCCTCACCACCAAACAAGAGACAGTCCCTGGCTTTGATGGGTATCCCCAGGAGAACGTACTATAACTGGGTAAGGCGAGAGAAAGAAAGCGAATTAGGCGAGGGTAAGAGTAGAAGCGGGAGACCGTGGAACAAGGTGAAAGCAGAGGAGGAAAAGTTGGTAATAGACCAGGCCCGGGCATCGCCGGAGCTGAGTCCGAGGCAACTGGCCTTGAGGTTGGTTGACCAGTATGGTTGCTGGCTTTCAGAATCCACGGTGTATCGTATTCTGAGGAGAGAGGGACTGGTGAAAAGGGCTGAGATAAAGGGATTTGCCGCAGGGAAAGAATATCATCATAAGACGAAGAGGCCGAATGAAATGTGGGCTACCGATTGCAGCTATTTGAGAGTGATAGACTGGGGCTACTATTACCTGGTAACCGTAATGGATGACTATAGCCGCTATATCCTGACGTGGAACCTTAAGAGGGATATGACCTCCGAGTCTCTGATCGATGTCATCCAGCAAGCGATTGATGTCACAGGTATGTGCCAGGTACCGGTTGAGGACCGGACTTCTCTGTTATCTGATAACGGTGCCGGGTACATATCCCGGGCTTTTGGTGACTACCTTAGGCTGGTGGGAATAAAGCACATCCTGGCCGCGCCATTTCACCCTCAGACCAACGGTAAGATAGAGCGGTATCATCATACGCTGAAGGGTGAGATAAACCAGGTCCCGTACGAAATGCCTTCGGAACTCAGATGAGCCATAGAATCCTTTGTGGAATATTACAACCATCGGCGCTACCACGAAGCCCTGGACAATGTGACTCCTGCCGATGTGTATTTTGGAAGGAGAAATGAAATCCTGGCTCAGAGAAAGGAGGCTAAGCGGAAAACATTACAGGCGAGACTTAAGCATACCCAGAGACTGAGGAAGCTTGACAAGAATACAACAACTGGCTAAAGTGTCTATAAATTGATTGTGCCTTAAATGCTGACGACGCACACGGGCTGGTTGGAGGAATCCGATGAGCAGGAGTATGGCTTTTAAGCCTTTCTGATACCACAAAAACAAACCGTGAGGGGGGGTGATAGATAAGACTGGATGCGAATATTTGTTAAGCAAACAAAATCTTTATGGAGGAATTGATGAAAAAAAGCAAGTTACTTACCATTTTAGTTGGTGTCTGCTTGGCTTTGATTATAGCAGCACTGCCGTTCATGGCAGCCTGCGCTGCACCGGCACCGGCACCAACTCCGACTCCAACTCCAACGCCTACACCCACTCCAACCCCAACTCCAGCGCCGGCACCAGAAAAGGTCATTGAACTTTTCTGGTCCAATGTCTACCCGCTGATGCATCCCGGTTTCTACGACGCTGAACAACTCCTCATTGAAAGGGTCGAGGAGTTCACAGACGGGAGAGTGAAGTATTTCTACTTCCATGGCGGGAGTATGCTGTCATACTTCGAGAACTGGGATGGGGTTAAGGCGGGCTTGACTGATCAGACTGACATGTGGTTGCACTTCTATCCAGGTCAGTTCCGTACAACGGAAGTATTTCATCTACCGTTTCTTGCCACTTCCTCGATTGTTGCTTCTGCCGCAGCCAACGACTTTGCTAAAAGGGACCCTGACATACAGAAGGAGTTCAGCGCTATTAAGGTACTGACCGTTCACAGTAGCGCTATCACTGACCTTCACACTCGGACCAAACTCGTTAAGACTATGGAAGACCTCGAGGGTATGATCATCGGCGCTGAAAGTGGCGACCTTGCTAAAATGGTAGACAATTGGGGTGGTACGCCAATGCAAGTTGATGTCCCTCAAGGCGTTCTGGCCTTAGACAAGGGGGTTATAGACGGCGGACTATGGCCATGGGCGCCACTTCGCTCCTTTGGGCTTGCTGATTACCTCAACTACCACACCGTGATTGGCTTAAGCTTCGTAGTCGCCATGCAGAGCTTTAACAAGGAGAAATGGGAGTCCCTCCCCGATGATGTGAGAAGTGTTATTGATGAAGTAATGGGTGGTGACGACTGGGCAGCGCTTATCGGCTTTGTTCTGGATAATGGTTCGCGAACAGATCAAGAGTGGATGAAGGAGAAAGGTGACGAATTCTACAACCTGCCACCAAGTGAAGCGCAGAGATGGTTTGCTGGAGCTGAATTCACGGTTGATGAATGGCTAGAAGATGTGGCAGCCCGAGGGGTTGATGGCGACAGGATATGGCAGGGTGTCCAAGACAGCATAAAACAGTATTCAGATAACCCACCTCAAATGAAAGACTGGTATGGATATGCGGGGAAATATGGTAGCCCGCGTCGGCCAGGAGGTTGGGACTAAGAGAAATCTAGCTAGAAGACTAACACCTATATAGGCTTTTGACCTATATAGGTGTTAGTCAGTGTGCTCATTATTGTTTTTTCATCGGATTTTTTATATTTCAAGGTTAACCTTAAAACTTGTTTAAGTTAAGAGGGGGTAGGTGTGACCTTTTTACCCAAATGGGCTAACGCCATAGAAAAAGTGATAAGCCCCGTAGCAAAAGGCGGCGTGTATATCGCCATGGCCTCGTTGCTAATCATGGTAGGTCTGCTTGTGGTTGACGTTGTCACCCGCAACCTCTTTTTGGTGGCTATACCTGGCACTAAAGAGCTGGAGGAATACCTGCTAGTATTGGTCACTTTCCTCGGCTTGTCTTTTGCCGGTCTCACAAAGGCTCACATCAGCGTTGACCTTGTGATGAATAAGTTTCCTAGTTGGGTGCAACATGTTGTTGCCACAGTTACCGGTTTAATGAGCTTACTCCTTTGGTCACTGATTTCCTGGAGAACATTTGTCTGGGGTCTTAGTATTGCTCCCACCGGCCTGAGTTCAGAGGCGCTAGACATACCAAGATACCCCTTCGTTTATATTGCTGCCTTTGGTAGCCTAGTCTTTTGCTTTATACTCATAGTTGAGATTTTGCGCTCTGTAGATGGAGCTATAACTGAAGGTGGTAAAAAGGCTCTGTGGATATTACCTGGGCTAGCTGCCGTTGGTGCTATTATTTTTGTTACACTTAGTGTCCGCTTGCCGTTCAGCGATATGGTTGTGGGGCTTCTGGGCATAGTATTTATGGTTATATTGCTTTTCTCAAGGATGCCAATCGCTTTTGCTATGGGGTTCGTCGGCCTTATCGGTGCCTGGTATTTCAGGGGGTTTGATACAGGTATTACTCGTCTTGATACGACACCATATCTATCAGCTGCCCAATATATCTTTATCATCATTCCCTTCTTCTTCTTGATGGGCACATTTTGTTTCCATGCCCGGATAAGTCGCGACCTTTACGATACGGCCTATGCTTGGTTGGGTAGATTACCTGGTGGTCTTGCCTCAGCCACAATCGGTGGTTGTGCCGGTTTTGCTGCAGTATGCGGAGACAGTCTGGCAACGGCTGCTGCTATGGGCACGGTAGCACTTCCTGAGATGAGAAGGTACAAATATGATAATAGCTTAGCTACTGGTTGCATTGCTGCCGGTGGCACACTTGGCATACTCATTCCTCCGAGCATGGGCTTTATCTTCTACTCGTTGATAACTGAGACATCGGTGGGTACCCTCTTCATAGCTGGGATTATTCCAGGGATTGGCCTTGCTAGCCTTTTCATTTTGCTTATCACTATTCGGAGCTATATTAATCCCAAGCTGGGTCCACCGGGACCGTCAACGACCTGGAAGCAGAAATTTGTTGCCTTAAAAGGAACCTGGGGAATGTTAGTACTGTTCCTGCTGGTTATGGGTGGCATTTATGGAGGAATCTTCACTGTCATCGAAGCCGGAGCTATTGGTGCCGCTGGTGCCTTGGTACTGGTATTCATCAAAAGAAGGTTCAGCCTGGACACTCTCCGATATGCCGTCATGGACACGGCACGAATTTCGTCCGTGCTTTTAATCATCCTAATTGGCGTTATGATTTTGGGTTACTTCTTCTCAATTAGCAAACTGCCACTAGAGTTAGCTGAGGGGATAAGTGCACTAGAGGTAAATCGTTACGTTATTCTGGCTCTCGTACTGCTCGTCTATGTAGTTCTTGGCATGTTGATGAATATCATCCCCATGATTCTGGTAACCTTACCTATTTTCTGGCCAACTATTGCCGTCTTGGGTTTTGACCCGATATGGTTCGGGGTGATAATGGTGGTGATGATGGAGATGGGGCAGATTACTCCACCGATAGGGATGAATGTGTTCGTCATCGCCGGGGTGGCTAAAGATGTTCCCGTAGGCACCATATTTAAGGGTATTATCCCCTTTATTATTGTTGAGGTTATTTTCCTTGTTCTCCTGACTATCTTCCCACAAATTGCATTATGGCTGCCAAGTATGATGCTACGTTGACAAAGTCAAAGTTACAACGACTAGACAAAACTATACGTTGTGATGGCAATTCAATCGGAATTATTAAATATAGGCAGATGTTCAATCGGCACTACAAATCGTTCTAGGTCACGGAACTAGCATTGTTGTGCAAAGAAAAGCTCAAATTTTATTGGTTGACGCTGGTGTATGCGGATTCGAAACCCACAAACACTACACCCTGACTTAGGTTCACTGTGTCGCTCACCAGTCAAGTGCCACCACGTGCTTCACGCTCTCCGGTTATTTTGACACACCCTGCAACTTATCCATCGGTGAATACTTATGGTGCTGGTCTGTAATCTGGGAACTAGTGAAGCGAAGATATTGATTGAGCAATGGCGTAAGGAGTACAATCACATCGGGCTACATAGTGCTTTACGCTATCGACCACCCGTTCCTGAAGCTACAATGCCAGCAATTATGCCGATAGGACTAACTAAGAAAGTGGTATAGTTTATGGGAGCAGGTCACCGGAAATACGGCAGATTGTCGAGTTGGTGTCCCAAGTGGAAATCACACCGTATGTAATAGAATTCTATGAGGAAGGTAAACGGCAGGGGTATATCAAATCCGGATTTGTCTGCGGAAACCATAATGCATTATTCCGAGATAATACGCAGGGGCATGGCGGCTGAATCCAGCCTATCTGAAGACGCCGAGTACAACCGCAAGATGATGCAGGAACTGACGCCCCTTTTCCTCTACGGCATAATGGGGCAGCCAAGGCTCGACGATCAAAAATGATGGGGAGGATTAACGACATGATTTCGGTAAAAAACCTGTCTCATTCTTACAATGAAGATGGAAACTTTGCTGTAAAAAACATAAGTTTTGAGGTGGCAAACGGGGAGACATTTGGATTTTTAGGACCTTCCGGTGCCGGCAAATCCACAACACAGGGTATTTTAACAGGTTTGTTAAAACTGCAGGACGGTGAAGTTACGGTTGCAGGCTATAATATCAAAAAGGTGCATAACGAAAGATTTAACAAAATCGGTGTATCTTTCGAACAGTCAAATGTATATGGCAAGCTAACGGCAAAGGAAAACCTGGAGTATTATGCAAAACTATTTGATGTCCCTACTCGCGACCCGATGGAACTTATTCATTTAGTCGGACTGGACGGAAAAGAAAATGTAAGAACCGGTGAGTTTTCAAAAGGAATGAAGCACCGCTTAACGTTTGCACGCTCCATGCTCAATAATCCCGAACTTTGGTTTCTGGATGAGCCAACAACGGGACTGGACCCTGCAATAGCTGCAACCATAAAAGATATCATAAGAGAGAAAGCCGCAAAAGGTACAACTTCGTTCTTGACAACTCACAATATGTTTATCGCCGACGAGCTATGTGACAGGGTTGCCTTTATTATTGATGGTGAGATAAAGCTTATTGATTCTCCAAAGAACCTGAAGCTGCAATATGGTCAGAAGCTAATCGATATTGAGTATATTGCTGACGGTAGAGTAGTAAAGGAAACGCTAAAAACTGTTGATGAGCTGGAGAGAAAACGCATTGGAGAAATCGTCAATAATTATGAAATACAAACGATGCATTCTAAAGAAGCAACACTAGAGGAAATATTTATCCAAGTTACCGGAAGGGAGCTTGTTTACAATGAAACTACTCAGTAATTACCTGAAGGAAATGAAGATTGCCGCCAGAGGTTTTTACTTTTATATTGAAATCGCCATGGCGGTTATCATAGTGGGGATACTTCTTTTGGTGGTAAGTGAAACTTCTACCAGCAGCAGCAAACAATTCATCTACAACGACATGCCTCAAAAGATC
>SDBT01020984.1_pt1 | contig 10210 bp, 6 predicted proteins | sample 2277101 | NCBI WGS metagenome assembly SDBT01 (sample SAMN10404973, study PRJNA504765) | marine sediment metagenome | isolation source: marine sediment core GS10_PC15, 103 cmbsf | place: Arctic Ocean: Southern Knipovich Ridge | collected 2010
CTTTTAACGAGTGAAGGGTCTCGAAGGGCGACAGGTGTCGCCTCCACCACCTTCCTTTTTTAACGAGTGAAGGGTCTCGTTCGCCCAGGCCACCTTCCTTTTTTAACGAGTGAAGGGTCTCGTACCGGGCTCAGGCCCCCGTGCCACCTGCCTTTTGCGAGTGGCAGGAAACTCAAATATTATGAGTCCGAGAAAGTTTGGGAAGCTAAGTAACAAAGCTTTTTAAGCTTCTCCCCCAGATGGGGGAGGTTGGACTCGAACCAACAATCGCGTTTCCCGAAAAAACGTGCTTGACCTATTTGTTTGTAAGCCTTCCTAGTAGGTCTCGGACACATATTGGTCAGCCGTCCCCCCTTGCGGAGGGCAAACCCCACTCAAGGAGCATTAGAGTAGCCCGATTCGGACCCGGACTACTGATGGTGCCCCCCAAATGAGGACCGGCTGATATTTTCCAAAAGAAAAGAGACGCAAAAGTTTAAGTTGCGCTTGGGAACCTCGATCTTTACCAAATCGTTTGTAAGCAACTTCAGTAGGTTGCGTTTCAATTCACGCACCCTCGCGGGTGCAACTGAGATAATTATACATAACCTGATGCGAAAGTCAATGGAAAAATTCCATTTCCATCATTTTTTTATAACTCCTTGAGGGCGAAGGAGTTATACTACTTGTTCCTGACTTTGATTCGCTTTCTTGTTCCATCCAACGTCAAATCTCTCTCATTAGCACCAGTCTCTCTGACTGGAGCTGCCTCTTCCTGTGGTTGTGGTCGCTCCGGGGAAACAAAGATTCCCCAGCGATCCCAACGCGGCAAGTTCAGCGTGCGACGAGTTGCACTGAGCGGGTCGCCGCGGCAGAATTTCCGCCAACAGGTGTATAGAATCTCAGCATGGAGACGACAGGCTGTAGCCTGGTGCTCATGCGGCGGACGCGCAATTCCCAATCGGCGGTAAAGAATCAAAACAGGGCTGTTTCGGGCAAGGTCTGCACCCAACAGATAGGAACGGATGAATTCCTCTGCCTTCTTAGAGCTGCAATGCCACATCGCATAAAACCCAGCCTTGATGCCCATCGGGACCAGGTTTTTGAGCGCTGACATGCCAGCCAAGTCCGAAATAATGCCTTCCATCCAATTAGCGAACTTGATCACTTCAGGACGACAAGCAGCTGCAATCTTGGCAGAGTTGGTTGTCATGCTTTTTGGCTGTCTGAAATCGTTCTCAGCGCATGCTACACCCTTCGACCATGCATGGTGCCGACCAGCAGAATGGGAGATGTTTAGCAACCCTTCCTTACGCTGAGTCTCAAGGATTTGAGCAGCAGAGCGCTTTTTATTTGAGTCGTGAATAGCGTAGTTGTTGGCCACGCCAGCCCGATCACGACACATCCAGAGTTTGACAGAGGCTTGGATGGTCTGTCCTCGCGACCAAGCAGCCCAGAGCTGATGCTGGCCGTTGGTGATGATCGGGTAATTGTCCGGTGGGATGCAAATATCGATTTGAATCACAGCGATCTCAGCAGCCAATCGCTCTGCATGAGCCGTACTGAATGCGCGTTGATTCTCATAGTTGTGCATGGTAAACAACTCATAACAGTCTTCCGGAGAAAGAATGCATGAATTGGCGCAATCAGGCACAAGATAATACCCGTATTTGTCGCCATCGAGACCTAAACACTTGGCGAAATTTTCGTCCCAGCTCCACGCCATCGAGACGATCTTGCGCATGCTGTCTTTCACATCGCCTCGTGGACCAGCAGTCTTTACCGCTCTAGTAGCGGAAATGAAGTCGGGATCATTGCCCCGGGACTTTTTAGCATACTTGCTTTCGTGAGCCCCATGACGAGCTTTCTTCCGTTTTACTGCTGATCCACGACCCATTGTACGTCTCCAAAACAGGACTCACTGATCTGATTGCCCAATCATGCCACAATCCCCAGAAAATGTCAACCCTAAAATTGCGATTTTTGAAATTATTGTTGCCCTCCACTATATATGGGGCGTGAAACCGTGACAAATGAAGCATAAAATTCTCATTTTTTAAAAAGTGCATCATAAGTCTTTTGTCAGCCAGCAACTACGACTCTAGATTTTTCCGCAAACATCGCTCCCAGGTCCATAACATTGAGGCTGACTCCATCAACATAAAGACCAGTGGCAGAACTTGAATCCCCAATTGGATATGCCGTTCTCATGCACATTCTACCCGCAACGGTATTTTGATCTAAACGAAAATCATTCACTTCCCCACTCGTATCAAGAAACGGTGAAGCCGGTAGGGCGATATGTGGAATACCCAGCCCGCCTGTTGTTCCTTTTCCTCCAATGTCAAAGGCTCTGTCGATGTCACCCACAATATTACCATTGTTGAAGAAAGCACAATTTATCATAGATACCGGCTGTGATGTAGCATTCCAATTATTATCAATTGCATCATTAATGTTCCCTTCAAATATGCAATTGATCAAAGGAAAAATACCGTCCATACCTATACCGGCTGAGGCATCAAGAGTGCGCGGTGTTTGACAGCCTTCAAGATTCTCAAACATTACACAATTAATAAGTGATCTAAAGAACTTGAAACCGGCACTATTATTACGTGCTGCTATGCAGAAGTTAAATGTGGCATTGGCGACCCATGAATTATTTTTAGGTCCACTAGTAGTAGAGGTATCGCCACCATTTGAAACAAATCCATTACCTTTATTCCCTTCAGCAAAACACGCATAATAATGCATACCTCGACCTACTACAAAAAATCCATCACTGCCATTTCTTACAGAAGAACAGTTTATGAAGAAAAAGCTGAATGGATCATCAGCAGAACTATCATTATGTGCTGGCGCTGAAAATCCCTCCTTTTCACAATTCATAGCATGACAATTTATGAACGTGTTGTTGGATGCGTAAATCGGGAAATTAGGACCGGCAGGATTACCAATTTCTCCGACCTGCCACCCAGCTCCAGTACAATTTTGAACTTTTACATTTTTAAAAAGCATATTGTTAAAGTTGTTCGTTCCAAAATCAGGACCTTGCTTTATCCAAATTGAATGACCATCAACTTTTGCTATAGTCCCATCATCTACTCCGACAGAATTAACACCAATAATAAATTGCGGTGGATCTCCCTCTTGAGGAGTTATACCAGAAAATTCTACAGTTGTAGTTTCATTAAACACATCCCCAGCAGTATTCGTGACAAGCAAAAGAGTATCTTTGATCGCTATTGATATAGCACCTTTTGCCACAGTTGCAAATGGTCCAGTAGGACCAGTAGTGTTCGTAATGTTTAGTCCATTGTTACTGTCACTACCATCAGGACCTGTTGATACATAATAAGTTGTTGGCATTACTGAATCCTCACACCTTGTGGCTTCTTGCTTTCAAGAGCACCTGGATCTTTAAATGATTGTATATTAATAGTACCTGTAGCAGCCGTGCCGCCACCAGTGAGACCGTCATTAAACCATAAGGTAGGAAAAGCAGAATCTAGAATATCACGGGCTCCTCCAGAGCCAATTCCTACTCCACCACTTCTATTGAAGTTAAAATTTCCTTCCGAGGCGGGCGTCGGGTCCTTTGCGCTTACATTTGCATTTAAAAATGGATCGATACCAACAGAAGTAGCACCTATAACTGTGACTCCTTGTGTCACATTCTTATTAGCTACTGGTCCTGTACCAAATACATCCCCAAGAGATATATTTACTGCTGTACCAAACTGACCAAATGCAAGTTGATTTACAGCAGCATGAGGAGTAGTACCCGTCCCATTACGACTGAAGATATTGTTTATAGACATGCCACCTGCTTCATTAAAATCGATACCATTAGTAAGAGAATTATGAATCGTATTAAATAAATACAGACCACTACCCCGAATATTACCGAAAGTCTTAGAATCCCGTCCTATACAATTGCATGTTAATCCTACAAAATCATAGTTTGCGGACACTTCTTGGGCACCTCCGTCACCATGGCAGGCATAACAAACTAGCTTCTGCCACCCAACAGCTGGGCTCGGCCCTGCATCTCCTTGAAAATGAGAAGTATTAGCATTGACTCCAAAGCAATTTATGCAGGTAAGATTTAGATTGTTACCAAAATTTATACCTCTATCCATGTCTTGGGTACGACAATTAATAATAATAATAGCACGACCGCCATTTATACCACCATCATTATGAGCATTGAAGTCAGTACCAGCTTGGTTGCTTAAGTAGTCCCATCCTGTATCTGGAGCACCTCCGCTACCGATAATAGAAAGATTTCGGAAAATGTAATAAGCTGCTCTCAAGCTAAAGAAATCTTCACCGCCACCATCTACCAGGCTAGCGTCTATGTTAGCAATAGTCCCATCCACAAAACCAGCAGCATTGGCCCCTGAAATCCGAATTGGAGCTTTAAAAGTAGGAATTTTAAAAGATTCACCACCTCCCGGGGTTGGAGTCAATAATACTTCAATTGAGTCACCTGTAACTGTAGCTCCCGCTTCATGCATAACAATACGCAGTTCATCTCCAGGCCCAGGTCCACTCGGACCAGGACCAGTCATGAATCTGCCTACTGTTTTCCACGGTCCAGTTGCACCCACCCCTGTAACTGCTAGACCATTTTTAGAATCAAAAGCAGTGCTACCATCGCTAGAAGTGTAAAAGACAGTCATTGTGTTATATTATACCTATCTTGTTATATTATACCTATCTTGTAATACCTACTCTTCTTCTGTTCCAAAACACTGTAAGACCTGGTTCATTGCCAGATGTCTCATCAAAAATTGCTAGTTGGTCTGAGGTTGACTCACTTGTTAAAGCTCCGCCTATAGCAAAAAGCTCTTCTTCAGTAACATTAAAAGAGTAGTTAGTGGCATCTACATCAAAATGGGTATGAGCACCATTTACGCCTCCAGGGGTAAGTGTAACATTTTTTACTCCTGTTGATGTCATACCCCACTCCCCAAAGCCACTAACAAATGAATTCCAGACTGAAGCGTCACTAAAATCGCCAGCATTACATTCTTTGCAAACTATCGTTCCAATGTCTCCATCCTGACTACTAGCAGTTGTGACATTATAAGTTAAATCCATTTGTACGACTTCCTCAAACACATGCGGAGGCCGTCTAAATACAGCTAACGAAAAATGAAGATACATTCTGTCATCCGTCAATACATCACATGGGTCTGGTTTGCAATCCAGAGTACGAGCTATCTGCGCCGTTGTTTGATCGGCATAACTAGGTTTTCCATCAGGATCAGTCGCACGAATACTACCATCCTGGTTTGCGTCACTCCGTATAAAAGTACGAGGATCAATATAAACAGGAAAGATAGCATTAGATACATCAATAGTGGCTATCAATGTACCATTCTCTACAGTAGAGATGGTCAGTAAGTTTCTATTATGAGCATCAAATGAGATGAACTTGCTAACTCCAATGCCGGATGTTTTCTTTTTCCGCGAACAACAATCATCAAAAATATTTACATCACCCTGAACCTTTGCATTAAACTTAATGGTAGCCGTCAATTTTTCACCATCGTAAGTAATTGCTGGACAATTCCTATCGTGGAGAATTACTGTTGATTTGATACCATCCATACGGTTAGAAATTTGCCAATCAATATTGTCGTATACATTCCTATAAATACCTTCATGTGAGTTAGTCATGATAAAATTAGATCTGCGAGCACCCTGTAGAGAATAAGATATCCTATTTTTCGGCTTACTGGTATCATATAGGTGAATTACTGGTTTGTTCTTTGTAATACGCAGAGCAAGGCTAGATTTGTCTACTGAATAGAAACCAGGCTCTTTGAATTGTAGGATGCGGGGATCTATAGGAGTATACTCGCCATCCGAACGTAGATAATTAATAGGCTTAGAGCCAATGCGAGTCTTGTATAGATGGTCGGATATCCTTTCGGTATGACTATATTTTAGATTTCCTGGTAATTCTATCATATTAGCTCGCATTCACCACTGCTCTTCTTCGGGTGTAAATAATATCAAGAGTAGGATTATCGGGAGTTCTATCAAAATTTACCTGCTTGCCAGAAAGATTTTCAGTTGTGAATTTAGTCCCTATTGCAAACCATGAATCTTCGTCATTAATAGCCTTGATCAGACTATCTATCGCAGTTTGAGAAGTTATAGGAACAACTTTAGGCCCTGTGCTACTATAAGTGTTGGTCTTCCAAACATTATTGTTAGCAATATCAGTATTAAGAACGGCTATTTCAGCACCACTAACTATGGACGGTTGTATAGGAGTAGAACCTAATGACAAATCCACATGTTCCATCTCGTCAGCATCAGCAATAATTACTTCGTGGTTTAATATAAAGGAAGTTACATCATGAACTGCTCTAGGTATTGAACTATTAAGTGGAAACTCAAAATAACATCTACGAACAGTTTTTTGTCCTCGTGGATTACTAGCAATACACTGAGGATCTAGAGTTCTAGTTATTATGGCACCATTAGTTATATACCCTAGTCCATCCCCTTGGCCACTGTCCAGCGTTGCAGTAGGATCAATATATATTGGAAAAACCGCTTCAGTGATATCCACATCTACAATTACAGTATCTCTGAGAACCTGCGTGTTAACAGCCAGTTTATCCCCTACTGAATCATATACTTCATACGGCTTTATAAATATACCACCTTTCAATTTGTTATCAAAGAAGGTCACTTTTTCACCATACTTAACCTTAAATTCCAAACGAGTAAACAACCTATTGTTTACAACATGTTGATCCAGATCTGAATTTATAGATTTCACTATTATAGTGCTCTTTATCATTTCGTAATTACTGTTTATCTCCCAATCAACTCCGTCTCTAACATCTGAAAATACTATCGTATCCAAAGCAGTCATTACTGCTTTACTGGCCTTTGAACCCACAAGAGAACATTCAAAAAAATCATCCTTCTCATCAAGTCCATTCCATATTCTGAGAGTAGGGAATTTATCAGCCTGCCTATTGACTGTCATCTTTAAACGAGATTTAGATGTAATAATGTTGTCTGATCTTTCATAAAGACAATTATCAATTGGATGATACTGCCCATTTTCCATATAGTTAGAGGGAAGGGCAGATATAGAAGTCTTGAACTTTTTTCTCGTTAGACGGTGAGTCGTACTATAGGCATTTAGTCTTGTTGTATTTGACATATTCTTTTATTGTTCTCTGATAGAGGGTTTTTATATCCGCTACAAATAGCAAAATGGACGCTTCTGTTGTTACTGGGCAACGATTTATATACATTTACTTCCTCAAAAAATGCAGATGCATATTCTTCATTAAGGTGATCGTTACTTAACCAGATTGCCACACGAGAATCCGGTCTGATAAAAAAGCCTTTCTTTAAAAATAATACGTATGGACTGCGTGAACTTCCGTAATTATAAGGATCAAAGAATATACAATCGTACTCTCCTAAATATCCACAGTCACGCCAATCTTTATTAATAACATCAACACAAGGAGAAGACGCATACTTTCGACGAGCCTTATTAGCTATGCAAGTGTTTAATTCAATTATCGTATATCTCTTCGGATTAGCTGCATGTAAGACAGATGATGAGAATCCAAGCCCGTAGCCAATTTCTACAACAGCATTGTCACTGCATGATAATTTTTCCGCCATTTCTTTCATGGCCGATTCTTCCCATGAAGGCATAACAGAACACCCATTGATCCACAACCCATCCTCCTTGTAAAGAGGCTGAGATTTTCTCCAGGTCAATTTATCCATTAGAATTGCACCGTAATCCATGCTTGAGTAGGACCAGTAGAATCAGTAGATGTTGCAACATATGTTATCCATTCATTTGGACCAATACCTGTTGCTGTATCATGTGTTGCCCCAGCAGTGGTAGCAGTTAAATCAGAGCCCATTAAATCAGTTCCTACGTTATCTGGACCTGTAAATCCACGTTTTTCGAGATTAAACGTGACTGTACCAACATCCGTCTGACCAGAGAAACGAGTAATAGTTGTCTGGTTCTTTATGAAGGCAATAGGAATAGCCTCTCCAGAAATAGGATTCTGTATATAAAGCATTTTATCACTGGCACCGCCTCCGCCACCACCAGCAGATCCTTGGACTCCTTGAACACCTTGTACTCCTACTCCTGTAAGACCAGTAGCCCCTGTAGTTCCTTGAACGCCTGCTGCTCCTTCTGTTCCTTGAGCACCTTGTACCCCTGCTCCTGTAGGGCCAGTATCACCTTGAACGCCTTGAACACCAGTAGCCCCTGTAGGTCCAATTGCATCCTGATCATAGTGAACAGTGATATGTAATTCAGTAACGCTACCACTAACGCCACTTGTAGTCAACCATACCCATGAATCAGCCGTTACGCCAGCAACATCAAATGCTTTTTCGCCCGGGAAACTATTGCCAGTTGTGAAGTTATCGGCTGTTTCTTCATCACCCCATAATCCAGTTCCATCAGTTCTATCAGGACCATGCCTAACATTAAAGTTTACTCCAGTACCACCTACTAGGACAGCTTCAACCTTTGCGATAGTCACTGCTTGATCGAAGTGAATAAGAGCGATATCTTCACTGCCGTCTGGGTTTTCTAAAGTGATAGACGATGAATCGGGTCCGGCAGCCTGGAACGATACAGCGCCACCACCTGCTCCTTGAGCACCTTGTACTCCTGCTCCGGTAGGACCAGTAGCCCCTGTAGTCCCTTGAGTACCTGCTGCTCCTTGAGCACCTTGTACTCCTGCTCCGGTAGGACCAGTAGCCCCTGTAGTCCCTTGAGTCCCTTGAGTACCTGCTGCTCCTTGAACCCCTGTAGGACCAGTAGCTCCTGTAGCCCCTTGAACACCTTGAGTACCTGCTGCTCCCTGGACTCCTGTAGGACCAGTAGATCCGGTTCCTCCACCAAGAGAACCTTGAACACCTGCTGCTCCCTGGACTCCTGTAGGGCCAGTAGCCCCTGTAGTCCCTTGTACTCCTGCTCCTGTAGGTCCAGTAGGACCTGTTGCAAAACCTGCTGCGCCTTGAGCACCTTGTACTCCTGCTCCTGTAGGTCCAGTATCACCTTGAGTACCAAGTGTTCCTTGGACTCCAGTAGGACCAGTAGATCCAGAAAGATTGCTAATATTCCATATGTTTACAGTAGTACCGGGTACAGAGCCAGCATTAATTGTATCAGGATCAAGATGGAAAGTTACATCGTCTCCAGCATTTAAATCTAATATTAATGAGACAAGATAGTTTTCTGGATCAGTTGTAGAATGTATTCTGATAAAGTTATTGTATACCTCGACAGTGTTAACTTTTACTATAAGATCGCAAAAGTTGATGCCACTGGAATCTATAATCCAAATACACTCTACGTAATATTTTCCGCTCTTTCCAATTGAAAATGTGCCATCAGTTTTATCTAACGTTATACCAACAGGAGTAATATTGTCGGTTGTATTGAGAGTAGCAGATGGATAATTATCTTGATCCCACGTATTGGTTTCGGAAGTACTTAAAGTTTGAGTATCATCAGATGTAATACTGATATAATTAGCATCAATCACAACAGGACCTGTAGCACCTTGAGTACCAAAAGTACCTTGTGTTCCCTGTGGACCACCAGCAGGACCAGATGGACCAGTAGGACCAGGCTTGCCAGGTCCGTCAAAACCAATCGTAACATTCAACTCATCAACAGTACCAGTAATTCCTGTGGTTTCTAGCCACACAAAACTGTCTGAACTTACATTTGGATTATTGAATGCTCGTTCACCTGGGAAAACATTACCTGTAGTTAGACTGTCAGCAGTAGCTCCAGTAGGACTATTAGTAGTCCACAATAGGGTTCCGGCTAAACTTCTATCAGTTCCATGGACCACATTAAATATAATGGATGGATCAGAAGACCCCTTAATAACTGCAACAACCTCTTTTATGAGTACCGCAGTGGTGAAGAAGTGCGCTGATGTATCTTCTAAAGCAGATGGCTGTTCCAATGTAAGTGAAATAGCATCAGGACCTACAAAGGCTATAGATGCTTGAGTGCCTTGAGTACCTTGAGTACCAGCATCTCCGGTAGGACCAGTATCACCCTGCGCTCCTTGTACTCCTGCTCCGGTAGGACCAGTACCCCCTGTAGTTCCTTGAACGCCTGCTGCTCCTTCTGTTCCTTGAGCACCTTGTACCCCTGCTCCTGTAGGACCAGTAGCCCCTGTAGTTC
>SDBT01020985.1_pt1 | contig 10209 bp, 10 predicted proteins | sample 2277101 | NCBI WGS metagenome assembly SDBT01 (sample SAMN10404973, study PRJNA504765) | marine sediment metagenome | isolation source: marine sediment core GS10_PC15, 103 cmbsf | place: Arctic Ocean: Southern Knipovich Ridge | collected 2010
ACTGGCGCTACTTCGAGCCTGGGGAAGCTTGGAAACAGCACTGCCCCAAGGAGGTCTTCCCGGGATGATGAAGCGGGTGCTGAGAAAGATTGGGATTTGGCTTGAAAGACGTGGTTCTCCACCGTCTGGAGAGCTCCTCACTGCTCTGGGTATAGAGTTTCTCCAGCTTTTCCGGGGATTGAATCGCTTTCACTCCCCACCCCCACCCTACGAATCAGTATATGTGGACCGCGGGCTTCTTTACGGTTCATCAACGGATAGAGTGGCGCAGAAGTATCGCCGTTTCCAGCTAAAAGGACAGAACAACGAACCCCCTGACCACATCGCTCTGGAACTGGACTTCATGCGTTTCCTTTGTGAGAAAGAAGCCATGGCATGGCAAACTGAAAAGAGGGGGCAGGATTTGCTTAAAGAGGAGGATGCCTTTTTAAATGAACATTTGGCAAGGTGGGTGCCCGCTTTCTGCGAAAATACCAGGAGGTTCGATACCACTGGCTTTTATAACGGGCTGGCCGAGGTGACAGAGGGTTGGATTTATTGTGACCGAAGGGTCATCAAGGGGCTGGTTAAACTTTGACCATTAGTAACATCTTCAAGGGATTAAGTAGCGTTCTTTTTATTCAAGCATAGCCATGATAACAGAAGGCTACATAGGTAAAGAAAACAGCCAAATGGAAACCTTAACAAACACCTTGGGGGAGAATTGAAGTAATGACTCCCGTTATCTCCTTTGTCGGCAGGTTTCCCCATCGGAAGGAAAAGAGACCTGAATAAATTAGATTTCAAAGAGAGCTTGGCAGTCTTAGTTCAGGAGTGATAGTCAGGAGGAGACGATGTTAAGAGCAAGGGGGGGCGAAATATGAAAAGAATACTACCAAATCAAGCTCGCACATATCTTCAAAGGAGATACGAGGCGGTAACTCCCATAGTGTCTTTCGTTGGCACTTCCAACTCTGGCAAGACCACGCTCTTAGAGAGAGTGGTGAGAGAACTCAAATCAAAAGGGTACCGTGTGGCTGTAATCAAGCATAGCCCCCATGGCTTTGACATTGACCAACCAGGAAAGGATACTTGGCGGCTCGCCCAGGCTGGAAGCGATCTGGTTGCCATCTCTTCACCAAATGAGGTGGCTTTTATTGAGCGAGTGGATACGGAGCTGACTTTGATCGAACTTGAAACGCTCTTCCGGGGAAAGGTAGACGTAGTGCTTACGGAGGGATACAAAAATAGCAATGCTGCCAAAATCCTGGTACTGGGCACCGAACAGAATCAGGAACAGCTTTGCCACGGAGGGGAGACGTTAGCTACTGTCTCAGCTCACTTGTCTCCGCTGGGGGTGCCCTCTTTTGATTATGACGATGTTGCCAGCATTGTGAATTTACTAATAGAGCAGATAGGTGAGAATTCACCCTGTAAGTCCAGAGATGTTTCCGGGGCAGCTGATTTAATTCCGGGATACAGTGCGTATCAAATGGGCAAGTTTGAAGAACTATTGGCTGAATCAGTAGCACTCCATGGACACATTTGTCCGGGGCAGGTGCTCGGTGTTCGAATGGCCATGCACGGCTGCCATGAACTGGGTATCGAGAAGCCAAGAGAAGAAACCAAACGCCTGGTCGTTTATGTGGAGATTGATCGTTGTGCCACTGACGCTATTCAAGCTGTTACCGGCTGCAAGCTGGGCAAGCGAACTATGAAATATGTGGATTATGGTAAACTAGCTGCGACCTTTGTGGACTTGCATAGTGGGAAGGCGGTGCGCTTGGTGGCCCGCGAGGATGCAAGAGAGAAGGCAGCTCTCTACCACCACGAGGTATGGACACGGCATGAGACTGAGGTATTCGCCTATAAGGTAATGTCGGATGAAGAGCTGTTCAATGTTGAAGATGTGCTGGTGAAGATTCCCGTTGAAGATATGCCTGGCCCTCCACTGCGCCGGGTAATCTGTGATGAATGTGGCGAGGGGGTCAATGACTGGCGGGAGGTTATAGTAGCAGGAAAGGTGCTTTGTCGTTCTTGCGCTTACGGATGCTACTACCAGCCTTTCGGGACAAGTCGGCTACCGGATGATGCCCCTCTCACCGCCATAGCAAACGCTTCTAAAATACACCCGATTTCTCCTTCCGTCCCTCATAAGAAGCCTGCACTTTAAAAAGAGGGTCAATGGAGTTCATGTCGGAGAGACGGCTACAGGCTTTGATGTTGACGAGGCTATAAGTTTAAGGGATAATAGAACACAAGGGTTTAGGGTTACTGAGTATAAAAGGAAAGGGTAGAACTTGTGAAAGTACCCTGAATAGCGGTCTCGCCCGGCGGCGGTGGCACTGAACCCAATATTGAAAATCTCCTGAACCAGGGGGGGTCCAGTGGGTAAGATAAAGATATTGGTGGTAGATGACCACGCTATAATGCGAGATGGCATTCGTGCTTTGCTTGGTCTCCATGATGACATCGAGATAGTAGGCGAAGCATCTGAAGGGAAGGAGGCCGTCGAGAAGGCGCGAGAGCTGGCACCTCATGTGGTAGTTATGGACATAGCTATGCCTGGAATGGATGGTCTAGAAGCTACCCGCCGTATAAGGAAGAAAAACCCAAGGGTGAAAGTCTTAATCTTAACTCAGTACGACAATAGAGACTATGTATTATCGGCTATCAAAGCAGGAGCTGCTGGTTACATACCTAAGAGGGCACTTGGTTCAGAATTGGTATCAGGCATACATGCCGTACATCAGGGGGGCTCTTTTTTGTACCCTTCTGCAACTGCAGCACTAATTGAAGATTACTTGCAGCAGGTTGAAGGAGAGCCCTATGACCGCCTGACATCAAGGGAGAGAGAGATACTCAAGCTAATTGCTGATGGTCACACCAGCCGAGAAATTGCCGGCATGCTCTCTATTAGCTTGAAGACAGTTCTAGGTCACCGGATGAAAATAATGGAAAAGCTGGACTTACACAATCGCACTGAGCTCATCAAATATGCCATACGTAAGGGGCTAGTAAGTATGTGAATGCATAAGACGAGATAGAAACTAACCCCAAAGGCGGTCCCAAGAATAACAGATGAGCTTTCGCTGGCAAGGAGGTAATAGAGATGAGGTTTAACTCCAGCGTTAAGTTATCCTCACTCTGGAGGATGAAGTTGTCATCAGCACCCTTTAATAGTAATATTTTTGATAGGGGGTGTGTCAGTAGAATAGGAGTTAGCCAAGAGCAGTATTTTGGTCGCAGGAGGAAACTATGTTATTTGGCAGGGGTATAGGACCATGGGAAATCGGCCTCATCTTGGTGATTATCTTGATCATCTTCGGGGTAGGGAAACTCCCGCAAGTGGGTGGTGCTATTGGCAAGGGGCTGAGAGCCTTCCGTAAGGGACAGAGCGGTGAAGATGAAACTGATGAGGATGAGGATAAAGAAAAATCAATATCCAAAAAGACTGCTGGAAAAAAGGTTGTCAGTAGCTAAACTTTGCCTCTAGCTTGCAAGTCTATGGGCATAGGTCACCAAGGCTGGATTACCTTGAGCTAAGGGTAGAACGTGGCAAGGTAAGAGGAGTCAATGATGGGTTTTTTCGGCATAGGTACGGGGGAAATATTACTGATTCTTATCATCGCTCTGATAATATGGGGGCCGGGAAGAATAGTAGAGATTGGCAGGACGCTAGGGAAAACGGTACGCTTCTTGAGGAAAGCGAGCGCTGACCTAACAGCACAGGTAACCAGGGAATTGGAGAAGGAAGAAAAAGACCACCCACCTAAGCCGGAAAAGAAGAATTAGTCATTAAAACCAAGGGGTTATTAACTGCTAGTAAAGAAGGACGGCGGTACGCGGGTGGTTAACCTTCAGAGCAGTTAAGATATTAACTGGGAAATGGATAATGACAAAAAGCTGACCATCCTCGGACATCTCGGGGAACTTCGACAGCGTTTAACCAAAAGTGTTATCGCAGTATTAATCACGACTGTTCTATCCTTTTTCTTTGCCAAGCAGATATTCAACATTTTGATTTTGCCAGCGGCTGGCATCAACCTCATCTACATTGAGATGACGGAGATGATCGGCGTCTATATGAGAGTGTGCCTTACTAGTGGCATTATACTGGCGATGCCTTACCTAATTTATCAACTTCTCATGTTTATCTCCCCAGCGCTTACCCGCAAGGAAAAAAGGAATATATATTTGATGCTTCCCTGGATAACACTAATGTTTGCTGCTGGTGTCGTCTTTGGCTATTTCATTCTGATACCACCAGCGACAAAGTTCCTAATTACCTTCGGTAGCGACATAGCGACTCCTCAGATTAAGATCGGTAGTTATATCTCAATCGTGTCCAGGCTATTATTGGCTATCGGGCTTGTCTTCGAGATGCCAGTAATAACAACCTTCCTCTCAAGGCTTGGTATTATCACACCCAAATGGCTTGCTGATAAGCGAAAGCCGGCAATTATATTTGCCTTCATTCTCGCTGCGATAATTACTCCAACCTTCGATCCCCTGAATCAGGCCCTTGTCGCCGCCCCGCTACTCATTCTATTGGAGATGAGCATCTGGTTTGCGAAGCTTGTCCAACGAAAGCAACCCCAACTGGTTGAGTCTCTGCCTACCCCACCTTAAGTTGACCAAACGAGCACTTGATGGCTTCAGATAGATTGAAAAGGAGAAAAAGGTGTTACGAGAAAATCACACCGTTACCAGCTTTCTTGAGTCAGAAAATGAGATACTGATTCTGCTCCGGAGTGAACATGTTAGCACTTACAAGGGGAGATGGGCTGGCATAAGCGGCTCTATAGATGAAGGCAAGACAGCTGATGAGCAGGCACTAGTAGAGATAGAGGAGGAAACTAGTGTGTCCAGAGAACAAGTCAAACTAATAGCAAAGGGCGAACCCCTGCTGATTACTGACCGGGGTCTCTGTTTAAGGAAGGTAGTCCATCCTTACCTTTTTCATATAAAAGACCGAAGTCAAATCAAAATTAACTGGGAACATAAAGAGATAAGGTGGATAAAGCCTGAAGATATAGTTAACTATGATACCATGCCCAAGCTCAAGGAGACACTAGCCCAAGTATTATCTTAAGAGAGTGAAGATGCCAAGAATAATGGCACGAAGGGCGTAAGGCATGCTCATACTAAGGGTCACGACGGCAGTATATCCGTCACCCTCTCCACAGTTCATTGATATTATCTGTGTGGGGGGTGTTTCGTAAGAATCCCTCATCTCTCTTGGTCACCCTCCTTTTGGTGTCCTAGGCTTTTTTTGGTTTCACCATCTCGTCTTTTCTCTGAGGGGAAAAGGGGTTGTCTAGACAGATGGTTTTGGGTTAATATAAACTATAATCTCACCGAGCAGTAACGAATTACTATGGAGCCATAGATGTGAAGTATGCGAGGTATTCTGGACAACGGACCAAGATAGTTTGCACTATAGGCCCCGCTAGTAGCGCTGCCGCCATGATTGAGCGGCTTATTAAGACGGGAATGAATATCGCCAGACTCAATCTGTCCCATGGCACCCACAGTGAGCATGCCCATCATATCAAAACCATTAGGAAGTTGGCTGAACGTCTCGGGATTCCCGTTCCCATCCTGATGGACCTTCCGGGACTCAAATATCGAACCGGAAGACTTACCGGTGGCTCAGCTGTGTTGAAAAAAGATGCCCATGTGACCCTTACCAGCAGACAGGTGGAAGGAGATGAGGAGACAGTGCCAGTCACTCTTCCCTCCCTCCCGCAAAATGTAAAAGTGGGGGATATGATACTCCTCGATGATGGGGCAATACAGCTCAGAGTAAGGGAGATAAGTGGAACCGAAGTCAAAAGCCAGGTTGTTATCGGTGGTCTACTTACTTCAGGCCGAGGTATTGTTGTGCCTGGGATGCACACCTCTGACCCGTTTGTCACTGAGCATCTACGTAAGCATATTGACTTTGCCATCAAGCAGCAACCCGATTATATTGCTCTCTCCTTTGTCAACAGACCAGAGGATGTAAGTCAGACAAGAGCAATATTGCAACAGAAAAACTGTGACATACCCATCATCTCTAAGATCGAGCGGGGACAGGCAGTAGTCAATTTCAATAGAATACTGGCAGTCAGCGACGGAATCATGGTAGCTCGGGGAGACTTAGGGGTTGATGTGCCTCTTCAGAGAATACCCCTACTGCAAAAGGATATCATCAAGAAGTGTAATCAGGCGGCCAAGCCAGTGATTACAGCTACCCAGATGCTCGAGTCAATGATAACTTCGGCTAGACCGACCCGGGCCGAAGTTACCGATGTCGCCAATGCTATCTTGGACGGCACCGATGCCATCATGCTCTCGGCAGAGACCTCCATCGGCAAGTATCCGGTGCCAGCGGTGAGGATGATGGCTCAGATTTCCCGAGAAACGGAAGGCCAGCTCCCATATGAGCGCCTGTTGATGGAAAGAAGCGCCTGGCTTAAACCCCAGACGGATGAGCTAATAAGTTATAATGCTTGCCATACCGCCAATAGGCTAGGAGCGGCGGCAATTGTAGCCTTTACTGAATCTGGCAGCACGGCACGGCGCGTGTCGAAATATCGTCCCAGAATGCCTATCCTAGCTATAACTACTAGCAAGCTCGTACGCGGAAGGTTGCAGCTATGCTGGGGTGTTCAAGCCTTCCAGGTAGCTGAGTCGTCTTCAGTAGGCGAGCTCTTCACTACCGCAGCAAAGCTCTCTAAAGATTTGGGGTTGGCAAAGTCAGGCGACCTTATTGTAATTACCGGCGGGATTCCCATTGGCATAGCTGGTACTACTAATCTGCTCAAGGTGGAAAGGATTCCCTAGTTACAACGACCTGCCTTGAGTATGGTAGTTACTCATGGTACCCTCGCTAACACGATTTCCCTGTCCAAAATGGTAATCACCTCTCTGCCATCCCAAACAGCTATTCGAGTTTCAACTCCCGCATGAACTGGGCTGTTTTCTTAGGTACGGTGGCATTGATGTAGATGCCAGACCCTCAGACACATTTCCCCCTTTTGAGTTAGACTAACAACGCCTCATCCAAGGTGGTGAGCTTCCTGAACGAATTTATTATTTTGGTCCTCCTTTGCCCTGTTCTCCGTCCCCCTGAAAAGCCCGATGCTCTATGGCCAAGACTTTCTCTAGCCGGCGGCAGTGCCGTTCCTCACCAGTAAAGCGTGCGCTGAGAAACGCTGCCACCAATTCTGTGGCTAGCTCTAACCCGACGACTCGTGCCCCAAGGCACAGGACATTCATGTCGTCGTGCTCCACTCCCTGGTGAGCTGAGTAAGTGTCATGGCAAAGGCATGCCCGGATACCTAGCACCTTGTTGGCAGCGATGGAAGCGCCGACACCGCTACCACACACTAGGATACCGCGCTGAGTCTGTCCTGAAGCTACCTCACGGGCAACTGCTTCGGCGAAGTCGGGGTAGTCATCAACCGGGTTAAGGGTATGGGCACCCAAATCAAATATCTCGCATCCGTCACGCAGTCGCGTCAATAACTCGTTCTTGAGTGAAAACCCACCATGGTCGGCTCCTAGTGCCACACGTAGCTTCATATGTTCCTCCCCTGTTTGAGCGTAGTGCTCATTGTTCTGCTCTCAATACTTGTCTCCGTTTCTCTTCCAAGGTGCTGAGCAGATGGTCAAAGGAATCGGCGAATGCCTTTACCCCGTCTTTCTGTAGCTGCTCTGTGACAGCATCGAAATCCACTCCTACACTGGCTAAACTGGCCAATACGCTTTCTGCCTCTTCTACCCTATCCTCAACCGTTAGGCGTACCTGCCCGTGGTCACGGAAGGCATTGAGTGTTTCTAGCGGCATAGTGTTCACGGTATCCGGACCAATAAGCTCCTGCACGTAGAGAATATCGGAGTAAGCCGGATTTTTGGTGCTGGTGCTTCCCCAAAGGGTACGCTGGACACGAGCACTACGCTGTCGCTGGGCGGCGAATGTCTCTCCAAAGAAGACCTCACGGAAGCGCCGGTAGGTGAGCTTTGAGTTGGCGACGGCGGCCTTGCCGCGCAGGGCTAAAGCCTCCTCAGTACCTATCCTTTCCAGCTCCCTGTCCACGTAGCTATCTATCCGGCTCACGAAGAAGGAGGCCACTGAGGCGACCCTTTGCGGATTAGGGTTACGCCCAACGCCACGTATGTAGGCTTGTGAAACAACCTCGTAGTGCTTCAAAGAGAACATAAGGGTTATATTGACATTAATGCCTTCCGCAATCAGCATCTCGATGGCCGGGATACTCTGCGGTGTGGAAGGAACCTTCATCATCACATTGGGCCGGTCAACAAGCTGCCACAGGCGTCTAACCTCAGTGATGGTAGCCGCTGTGTCGTAGGCGAGATGTGGCGAGGCCTCAAGGCTGACAAAGCCATCGGTGCCATCGGTTGAATCGTAAACAGGACGCAGGATATCACAAGCCATCTGGATATCTTCTATGGCCAAGCGCTCGTAGAGGGTCTTAGCGTCGGTACTGGGGTTAGACTTGAGGATAGCCCGCAGGGCATCATCGTAGTCGTTGTTCTGGGCGATGGCCTTGTGAAAGATGATAGGATTACTGGTGAGCCCACGAAGTCCATCCTCCACCAGCTTCTTCAGCTCACCGCTGGTGATGAGGTTTCTACGGATATAGTCAAGCCATATCGACTGGCCTAGTTCCCGCACTGCTTTGAGCTGGTTCGTGTCCTCCTCCTTTCGTTATCACTTAGCTATATCGCAATGATTACTCCCTCGGGGCATACCTCCCCATCAAGTGCGGCTCGTTCTCCGTTAGTGAGCAGTTCCTCCCGTGGAATGTCGAGGAGTCGAGCGGTGTCACTCAGGGTGTGAGCCCAGGTGCAGCGGTTGACGAATAGCATCCCGGGAACAGTCAGGGTACCGCCTTTGCCCACGAACCCTAGGGCAGTAGTCCGGCCGATGCCAGTGTGCAGCGGTTGTAGTATCCCCAGAAGTAAGGCCATGTACTGCTGCACATAGAATATTAGATGGATTGGCTTGGCTACTTGAAGTAATAACAACAGCAGCACCTTCAGGATCACCTACCTGAAAATCTGTTAAAAAAGTATTAGTAATAATAAATTCAGCCAATAATTCATCTGCAGAAACAGAGCCGGTTACAATTACATTTCCGTCAATAATTGTTGTAGCTGGCCCACTGAATACAAAGAAAGTAGCTTCATTTCTATTATTGGTAGCGGTAGCAATTAATGTTTTTCCTACTCCTACTGCTGTTCCAGAAACTGTAGTTGTCCGTAATGCAGAAATAGAAAAAGATGGCTCCAAATATATATAAGTTCTTGCAATCATATTTCCAGTATCTAATGGTGCCGTTGTAATAGTGAAAACATCACCTCCAGAGAAAGTAATAGTCCCCCCACTTGCCCAAGCAACTGTATCTGCATCAACTGATGTAAATACTAATGTTGTATTCCAACTTTGATTAGATAAGTCTCCAGAAAATCCTTCCGTATTAATAGACTTTGCAATAATTCCATTTCCAACAATCCATGTAGGAACTGTACCACTAGTTGATCTGATAAATTCGGCAATAATAACTTTATTTGATCCTAACACATCGCCTATAGTAGGAGTAGAGATAAATACAGTTGGAGTAGCTAAATCAAAATATAACCATTCTGAACCGTTGCCTGGAGCACCAGCAGAAATTGTACCTGAATTTCCGGCATCAATTGAAAAAACATTAAATAAAGGAAGTTGGGTTGAGGCATCTGAAAAAGTTAAAGTTCCACTGCTCCAATCTACTTGATTGGCAGTTGGGGCTGATAAACTACCAGTGTAAGACCACCTCATTTCAGAAAGTGCTCTTCTTCCGCCTTGTCCCGCATTGTGAAAAGCATTATCTTTGCTTCGACTGTTTTGGTTTCTAGAATTATTTTTAGATAATCCTGCTCCTCTATTACTATCTAATAATAATACTTCTATATTAGACCGTTGAACTCCTGGGCCTTCAGTATATTCAATTCTTGTAATTATAGCATCTTGATCAGCAACATCTGAGGGCGGCATATCTTGTATAAAACAAGAATGTCCGGCTCTATTTATTACATATATTTCAAATATATCTCCATTATCCCAGTCGTTTTCTGTTCCACCTACTAATGTTCCTGTAATAGTAGTGGCAGTTATAGCAGTAATTAAAGCTACTGAACCATCAGTAGTATTTTTTACTTCATCACCAATTCTAATTC
>SDBT01020986.1_pt1 | contig 10209 bp, 16 predicted proteins | sample 2277101 | NCBI WGS metagenome assembly SDBT01 (sample SAMN10404973, study PRJNA504765) | marine sediment metagenome | isolation source: marine sediment core GS10_PC15, 103 cmbsf | place: Arctic Ocean: Southern Knipovich Ridge | collected 2010
CTCGAAGAGAGGCTTGTAGGCGGTAAGTCTAAACTTAGCATCAAACTGATGAGTGATATCAACGCGCAGCCAATCCTGTCCTGTCAATTGCCACAACGGGAGTTCTGTTTCGGTCTCCCAGTGAATTCCGTAGATTTTTTCGATTGGTTCCATATCATCGTTTAGTTTACCAGATGCTCGTTGTTAAAGCAAAGGGCGGGGAACTCATAGGACAGCGGACATTTGCAGATTTGGGAGGAAGTGCAAGGGCATCCCATGAGTCCCCCATTAAAAGAATTGGTGACCTTTACTACTAATGGAGAGGGGGCGTTGAGATCGCGGACCTTGGAGGGAAGGACGCGGTGCATTTGGTTCTAATGCTGCGATCAATCTCACGTATCCGGCGTGAAGCTCTTGCTCAAAGTTATGTATGTCCCACAGAACACGGCGTAAGAAATCTCTTTCATGCCTAGTCATTTCGTAGAAGCGTGGGATAACTTCTTCATTCTCTTTCATGTGAAGAGCGACTTGAACAAAGTTCTCCATGAAGATACGTTTCTTGCCCGACTTCAACTTGGCAGTCACTATAAACGGAAACCGGCAACCGCTCCGACGAAAGAAAGTAGAGCGGGATTTCAAAGTGAACTCGGTATCTTCCTTAATTTCTTTCCCAAGAAAACTTCCCATCTCAGAAGACCAACGTGTCTCTTCCCGGAGATAGCAACCAGGAGACTGTTGGTCTGCGCAGCCGCCCTCGCCGCTCGTACCCATCCTACGATCCCCCGTCAGTGCCCACGCTATCCCCAACATCGCCGTCACCGTCGCGCTGTTTGGATAGTCGTTTATCAAGGACCGAAAGCGTTTCATCATGGTATTTACGGTTCAACTTGAGCGCAGTAATCCCTTTTAACGCCTGTTGAAGAAAATGAACTTCCTCGTTGGTCCATCCCTTCAGCCAAGATTCGACGAATATGCCACCATTATTACCAGATCCCATAAGAGATGAGCGATACATCATCTCTTCCATTTTCTGCATGTGAACTTCATCGTTACCTACGAACACTTGATACTTCGGATGATTTGGTAGAAAAAGTTCACTCAATACAGGACGGCTGGAAACCCGCACCTTGGTATCTAAACGTAAGCTCTCAGTTATGGGCTGTTTAAGATTACCAAACACATCTTCGGACCAAACATATTCTGCCGGACCGGGGTCTTCCATCATGTAACGGTCGGTAAAAGTGACCGTTTGTTTCTTCGTCCGCCTACCTCTTTTCATATCTTGTATTTGTTGTGCAGCTTTCAACACATGGTCAGTGACACCATTAGCGGCAACTTTGGTTTTCAATGGTACGTCTGGGCTATGAACAGTAGCTTTCTTTACGGCAAACATTGCTTTCTCTAGCTTTATTTCCATGTCACTCATGGCTGCGTCCAACCGATCATCTATGTTAGCCATGTCTTTACCCAACCTGGCCATACTCTGGTCAAGAAGACTGTCCAAATCACGGTCGTAATCGATTTTCATCGCCCGTGGTGTTCTCGGTGTTCGCTTACGTCTACTCATTTTATGTTATCCAGTGTGCAATACATGTCATGGTAATGAGGCTGTGCATTTTCCCACGTCCATAAATCCCAATACACTACTCTGTAAAAATCTCGGGCATTTTTGTTTAATGCCGCTGCCCAAAAATTACGAACGTCCTCTTTGGATTTTGCAACGGAGTCGGGGTATGCCATCATAATTTCAATGTCTTGTTTATCGGTATTGATCGTGGGATGACCAACAAATATTCGGAAAGGAGTAAAAAATCTACCACGCAATGTTGCGAATAAAGAAAGCTCCAGTTCATTTAAGATTACCGTGCGAAAGGTAGTATCTCCGTCAACATAACTTAGTTGATGATGACTACCAACCTTACGTCCTGACTCACCAGCTTCATTGATTTGTGCCCACGCTGAAGGTATATCATAGTAGTCTGCTAGATCTTGACAATCTTGTTCATCTGGAGTGATCGGCACGGGCTTGGAGTTACCAGCATTGATTGTTATACTGCCACCAGAACCAACCATATTAAGAGTACCAGCATGGGGACTACCGGCAACACCACCAGCCTGGGGACTACCGGCAGCACCACCGACTTGAAGACCACCGGCAGCACCACCAGAACTACCGGCAACACCGTAAAAGGGATCTACATGCATTACTCAATAACTTCCACTACAGCTTCGCGCATTAGGACTGCAACTCGTCGTTGCGCCTCTTCGCAATCATGTTGTCTGGTATAACCCTCACCACTGGTCGCAATAATGCGTCCATTAGATGACTTCAAACGCCAACGCCACTCACTACTGGCATCTTCGTAGATTTCCAATTTTCCTTTTCTCACGGGGTACTTCCTCATAATTGATCTCGATGCTCCATTAGGATTCGTCCAAGCCAGTTTAGACCGCTACGGCTGCTGTTCACACCCCAGTAGGTATCACCCCACGGAGCCCACTCCACGAGATATCCTATACCAGTGCATTGTAAAAGTCTAGCCGCTTCTGTACCTGGAGCAAATTTGTATTTGATAGCCTGACGCATTACATCGATCTTGCGCGTCTCCCAACCCTGATAGATATTGATTTCGTCGCCCCGCGTCTTGGCTTGATACGCGGTGCTTGCTACACGGACGTATTCGCGCTCTTGGGGGATCGGGGTTTTCATAGCTTGATAGAAATGCTCGGTGGTATCCCACCAGATACCCTCATCATCATAAAAACCATAGCCATATTTGAAATTCGAACAGAATCCAGTTTCCGGGCATTCTTTCTTGAAGAAAGTCCACTGGGCTTGCCACACTTCTGACAGTACCTTCTCAGCACGCGATACCATGTCAGCAGTGCCACTATCTCCTGGAAAAGCGAAGAGAGCATCGGGACGGGCTTCATCAAGCATGCGTTGATTTCGTTCATGCCCGGCTTTCTTGTATAACCTACCCCGATCATCATACCAATCAGCAGGGAACGGTTCCGGAGTAATACCAACTTCGTCCGCCCACATAGCAGCAATGGTATCCGCGCCGGAGGCGGCACCATGAACTAAGCTAGTGATAGTCCTAGCTTTATGAAGACGACTGAGGTGTCGGACTACGAATTCAACATCGTCAAACTCACGACCCCCGCATACGAGCAATTTCATTTTCGCTGATGAACACTAAATACACACAGAATGATAACAATATAGGTCGGAAAAACCGATATGTCCACAGCCAGAATATTAGCTCTGATAGGAGTTTGCTTTCTTCTCGCAGGATGCATACCTGTTTCTGGATTTAACAGCATCGCAGCCCTCGCATTTGCCGTCATAGCAGCAGCGGGAGCAGTATGGGGTATAACGTGGGATAAAGACGAAACCCGTGTCTGTGAAAAAGCAGAATTATTGGATGAAGCAGTTACGGCTCATGAAGCAAAGTATCATCGGCCTCTCACCGAAGATTCAGTTGTCGCTCTAAATCCTGCAAGTAAAAGCAATGGAGCATCCCCGCCTGATACGAAATCAAGCATGAGTCAAAGGGTGTGAAATGGCGATATCTGAAATTTCCTTCATTATCGATTGGGGTGTATGGATACCTATTTCCATTGCCGCATCATCAATCATCTTAACACTCTATCAGATGCGCAAGAAATCTAAGCGCGTTGACATCGCATCCCTCGAAGGGAAAATCGACCGTGCCCACGACGCTCTAAAAGAATGCGAAGATAATCTCAATCACTGCGGACACGAGAAGGACGAACTTCGCCGTGAGAAGTTTGCATTGTTAGAGCAAATAGCAGTCATGGTACGTACACCTACCCACACACCAGATGATACCAGCGGTGAGTCCGACCGATAAATACACAGTAACTTAGCGAGGTCGTCATGCCTTTTATTTTCATCAAGGCTCTCAGCTTTCTACCCTTTGGGGGTTTTCTCAAAAACCCCAAGGTTCTTATCGGCATCATTTTGATTGCCTTGGTAGCCTATGGTGTTTGGAAATGGAAAGACTCCATCAAAACTGCCGCCTACAATTCCATCTATGCTGAGCAAGCTGAGCAGCACTTTGCCAACCAACGACGCGAGCTAGAGCGCCAGCGAGCCCTCATTCTTGAGAGCCAACATGCTGTTGAACATGCCAAGCGGACGCGGGATGCCCTGATGAAAGAGATAGAAGAAGCCCGCGCCAAAACCCGAGATGTGGACCCTGAGAAGGACGGGACAGTGGCTCCGGTACTGTCGGAAGCCCTAGAGTTCATTCGTAGCCGTGAGGGCTCTTCAGCGCCCTCTGGACCGTCGCTAGGGGATAAGGTGGACTCAGCCATAGAGTCAGGCTCAGAAGCTCTCAAGGGCGCTCAGGAGGCTACTGGGGAAGCTATTGAGAGTGGGAAGAACTCCGCAATTGAGGCGTGGAAGAAGCTGAGGGATGAAGAATGAGGATTTTAGCGATTATCCTATTATGTGTGGGTCTCGCTTCCTGCGGTGGTACCAAACAAACCCTAGTGGTTGAGGAGCGCACCAAGGTGGCTATGCCACCCGACGCTCTATGGGAATGTCCAGACGTTCAGATACCCGCTGATATTACCATGCAGTCCGAAGTAGCTGACTACGTGCTGGAGCTATACGAAGCTCACCAAGTATGCAAAGACTCTCTTGAGGATGTCCGAGCATGGTTGATTAAAGCTGAGAAGATTACCAAAGACGGAGAGTAATCAAACGCTGTCCGTGAGTACCCATTTGTTGGTCATGTAATTAAACAATCCATCTCGTTCAAGCTGAATTAGCTGTTTGTCGAAAACGAATGTCTCACCGATGAGACCATTGAATCCAGTTCTTATGTTGGCCAAAGTATCAGTTCCCGCGCCGACTCTATAACCGCCCTGAATTGTGGTACTAGCAACACCACCAGACGGCGGCGTGGAGTCTTTGTTGTTATATGTGATACCACCGTTGGCACCATCTACTTCAACAAGCCACAGAAACCATTCCCCTGTGCGACTCGTCATACTAGGATCACCTAGCGTGACTGATGCACTTCCGGGTCCGAAAAATCTTGAAAACCTTGGTCTACCACTATCCGCAGTTCCACGTCCAATTCCATATTCGATGCCGACAGGGAATGTCGGACAAGCAATCTCCAAAGCAAAGGAAGCTCGTGTTGCTGGAATTTCCACCACCGCACCCATAGTATAAATTTGAGTAGTACCTGAAAGAGCCGCACCATTTTCAAGACATGTAGGAGTGCCTTCAACTGCGGGCATAGCGCCTGCAACAGCCGCATTGAATGCCCCTTGACCATTTCTAACGCTGGCGTCCCAAGTACCTGCATGGGTATCGAGCGGACTAAGAAGTGGAAGACCAGTAGAACCATTCCCACTACGATCATTTACCCGACGAAGAAGTGCTCCATTTGTGATGGGAACGACACCAGCCACATCGTTAAAAACGAAATTGCCATCCCGTTCTGAGAAATCCCACCATAATGTGAGATCAGATATTTCGTCAGGGGCTAAGAAGGGTGCATCTCCACCTGCTTGCGCTATACCACCGTTCTCTATTACGAGAACCCCACTACTTAAAATTCGTATAATACTCATTAGTTCGTTATGCTAACTTATAAACTTCAGTGTTATCCGTAAGCACACCGGTCTGCGGTGAGGACAATACAAAAATGTCTCCAAGCACGTCGCCAACATTGTTCGTGGCAATGAGTGTACCAGCGAGATCATTGATGATAAGAACATCCGGTCCATTAATATCTCCACGGATGCTAAGAGCAAGTAACGTGGCATTCGAGTTGATGGCAGTCACAAGGTCAACCGCCGTACCAGTACCACCCACGGCAACAGTTACAGTTGTGGTACCATTGCCAATATCGATTGTGTTCGTTGATGAAGTAGTGTTCGTAGCACCTCCCACTCCAAGAATTCGGGTATCATCAACGTAGCCTAGACCAGAAGAGCGCAGAGCGTCTTTGATACCAGTGCTGTTATCTGCATCGTCCTGTTGGTTAGCCTTGCTGGTGTACTCATAGAAAACGCTGTTCGGAGCACCAAAGTCTCCTTCCATAATGTCGCCATTCAGGACAGTCTCGGAAGTAGCTCGTAGTGCCAGGGTATCGAAGAAGTTGTCGATGACATCGATTGTCTGCTGTGAGATAGCGCCCGGAGTGACAGTGGTGCGGATGCTATAGACGCTGGTGATTATCTCGGCACCTACCTGAGCCCAGTCAAGAAGCCAAAAACCATTGATTGGGTCACGGCTAACTTTGTATCCATCATCAAGGAAGTGATCCCGGAAGAGAATTTGCTCGGGAGTCAGGTTGGCATTATCAACCGGGTCGGCATCGGGGTTGCCAATGATGGTCGCGTTGTACGCAGTTTTGAACTTCTCCCGCCCAATCTCATTACGAATCTGGCTCTCCGCGTTCTGTGCCTCATCGGTAACATCACGATTCGCGTTGTTCGCGATGGTGTCTAGAGTGAACTGATTAGCTTGTCCTGCGGTGATGGTCATCTGGCGTCTCCGGCAATACGTCCAAGTATTTACTGGAAACGGTGTACGCCAGTTAGCTCATATTTTAACTGGGGGTCGGTTAGGATATGCCGAGTAGAGCACACACAGGAGCCCCGACGCAGTGATGCTCGCTACTCCATTCCCCCCGTGTCTTATCCCCACCACTACATTAGCCAGAAAGAGCAAGAATATTCCAATGTATATAACCCAATAGACGACAAGAACACTTCTCCCCATGACCGGCGTGATCTGTCCTTCTTCTCCCTCAATGCCGCTCACTTGTCAATCTCGGTCCAAAATATGAACTCTTCCCCCGCATCATCGAAAACCGAATCCCCGGCCCGCATGTAATCCAGTTCGATTTCGTTGTCACTTATCACTTGGGCAACCCTGCTTTCACCAAGACGCGCACCATTGTGCGTGCCCCACTGCACACTGACTTGACCATGATTGGCATCAATAAGAACACCCATGTTGTACTGGGCACGGAAATTTTTGATGGTAACCTTATATGGACCACCACCACGATGGGCACCCTTTGTGTTGAGTTTGGAATTCCACTCGAAATCAACTTGCGAGCAAATAATTGCATCACCACGGCGACGGTGCAGGGTGTTCTGGTGATGCCACATTTTGAGATCCGTGAAAACTATTTTCGCCGGACCTTCTCCCCGCATGGGATGGGGAATGACATGAGTCTCAACGATATCGCTACCGTCTACACCCCAAAACAATTCCATAACCTCCACTGCAAGAGTCTCTTTGTTATCTCCGGAATGAAAACGGAACTGGTTATCCAACCGATGCTCGGGGAAGTTAAGGCGAACGACTCCAGGAACACAGCGCACATCATCGAACATTTTAACCAAGTCCGGTTGCCAGTCCTCGCGGGTACGCACGAGGTTGGAATTCATTTTTGATTTCTTAGCACGATCCGGATTGACCGCAGTGCGCCCATCGGGGTGCTGAATGTCTGCTACCATCCAAAGCTGATAAAACTTATCGGCGTTGGTGATGTATTCGAGGATTGTGTCGTACATGCCACAAGTATAGCACAAGTGTGAAAAACTGTCAACCGAGGAGATCTGTTATGTATAGCACTTCATCCTCGGCATCCACGAACATAGAATCGTAATCTGAGAACGGTATGAAACCCTTGTGGCAGTGAGCGTGCATCCATGGGATAATAAGATTCGACGCCCAGGAGTTGTGCAGAGGTGGGTACAGTTTTTTCACATACGCGGGTTTCGTTGTGCTGTTTGATAGGTCTACTTGCATCTCTGGCCACTTAACGAACACCCTAAACCAATCAGTGTCGGAGTTTGGGTTACCAATCAATATACGCACCTGATCATTATTCAAACCAACAAGAGAAAACTCTGTAGCAGGGATATTCTTCCTCCACCATTTTAGAAATATATTCAATGGTAATCCAGTGAATCTCCTGATGCCCGGTCGGTCAATTTCTTTGAATTGACGCACATACCACTTCCTGCTTCTGTTAAGGTATACCCGGTTATCTTCCATGATAGCGGTAGGATCATGTATTTCCGTCTTCGTCATATTAGTGTACAGAAATAAATCAGGCGAATGGTCGGTATCATCGAGGCGTATATTCGTCATTACTTGCCGGTTACCTCCTGTATTAGAGAACATACTAAAAGAATCATTTGGCTCAGCCCAACGCAACATTCCGCTCTTCTCCCTAACAAGGAAGTTTTCGGTGATGGGTATAGCACGAATGGTATTATTCCGTGTCCTTATTGCGTGTGCAACTTTCATGCAAAATCCGTTATGAAGCACACTTCATCTTGTACGTTAGTGAAAAAAGAATTCGCGAACATATCTGTTGTGCCGTGAAGATTACTAAGAAACTTTTTCAAAGCTGCTTTATTATTATCATTCTTCCAGCCCCATGATAGATTATAGTTGGACCATCGATGTCCCTTGAACTCTCCGTCTTCCCAATATTCTTTATAGTTCTCTAACAAAATACACGCAGGTCCGTTTGCTCTAGTGTGTTGGTCAGCAGTTGGATACCACAAGGCTCCAATGTAATCGGCACTAATAGCAGGCAACTTTCGTTTTCGATGTAGCACACCATGATGATAGTGTTTGCTTATATTCACCATGACAATAACAGCCGGAAACCCATCATCACGGTAAGTGCGCATCATAGGACCGAGACTCGTAGGGTGGGTATCACCCCAAAATAACCCAATATTACCCGCCCGTTGGGCAGCAGCAGGATCTTCTGCGTGGGGGACGACGCTGTTTTCGGTACTGATCTTATCAGCATAGATATGCGTATCACTACCAGAAATAAAAGCCGGAGGAACTCCATCAATTCCATCCGTTACTGTGTCTACATGATATACATCATCATACTTTACAACAATGTTATCCTTTCTACAGGGCATTACGACATTTACCGTACCATTTTCAGAGGTGTTTATTTTTCTCTTTTGATTAGCAATCATAAGATTGAAATAATTGACATCACGTACTATTTCAATCCAATTATTCATTCTGCATCCTTTCCCATTCTTTCATATTCTGCAAGCAGCAAAAACTCTACCTCGCTGGTGGGATAGAATGGTCCTTGCCAAAGGCCAAGTTCGGAAATTATGCTTACTTTTATAGCTTCGTTGAACTTAGTAAAAGAGTCAGTCATAGCCCTACCGTTTCTAGTCCATTGGAAATCTGCTCGTGAGCAAGTGCGGTCTTTTAGTACACCATCCTTGTACCACTCTATCAAGTCGTCCATCTCCAAAGTGGTAGGTATAAACATATCCTGCACCACATCTTTGTGCGGTGCATCCCATCTTATGTTTACAAGGTCGGCACCCCACGAACTGAGGTCATCACGGGGGGAGTCAATCTTCTTAGTTTTTTTGTTACGGAGCCGCCAACCAGTTTCAACGGTTGCCTCTTGCGGGTTAGGAAATTTACATTGGAATCCTTCCTTCCACCATTCCAATGCCATCAACTCCCAATCTTCTTTGGAGTATCCAGCATATCCATCAAGATTGTCAGTAACACGGAAGCCTTTGATCATCTCCTTAGCTGGTCCATTAACTCGGTGCAATAATCCGTTCCAATGCCAGCGTCGGATAATGCGGTCCTTGCTTTCGTCGTATGACACGTAAGATGGTCGGTCATCAATACGGTGCATACGTCCATTGACCGTCCAATATTGATACGTTGACATCAGTCCATGATTATCTCTAGCGGTAACATAGAATGACAATGGAAGATTATCGAACGCGGAGAAGTTGAGAGAGAAACAGTCTTGTCCTTGGATGAGACCTTTGATGGTCTGCATATCCGTGAGATTGAAACCGATGACATACGCATCACTGACGTATGAAATGCGTTGCCAACCGGTGGCAATCTTTAGCTCATCAACTATTTTTTCTGAATCACTTTTAATTGGTGAGTTCATGTTCTTCTTTCAGTATGCTAATGAGTATTTCAATGATGACACACGAACAGTTGTCAGGGTGGAATAGCTCTCGATGAAATGTATTACCATAACGATGAGCATTCTTCAAATCAAAAGGTAACTCAGGGTGTACGAACTTGTTCGTGTGTAAATGTGGGATATGATATCTCTTCTCTTTGTATGCAACGATGATGTCTGCCACAACGCGGTCGGTACCATCTTCCCATAGCCCACAATTGTTCCGCATCCA
>SDBT01020987.1_pt1 | contig 10209 bp, 10 predicted proteins | sample 2277101 | NCBI WGS metagenome assembly SDBT01 (sample SAMN10404973, study PRJNA504765) | marine sediment metagenome | isolation source: marine sediment core GS10_PC15, 103 cmbsf | place: Arctic Ocean: Southern Knipovich Ridge | collected 2010
TGCCGCTGGCAATGTTCCCACAATGCCGTAAGCGACGGAAAGCACTCGTCCGGTTGCCGCTTGAACAATTCACGCGACGCGTCAGTCAGGTTTGACATGACAAACTCCTTTGCTTGAGAGAAAAGAAACGGAACACGAGACCGAGCAGGCGGCAGTAGTTGGCCGTCTACTCGGCTCCGGTCCGCAGTTCAAGCAAAGGAAAACAGCCCAGTCGGGGCTGTGAGCCTTCCATGCCGGCAAAACCCAGCGAGAAGACCTTCTTGCACCATCAGCCTCTCGATAACCGGCCGACGGTTGTCCGGGCAGGGCTGTCGAGGGGCTGGGATGACGACTTCTACCAGAATAGGATTGCGAAAGAGAGCAAACCAGCTACATTGGTGTTATGCGGCGGATTCGGGATTCGTTGCATAAGCGGGAACTGGGCGGCCACAACGTGGAAATCCGCGATCATTCGGCTTGCCCACGATACCCACCCGCAGCGGGGCTCGATGGCAGGTTCGTGGCGAAGGAAGCTGAGTCAAGAACCTCTTGCCGGCACGGCTTTACGGCGTTTTGAATTACGACATGGCAATACGGACACCGCGGACAGAACTTACGTGTTAGAAAGGGGCTGCGGCGTCTGCGTCGTGAAACGAAGGTATTCTGACACGCTGGGGCCTGCCCAGCGCCCGACTCCATTCTTCCCTCGCCCGGAGTCCGCCAGTGCTGGGCTATCGCAAAAGAGGAGGTGTTATAGCCGGGAGCTTGTAAAAAATGTCGTAACACATTATTCTATTGAACAATGCGCTGGTTGCGACGACAAAAGCCGTGACACGCGCAAACGACCGATCGGCTGCAGTGGCACCGTGCCACGCCCAAAACGGATGAAGATCTGCACGAAAGTAGGCGGGTTTTGCCCCGCAGTAGGAACTCAGACTCGAATTCGGCCTCGTTGTATCGCTTGGACAAGGCCTAGCCGAAACAATAGCAAACAAAACTTGCCCCAAACTGAAACAGCGGTGACTCCATGGCTTCGTTTCTTATCGGCTATTTTCCGCTCGCGGTGAGGAAAGCCTATGACGGAGAACGAGAATGATGTCCTCGACTGAATGGCAATACTCGAATCGGCCGATCTCGGTCTCGGCGTCCGGCACGCCGATATTGGCGGACACGTACTTGACGAACTCCCGAACCTTCGCCCCGGCAAGGATTACCGGAAGATTGTTCGACAGGAGCCGAGATTGCGAGAGAACCCAGATTCCAAGCAACTCGAAAAGCGTACCGAGGTTCCCGTCCAGCACGACGATCGCGTCAGCACTGTCGATGAGGCGCCTCGTTCGTTGGAAAAGTTCTGCCTCGAACACGACCTCCGATTGGAAGTTGTTCGGTGACTTGAGTTTCCGAAACTCGTCAACTGCTATCCCAGTACATTTTCCACCCGCAAGCCGGCATCCCTTCGCTAAGGCCTCCATTGTGCCCGCGTATCCGCCGGACAAGAGTCCCCAGCGATTCTCGGCGAGGGCCTTTCCGAGTGCAAACGCCAACTCGTACTCACCACTTTGTGGAAGTGCTGTCGAGGAGCCGAATACCGCGATTCTTTTCATTGTAAGGTCCAGTATTGTCAGAGTTTCCGCAAATCTACAAGTACTGGTTTGCGGAGAGCGTGCGAAACCCACCTGCGAAACGGGAGATTATCGATGCCCAACCTGAAATTGACAACCCCCTCGCTCAGGTCGGTTTTCGATTCTATCGTCGTGAACGTCGACAAGTACCTCAACGACTACAGCATCGATAAAAGCGGGCCATTCGTCCTCGGTCTTTCGGGTGGCAAGGACAGCACCCTCGCCATGTTCGCGCTTCGGGAACTCGGCCTCGACGTTCGACCAGCCATTATCGATCTTGGATATCCGAATTTCAAGGCTGACGCCATACGTCAACACGCTGCTGACCACGGCTTTGCGGCTGAATGCATACGTGCATACGCCGGTCCGATGTACGAACTCCTTGATGCCACCGAGAGGCAGGATCACGATGGCGATCTAAAGTTCCTCGCGGACCCCGGCGAGCGGACTCCATGTGGTGCTTGCAGTCAGTCGAAACGCAGGCTACTCGCGGCATATGCAAATAAAATAGAGGCGAGCTTCGTCGTATTGGCACATCACCGTACCGACGCCGTGGTCACAATTCTGAAGGACTACTTTATTGAGGAATTCCAGTCACGCCATCCGGAATATGACCGCGACCAATTTCGAACCTTTGTCGCGGACCACCCGATGTCCCTTGAGCGCCTCAGAAAAATGGTAGATAGCCGCAAGGCAGCAACCCTAGGCTTCCGCGTTAGGAACAAGAAGTCCGTAGATATTGTCCGCCCACTCGTCTTTGTGGATGAACACGATATCGCCTTAGTAATTGCCGAGAGCGAAGTCCGCACCTTCGGATCTGGGTGTTCACACAGCTTCTTCATCGCCAATGACGACTCGAAGGCAACGAAGCGCGAGTTAGTGCATGCGGCTTTCGTTCGGCGATTCTCGGAAGATAGTTCCCTTACTTCACAAGTGTTCGACCTCGCACTCCTCACTGTAAATGATAGTGGCTTTCAGCGATTCAACCCACGAAAACAACGGGCCGATGACATGGGTGAGGTGACGCCATGAGTCTTTATGATCGGTACAAGAGCATCAAAGAGTGGTGCTGTGCGCGGATCGCAAAGCTTTGGGACGCGTTGTTCAATACGATCCGCTATAGCCAAAACCTCCGATCCTTTTTCTGTTACTTCCTAATTAGTCCGGCGGTTACGATACCGGCGAGCATATTCGTATTTGAAAAAGCTTTGCCTTACCTTGAAAAGACGTTTCCACAACAGACTTGGCTCAACGCCAGTATTACGGTATGTGGTTGGGCACTCGGATTGCTTGCAGTTTTTGCGATACCCGTGGGTTTGATCGGCCTTTATTTCACTACGAGGAGAGCGGCCGTAAACATAATGGCGTGGCGTGGATACGCCGATAGGTCGATCCTTCAAAAGTTGCCTAGAGGGCTTGAGCCAACAGTTATCGAGTACGTACGAGGCGTCAGTAAGGTCGAAACGCTGCGCGTGAATCATCAGAACGTGGGCGTTCTTGTTTGTGATGCAGAATTCCTTCGCGAGCATTGTCAGAAAGGGTACCTTGACCCCATTAGACCAAAACCACGATATGAACAACACCTTGAGGAGCCGTTCCACCACTTCACAGATCACATGAAGCATACTCGTGTCAGTTCAGACAACCCTCACTCATCTGTGCTTGGTGTTCCCGTTCGCTGGGCGATCAATGACATCGTTTTCAACGAACCGAAAGCTGCAAGGGCCGGGATCGCTTTGGAGAACCCAACGGATTATATGGACTTCAACTTGACGAAACTCCTGAACCAGATGAATGGCAAGCATAGGATCGGCTTGTGGAACTGGGCTCATCAGACGTTTCAGACGTTGCTGCTTTGTGAAATGGGACTGGACGTCCGGCATGTACATATCCCCCGAGACGAGGGCGGGCGAGCCACAATGGTTGATGTTGAACGGATCGCAAGGTTGATCATAAACAACGCTCATCGATTCACTCTTTTCGACGAGTCGAATTCCGTGCGGCAGAGCCTCGTTTCCGAATCTGGTTGCTGGATCGTTTATGGGGCCGGCTCCTGGGTTCTGTCTTTGAGTCAATTTGAAGACGACAATCTCAAAAGGGTCGTTCCGAACAGTGGCGTCACTTCATGGATCGAGTGTCTTGCATTCCCCTATCGTGGATTGGACAGCAGATCACATCGCAGATGTTTCGTTGATGCATTCCTGAATACCGAAATGCAAATCGCACTCTGCGAGAATCCCGAGTATATCAGCGCACCGGTTGATAGCAGGGCCATGAGCAAGATGCTCGCACGCCCCACGAACAAATACATGGCTTATCTCCGGGAAAAGGGCATCATCTGTGGGGACGATATCGCCCCGGACAAGTTTATCCCGCGACAGCTTCCGAAGGATTGGCATCTTTGGGAAGGTCTGTGGCGGAAAGTTGTTGAAGCAATTCGGAGCGCAAATTCCTGAAGGAGTGTAGTATGAACAAAAAGTTAGTTGGCTTAGTTGTAGTCGCCCTCGCTGCTATGGTCGCGGGCATCGCAATCTGGTCGGGGCGAACGCCTCCGGGTAGCAAGGAGGTCAACCTCCTTTGCTGGGTCGGGTACGAAGAGCCGGAGTTCATTTCTGATTTCGAGGAGGAGAGTGGGATTCGTGTGAATACCAAGACGTTTATCGGAGGCGACCAGATGTACAGTCTGCTCTCGCAGAGTTCTGGTGAATACGACGTGGTCGTCATGGACCCTGAGTACATCTCGAAACTGCACGGAGCTGGAAAGTTGCTACCTTTGAATAGACAGGACTACGAGTTCGACGACTACTTCAAGTTCTTCGCGGACTTTCCTTTGGCCACCATAGATGAAAGCCTGTATGGCGTAGTGGTAAGGTTTGGATCCTGCGGATTGATCTACAACAACGAGCAGATTACCGCAGAAGAGGCGTCATCATACGACATCATCTTTGATCCACGCTTGAAGGGGAAAGTTGGCATCTGGGACTGGTATTTGCCGTGCATGGGCTGCTTCAGCCGCGCTGTAGGAAACGAAGATCCGTATGACATTAGCGGTGCCGAGTTGCAAAAGGTCAAAGACTTCCTCGATCGCCTTCGGCCGCAGGTCGCGGCGATTTACCCCACTCCCGCCGAAATGACCAATGCGCTTGCTAACGGTGATGTTTGGATTGTGCCGGGCGTGGGGGAGTGGATCTCGGTGGGACTGCAGAAAGACGGATTACCTGTATCGTGGTCCGTGCCAAGCGAGGGTGGTGTAATGTGGGTTGAAACGTTGGGCATTCCGGTTGGGGCTCCCAACCAAGGTAATGCGGTCAAACTGATCCAGTGGATGCAGAGACCGGAGACACAAGCCAAACTGACACAGAGGAAAGCCTACCAGTCGCATGCCGTGAATCGTAAGGCATACGATTTCCTTTCTCAGAAAGAAAAGGATCTGCTGCGGGTTAAGAACGAGACCGAGGCCAACGAGTTGATAAGTCGCCTTTCGGTTCGCGAGTTGCCAGTGCAGCAATCCGAGAAAGAGTGGCAAGAGATTTGGGAGGAGTTCAAGAGCCAATGATGACATCAGCCAGTAAGGTTCGAAGATCCACATCACTCCTGAAGTACTTTGATATCAGCGTATGGCTGCCTGTTGGTTTTCAAGCGGTGGTTTATTTCGGCGCCCTTGTGTGGCTGGTCGCGCTGAGCTTTCAGCAAGTAGAGCGACTCGATCAGCCGACTTGGATACCGACACTGCGGAACTACTCGGAGGTGTTCGCGAGTGCTGTATCTATTAAGGCGTTCGTCTGGGCGGCCGGCCTCGCGTGCATCAACACGCTGATCGCCTTATTGCTGGCCGTTCCCACTGCGTGTGCCTTGACTTTTGCTTGCCCTAGGAAACTGATTCCCATAGCGGTCTTTTTTCTTTTTGTTCCATTTTTCACAAATTACTTCGTGCGCATGATCGGCTGGCAGTTGTGGCTCAGCGAGAACGGGCTCCTCGGATGGTTTGGGTCCACGGTCGGGCTTGAGAGATTTGGTGTTTTGAACACCCCCTTCGCTGCTGTCATTGGTCTACAATCGATTCTAATTCCGATTTCAACGTTGCTCTTGTTCCTTACGATCAGCCGCATCGACCCCACTGTTTGCGCAGCAGCAAAAAACCTAGGAGCAACGTGGTGGGATGTCTTTCGACAGCTTGTTTTCCGGGCAATGCGGCCCGGACTGGTTGTTGCCGCTTTCTCATGTTCAATGCTCTCCATTGCAGATTTTGTTTGTGTCCGGGTGCTGGCGGGTAACCAATTCTACACTCTTGGCAGCTTACTTGCGGACCGTATCAAGATCCAAGATTGGGGAGCCACGACAGCGTTGAGTTGTGTGATTCTGGTAACCGGATTCGCCATGCTCGTCTTGGCAGGATTGCTCGTCAATCGGTTTTCAGATGTCCGGAGCTAGGCAAGTGCGTAACTGGAAGTCATTGCTGCAACGACCGTTCGGCGTCACGCTTCTAGGTGTGGTTGCCTTCTTTGGGTTACTTCCCGTCTCTGCCGTCCTACTTCTTTCTTTTCATGAAGGTCAGATCCCGCGTTTCCCGGTTGAGTCGTGTTCTACCAAGTGGTACTTTGCGGCGATCCATGATCGCGAACTCCGTTTGGCGTTCTTTAACAGCTTCAAAGTCGCAACGATTGTTTCGGTGTTCGCTACTGTCTTGGGCTGCCTGACCGGGAGAACGCTGTGTCGCAATCGGTGGGCTCCAAAGTTGTTGATCATGGCATTTGTCTGTGTTCCTTTCTTGATTCCAGTTCAGGTCTCCGCAATTGCCCTTTCCGCATATTTTCAGTACTTGGGGATTGGCCGAGGTCTCCCGGCATTGGTTGTGGCGCATACGTGCTACGTTCTGCCACTCTGCGTTGTCGTCTTCCGATTGGGTTACGAACACGTGGACGCGACAACAGAGCTCGCCGCGATGAATCTGGGCGCGTCGAGACTTGAGACGTTTCTCGATATCACCCTTCCCCAACTGACACCGTCCATTGTTGCATCGCTCCTGCTAGCATTCCTTATTTCGTGGGACGAATTTGTAATCAGTTGGTATGTGAGTGGGTATTCGAAAACACTTCCAGCAGTGATATTCGGAAGGCTCGGCGGGCTGCTTGATCCGTCTATTTTCGCTGCTGGCATGATCTCATTCGTGGTGTCAGTAGCATTGTTCCTTTTTGTATTCATGGCAATGCGGAATGTGCAGCAGTAAAAAAATGAACCCGATGGAAAACACCGTTGAGGTTGTGGACGTCGAGAGGCGATTCGGTGGCACACTAGCTGTTTGCGGCGCAACCTTTGCAGTGCCCGCCAACGCGATATTCTCGATCGTCGGACCCAGTGGAAGTGGGAAGACAACGCTGCTGAAAATGATCGCTCACGTCTTGGAACCCGACGCTGGGACGATCACGCTGCAGGCAGACGGCAAGGCACTGCCGATTACCGAGGTCGTCATGGTCTGGCAGAGCTTGGCTCTGTTCCCTCACCTAAACGTTCGTGAGAATATTGAATTTGGCCTGAAAGTCCGGGGGAAGGGGAAGGCAGAGAGAGCGGAAACCGTAGAGAATCTGCTTCAATCGGTTGGCTTAGCGAGTTTTGAAAAGCGAAGCATCAAAGGGCTGAGTGGCGGAGAACAGCAACGCGTGGCGCTTGCGCGAGCCCTCGCAGTGAAGCCACGCGTATTACTGTTGGACGAACCGCTTGAGGGACTGGATCAACACCTGCGCCGCGACATCATAGCACTTATTCGCAAGATTCACCAGGACGTGAAACTAACAATCGTGATGGTAACCCATGACCAAACAGAAGCGCTCAGTCTTTCCTCACACCTTGCAGTGATCAATGAAGGCAGAATTGAGCAATACGGTGAGCTTCACGATGTTCTGAATCATCCTAAGACGGGGTTCGTGGCGCGGTTTCTGGGAAAGCGAAATGTTCTCGAAGGTCTTGTTGAGAGCATCAAAGGTCGCGAGGTGCTCATCGCTATTGGCGACACGAAGTTTCGGGGAATGGTCCCCGGCTGGTGTGACTCGAACGAGTTCAATGTTGGCTCGAACGTCTACTATGTGGTCGAACGACGAAAGGTCGCTGTTGGCGATAAAAAGGAGAACTGTCTCCACGGAAACGTGAGCGAGTTTCTTTTTGACGGCTCGCTGCTGTCGGTTCGTGTTTCGACGAATCCGGTTGGACCGTTCTGGGCTGATCTGATTCTCGACGACAGGTTGATGCAGCCAGGTGACTCGATCGTATTGGGATGGAACACGTCAGATGCATATGTCCTCCCCAAGAAGTCGACATGAACAGTAAGTGGACCGAAGAGATGCAGCCGGAATTCCGTGAAGAGATGACTCGCGCGCTCAGGCAACTATCCAATACGGGCCTGATGGACTCGTGCTGCGCTTAAGTGGGGATGGTTAACCCATTGTTCTCCGGTGCGACCGGCAGTATGTCCGAGCGGACATTTGCCCATCTGGAGCGATTCTCGGGGCTCGATGTTCAGCGGGCGGTTGCCGGGAGTGCGGCGGCCGTGCTCAACGGCCCTTATGCAACACGCAGACCGTCCGGCCGCATAACAGGGTTAGCCAGGTGAAGCGGTGGCTCATCGACTCAAGGTTAGAAAAGGAGGCGATTATGGCCACGAAGAACCAACCCGTGAAGGAAGTCCGTCTCGGCCGAATCAAGGCCGTGATTTGGAAGAACCCGGGTCCCAACGGAAACGGCCCGTTGTTCAACACAACGCTGGCCCGACTCTATAAGGAACCCGAATCGGACACGTGGAAAGAGTCCCAGAGCCTCGGCCGCGACGATCTGCTGCTGGCTTGGCGTCGCGTCACGCGAGCCGCGGCCGTTGTCGTAGACAAACCAAACGCGGAAAAACCCGTGTCGGAACCCTACCAAAAATCGCGCCAAACAGGCAAAGGAACGGATCGAACAGTTGGCTCGTAGCAATGTCGACGTCTAGGTGCGATTTATGTGAAGACCGACGGAAAAAGGTTGATCACAGCGTTCAAAACTGAAACCAAATCAGCGACCAAGAAGTGGTTCTATTGTGAGTATCTCATTGATTCGGTCGGCGTGTTGACCGTCGTTGACTGAACCGGTGCCTGAAGTCCAGCCGCACCTTCACGGGCAGCTACGGCACGATGGCTGTCGGTTGGCCGCACGCACACTTAGGACCGGTTGCCAGTCAAGGCAAGCCGGCCGCCTTCTGTGCCAACCTGTTTGAAACAACCGCCTCCCTTAGCGGCGTCCCAGCCACACCCTCTCTCCGCTGCGCCTCAAGGCATTCTGTGCCCGGTCTTCGTCCAGCCATTTTGGGTACGGAACCTGCTTCTCAACATCTTGGGCAATGAGTTGAGATGCATGAACCGTAAGGGCGATGTCCGCCAGTAGGTATCCGTGGTTCATCAAGACGGCGATCTCGGCGTCTGAAAAGGCATCCATGTCCGTGCGGATGGGCGCGATAGTACCGGTAGCAAACTCCTTCCCGTAGCCGGTCTGGGTATCAGGGCGATATCTGCAAACGGCACTCCCGATGCCCCAATAGGCACCCTGCTTCACTTGGTTTCGGAACTGGCCGATCAACAGGCGTTTCCGAAGTGCTCCCGCCTGCTTGCCGCTGATCGCAAGATACGCTTTTGCCCGTCCGAACATTCCGTTGGGCACACCGGCCACAAACGGTTGTCCGCCGTCAGACGCCAAGATGACATCGTGCCGCTCAACCGGTTGGAGACCAAGATTGTCATAGAGGCCGCCGTCGCTTACGCTCATGCCGCGCCACGCGGGTTTTTGCCCTCCATCGATAGGCAGTGGGCTAAAAACTGGAGGGAAACATGACGAGGCTGCAACTGCTCTGGCAACAGGCCAAGCTGGGGCGGGCGTGACATACTTGGCCTGGTAGCTTCCCACTCGACGCCTCTCGAACACCCAAGACACTCCATGTGTCATGTCCGTGGCACAGAATACGAACACCGGTCGTTCCGGCAAGTCAGGAAGCATGAGGCCTGTCAAGTGCTCCCGGTAATAAGCTTCCAGCGCCCTTACCTGAGTACTTGGCCGAAACCAATTCCAGGGCAGCAGGAACCGTTTGAGCACCGGAGTCGTGCGAATGTTGTTCTGTACGAAGCGAAGAAACGGAGCCTCGATATCCTCCTCCCACTGCGCGAACGAGGTTCCCGGTTCGGGCCAGGGGCAAAGTTGCGTTGCCAGGTGAGCCGCTAGAATGCTTCCGCCTGACACGGAGGTAATCGTATCAACCTTGGACAGGACGCCCAGTTCGTTGAGCCGCCGCAAGGCGCCAAGATGGAACAACGCAGCCCGAAAGCCGCCTCCAGAAAGACAAAGGGCCGTACGATGGTCACTGTTAGTATCTTCCAGAATGGACATGGATCACCCCTGGATTCCAATTGCGTACTTGACCGTTGAATAATGCAACCTTTACCATAATGGGTGACTTCAGCAAAGGGGCCACACGGCAGGGCGATTGCACGTTAAGTCATTGCCCGAACAGGACTTGTTGCAGGTAGGTGTCGTCCCAGCCGGCGGTGAGGCGTTTGTTCTTCACGCCGACCTTGATCGTCTTGTTATTTTTCAA
>SDBT01020988.1_pt1 | contig 10209 bp, 9 predicted proteins | sample 2277101 | NCBI WGS metagenome assembly SDBT01 (sample SAMN10404973, study PRJNA504765) | marine sediment metagenome | isolation source: marine sediment core GS10_PC15, 103 cmbsf | place: Arctic Ocean: Southern Knipovich Ridge | collected 2010
ACCACCCGGGCAACAGCTGCTTAGTTACGCTCAAAAATATCCATTCTGGCGCTCGATCTCAAAGGTAAAGCAATTTGGACGAACAACAAGAGATCGTCTATCCTGGCGCATTTTGGCAATCGTGGCATATGCTTGGCATTGTGTTCGATAAGAAATCCACCTACCATATCAAGTCCATCCCACTTTACTCAAACCACAATTGACCCTATTCATTCCCATCTGATTCCTCTCATCACCTTCTGACAACTGAAAAAGACTTACAAGAAAGAGTGTTTATGAGGCACCAGATCAGATGACCGGGCAGTAAGATTAAAAAATACCACAACCATGCCACACCAGCGCCCGGTAAGGACAATAACATATCACCATGCCATCCCCACGCCCAACAACCATAATTGACATCCCACCACACCAAATATGCGCCCAATCTAATGCCACACATGCCTCCTAACAAAGACAATATAGTTACACCCTGCCCCAGATAAAGGCACGGAATAAATCAACAAAAATAAGGGGAAAATAGAGGAGAATTAGTGTATGATTTCCAGAAATTTATGAAAAATATGGGGTAGCGACCAAAAACCACAAGCAGGACGGGCTGATGAGATGAGAATCGAATCAAAACATTAGTGAAGGGTGGTAAATTGCAGATACATAGCAGATATCTTAATCTCGCTTCGGCTCTTTATTAATCCTGTTTTTCAAGCTCAAAACTCCGCGGTAAATAGCATATGCAAATCTCAATTTTTTGACTTAAATGCCATGAGTCTGATAATATCAAACGCACTTTGGAATAGTATTTCTATATAATGCAGGAGTTTGCAGCTCATCCTTTCGGGAAGAAAGCTGATGAGAAGGATATGGCTTTGGAGTGGCAAAACATAAATAATGCCCTTGACGCGCTGGTTGTGCATGAGGAGGGGATAAAGTTCCAACGCCTGGCATTGAGTCTTGCCAAAACCAGTTGGCCAGAGGTGGTCGCCGCAGAAGTGAAGAAGAATGGTGGCGAAGACGGTCTAACACATCCCTATCTCACGAAGAGTGGGAGGCGGTTTGATATTGCGAGCTCAATTACTGCTACTTACGAAAAGGTGAGGGATGATGTAAAAAGAATCTGTGAGCGCGGTGTCAAACTAGATTTACTCGTTTTCTACACTCCCGTAAAGGTGTTCAATACAACTGTTGACGGTTGGAAAATAAGAATCAGCGAGGAATTTGGTTGCGATTTAATGGTCATTTCAAGAGAGGATATAATCCACGATTTATTAAGTCCTCAAAACCATTGGATGTGCTCAACTTTCCTCGGATTGGATGTTCCCGTTACCTCTACCCTCAAAGACGTTATCAAGAAAACGATAGGTGCTGTTTCCAGAGTCCTCGATGAATGGAAGGCACGTTCTCGATTCAGGCATGAGCGGGTCATGGAATTGGCTGCGGCAAGAATTGACGAAAAGAAGAGACCCAAGAATGAGGTCCTCAATCACCATGAAATTTGTACCCTTTTGTGTGACGCAGGAAGAGCTGTTCTTTTTGGTGGGCCGGGATCAGGAAAGAGCACAACGCTCATCCAGATTTCGGAACGTCTTCTTGCTGAAGAGGAACAAAGGGTACCGTTACTCGTCTCTTTACCAGAATGGATCGAATCAGGAGATGACATACTCTCGTTTATGACAACCCACCCGTATTTTATCACAACGGGGGTTTCTTCGGCCGACTTAGCACTGCTGCATGAGAGTGGTCTGCTGATCTTCCTCCTCAATGGATGGAACGAAATACCAGTAAGGCTTATGCCAACGGCTGGGCGTCAACTGAACCGCCTCGATAGGGAGTTCCCGGCTTCAGGAATAATTGTTACAACAAGAGAATATGATTTTGCCCCACCGCTCTTAGGAGCTATCAATTTAGGGCTGACTTCGATCAATGACTCGCAGCGACGGGTTTTTATTGAAAGGGCGCTATCAGAAAGATCGGGAGAATTGCTCAGCCAAATCGAGGCTAGCTCAGTTCTTTCCGAGATAACGCGAACGCCATTGATCCTCTCAGAACTCACGACGATTTTCGAGTCTGGAAGGGAGGTCCCCTGCACTAAATTTGGCATCCTTCAAGGTGTTGTCAAACGAACTGAGCAGTCTGAGGAACACTCGATAGCTCTGCAATCAGAACCTATATGGGGTCGCTCGACCGAATATCTCAGGGAGATATCAGCTAGTATGACACAAGAAGGACGAACCAACTTGCAGGAACCGCAAGTTCATTCGGTAATATCCGCGGTGAACAAGAACTTGAGAGCTACAGGACAACTGGCTAGTTTGCCCGATCCCAAATTGATCCTGGACATTTTGTGCGCTCACCATTTGCTAGATAAATCCAAGTACCCTGTGCCTTCAGTACACTTTCTCCATCAACAGTTCCAAGAGCTCTATGCTGCTCATAAGCTGAGAGAAGAGCTTATCGATCTTATAAAGGATGAGAATTCAGACCGTGTCTCTAAATTTCAAATGAATGTGATAAATCTTCCGATTTGGGAAGAGCCACTCAAATTAATGACAGAAGGGATTAGCGAAGGGATCTCTGAAGGAAAGAAAATCTTGTCACGTGATGTTGGCCCATTTGAAATGGGCCTGAGCTTGGTAAAATGGAGTATTCCCGTCGATCCAATATTTGCAGCTGAGCTTGCGAGACTATGTGGCTTCACCTTATGGGATTCTGTAAAAGAGGATTTTGGATATCTCTTACGGAGATGGTACGACTATCCAAACAAAGCACATAAAGCATGCGCACTGGCTGCAATGTTCGCTTCGGGTGCTGATGATTTCTCTGATATTATTTGGCCACTTATTGAGCATCCGGATCAGCAAATCCGCCTTGAGGCCTATCGCACTTCAATAATTTTCTTTCTAGCCTGTCTCGGAACTGACTGGCGGGATCGCATTGCTTCATGGGAGCCCAATAGACGAGAGGAGTTTATGGGCGAGATTTCTTTTAAGGGAGGGCTTGATGGACTCGCTGTTCTTGAGGAATTTGCCCTAAAAGATCCATCTACTGAAGTTCGAGTAGCTGCACTGAGTTGGCTGATCTGGAGAGTGGGTATTAGCAAGCTCGATCAATTGCTACAAGGTTGTGACGATGAGACATTCAAGGCATTTGTGATCAAAGAAGACCATCTTCTCGATAATCTTTCCGATAAACTATGGCCAAGAATAGAATCAGTATATAGAGAACTACTTACAAAGTCTAAGCACTTGAACGAGCGCCTGAAAATACTGATGCACTTGCACAAAGGAAATGAACGAAGATTAATAGGTGAACTAAAAGGCGAGCTTGGTGGCCATACCATAGAAGGGGCGAGAGATTACAGACAAACTACCGTCGATTTAGCTTTGAAGACAATTGCATACGAAGATCCAGATTGGGTAAGCGAATGGGTAGCCCAGCGGCAGACCGAAGGTAAATTGCTTAACGATTACTGGTCAATGTTTGTTTTGACAATTCCTAACAGGGCTGTTGCAAGGCTTTTTGACCGATTCCTTGATCCAGAATATCCAGAAGCAAGCGTGCGTAACATTAGGGGATTAATTGCCAAAGGAGCCACTGACGAACAAATACGATTAACCTTACAGAAACTGATTGGATTGGAGGAGACTTTTGTCTTGGCTTCTGAGCGGCCTCCCGAATCGCTCAGAAAACTTTATTGGCGATTGAGAGATTTACTGTATGAATTTCCTTTCCACAGAGTGATTCGAGTTGTTCTAGAATACTACGCAAGCCCAAAAACTGTACCTGAGGTGCAACTAATACTGGAGTTCTTGGGAAGGTCGGCTTTAGATGGTATTTGTGAAAGGGAGAGCATTGAAGAAAACTTAAGAGAAAGCATTAGGCACATGCTTAGTGACTACTATAGTTTAGTAATTGGAGAAGATGACTATGGGGGGCAACTTAAGGCATATCTGTCAACGGCTCTTTCAATATTCGGCAAGACTGAGGATCTTCCTCTAATAAAGGGCCTTATTCGGGCGGACATAGAACGTCGCCGAAAAGGAGAGGAGGCCTATAGAAAAGGAGAACGCCATACCCCGAAAACAAATGGGTTCAGAACGAATTGGTCGGAGTGGCATGTATCTGCGTTATGCAGGCTTGGTACCGAAACTGCGGAAGAGTCCGTCTTAGAGCTCTTAGGTGAAAACTATTATGAGAATGCTGCAGGATCGGGCTTAGTTCGGCTGCTAAAATCTGATGTGACTGAAAAAACAGAACCTCAGTTTGAGGGGTATTATAGTACTACAGAGATGAGTTCGTCGGAGAAAATCAAGGAATCCGTAACTGCGGAAAAGAAACGGCGACGTTTCTCAGCAGCGGTGGTGGCGCGCATTAACTTTCTTAAACGAAAGCGGGAAGGGGCCGACAAGCAGGATGAACTAAACTACAGATTGAAAAACCTTGGTGCCGTATTAGCGGAGATCAACGAACCCGGTACCGAAGGTCTAATTTTAGAGATTATGGGACTTCCGGGAGAATGGGATGGCTGGACCCGGGTGGGCGCTTTGGAGACACTTATTAAGAACGGTGTCCAGCTTAATATGGATTCCGTTGGACGGGTATTGAATGCAACTATCCAGCATTTGAGCGATGGGCGAATTCATATAGACCAGCAAGATGTCTGGCTTCTGAAGCGTTGCCTCTTTATCTTTGCACGTACAAGCGACACGAAGCGAGCGGTAGTACGAATTAAAGAAATAGCTTCAGCCTATTTGCCTGCGCATGAAATGCGGGATATCATTGTCGCACTCGGAAAAACCCAGTCACCACAGGTAACGGACTACCTGATTGACCTCGCTCAAAACGAGCGAATCTTCAAAACTGCTGCCCCTGAAATAACTACGGCATTAGTGGACGCGCATTCGCCAGAGGGAGCGGCAGCCCTCCTGAGTATCATTGATCCAAGAATCAGGGGGCCAAGATTATCAATTAGTGCAGATTATAGTAATATAGAGACCGTGGCAAAAAGCATTGCTAATCTTTGTCTTCGTGACAAAGCAATAAGGGATAGGGTTTTTGCATTATGTGATGAGCCATTAGCGGACGCTGCACGTGAGATCACTGCAAATGTCATTATGAAGCTTTCTTCGCCAGAGGCCGTATTCAAGGGGCTTAATCTCATAAGTGATAGATCAATGTCTCCTGTGCCTTATTCTCTGTCGCAAGCAGTTGAAAACTTACTCTTTAGTCGTGTCCCCGTAGCTGACTTACAGGGCTCCTATGAGCTTGAACCCTGTGAAGCTAATGAGATTAGGTCACGGCTGTTTGAGATGGCTATAGAAGACAAGGAACGTAGCAAGAGTGCGTTTGAATTACTTGGTTTTATAGATCAAATGCGGCTTGAAGGTGGGAAGCCGGCAACCGAGCTACGTCACCCAGATTTTGTGAAGGGTGAGCCCTGGCCTATCCCGCGATTTGTTGAGCAAGTGAAAAACTCAGTGTGACGGATAATCATCAACGGTCCAATTCTTTTGACTCATCTGCGGGGACGTCCCTCTTCTATGCTTCTCTTTCGGGACTCATGTTCACAAGATATCTCATATCAATTCTTGAATGACAGATTGACGCACAATTGTGAGATATCTTGCCAGTATATGCACCTCTACAAGAGTCTGGATATGATAGGAATACCAAATCCCATGTGAGGTCATGATCCCTTCCTGATTGCCACAATCCTTCTAAATACTGACTAGCTCACAGCATCCTTCAAAGCTTTCCCTGCCACAAACTTGGGAACCTTCTTTGCCTTTATCTTTATCTCTTCCCCGGTCCCTGGATTCCTCCCTTTCCTGGCCTTCCTTTGTGCCACCCTAAAGGTTCCGAACCCTATCAGTCCAACCGTATCCTTCTTTTTCAACGCCTTGGTAATGGTGGAAAAAACACAATTCACTGCTGCCTGGGCCTCTTTTTTTGTGCTGACAACCTTGGCTACCTCGTTGACTAGATCTCCCTTGTTCATGGTCTTTTCTCCTTTCTATTAATTGGTTAAGTGGTTGAATTGACACACGCTTTCTACTGGTCACGTAGCCAGCGCGGATTCCTCAGGCAAAATACTCAGTATAATTTGCGTTCAATGTGGCAAACCGCCATATTACTAAATCAATGACACAAACTCGATCTCCAACTGATTTAGAAATTTCTTCGCATAAAAGCTTCGGGCTTTCAAAGCCTGCTGTAGCAGCAACTCTCAGTAAATGTCTATCAGGCTTGACCACATCGAGCCCAATGTTTTTGGCGAAATGATAGGAAGTTGCTGGTCCCATAAACGGCAACGACTGAATGAACTTGACGCCCCCTGTTTGAATGTTCGTTTTGAAGATTCCAAAACCCTGTACAGAGATCTGTTCAGCTATAGAAATTATCGCGTCGATTTTCTTTTGATTGTGAAATATCTTGAGGGCCTGGTTCCTGCATTTCTCCGAGTTATCAATGATATCATTAGCATTTCGCCAATAGTAAAATGCTTTTGATATAGCGTTAAATTTTAGTCGAATTACAGTTTCTCGCATGCCAGATGATAGGACAACCCATGCAGCCTCTCTCAGAAAATCGCTCTCAGTTATTTGGGAGAATCGGATCTCGGCCTGCCAGTCAATCTCAGCTGCAAACCCCTCCCCGATAATAGATTCTTTTGCCTTCAGATAAGCCTCAACGATCTTGTTCAGTCTGCCTCGAATCTTCGCTCTTTGTTTCATCTATTGGCTCCTTTCCAGTCTCACGTATTTTTCTAAAAGCTTTCAGAGTAGATCTGATCAGCAATATTAGTCGCAGAACAAAAAGTGGGCAACCAGAGGCGGAATCTGACATCTTGCTGAGCTCCACTTTTCGCAAATATCGAACCTTTAAACGAACAAACGGTCTATCTGGCACCTCTATAATGTTATTCATCGCTTCCCAGTAAGTGCGGTGGAGATCTGTGCTCCAATCTTCAGGCCACGATCCATCCTCCTGCTGCCATGCCCTAAACAAAGAAAGTACGTTCGTTAATTTCTGCACTGCATCTCTGTGGCGGGCGGCTTTGCCTTTCCAATCTACTCGAAGGGCTACTAAAGAAGCGAAAAATGCCACGATCGATGCAACGCCAAGAATAAAATGAACATTGTTTAGGGATAACCCAATTTGCGTAAACACATCATCTCGAGCAAATGTGGTGGCACAAAAGGTCACAGAACAGGCCAGAAACAAGATATCAATGATCAGGGCAAGTCTAGTATATCTGTCTCTCAGCATAGTATGCATTGAGAGCGTCTGTCTTAAAACACGAAACTGGCGGCTTAATTCTTTTTCAGATATAGCTTGCACACTTAATCTTCCAAGATCGCTTTCCATTGATCAATAGTTTTGGCTGCGTTCAACTTTCGTGCAATACTCGCAAGGGCATCAGCAACAATACGGCGTTTTGTGCTATTTGCCCTTCCCAAATAGGCATCAACTATTCTGGACTGGGCTGTCACATCCTGTATTGGACTCAGTACTCGCTTGGAGGCATGGTCTAAAATATGCATAAGTAACGCCTTGCTAGTTTTTGACCCGCGGTAACCCTTTACCGCTTCAACCCCAAGTGACTCAATATGATATCCAGTCAAACGCTTTTGCTCTGGCAAACCATCGTTTAGAGACTTAACAAGTTTAATAGCGGGCACCAGCGAACTACTCATCCTTTCATTGGCCCTTGTTAAGGCTCTTTGAAAGGCTTTTAGATTGGTCTCCTTCCACTCTTTTGCCCCAGCACTTGAAATAATAACTTTCACACCAGTACGAATGGCTGGGAGCAACTGAATTTCCATACCATCTCGATACACCACTGTAACAGCCATTCTTCCCTTTTCAACAGATTTTACTTTATCATATGTGAGCCGATCTTGAAGTGACTTGTGAAAGACATTTAGAACTTCTGTAGGAGATTTTCCGACCAGATCCTCTCGATCTAAGATTACCAATGCATCAATATCGCTTAATCCATCGACATATGTGTGTTTCGCAACTGACCCACCAAAAAGAAATCTCTCCATATTTGCTTCATCTTTTAGAATATCCGCGATTTTGTCCAGACGTTCCTGAATCTTCTCCGGATCTTTTTCATATGACGCTAGAAGCTTCCTCAAAAGCTTGTTGAGATCACTATCTAAGCGCTTCCTATCGGCGTCATTCTTTGAGTCCTGTATCAACTTCTTAAGATCTGTTTTGGCCCGGGGGAAATAGCTGCCTCCACCACCTCCCATTAAGCACCTCCTTTCAACTCTGGAATCTTAGTGCACAGAGCTTGATATGCCAGTTTGAGAGCTTTTGCGTGAGTTTCAAAGACGGAGAAATCATTTGCACCTCCATCCACAAATCTTCGCATACGGATGGTCAACGTTTCCAAGTAACTAATATTCTTTGCCAACCTTAACGCCTCAGCTCGTCGCCATTGTGTCTGTATCCCAAGATCCACAGCAGTATAAGCATCTCGAGTGATTGATGCGTCATTGTAATATCCATAACGTAGCCACGACACCCCGTCAAATATTTCCGCTCCAGCGCAAAAATAAAGAGGGGAAATAACCGGATCAAGTCCACCCCATATGTGTATGGGTGAATCCATTGCCTTTCTATTCATGGAACTCCGGAGGTTGGCAATATTGGTAAGACGTTCCAATAAATTGCTTCCTAATTCTTTCTCCGTGACGCCAAGGATGTGAAATCGCCGCATTTTTCCAACGTGTCGAATGACATCGTCCATATCAACGTATTGTCGACGACCAGACGGTCTAAGAATAAAATCGTGAAGGAATTGGGGAAACCTGTTGAAAAGTGCTTGTGCCAGCTGTATTTGCTCCTCAAGATCCTTTCCGAGGGATCCATGATCGAAATTGGTGATCACGATCGGATATTCTGTAGGCAGATCGCAAAGCACTTTCTCGTAACATTCATAATTATAACTGTTATCAGGTTCGTATGGCCCTTGCTTTGGTTCAGTTGAGTCAAATTCCAGAGAAAGCTCGTATCCACCACTGTCAATAATGACCAACTCCTTGTTCCCGTAAAAGCGTTCAGGATTGAGGAGATGATTGTGGAAGAGGTCATATGCGCTGATAAGAATCGAGTCACTTATAGCGGGCCCGGTCATTTCCAAAGCGTGGTTGACTTCTGATAGCTTGCGTCCTGAGTCCTTATCCACGAACAGAGGAAAACCTTTGCTCGAAAAAGATGGCACAAGTCGGGGCATATCAACGGCTGCCCCAAGAGGATGTTGCAAGGTTGACCTACGTGCCAGCACGCAGAACCTCCAAATCACGGCACGAAAGACATATCCCACAAGGCTGATCTGTCCCACGTTCGCAACTATAGGTTATTTCTAGCGGAACTCCCTGAGACTTGCAGTACATCCAAATATCACTTTTAGTCCACTCCAAGAATGGTGCTCCTATCTGGATCATTCCCCCCGTATAAGTATCAAAGATCGACTGCATATTGCGGACGAAGGGCGGGGTGCAATCGAGATACTCAGTGCCTAAATGTATTCCGAGTGCCAGAATTCCAGCATCTTCTGGCAACTCCATCAAAGCAGCAACAAGGAGGAAAGCGTTACGACCACGGATAAATCCCGCTTTTTTCTTGTGGAGTCCCGACCATGTAAGTCTCGAAAGAGGGATATTATAGTGTCTTGCAATGGCCCTCGCTGCATCAATCTCGCGTTGAGCAGCGGCTTGACCATAATCAATAAACAAACCATGGACAGAAAAACCTTGGACGAGGTAAAAAGCCACACAAGCTGAAGAATCGATCCCGCCACTCAGGAGAACCCGTACTTTTCCACTATTTGATCTATTCTGTACCATTTTAACCCAAATATCGAAAATAGAGGGAGGTCATACTCATATTTTCGATGATCTCTTATCGTTTTATTTCCTCGCTATCACTAACTAGGTGATGCTTGAATGTAATTCTTCAAAATAAAAAAGGCAACACCTAATCCAATATCCTGCATCAACCACTCTTGATATAAGTGATCGTGGTCGCTTTACAGCGACGCTTGGTTTGGTCCAAAAACCCTAGAGTGAACTTACCTTCTGGCTTCTGGAAGATGTCAAGCCCCCGTCCTAAAATAATGCGCCAACCTGTGTCTGCCTCGATCCAGCGATCATGCTTATCTTTGTCAAAATTATAGGTAAAAATGATGTGATCCTGTTC
>SDBT01020989.1_pt1 | contig 10208 bp, 7 predicted proteins | sample 2277101 | NCBI WGS metagenome assembly SDBT01 (sample SAMN10404973, study PRJNA504765) | marine sediment metagenome | isolation source: marine sediment core GS10_PC15, 103 cmbsf | place: Arctic Ocean: Southern Knipovich Ridge | collected 2010
TCCACATCAAACGGTGCGATGTTTTTACCCTGCCTGGATATTTCTTTCACCCAGAAATGACACAGGTCGAGGAACAGCGGGGAAAAATCTTCGTAGCGATCCCAGTCTACGACGTATAGGGTTCCGCGCTGAACGAGCATATTTTGTGCACATAAATCCCCATGCGTCCTGCCGGCTGAGACAGCCATCTCGCCCATGTGGGAAAAAATCTCTTTGAAATCATTCGTACAAGAAATCTCTGATATTGCTTTGATGAAACTTTCATCATTCAGGCGCTTCCAGAGATGGGTTCCTTGTAGTTCGGCAACATGCGCACCCGCATGCAGATTGCGAACGAATGTAAGCAGAAGATGCTGATCAGCAGATTTTGCTACGCGGATGTTTCGTGTGCCTTCGATCAGGGAAAATTTCGCAAATGCCGCGCCGCTCGTTTTTCGGAATTCGCTTTGAGCCGGCAGGTATTCCGCCAGATCGCCACCTCTCAGTTCTTTAAGAACTTTAATTTCTCTGCGCGTGCGGTCAAGCGCACGCTTATCTAAGGGAAGCTTGTAAAACCAGAGGTCTGAACTGAAATTGAGGATGTAGGTGGAAGAGAGCTGCAGGGCAGGAAGTTTTTCTTCGCGGTCCCCACTAGCTTCGATGATTGTTTGGACCAAAGATTTTGTCTGGACCTCATCGCTCGGTTTATCTGCCTTGATATAGTAATCATTCGCTAAATGAGCGGAGATTTTCAACTTCTGTAAAAGCCCGAAAAGTGCCGCTCGCAGGATGTGCACAAAGCTGCGCGGTACGTCTTTCCTGAAAACATCAATAGCGTCCATTCGGTCGGCCGGCAGGAGAATACTCCAGGTGCGGTAGCGCGGTAAAGGCACAAAGAATTTTACATCCTCAAACTTCCGAAGCAGCCTGAGGTAGCCTGACATAGTGTAGGTATAAGTACGATACGGTTTTTTTCGCACCAGCCGTGAGTACAGATCAGCAAGCGACCGTGGGAGAAGCGCCCCAAAGCGGAGATTAGTGTGATCTTCTTTTTTACCCAGCCAGTAATATATACCGTGGCGATTCTCTATGCCGATTACCAGGCGACCACCGGGCTTGAGAACACGCAAGAATTCACGAACAAAAAGCTTCTGAACTTCGCGCGGATTTTTTTCCAACATAAATCCTTCTGGCAGCCATTCAAGGACTCCGTTTAGGAACACGTTGTCAAATCTGTTATCGTTATAAGGCAGCGGGTAGTGCTGTCCGCCGCGAATGTAAATCTCGCGAGGGCTGCTGGAATACTGTTTTGAGAATACCAAACTCTCGTATGTCATGTCCATGCTGACAACAGTGCCGCCTAGAAATGAAATTGCTCGCGTCAGGTTACCCCAGCCACTGCCGTAATCGAGAGAAAGCGTACCTTCTCCTACACAAGCTAACACGACAGCCCCGCCGCGGTTGGGATTGAGGGCGTAATTGAGGATATAATCGCGGCCCTTTTCATCAAGCTGATTCAATGCGATATCAAATCCACAAATGCCCTCCTTTTTTTGTGCCAGAATGGGCGCGAAGAAGGATCTGGGAACTTCCCGGTAGTAGTAATCATCCTCGCAGAGGTGCAAGATGCCGTAACGGTCCGTTTGCCCCGAAGTACTGCAATGCGTGCATTTCCATTTGGAGCCAGATATTTTCAATCCCCCTCCGCAGGAGGGGCAGCGCAGGATATTCTCAAGTAATTCTGTATGAGCCAAATTCATTTTTCCTTGGTAATGTATTAACAACCGAAATACGATACATCCGGAGGCTTCATTATAATTTCAATCCGGAAGAAGTATGGTTTATTTCCATATACCAGCTTCAAAATTGCCGCCATAGTGAATCTAAGCAGCACACGTTTACATAGGCGCAGTCACGCCATATGCCAGACCGGTGATCCAGATGAGGTCTACCGGGCACCAGAAAATTTCATTATGTTTTAAATCAAAAACCTTACAGAATAAGTTTTCCATTTGCACATTCCCATCATGCACGTGCAGCGCTCCTCTTGGCTTTGAATTCTGAGCTAAATGCCATGTGTATCCACATGCTTGCACTCCTATATTATTAATTGCCCATTCCGTTAAATTTAAAGTTTGCATCACAAAAATATATCATATATAATATTTTTTTACTGAATTTTATTACTTTCACTGTCTTTTTAAAAAAAATAATGCCTTTTAACTCACCTGTTTTTATATTCATTTTTCTACCGATCGCGATATTTCTGTTTAATCTTTTTCCATCCGGGTGGATACGGAAAATAATATTTCTCACCACTTCATTCATTTTTTATGCATGGGGAGAACCAATCTTAATTTTTCTTTTGATCACATTAACACTTGCCAACTGGCTGCTGGCAATTTGGATCGGAAAACTTCAAAAAGGGACATCAAGAACTTTAACTGACCTCGTTTCAATCATTGCCATCTTTACTAATCTGCTGCCGCTGATCATCTTCAAACTTAATAACCTGCCAAACTTCGATCTTTCCGATATTTTAAATCTTGAGGGAACATTTTCAGACCTATCATTTCCGCTAGGTCTTTCATTTTTTTCATTTTCAGCGATCTCTTACATCGTGGATATCAGACGCGAAGAGGTGACGACGGAGAAGAATCTGATTAACTTTGCAAATTTTATGTTTATGTTCCCCAAAATACTGCAGGGTCCGATCACCCGAATGAGTGAGGTTCGGCATTTTATTGAAGTGCCAAAGACGTCTATCAACGGTATGGCTGAAGGTTTCCGCCGGTTCATGATCGGGTTTGCGAAGAAAGCCATGATCGCCGATTACCTGGCAGCCATCACGAATAAGATCTTCGCGCTGGATGCGGCCAGTCTTAATGCCGGATTGGCCTGGTATGGTTTGGTTGCGTTTGCGGTTCAGATCTACCTCGACTTTTCCGGTTACACGGATATGGCGCTGGGTATCGGTAAGATATTCGGTATATCGCTGCCCGAGAATTTCAATTTCCCTTACATGAGCCGCAGCATCACAGACTTCTGGCGGCGGTGGCACATGTCCCTTACAAGTTGGTTCAGAAACTATATCTTCATCCCACTGGAAATCTCAAGAAGGAAATCCAAATTTTTCAGGCAAGAAACGAACTTGCTGATCGTATTTTTTGCAACCGGACTGTGGCATGGAGTAACCTGGAATTTCATCATATGGGGTGTGTATTTCGGGATCATCCTTGTGCTTGAATCCGTTTTCCTGTCAGAACAGTTAAAGAAGATTCCTCCCATCTTTCAGCATTTTTACTCATTGGTACTGATATTGATCGGTTGGGTGTTTTTCAGGCTCGAAGACCTTAATCAGTGGGGACCGTTCTTGAGATCATTATTTCAATTCAGTCCATCTTCCCGTTCAGATACGCTGCTGTCACTGAATTTGTTGGCTTATTTTCCGCTTCTGATTCTCGGCTTATTAACATGCACAAAATTATTTCATAATCTCTATGAACAGATGAGATCAAATAAAGCAGGAGCTGTTTTCAGTGACGTAATCCTGATTGTTTTATTTATATTAAGTGTTTCGAACCTCATTTCCGGGAATTATCAGGCATTTCTTTATTCCACATTCTAGGGAATTCGGAGCTAATTATGGGCATTAATAGATATATTCGAGACATAATATTAATTATGATTGTCATCATCATACTGACAACTCCACTTTTCTATTGGCTTTCTCTAGAGGGAAATTGGAATAAAAGATCCTCGCTAGAGGCGAGGCCTCTTACAGTTTTTCCACTCCTTTCTTTTCGTGACTTCAAGACAGCAACTAAACGAATCTTCCAAGGTTTGTATATGGATGCCTATGATATTTTCTTTAATCAAATTCTTGATCAAGTCTTTCAAGTAGAGGTTAATTTAGCAACTGCTGATCAATTTCCCCAGCGCAATATCATTGCTCAGGCCTCAAGAAATTTTGAGAGGAATGTGATCAATCTTGCGTATGCTTTCCACCCCGACTCAGCTATTCCCGCAGCATTTGAATCTAAATATGAAATTACAAGAGACAAATGCTGTCTCATCCCCACTCCCAGATCGTATGATGGAGAAGACCAAGAATATATTCGCTTGCGAATTGAAAATTACCGGGAATTGATTGAGAAATATCCTGAAATTAATTTCTTTGTTTATAATATTGACGAAATCGCGTATTCGGATTATCACCCAAGCGCAGAATATTATCCTAACGCAGATCGCGGACGTTCACTTCAATATTTTCTTGAAAACAAACCGGAAAATCTTGAGTTTGCAAACTTTGGCATTTCTGATTTTAATGACCACAAAGTTTATTTTTATCGAACTGACAACCATTGGAACATCCGTGGGGCGATCAAAGCCTACAAGTCAATTTATGAATTACTCAGAAGGCAGTTTCCAGATATCAGCCCAATGGTTAAAATCCAAACAATCAAACCGCTGGAAGGAATTGAATTATTAGGAAGTTATGCCAGGGCAACCCTGTATCCGATTTCTCCCGAGATTTTTGAATACGCGGAGGTAGAAATTCCACCTTATCATACTGTAGTCAACGGTAAAGAAACGGTGTATGGATCCCGTCAGAAGTATTTGGACGGATACCGTCCAGATAATAAATATAAAAACATTTACGGAGGTTTTTATGGAACTTGGAAAGCTCTCATTGAATATCATTTTGAAAATGATTCAGACCGGAATTTACTGCTCATTACTTCATCTCACTCCCGAATGATCCAGATGTATATCGCTTCCCATTACCGATCAACTTATATCATTGACCGGAGGACTAGGGCGGAATCAGTAAGATCCATACCGCTCAGCAAGATGATCGAAGATTATGAAATTAATGATGTGCTAATTCTCGGGCAGCCTTCAGTTACATATTTATCGGATCAACATATCATTTTGCCCTGATCAAACCCCATTAAAATCCTAATCCAGGTCAAACGCCACTTTTTTCATCAATGCATTTCACAAAATCTCCTACATTTAAAAATGAGCGGATTTCCTTTTGTGTGAATTCGATCCCAAAATTCAGTTCGACGGCAAGGATCAGATTGATATGGGATAATGAATCCCAACCCTCAATTTCGTTCGCTGTGGTTTCCGGTTCAATTTCGATAGTTTCATCATCAAAAACCTCTCGAAATATTGCTGTCAATTTATTAATCGTGCTCATTTCTCCTCCATTGTAGAAAGATCACCCGGATCCTTTCCCTGATACCATGCTTTGAGCACCCTGCGCAGGATTTTTCCACTCGTGTTTTTCGGTATTAGATCAACCACATGGTACTCTGCAGGAATGGCGATTGTAGATACGTTATTGGATACTTTGACCCTGCATTTCAGCTCCAACGCGCGCGACCATTTGGTCCCTTCAGGCAGGCAAAGAAAAGCAACGATCTTTTCATGCAGGATGGCATCGGGGGCGCCAATGACAGCGACATCAACCACTTCATCCACCTCTAAAAGCGCGCTTTCCACTTCAAATGGGCCAACAAGATGTCCTGCGGTGTTGATCACATCATCCGCACGGCTGACATACCAGAAATATCCATCCTTGTCCTGATATGCCAGGTCTCCAGAAATATAGTCTTTTTTTTGAAATTTCTCTAGATAAAGCTCTTCCTTGTTCAGGTATGTCCGAAACATGGATGCCCATCCTTTTTTTAGGCATAATTGACCCTGGCTGCCGGTTTCGATCGGATTCATCTTGTCATCAAGGATATATGCATCAATATAGGATAGCGGTTTTCCCATAGAACCGGGTTTCACCTGCATACCGGGCTTGTTGGTGATCATGATGCTTCCGGTTTCAGATTGGAACCAGTTATCATAGACCTCCGTGCCAAAGATCTTTTTCCCCCAATGGTACACTTCAGGGTTCAGTGGTTCGCCGACGCTGTAAATTCGATCGATCCGTGAAAAATCATACTCCCCGAATAATTTTCGATCTTCCTGCATCATCATCCGTAAAGCAGTTGGCGCAGTATACAAGACATTTACCTGGTATTCCTCAAGGATTTTCAACCATTTTTGGGCTTCATAATTACCGCCAAAGTGAATCTGAACAGCATGCGTGATCATCGGCGCAATCAGGCCGTATACCAGTCCGGTGATCCAGGCTGGGTCTGCTGTGCACCAAAAAATCTCATCCTCTTTTAAATCAAAAACTTCTCTGAATGAGTTTTCCATTGACACATATCCGCTGTGCACGTGCAGAGCTCCTTTTGGCTTGCCGGTTGAACCTGACGTATACTGAATGAAGGCAGGTGCTTCCGAATCAATTTCTGCAGAAAATTTAAATGTCTCTTTTGCATCACCTATAAGCTTCGGTAAGCTGAGGGTTGTTTCATCCTGATGCTCTTCAATATCAGTAACCAGAACGGCATTTAGATCTGGTAATTTCCCTTTAATTTTGTTCAATTTTTTCAGTAAGCTATTTTTAGTGATAAGGATCTTCGTTCTGCTGTCAGACAAGCGGTCAAACAAGGCATGTTCCCCAAAAGTTGAGAAGAGGACGCAGGAAACGGCTTCGTTCTTGAGGATTGCGAAAAACGAAAAAACCAGTTCAGGGGATTTTGGCAGGAATATGCTTACGCAATCTTTTTTTTCAACGCGTAAATCCTTCAGCACATTGGCTATCTTATCGGACATTGAATTTATTTTTTGGTAGGTAAAATCCTCCGAAGAAAGGTCGTTGTATAGCCAAGTAAATGCCGGACTGTTATGAAATCCTTGCTCACAGGGTTCGCTCAGGCATTTATAAGCAATGTTTTTTATTCTTTCCATAATTTACTCCTGGGGTAAAAATCCTTAGATTAAGTTTATAAATATTTTAAGGTATTAATTTCTTATTTCTCATCCGTATCGTTTTAGTTCAGCTTTTCTGAAATCTTTGTCCTGAATTTCAAGATAACCATCTTCCAGAAATCTATATCCTGTTTATCAATCACAAAAAATTCAAACCATCTTCTCCTTGATATTCTTAAAAACAGCATCCAACGGATGATGAACAGTGTTGTGTAAGATATTGACGATGAAATTGATGCACCTAAGAAGCCAAATCTGGGAACAAGAACAAAGTTGAGAATAATGTTCAGCACCAATCCGACCAATGAAACTACTGCGCTGACTTCAGGCTTATTCCTTCCGGACATATCATTCGCCAGAATCCGGGATAAACCCACCGCGATAATTCCAGGTAGAAGCAACTTGAATCCATCAGCCGCTGGTTCAAACTCAACACCATAGAGCAGCACCATCGCAGGGCGTATGAGAAAAAATGCAATTACCCCAATTGCGGTAGATGCAAGGAATAAATTCTTCAAGACCAACAGGGTCAACTGATTTCTTTCTTCATCTTCTTCAAGGGAAGATATCTTTGGGAAAACTACTGCGGCGATGGAACTGGATAGAACCCATAATTTTTCTGCGGACTCAACAGCGACATCATAATATCCCAGCGCAGTGATCCCCAATAAGCTGTTTAGAATGATCTTATCGATCCGGTAATTTAAAAATCCGATCACATTCGCTATGTATGCTTTCAAACCAAATTTCATGGATCGCTTTGAGTGGCGGATGATTCGTTTAAAATTAAAGTGGTAACCAACACCTTTTGATTTGACCAAAAAGCGGACCAGGATGACCAGATAAAGGAAAGAGCTGGTGAGATACATCGCGACAGCACCCTGAATCCCCAGCTTGAGCAACCAAACCAAGATGAAAGATAAGATTAATTGAACAACTTGAGGGAAAAGGGTGATTGTATTGTAAGAACGGAAATCCTGCTTCCCCAGCAGCACCGCTGCCAGATTTGTCGCCAGCATTGAAACCGGGATATTTAGTGTGGCTGCCAAAAGCAAGGCCTTGTCTACGCCGGGAAATAGTAAATCATTGAAAAAGATAGCGAGAACCAAACTGATGGCAACACCCAGCACGCTTGAAACCATGGTGAGGATCATGTTTGTGGAAAAGATATCTTCTTCTGGAATTTCCTTGTGGGCAACGAGGTAAACGGTTGCCGGGGCAATGCCTAAATTCGCGAAAGCGGTTGCCAATGCCGGCAGCAGGATCACTAGTGAGTAAATACCTCTCGCATCAACCCCCAATCCGCGTGTCAGGAATATTGACGTGAATAAACCAAGGATAAGGCTTAAACCCTGGCGGGTGAGGTTATAAACCGTATCCCAGAAGAATTTCGTCAATCCTAATTTTTGGTGGTCCATGCAAAACCCTCTTTGTAGATTATTTCAAGTCTTTTCACGATCAAAGCTGGGGAAATATTTTATACACGGTAAAACCTTACCTCATTCATATACCAATTTTTCATTTTTGTTTTTGCATTAAAAATGACAATAACGATGTTATCAAAGAAGGAACAAAATATCGTAAGGATTCTACCGTGCTTTAAATTAAGAATGGTAGAGACCGCCTAATTTAAAACTTGAATTTATGTCCTAAGTGCAAGTTAGTGTAACATTTTTTCTATAAATACAACTGCCATAATCAGTGAAATACTCCATTCAATATTCCTAAGCATACCAACAGCGCTGAAAATAAAAATGAGTTTATAAATTGAATTTATGTTTTTAGAAAATATTTTTCAAAAATAATTTAATAAAACGAGATAACATATAAAAAGATTCGCAAATAAAAGGTAAACAATCTTTAATAGAAAGAACCGCAAATTTTTTCTTGCCCTTAAGTTCTTTTATGGATTTGATTAAGGATACCGGAGTTTTTAATTTTGATAATAAAAAATATAACTCGCCTAATTCGTGAATCCAAATAAATGATGAATTGCCAATAAGAGGAGTACTTATATTTAATGAGTATGAGTCTGAATTAATTGAATCATAGAAAGCAATTTTTGCGAGGTTTACACCTGAAAAAAGAGCATTTGTATTCCACTTTCCTGATCTGCAATTAATTTCCATAATAAAAAATTCATTTCGTTCTTTGTCATACTTAAATTCTATGTTTGAGATACCGCGGAATTTTAACTTTTCAAGTAGTTTTTGTGAGTAATCAAAAACTCTTGGATCATAAGACAATAAGACTTTACCTGAGGTAATAGTCCCGGCTTGAGGCGGCCATTGATGAATTTTATACCCGACAGTGGAGGCGATTATTTCTCCTTTTTTATTGCTGTAACAGGATAATGTATAAAGATTAATCGTCTCACCTTTGATAAATTCTTGAATAATTATTGGATAATCAACAATATTTTTCTCTTTAAATTGTTTATAAATTCTCTCAAAATCAACTTTTGAACGAAGTACAAACACCTTTTGATTTATCCCAATATCTCTTAGATAGTTAATGGGAATTGGAATTTTTAATATACATGGGAATACTATGATATTGCAAATATCCTCATAATTAATATTTTTAAAGTATGAATATTTTGGAACTGATAATTTAATCTTATTAGATAATTCATACATTGATTTTTTATCGAAACCGATTTTTGCTTTAATAAAATCCATTGAAGGAATAAAATACGGTTCCAATATGGTCCAATTCTTTATCAAGAATTCCAACCAATCATCATCAGCAGGAAAAATTACACCCCGTCCATTTTCATTTTTTGATAAATTAATTAAAAATTGAATGGCATCATCAGATTGTTCAAATGGTTTAGGTGACAATTTATATTTACAATGACGCGAAAATCCAGCTAAACACTTTTCATTGGAGCAAACGATAGTCTTTATATTAGCTTGAGCGAATCCTCTAACCAAACCCAAAGCGTTAACACCATTTCCAAGAACAATAGAATAATATCTATGATTACTATTTTCAATATTCATAAGAAACTTAACAATGACAAATTTTATGTACCTGTTTGAATAAAATTAATAATTCTATTAATTGACATACCCTGTAAACCCATAGATTATAAATCACGCCCGTTAGTAAAGTAATTATGCTTACATACAGTGGATACCATTGTGATAAGACTATCGATTATTGGTGTTTTTATATTTAGCAACAAACCAAATTCATGCAGAGGGATCAGACCTGTTGGAACATCCTCTAAAAAATATCTCCCAATAATTGTCGTAGGGGCATACACATTTGAATATGCTGGGTTCGATTGAATTGATTCGCAAAGGCTCATGTTGTTATTATTCAGATTATAGGCTTTTGAAATCCATTCATTTACGCTTCTTGCTTTAATACCAAAACTT
>SDBT01020990.1_pt1 | contig 10208 bp, 4 predicted proteins | sample 2277101 | NCBI WGS metagenome assembly SDBT01 (sample SAMN10404973, study PRJNA504765) | marine sediment metagenome | isolation source: marine sediment core GS10_PC15, 103 cmbsf | place: Arctic Ocean: Southern Knipovich Ridge | collected 2010
TTTTCTGAAGGCTGGATCAGGCCGCTGCCGGCGCGACACAAAACCGGCAAGAAAGTCGCCGTCATAGGTTCCGGCCCAGCCGGATTAGCTGTCGCCCAGCAATTGGCCAGAGCAGGTCATGATGTGGTTGTCTTCGAAAAGGACGAAAAGGCCGGAGGCATGCTGCGCTACGGGATTGCAGATTTTAAACTCGAGAAGAAAATCCTCGAGCGCAGACTGAACCAGCTTGCTGCCGAGGGCGTGCAGTTTCAGACCGGCGTGGATGTTGGTGAGGACATTTCAGCTCGTTATATGCAAAAGATGTTCGATTGTATATGCCTGGCAATGGGAGCCGCCCAGCCCAGAGACCTTGCCGTTACAGGCAGGGGATATGAAAATATTTTGTTCGCTATGGACTATTTGCGGACACAAAATAAGCTTTGCTCAAAAGAACCGCTCGACGAACCGAAGTTAATTACAGCCAAAGACAGAATTGTGGTTGTAATAGGTGGTGGAGATACAGGCAGTGATTGTGTTGGTACTGCTCGCCGACAGGGCGCGAGGAAGATATATCAGTTAGAGATATTGCCTGAGCCGCCGGATAGTCGTCCGCCGGATACCCCGTGGCCTATGTGGCCGCGTATTATGCGAACATCGTCCTCTCACGAAGAAGGGTGTGAGCGCCGGTGGGGTGTGATGACTAAGAGATTCTCTGGTTATGAGACCCGCGTCGGAAAGCTGCATGGATGCAAGGTGGAATGGATTAAAAAGAACGGCAGCTGGAAAATAAAGGAAGTGGCTGGTACCGATTTTGTCCTTGAGGCAGAGCTGGTTGTTTTAGCGATGGGGTTTTTGCACGTTGTCCATGAAGGGCTTATTAAAACCCTCGGCCTTAAATTAGACGAAACCGGTAACCTGACGGTCAAAGACCATCAGACAAGCCAGCCCTGGGTTTTTGCCGCCGGCGACACCGTCAACGGAGCTTCATTAGTAGTCCGTGCGATTCATAGCGGACGTGAGGCAGCAGCAACTATTGACCGCTGGCTTAAAGAAAAATGAAAATTGAAAATAACCAACATAAAAATGACGCTTTTGATAGTCTTGCCCGCGCAATGCCTGGAAAAAGTTGACAAAATCAGTAATATGTTATTATATTAAGACGTCGAAAATTAATGCGCCCGTAGCTCAGCAGGATAGAGCATCGGTTTCCTAAACCGAAGGTCGCAGGTTCGAATCCTGCCGGGCGTAGTTTTTTGCGGAGTAACACCGGCTAACTGTCCATTACTGTCCGGCTTAGTATCTTGTCGCCCACCGGAACACACCAGGTTTTCCGCCCTGCAGACAGTTCATACTCGTATATTCTCGTATATTAGCCCCTATTTTGAAGCTCATTCTTGACCGATAAGACAGATTTTTACCCCACAATTTCCAACAGTTACTCTTATATTCTCTCATATTATCAACAGTCGGATATATAAACTGTTTACATTTTCTGGGACTTTTTAAGTCTTTGACATTACTAACCTTATGGATTTACAGTTTTTGCGATTTCACATGCTATTTAGCCTTTGGGTTGCAGCTTGGTTGTATGGATTACCTTCACTCATTACAGAAGTGGGGTCAGTACGAGACTCTTCGTCAGATTCGGCATGACCTTATGTATTGAACTCGTGGGGCCAATTCAATATAGTACTCTTACAGGGACTTGTACATGAGGCTGAGACTTTTTATGGCGAGGTAAAACCAATGAAAAAGGCTCCTATTTTGTTTTTGGTCCTTTCAGGATTCTTATGCTTAAATTGTAAAACTATTCGACAGGCGGTCAAAAAACAGCTGCTACTTAAAGCCGGTAATTTTAGGCGAGTTTATGAAGAATCATTTGAATGAGTTAACAAAAAACTTTGAAAGGTAAACGAGATGAGAGTGAGGACCTTAACAGTTTTTTTGGCGGTAGCAGCGGCGTTATTATCGTCGGGCAGCAAGGCGGATTTGAAGACGATTTCAGTGGAAGCGCTGAAAGATAAAATCAAGGGCGGCTGGGCGGGCAAAATGATAGGTGTCGCTTATGGCGGGCCCACGGAATTTCAATATAACAGTGTGATAAACGAGGACGAAATCAAATGGGACCCGGCGAGTATCAAGAACTCGATAGGAGAAGATGACCTTTATGTTCAATTGACGTTTATGATGACGATGGACGAGCACGGGATAGATGCGCCGGCTGAGAAGTTCGCGCAGGATTTTGCGGATGCGGGGTATATGCTTTTTCACGCGAACCGCAAGGGCCGCAAGAACATCTGGGACGGGGTGATGCCGCCGATGTCGGGCCATCCGAAGTATAACCTGCACGCCGACGACATAGATTTTCAGATAGAGGCCGATTACATCGGTTTTATGTGTCCGGGGATGCCACAGACATCGAATAAGATATGTGACAAAATCGGCCATATCATGAACTACGGAGACGGTGTGTACGGGGGTATGTTTGTAAGTGCGTTATACACGGCTGCTTATTTTGAAAATGATATCGGGAAAATAGTTGATACCGCTCTGAAAGCTCTTCCTCAGGAAAGCAAATATGCCCAATGCGTTCAGGACGTCATTGCCGGGCATAAGAGGAATCCTTCCGACTGGCGCAAGACATGGCACGAGCTGCAGAAGAGGTGGGGCGAAGGGGACGTGTGCGGCGGGCTCGACCCGTTTAACATCGACGCGAAAATCAACGGGGCATACATAGTGATGGGGCTTTTGTACGGGGGCGGGGACTTCGAAAAAACGATGGAAATCAGCACACGCTGCGGGCAGGATTCCGACTGCAATCCGTCGAATGCGTCGGGTGTTTTGGGGATTCTGCTGGGGTACAAAAGAATACCGGAGAAATGGACGAGGCATATTCCTGAGATGGCGGACGAGAATTTTCTCTATACGAATTACAGCTTTAACAAGGCGGTAGACCGGACGCTGCACTATGCGAAGAAACTTATAGTGGAAAACGGCGGCAGGGTTGAGGGCGGTATGTGTCATGTCAAGATTCAATCGCCAAAGCCGGCGAAGTTGGAGCAGTCGTTTGCCAGTCTCAAGGCCAAATCGAGGGTGACTATCGTGGACAAAGAGCACTGGCGATGGAAAGGGAATTGGCGTGATGTTGAGCATAGCCAGTGGGGCAAGACGGAGGTGCAAAGGGTTGCGGACGAAAAAGGTTCAGAGTTTACGTTCACATTCGACGGTACGGGTGCTGTGATTATGGGTCGGTGGGACCGGGACTGCGGCAAAGCGGATGTTTATGTGGACGGGGAGTTTGTTCGTGAAGTCGACAACTACTACCGGGTCATGGAGCGAGGTGCGGGGTTCGACTGGTTGAACGGGGCACATCTTTTCCACGTCCTGGACCTTGAAGCAGGTGAGCACACTATCCGAATGGTAATAAATGGCGAGAAAAATCCGAAGGCTACAGGGACCAAGGTGAAGGTATCAAGGGCGATTGTTTACCAGAGTAATTGAGGGCGCCGAGGATTGCGGCAGGTAACATGCGGACTAAATTTCGGAGGGAAGGTTTTTGTCCTGGAGAATTAGCGTCCGAGTTTAAGCGCATGGGCAAGTTTGTAAGCCATCTCGTCCTCATTCCGCTCAATATGTTCTATGATGCGTTTGCGCAGTTGCTCTCTAATCTCACGATGGTCTGTGGAATCGACAAGGTTGTGCTGCTCGAACGGGTCCTTCTGCAGGTCGTACAATTCGTCCCCATCAAAAAGTGCCGCAACATACTTATACCTTCTCCCCACTATAATGCGCTGCGTTATCTGGTCCCCATGCCCGTGGTGCTCAGCCACAGTGTACTTCGGCCAGTCCGCGTGTTGGGGCTCTCGGCAAAGTTCGAGAAGACTGCGACTATGCATATACCCCGGAACCTTTATCCCCACCACCTCTAATATCGTCGCTGTCACATCCATGTTAGAGACGATTTTGTCCGTGCGTTTACCGCCTTTTAAACGCGCGGGCCAGCGGATTGCCATAGGGACGCGCGCAACCTCCTCGATATATGTTGATGCCTTGTCCCAAAGTCCACCGTGACTGGCCAGCGCGTCACCATGGTCGGCGCACCAGATGACCACGGTATTTTCCGCCTGTCCCGAAGCTTCGAGGGCATTTAAGATTCTCCCGATGGCGGCGTCGGTTTGGTAACCCTGGCCGTACGCTCGTGCCAGAATCTTCTGCCAGATTGACCACTCCGGCCATGCCTGCCGACTCGGATGACTGAAGTCCCTGTGCAGGATATATCGTAAAGGTCGGCCTTGAAGGTCATCATTAAACGTCGGATACTCCGGTATGGTCTTTGGCTGGACCCGCGAGGCATAAGGCTCTGTGGGAAAGTAAGGCTGATGAGGTCCCCAGAAACTGGCGACCAGACTCCAGGGCTGGTCCGCCTTAGCCAGCTCTCTAAGTTTCTGTACGGCGAGATGCGCCACAAAATTTTCCTCGTGCGCTTCGGGCGGCCCGATTAGCACGCCGCTGGCGTTCATGAAACGCCATGGCGACGGGTGGTGCAGCGTCAGTGTTTTACCGTTCCATTCCGGGTGGTCGAGGTCATATTCGATGCGTGCGCGAGCATCGCCGAGTTGTCGCTTGGCGGCGTATGACTTGTACGCGTCGGACATATACACTTTTCCGTAGTCGGGCAGGGACCAGCCCTCCATTCCGAAATCGGCTGCTAACTTGTTCTTGCCGCAGTGCCACTTGCCGACATATGCATTGCGATAGCCTGTCTGTGACAAGTAGTCGGTGTAAAGCTTCTGGCCATCACGGAAATCGTGTATGTCGGCATAGTCGGTATTCCACATAAGGCCGTGCGAGCTCGGATAAACGCCGGTCAGCATACTTGCCCTGGCGGGCGTGCAAAGCGGACAGACAGAATAGGCACGGTCAAAACGTATCCCTTCATCGCAGAATTTTTCAAAGACAGGCCACTTGTATTCAAACTGTCCCGGCCTGTCATGGGCGTAAAAGGCATGATGGTCGGTGATAATAAAAAGTATGTTTGGCTTGGTTTGTTTCTTCGCATCGGGCATTGCCTGTTGAGGCAGACCCGCCGCTACCGCCGCTGCCGCCACAGACCGGCCCAAAAATTGGCGCCGTGAAATCGTGCCTGCACTTTTCCTTAATAATTTTCTCTCGCCGCTCATCCCTTCAAATCCGAAAGAAGTTAAAATTCAACGCTGAAAGGCTGATCGCCATAGACGACAACGTACTCAAGATTCAATTTCGCCTTATCGGTTGGGTTGAGCACCTTCAGCCAGACTTTGTGTTTGCCCGGCGAAAGCTGATACCGCCAGAACGGCGTAAATCTGCGGTGAATAAACGTGGTAGGCAGCTTGGCTGTCTCGATAAGTTTGCCGTCGATAAACATTTCAACCTCAAATACGTAATCCTCCTCACCGGTCTTTTCCGCCGTGCCCTGAATGGCAAAACCAATCCCCTCGAATTCAAACTCAATCTCGTCGGTCAACTGTTTGTCGAGAGAAATCTGCTGCCTCGGCCAGTGTCCCTTGAATGCAACCTCTAAGGGAACAGTCTTTGTCTTCTGCACTCTTATCGTGACCTCTTCGTCACTCACCTCTCCGCCGTTTCTCTTAATCACTTCCAGCGCATGCTTAAAGGACAACTCATAAGCGTCATTGAGCGAAATAGTCGTATACTTAAAATCTATCGGCTCGACCTCGGCAAGTCCCTGCTTCCAGTATTCCGGTATCTTGTTATATCCTTTCATGGCTGCGAGAATCCCGCCCGCACTGGCCGGGTTACAATCGGCATCGTCACCGCACCGAGTCGATATCTCATACGTCCTTGTAAAATCACCGTCCCCATACAAAAGACCCATCAATACCCAGGCTGCGTTAATCTTGGCATCTATGTTAAAAGGCTTAAACACGCCTCGCGGCGAACCTATGTCCTGACCCCATTTGCGGTGCACTTTGAACCACGTCGATTTCCAGTCCTTCGGGTCCTGCTTGTGCCATCGGATAACATCACTCATGCACTGCGCGAATTTGCTCTCCGCTGGAATCACGTTCAGTGCCTCTTCAACAATGTAATCTATCTCGTCCGAAACAAACGCCAGAGAATACATCGCCGCTACATACACCCCGCCGTACCAGCCGTCCCCATAATTCATAATATGCCCCACCGTATCACAAATCTCTGCGGCGGAATTTACCATCCCCGGGCACATCAGGCCGGCGAAATCGGCTTCAATCTGAAAATCGATATCATCAGCGCACGGATTGTTCAGCCAGTGCCCCGACGCGGGCGGCGAAATCCCGTTCAAAACATTGTACCGCGCCGTCTGGTTGGCGAACCAAAGTTTGTATTCAGCATTCGCAAAGGCGTCCGCGAACGACTGCGCCGGCGCATCAAGCCCTTCATCCTCCAGCACCTGCACGAACGTAAGGTCCATATAAATATCGTCATAAGAGCCCGGGTCCTTCTCATACGTCTCCTTCATATAACCGTCGTACCACGGGATCTCCTGATAATCCTGTATCATCGTCCCATTGTACTGAAACTCCACTGGAGTGCCGAATGTCACTCCTATCACCTGTGCGGCCCAGGCTCCCTTAATTTTATCTTTCAACACGTCCGCCGACATTGTCACAGTACGGGGTTGGCGTACCGTTGCACAGCCACAGACGGCCATCAGAACCATCATGGACACTAAGATTCTTGCCCTCATCTTCATTCTCCTATCAATACGCACTTGAGTTATTCATTCAACAACCTTAGATTATAATCCAAGGGATGATGCTCGACAAGTGCTTTCGTCACATAAACACAAAGCACGGGACGGAGCAGGTACTAGTGGGTCGGAGATGTGACGTAGACAACGATGTTTTGTAATCGCTTTTATAGAAAGAGGTTAAGCAGCTATTATGCAAAATCGTGGTTTTTTATGTTGAATCTGACCTGGGTTGTGATATAATATGTAGGATTGTTGCTCATGAAACCTAAGGATGGAGGCTGATGAAGATATTTGACTCTACGAAAACCTTTCTCGCCGCAGTGTTTTTGGCTGTCTGTCTGTCCGGCTGGGCTCCGGCTGGTCCTGTTGGGGGGGATTTAAGCGGTAACGGGGAGGTTGGGTTCGAGGACCTGAAGATTCTCTGCGATTACTGGCTGGATGGGGGCTGTTCTGCGCCCAATTGTGCGGCTGACCTGGATGGCATAGCAGGTGTAGATATGCGCGACTATGCGTTTCTTGCTGCAGATTGGGGCTGGGGCAGCATAAGCGTACAAGAATATAGAGATAAGATGAAGGGCGGCTGGGTTGGTCAGATGGTAGGTGTATCGTGGGGGGCGCCGACAGAGTTTGGCTGGCAAGGCGAGATTATTCCCGAGAACCGGGTGCCGCGATGGCGGCCGGATATGATTAACGACGCGTTCTGGCAGGATGACCTTTACGTTGAGATGACGTTCCTTCGTTCGCTGGAGTTGTACGGGCTGGACGTTTCTATCATCCAAGCTGGCAACGATTTTGCCAACAGCAGCTATGATCTCTGGCATGCCAACAACGCGGGCCGTAATAACTTAAGGTCCGGAGTCATACCACCTAATTCTGGCCATCCTGAGTATAACAACCACGCCGACGACATCGACTACCAGATTGAAGCGGATTATTCGGGCCTTATCTCGCCGGGTATTCCGAATGCACCGATTAAGCTTGGTGAGAAATTCGGCAGGCTAATGAACTATGGGGATGGTGTATATGCCGGGCAATTTATCGGAGGGATGTACGCGGAGGCGTTTTTTGAGACGGACATGGAGACGGTTGTGCGGGCTGGTCTTGAATATATCCCGCAAGGCAGCCAGTACTACGAGTGCGTGAACGACGTGCTGACGTGGTACGGAGCAAATCCCAATTGGGAAGATACCTGGCAGCTTATCAATAACAAGTATCACCTCGACCCCAATTACCGGCTGTTCTCCTGCGACACCGGTGCATTCAACATAGACGCGAAAATTAACGGGGCGTACGTTGTAATGGGGCTACTTTACGGCAACGGCGACCCCGACGATACTATTACGATATCGATGCGCTGCGGGCAGGATTCCGACTGCAACCCGTCCAGCGCCGCTGGTATTTTGTTTACGAGCATGGGGTACTCTAACGTGCCTTCGCGTTTCAAGTCGGCTTTGAATGAAGGGACTTACTTTAGCTATACTGATTATAATTTCCCTCTCCTGATGGGTGTCTGTGAAGATCTTGCCCGGCAGGTTGTTTTGCAAGCTGGCGGCAGCATCGGGGAAGACCCGTGTAACCCGGGCGAAGAAATTTTCATTATTCCGGTATCATCGCCGGTGCCCAGTGAGCTTTTGCAAAGCTGGGACCCGGACCCTCCAATAAATCCAATACCGCCCGGTATGCCGTATATAGTAATTACAAGCCCATCTAACGGCGATAACTTCGACGAAGGTGAAATGATAACTATCGAGGCCGATGCGTGTGACGATGACGGTTCGGTGACTCTGGTGGAATTCTTCGACGGTGCCGCCAAGCTGGGTGAGGACCCCAACGAACCTTATAGCTTTGACTTCTCAGGTGCATCGCTGGGGGCGCATTCTCTACAGGCCAAGGCTACCGATAACGACGGCAACACAACAACCTCGTCAACGGTAAATATCAGCGTTAGTCCTCCTCTCGCCGCGGGTGTATGGAGGTCCTTCAATGTCATTATGAACCCCACCAGCCCGCAGGCCACGGTGACGGACGGCAATGCCGTTACGGCCGACCTTGAATTCTACGAGTCGACCAACGATAACGGTGTCAACAAGAGCAGTTTGTTCGGGACTTATACCGATGGTACTCATGCTGAGAGCTTCAACCACGCCGAGCACATCTGGGGAGACACGAGTGGCGACCCATATCCGTACGCGGCGAAAAGTACGGTTGCTCGCGGCTCGGACAGCGGTGAAGGAAATACGCCGGCCCCTTCAGGTGTGTTTGATTTGCAGCTACATGCGCCGGAGGAAATTGGGGGAAATGACCACCTGACTGTGGCGGCCTTTATCGTGCCGGTTGCAGGGGACTACAGCGTCTATAACCTTGCAGTAAGAAGAGTTGACGATGGGGGAGATCTGGCAGGGTACAGGGTCTTCGACGAGAGCAAAAGCCTTCTGACGCACATTGTCGCCACGACCGACCGGGACTGGGTCACTGACCCCAGCACATACAATCTGGGAACTTTAGCGGCAGGCGACCGAATCTATTTCGCTGTCGACCGTGAAGATGCCAACTACTTCTGGGACGCCACAGAGATAATCTGGACAATAGAGAAAAATTAAGGCGGTGGTCGCTACTTAGGGCGCAATTAATTTTGGTAAGATTGTTGATGTCGTACGGAGAAAATCATGTTTTTTAAGAGTTTAAATGGGAAATCCCATTTATATCTCTTGGCCTTTTCGAGGAGGGCTTTTCCTGCAGGTTTCCTCCTGTGAGCATAGGAGCCGTAAACAAATACGCAATGAAAGAGACGATGAAAAATTCAGCTCCCAAAAGTGACATCAAGCCAATGCTGCTGTTTCTCATTGTGTTCGTATTTCCTGTCCTGGCCCTTTATGTGCCCCAGCAGGCAGCCCGCGCCGGCGACTTCTACATCGACTCCGTAGGTGGAAATGATAGCAGTGACGGCCTTACACCATCCACTGCATGGAAGTCTCACACTAAAATTGATAGTTTGGTGCTTCAACCTGGTGATACTGTTCGGTTCAAAAGAGGATCACAATTTTCCGGTCCCATTTTCATCAATGAATCAGGGACAGCGGCAAATCCGATCCTGCTCACTGACTATGGCCAGGGCAGCGCTCCGCGTTTTACCAACTCGAACGATTTGGATATGAACGGCAACTGCATTCGTATTTCGGGTGACTACATTATCGTTGAAAACCTCTACTTTCATGATACCCCACCAACAGCAAATGCAGACAGGTTAGCAAGTATTTTTCAAATGGGAGCGATTTTCAACATGCCGGGGGCAGACCATAACATCATTCGCGGCAATGTATTCATGGATTGCACCAAAGGAATTCAATCAACAGGTCAATATACGCTTATTACGAATAATTATCTGGATGGTCCAAGTCATGCCTTGTGGTGGGATGGCGTTGCATCTGGAGGCTGGGGCCCCATGGGAATCCAGCTTGGTATCGGAAATCAGGAGGTTTCCTACAATACCATCAAG
>SDBT01020992.1_pt1 | contig 10207 bp, 4 predicted proteins | sample 2277101 | NCBI WGS metagenome assembly SDBT01 (sample SAMN10404973, study PRJNA504765) | marine sediment metagenome | isolation source: marine sediment core GS10_PC15, 103 cmbsf | place: Arctic Ocean: Southern Knipovich Ridge | collected 2010
TTTTCTTCGGACCTGGGTGGCAGCTTGTCGTTTTTTTTTCTTTTTCTTTTTGCTGGCCTTTCGACTTTGCTTTGATTTTTGTTCCAGCTTTTTAGCCTCTTTGTTGGCTGCCTTGGCTTGTTTCTTCTTTTTGCGAGCCTCCTCGTCAATGATGGCGGCTCTTTGCTTGGATGCCTCAGATACCTTTTTCTTCCCCTCCTTGATGTCTTCTTCCCCTTCGGTTTCGATTTTACTGGCTTTACGCTCTTTCAGCCGCCGTTTGAGTTTATCAAAGGCTCCAACCAGCTCAAGTTCCTGGCCATAAGCCAGAAACTGACTTCCAGAAAACTTCCTTTTTTTAATATTGAAGAGAGCCGTTCGAATTATTGTACGTTCCTCATCTATTAATCGCAAAATACGTCTTTGCTCTTTGGCGCCAATTTCGAGTTGTTTTTTCAGCTCTTTCAGTGCTGGGACGTGTCCTCTAAGAATCCGTTTGGTGACTCCCAATTCGCGGTGTTTATTCATCATATCTATATGGGCTTGTAATCGTGAGTCTAATCTCTTAATGTTTGGCAACTGACGCCGAAGCTTTTTAATGTTATTTCTGGCGTCGGCAATGACATGTTGCAAGGCCTTTTTGGTGGGCAAGCCAATCAATTCGGACTGCTCCAGGTAATCCTCCAGGCTGGCCCCAATGGGTTTGCCAAAGTCCCGGATAGGCTCGCTGCCAAGACCCAGGGGATCACGTCTGGCCCCTAAAATGTCGGTTACCGCGTTTCTTTTGTCACCGTCGGTCCAGCCTTCCGGATCCACATGGTTCCTGAGTAAAAAAACATCGTTGGCATGGCCTTCCTTCTCCACCTGAATGCCATCCGTGTAGGCGACTTTGTCTGCTTCGGTGGCACCTTGCTGCGTCATGTCAGCCAGGTGCTGTCGGGCTCGGTGGTCAATGTCTGCCGTGAACCTGGCCAACTGCCTGTCACGATGGTTTTCTGCGGCTTGATGTTGGATCAAGGTTTGGTTGCGTTGGCTTAGGCTTCGAATGCCCGAATCGGCGGAAGCCAATTTGGCCGTGGTATGTCCAAGCAGGCTTTCTAAACGGCCCCGTTGATTCTTGTTCAGGCCACCAAGCCTTTTGGTGGCAAGCAGGCGCTGTTGATATTTTTTCAAGTCATTTCGAACAATGTGGGCGTCTTCCAACTGGTTTGCATAGGTCTTCATCATGGCATTTTTCGTGGTCTGACTCAGCATGTCATAGGGGTCACCAACCATCATCAACCTCGTCGTCGACCTGGCTGATTGCTGTCGGTCCTCCTTTTCATAGCGGGGAACCGTGTTTTTCAAGACATCCCAGTCATCTTCCAAGGCCAATAGGTTGTTCTCTATGGAGTCGCGTGATTGCATTGGTTTCGCTGTTATGATAGGCCATGAGAGGCCCAGGGGCTTGTGTAACTTGTGGTTGGCCTTTTTTTTCACATATGTTTCAATGCCAGCCAAGCGAAAAAAAAAAGGCTGGCATTGAAACACTTTTGTTAATTCCAGAGGCCAAGCTCAAACATATAGCCAAAGCAGACCAAAAAAAAGTCAAGTCGTTTTTTCGCGCTGACAACCAAGACGAAAAAAAGTACGCCTCCCCTCCCCCAAGTGGAAAAAAAAGAGCCTTCTGGTTCTTCTTTCCCTTTGTGTTGTGTGTCTGCCTGATCACATAAACAGAGTGAATAACTAACCTCATTTTATATCCATAACACAATAGTAACAACAACAACAACAACAACAATACAATGGGAGGTACCATGTCTAATTTAGATTGGGTGGCTTTGCCAATGGCTTTAATTGCCTATTTTTATGAATTCAGTATTTCGGCTCGATGGACCGATGCAAACCTTCGCATGCGATACAGAGGCTGGGAAAAAATATTAAACAGCTTTTTGGCCTTCCCTGGATGGGCATTCCAACCCATCCTGTTTCTGATGCAATCCCTTGCATCGGTAGCCATTTTCTTATTTTGGCGCAACAACTTTACCAGCAGCAGCAGCATCAACTTTGACCTCGTCATGGGATTCACTGTGGCCAATGTGGTCTTTTTGAAAATGTGGACCCCAAGCATGCTTTGGGGACCTGGTTGGTGGTGGTTGGCTGCCGTTGACAGTTTCTTTGTCTTAGCCAGTGCCCTTGGCGTGCTTACAGTTATGGGCATTGAAGGCGCTTGGTTACCATTTGGTCTCTACATTCTCTTCCCAGTCCTCTCCTTCGTCATCATGTGTGTGTCTATCTACTTTTGGTGGAACGGAACACGAGTCCAAGAAGAATTGGAACATTATGCCGCCACCCGAGGAAAAAGAAGCGTCAATCGCGCCATCAAACGTGAAGTTGAAATAGTCAATCGTAAATATGCTCAACCACGTCAAAACGCCAGACGTCAACGACAACAATACTAAGAAGAAGAAGAAGAAGCCCTCTTTTTTCATACCCTTTTATATACCCTTCTTTTTTGTATCTGAATAAATACATATACTCTTTGCCACCACCACCACCATCCCCTCTTTTTTTTTTTTTTTTGTTTTGATTGTCGCCTTATGTGAGTCAGTCAGTGAGTGCGAACCAACCAACCAACCAACAAAAAGAAAATCAGTCGTCTACTTTTGTTTAAACAACACAGAAAAATATTTTCAAAAACTTTCCATCTTTCCCAAAAAACAACGGCATGGACGATTTTCTAGACGATATTTTAATGACAGCAGAGCAACCTGTGGAGCTACCTGTTCCAGACACAGGTCCCCCTGTGGTTGCGGTCAAACCCAAGACCAAAAAACGGAAAAGCACCAAAAAACACCAAAAAACACCAAAAACTACTACTGGCAGCAGCCGCCGCCACCGCCATCGCAAAAAAGCAAAAATAAAAGAGGAATCCCTGCCTGCCAGCATTTGCATCGATGCCAATGTGACTGGAGGAGCCCCGGCCACTTTGGATTTGACATTAGGAATCAATGGCAGCAGCAGCAGCAAAAAAAACAAATCCACCACCAAACGAACTCGAGAAGTCAAACTGGAAATCCCGCGCATGTCAGAAACAGTAGCCTCCATGCGTGATACGGCCCGTCGTGGCATCCCAGAGGACGCCAGAGATCGCATCTTGACGGCAGATAGTGTATCGTATTTAAGTGCCGATCCAGTCCGCGACGAAGAAAAGGCAACCTTGGCCAGCATGGCTTCTGGTTCTGGCACAAAATTGGAGGATGACGTGCAGATACAGGTGGCGGCGGTGGTAGATACCGCGACCAGCAGCAACAGCCGCAGTCGCGCTTCTAGCCGACGCAAAAAGAAATCCAGGGTATCTCATCGGTTGGCCGATTTGCCAGCCAAAGATCAATGGGGACCAAATACCCCATCAGAAAAACAAGCACAAGCCGGCATGCTTCCAGAGGCTCGAGAAATCGACAAACACCCAGGCAAAGTTAAAACAGCAGGTTTGGGAGTGGCTGTGCCACCTCCTGGAGCTCATCAAACCCATCTGCGTAAGTTATTGGATGCCTCTGGCCTAACTCGGCAATCTGGCGATGCCTCTTCTGTGTCGCCGCCGCCACCACCACCGGAATCCTCTGTCGACATCAAAGACTGGCAAACTGCATCGACCCCAGAAATTGCAGCTGATTTGGATCAGACTCGCATGGGACTTGTGGATACAGTACGGCCTGATCGTCCCCTGTCGGAACTGAAAGCAGCTTTTAGCGATCAATCTCGGCTTAGCCTTAGCGATGCCAGAACCAGCCTGGCCAGGTTTTTTGCAGGTTTGGTGGAAAACAAATGCCTCGAAATCGATGCCGCGGCTCGCTTAATGCGTGACAAATCTATACAGGCTAGCGGCAATTCGTCTTCTTCTTCCAAACAGTCCGTGCCTCGCCGAAGCCGTCGAGGAGCCGGTAGGCTTTTGATTCTGGATGAAAGTCAACAGGATATTATGGATAGCATGTGTGGTGACCTGGCTGCCGATGATGATGATGACAGCATGCCTATCCCAGATGATCCAAGCATGGCCTGTGCCTTGCCCCGCGTAGGTTTGGGCCAAGCAATCGATGCTCCCTTGGACGAAATTGAGGTGGCTGTGCTGACAGGTTCAGCCTTGCGGGATGCCATGGCTTATTTCATGCGATTTGATGACAGTGTGCAAGTCATGGAGCGAGTCTATGAAACCAGCCTGCAGTTGGCAAATCTTCCAGGGAAAATGGAAGCCCTGCGCCACAAAAGTCGCAGTGGCCTGTCTATTCAGGACCGTAAAACCATGATTCAAGGTCTAGAAGCCCACGAACTTGTTTTGGATAAACAATGGCAAGAGGGTTTGACCAGTAGCAGCAGTCAACAGGGCGAGGCAGAGGCAGAAGACAACGGCTTGAATAAAACATGGTGCCAACGGGCTTCGGTACGTGTTTTGTTGGCTATTTTAACTGGAAAGTTGGATGGGCAACGACACAACATTGTGCGTACCTTAGTGGCACGTGAAGAAACCCTGTTGGAATTGTATCACCAACCTGCCTTACGGTGTTTTCTGGGAGACGACAAAGGAGTCGAAAGCGACACCGATGTGTTAAACTTGATGCGACGCATGTTGGGGAATCAAGCCACCACAAAGGGTGCCGAAAGGGTTGTCTTACCAGACCTTGGTACCCCAGCCACCAAAGCATACTGTGCTGACTTTTTGAGGGCTCCAGATCCACAACAAACCTTGGAGCGGTCATGTGTCAATGGAGAACGTGCTTGTGTGTCTTGGATCTTAGCGGCTCATGCCAGCTGGCCTGCCACTGGTTCTCTGAATCGAGCCAGTCATGCCTTTGTCATGCGAGAGTTTTATGCCCCTGACAAGTGGCAAGCCATTCAGAAAACAAAAAGCCTGCCTATGGAACACAATGAATGTTTGCTGTGCACCCGCATGACAACTACTTATTATTGGATTCAATTAAGGCTGCTGGATGCCCGTGGGGTCGTGGGATTGCACGACGAATTGCGCACCGAAGCCTGGCGGGGTAGTCTATTGGGACAAACCCATTGCAATGCCATTGAGCCGGAACATGGCTACAGTGAAAGCGACTTGTTGCCAGTCTGCCGGCCTACCGATGGACCTTGGACCGGGGTGGTGCAACCATTTGTGGCTTTTCGAGCCAATGCGTACGTACCTGGGGAATGTGTGGCACCCATTGACTTGTCGCGTCGAGATGGCTCAAGCAATGGTGACGCCACGCCTCTGCCATGCTTTTACGAACGCACCACCACGGATTTTCGCTAACTCGCCTGGTTCGGCTCGGACCAACTGCTGTCCGAGCCGTGCTGGGCAATGCCGAGAGGGGGGAAATGGGCTCGGCCACTGGCAGCTGCAGGGCCGATGATTTGTTGTTTGGCCCCGACATGAATGCCACCGGAAACAGCATTGGCAGAACCTACCTGGGTGTGCCGCGAATGCATCCCATTGCTGGCACACAGCGCAGTCTGGGCAAACTCTTGTGTCATGAGCTGCGTTCGTTGTACAAGGCCAGAGGAGGCTCGGTCTGGACCTGGGACGACAAGGTTCATCCTTGGGTGTTTTGTAGTTTTGACAAGACCTTGACCGGCCTTTGGCATGGGAATCCCCGAAATGGTGGTGGCTCAGGTCTGCGGTATCGATGGAAAGGAATCGTGCCAGACAGGGTCGCCACCAACACCAGCCCCAAGGCTGATTGCGACACCAGGTTTTTTATGAAGCTGCCAAACACGATTCAGGCGGTGCATCAAGCAGCTCAAACCTTGCGGAAAGCCTATGACCGTCCCTTTGTGGCTCGGGAGTTGGGATTTTTCGGGGCTAAACCCAGCCCGACTTACCGCACCACGGTCTTGGATGCCATTTGCCTGAGGGCTAGGGCTGGCAAGATGGCCGGTCTGCGAGTACGTCACGATGAAGACGCCAACATGAAAGCAGCAGTCATGTGCCGCAGTAGGTCAGATCGGGTCGGCAGTTTAGGTGCCGAAGCCTTGGCCCGCAGATTTCAAGAGCTTGGCCTGGCCTTGCAACTATGGACCGATCAGATGCTGGATTTGGCCTATTGGATGCAACGTACCCCTAGCATCCGAAAACGAGGCTATACCGATGGCACTGACTTGGACGAGGCTGCCTGTTTGTTGTTGTACCCTCATGGTCGACGTTTTGTTAGCATTTACGACACCCCAGATTTGGTGCCATGGCTGCCTTATACTAGTGCCTGTCAAGAACGAAATTACTGGGCTCCTGTGGGTGCACCAACCATGATGGCGGCCATGTCTGGAGGCGCACGTAGTACCACAGTTCCGTCTGGAGGAGGTGGCAACTGTCATGGCATGGCCATTTTGGCCCACATGGTGCTCAGCAAAAGCAACCCTCATCCCTGCAAAATTCGAAATCTGGATCAAATTGCGGTGCGGAATGCCTTGGAAGATCCTCCAGTCGGACTGGCAACCATGGATATGGTGCACATTCTGTTGATGGGCAACATGCCAGGATGCCGCGTGCGACCAAGTTTTGCTGTACGCAGTCGCATTCGAGCGCAAAGTTTGGCCTTCCGAGGCGCCACGGCTGCAGAAACCGTCAGCTGGATGCGGAGTCATTATCGGTTGTTGCATCTGGCTTTTAAAGAGTGGTATGCCCAAACCGTACGCTGGTCTCCTGCCTACGAGGCTGTGATTGCCGATATACAACATCATGCTGAATACGTGGCCTGTGGACGTCGGGCCTCGGATGAAATTCGTGGTATTCTGTCAGTGCACGGCGGTGTCTCGGCTGCCAAGGTGGCGTATTTGTTGCGTCAGGACCCGGATCAAGATTACATACAAATGCCAGCCTCCTGCATCTTGGATGACGCGGCTCACATGTGCCATGGCTTAAGCCTGCGAACCTTGGGGAAACTCCGAAAAGGAAGTTTTGTGGTGACCATCAGCGACCGCATGCGGGGTTGGTTGCGGGCCCTGTGTACTGGCAAAGATCGCATGGCCCAACAATACAAAGAAGAGTTGACCCAGATGATGGTGCTCAGCAAGATTCTGTATAGCCAACCTGAATATGGAGCCAGGGTAGTCGAAGACATTGAGGCGAGTCGGGCCAAGGAAATGGCAGCAACAGCCGCAGCAGCAGCAACAACGACCACCACCACCACACAGAGCAATCTCAGTGGCGGTGGTGGCGATGTCGACACGGTGCACAAATGGGCCTTGGGGGCTCCCTTGGCCAGTCTTCCGACTGCCGTGATTAGCAGTTTCCTAAAGTGGGAAGGCGACAGTGCCTTGAGTGTCAGTCCATGGTTTGTGGATCGCAGTTTTTTCCTGGAGCCTCCCTATGCCTTTCTGGACAAAGATACCCTTAGAAGCATAGATCTGGTGGCCTGGATGTGCAGTCGTCGCACCGACGGCAGGTTTGTGACTGCCTGGCTCAGGTTCCCGATTGGCCTGTCGGCTCAAGCCTATCAGCGCCTACGAACCCTCTATTTTAGTTACGAGTTTTGTGACGTGGCCGACAACAGTTTCTTGGTGCAATTGCGGCGCTTTCTGTTTCGGCGGCGCCGCCGAGTCATCCCAGCAGCCGAGTATTTGGCACGAAAAGCCGCCAAGGATCCAAGCATTGTGGATGACATGACCGAACAAGTGGTGAGTCTGCAAGAAGGCGGTCGTGTGGTAGTCTACCGCATTGTGGAAGAATACGGCACTCCAGAAAGTCGCCGTGACTTTGCCATTCTGTACGAGTATGTGAATCGTGTGGTGGCTTACAATAGTTGGTCGGTGATCCCCCTGGGAACTCGGATCACACAACATCAAATAGAGGCTGTGAAACGTCGTCAAACCATTGAACCATGGCGGCATACCGACGTGGACCTGTTGGGCTCTCGTCACATGTGTGCCTGTGGTCGCTGGTGTTGTCAAGTGGTTGGTCCAATTCACGTGCCGGTGACCAGCAGCGTGACTGAACGCCAACGAACCCCATCGGCCACGCTTGGCATGGACAAATTGCTTCAAAAAATTCAGGCCGACACCGAACCAGGCTTGTTGATGTTAGATCAGCAATTCCAGGCTGACAAAGCAGGCCTGGAGCAGGCTTTTGATGCCAAACGAAAGCGTCATCAGCGTCGCCCTGGCACGGATGCCTATGATGAAACTGCCGCTTCTATTGGATACAAGGCAGATTTGGAAAGGTTGGAACGAACCTATACCCAGGCCCGTCACAAAATCATAGAATCAGCCTCGGAGGCCATGTTTCGTACTGAAAGCAAACAACCGGTGCTGTACAATGTGGTGCCAACTCGACGTACCACCAAAACCTCTCGGCGACGTGGATCGACTCCGGCAGCTTCCATGAGTGCTGTGAGTGCTTTGGACACCATGGACCTACGCTTGTGTGCCGGAAGTTCTCGGTGGTCAGATCCAGATTATGTGGGGGGCAGACAGACCGGATCTGAGGCAGCCGCAGCCGCGGCAAAGGTGTTGCCAAAAAAAACCACAAAGAAAAGCCGCGGCACTGGAATTACTCTGCCTCTGTTGCCAGCCTCGGCTGAACCGGTCTCACGAGATGTACACCCTAACATGCATAGTTACATGATGGGAGATGCCTTTGTGCGGTGTGATCTGGAGCAGGGACATTTGGTTAGCAAGGAACGCAATCGGGCCAGCTACTGTAAGGGTCGTCTGTTTCAAATCAATTTGCTGGGATGTGCCGTGCATCCAAAAGGTCCCAAGGCTCCCCAAGATGGTCCATGGTATACTCTGTGCACTACTTGTGGTTGTCTGACCACGGTGGATCCGGGAAGGTGGTCGCCTTTGCGTGGTCCTACCTGCGGGGCTCACGGAAGACCTCACCGGTTACCGGATCGGATTGCTCCCTTCCATGAGCATGTGGAAGGCCGGGCCCTTTGGTTGCGATTGGGGGCCGAGATTCCAGACATGGGGCCCATCGCCAGCAAATTGCGTTCTGATTTGTCGCGGTTAGATGCCGAGGCTGGCCTACCATGCCCAGAAGAGGTGCCTCATTGCTGGTATTGCAATGGATCGGTGGTGACCTCACGAAATCGTCAGGCCAAACAATCTGTGGTGGCGGTGCCAGCAAACTTGTCGGCCACGGTCGCCGAACAAATACAAGCCATGCAACCCACAGTTCGGTACCAGGTAGGCACCAGCGTGGCCACGGCAACCATTGGAAGTGCTGGAGGAGCTTTGTATGCACAACACATCACCACCGGCAGCACAGATCAAACGGTGTCGGTGCGTCGCATTAATGTACGAGGCAGTATGTTTGGGCATTTGGGAGGTGCACACGGAGGTGGCCTGTTGATGCAACCAGCTGCAGGTGCTCATGCCAACACCACATCAGAGTTGTGTGTCACCGGTCGGTGTGATTGTACCCCGGAAATGGCACAGAAACGACATGCTACTGTCATGACAACGCGTATCTTGCCAGCCGAGCTGTTGCCTGTGGTGGCCGACGAAATGTGTCTTAAAGTCTTGGACGACGTGGACCCGGCCAGTGCCATGCGGATGCGGTGGATTTTCTTATGTCCGATTCATGTGAAAGATCTTCGCATCGGTTGGATTGCGACTCAGGGTCGTATGATTCAGATAGACGCTAAAACCAATGGCGTCAACATTGCCCTGAATGCCACGAGTCGCCAACGTGCCGCCGAGGGAAAACGCATTGGCAAACATGTGATTATTCAGCATCTGTTTCACAGCGTGCCCTTATTGAGTCTGGTGGTTCGCGCCCTGAAGCGAGGGCATCGGACCAGGGTGCGACAAAATCAGAGGTTTGGTGGGGGCGTGACTGGTGCCCGCAGCATCCCAGATTACAGTCAGGATCGTAAAAATCGCGATTAAGTCTCTCTCTCGCTGTATGTATGTAGAAAATAAAAAAAATATATTTTTTTTTATTACTATTATGACTTCTCCTGCTCCTCCTCCTTCTCGGTGTCTTTTATCTTTTCTTTGTCTTTTTTCATTTTAAGCTTCGGAGTGTCCTCGTCATCGTCGTCGTCGGAGCCACTACTATGCCTAGTCTGGCTAGATAGTGCTATGGGGAACCAGTCAGCCTGTTGTGTTTCATCTAAAAGAATTTCTCCACGTTTTGCATATTCTGGCACGTGTGGCAGGTCATAGAGGCGATACAGGGCATGCAACCAGAGGGTATAGGCATCTCGGTCCAGGTTGTTGTCGACCGTGTAAAAGGGATGCCTGGAATTTCGCAGGATCA
>SDBT01020993.1_pt1 | contig 10207 bp, 12 predicted proteins | sample 2277101 | NCBI WGS metagenome assembly SDBT01 (sample SAMN10404973, study PRJNA504765) | marine sediment metagenome | isolation source: marine sediment core GS10_PC15, 103 cmbsf | place: Arctic Ocean: Southern Knipovich Ridge | collected 2010
GACTATCCTCACACTGAGGGCGAATCGCCTTTCTTCACGGAAACTGGCAATGGTTCGCCCGGAGGAGTTCCGGCGATCGAAACCGAGTGACAGCACCACCCTCACGGGAAGGTCATCACGAAGTTGATTCCCAAAGAATCCTCGACGAGAAACAGGGATTGGCCAACGGCCAGCCCACGATTCACATAGCTGATTCTCTGCACTTCTATCAAACCGTCTTCCTCGACGAGCACTTCGGCCATGGCCCGCGAGGCACACCGGAGTCCCTCATAGCCACGCCCGGCTGGGACGGATCGATAAGACACTCATAAGCCCTCGGACGGTCCGAGGCTTTTTTCATGCGCGTAGGAAACAGATGGACCCAGATGGCACGCCCTGCACATGAGGACGTGACATCAGAGCAACGTCCGGAGGTAATGAAAATGGCGTGGAGACCAACGCAGTATCTGTTGAACGGCGAATTGGACAATTCCATACCCGGCAAGGTCACGGGCTGGATGAAGTTCGCTGGGATGAAGGACAGGGTGACCTTTGATCTGGAAGGAGATTTCCATCGAGACATCAGAGGAACAAGGATCTGCCTGACTGGCGACGGCCAAGAGGAAGACACAGAAGCAGCAAGCTACATGGAAGGCTTTGCCCAGCATCAGACAGGTAAAGCTGGGGACATCACAGCCGGCCTGCCACCACATGATTACGTGGATTACCCGTACATCGAATGGTACGGCGACGACAACGGCAGAGTCGTGCTCGAACTGATCCCGGAGCAGGTCAAGGTGATCGGCAACCTCCTGCCCTGGACGCAGCAAGAACCTGTCTCACGTGAGCAGCAAGCGAAGAATATGGGCAAGTTCCTTGGAGACATAGCCTGCGCAGTAGATCTACCGCCTGAGAGGGCAATTTGCCCAGGCGTAACACACGCACAACAGCGAACAGATTCGACAGGAAAGGAGTGATACGTATGAAGCTGCTGACAGAGGAAATCCGAAAGAAGCTGCCCGCCCTTTACGCACAGGACGGCAAAGGCGGCGAGGCCGTGGTGCATGTGAAGTTCTTCACGCCCGACAGCTCGTGGACGTGGTACATCACCGAGGGTAGTCAACAAGACGATGACTTCCTGATGTTCGGCTTGGTTGATGGATTGGAAAAGGAATTGGGATACGTCAGCCTCAAGGAGCTTCAATCCGCAAGAGGCCCAATGGGTCTTCCGATCGAGCGGGACAAGTTCTGGAAGCCAAAGACACTCCGGGAGATCGCACCGGAGATGTTCCTGAGAGATGAAGCGAAGGAGGTGACACCATGAGCACAGAAGACGAGATCGTTCTCTGTGAATGCGGCAACTGCACATGGCGAGGTGATGTGAGCGAATGCAACGAGATTCACGGCCTGCTCGATCGCGTCGAAACCGGCGATGAGTTCCCAGCTGGGGAATGTCCCAAGTGTGGGGCCTTGACGTACCTCGTCCAAGAAGCCACTGCTGCCGACAAAGGCAACGTTCCGCGAGTGATGATCTCAGTCAGCGGTGGTGTGGCCGACGTGATTTTCAAGCCAGTTGGTGTGATTGTGACCATATTCGACTATGATACGGATGGTGTCGAAGAGACCGACAAGGACCCCGACGGTGAGAGATGTGTTATTGGCCATTGGGATTCAGTCCGAAAGGCGATCTCCAATGGGCACTGGCCGATCATCAAGCAAGCAAGGCATGACGCCGCATGTCGCTGCACCAGGCGTTGGCAGTGCCCCTCCTGCAATCACGCCCTCGACTGCTCATACGAGCAGATCGTCGAAATCGGCACTCCTCACTGCCCTCACTGTGAGATCGAGATGACGATGGCCTGATGGCCACGTCACACATCAGAATTCACACCCTCTTCACAACAGTCCCTTGAGATACGAAAGGACAGAGCTATGGGACGCAGTGGAATCTCTGCGCGCAGCCCGCCTGGCTTGGGCTGCAATGAAGAAGCAGGAGCAAATGGATCACACGAGTTTGAAAACCACGTTCACCTCTTTGATGAAAGGATAAGGCAATGAAGATTTTGTGGATAAACAACGATGGCGGCGGTTTTGCTGATTATATGAATATCGAGGGAGGTACTACAGTCGAGGTCTTCCTCAATGAGTCACTTCAGGGCTTCAAGCCGGAAGACTACCTCATACGTGTGAATCGTCAACCTGTTCCGAAAGACTACGTGCTTCAAGAAGGCGACAGGATTACAGCCACGCCAACCAAGGTGGAAGGCGCGGCGTAGTCGCGCTTTCAACGAGGAATGCGCAACGGGCATCCATCAGTCTGTAACGATGGGTGCCCTTTGCCATTGATTGGAAAGGATCAATTATGAACTTATCACAGCAACAGCTTGTCCGTATCGCGAGCGACATCTGGGATCACTTGCTGATGCTCAAACGAAGCAAGCAGCTGCAAGTCCAGGGCAGAGTGACGGGTCTCATCGAGCAGATGAACCGACTGGTAACCATTCGTCGAAAGCTGAGCCTTTGCGAGATTCGCAATTGGCAAGCCGCTGGCGAGAAGGTGCTACGGCAAGTCGAAGCAGCCCTTCGAGACATTCCCTATCACATTCAACAAGCCGAGCAAGCCGTCCAAGCCTGCAACATCAAGGTGCCCTCGGTCACCGAGGTTTGCCAGGAACTCATCCAGGCGGATGAGGAGTTCGACGGCCTGATGTATCACAGCGAAGGCGATCTGCTGGCTGTAACAACCGAGCCGATCGAGCTGAATGATGTCCATCTTGGTGAGTTTGAGATTCAGCTGCATGTGCACAGCCTTGCGGAGATGCGGTACAACTCCATCTATCGCATTGTCGCTCTTGATCCGCACCCTGCCGCAAGCAACGAGTGCGTGACGCACCCGCATGTCAGCGACGAACGCCTGTGCCCCGGCGACGCTGGTGCGGCCATCAACATGGCACTGGATGCAGGAAGAATCTGCGATTTCTTCCTGCTCGTCCGGTCGGTCTTGACCCATTACAACCCCGACTCGCCGTACGTATCCCTCGACAACTGGAACGGCACGGTGTGCTACGAGTGTGGATATGTTGCAAGCGGTGACGACGTCTACTGGTGCAGCTGTTGTGAAAATGACTTTTGCAGCGAGTGCAGTTCATATTGCCGACGATGCGATGAAACAACCTGCGTCGGGTGCCTGGAGAGCTGCACTGTTTGCGATGAGCCCGTCTGTCCATCGTGCATGGTTGTTTGCCGTGAATGCGGAGAACGACTGTGCAGGAACTGTCTTGATGACATGGCCTGTCCATGCATCGAAGAAAACGAGGAGAATCATAATGAAGAAAGTGAAAACACAACAACCGTCGCAGCAAGCGACTCAAACGAAAAACGTGACGGCGGCTTTGACGTTATCCGCGAAGCCGCAAGAGCCACCGAAAGAACGGTCGGCATTGACGCGGCATGAGCGAACTGAACTGCCGTCCGTACCCGTGCTGCGCTTTTCGCCCACAGCCTGGGCGAAGCTGTTGTATTTCCGAGATCGCGGACAGACAGAGATTGGCGGCTTCGGAATCTCGGAGACCGATGACCTGCTTTTCGTGAATGACTTCTTGACCGTCAAGCAAGAGGTCACTATGGCGAGCGTTTCGTTTGACGATAACGCTGTGGCCGACTTTTTCGAAGATCAGGTCGATGAGGGCAGAAAGCCGGAGCAATTCGCGAGAATTTGGTTGCACTCGCACCCCGGCGATTCGCCCCAGCCAAGTGCTACTGACGAAGAGACGTTCCGGCGAGTCTTCGGCAAGTGCCAATGGGCTGTGATGTTCATCGTGGCCAAAGGCGGCAAGAACTACGCCCGGCTGCGTTTCAGCGTTGGCCCGGGTGGTCAGATCGTGATCCCGGTGGAAGTGGATTACTCCCGGCCGTTCGGTCCGAGCGACCAGGATACCTGGGCGGCCGAATACAAGGCCAATATCAAGGCTGCCAAGTGGCACGACACCTTCGGAAGCCAAGCCGACCTGGGCCTTGTGGAAGACCTCTCGGGCTACTCGTGTCCAGATGACTGGCTCGAAGAGCTGGAGGCCATGGAGCCGGAAGAGCGGCGCCTCATCATGGACGAATTGGCCACAAGACCCGACCTCTGGGAAGAAGAGGAGGTGGCCTATGTCCACTGATGAAAGATACAGCCGTCAGCGAGACATCGTCCCGCCTGAACGACTTGGAGCCTGCAAGGCCACAGTCATCGGAGTCGGTGCAATCGGCCGGCAGGTGGCACTTCAACTAACGGCCATGGGCATTCCTTGGCTGCAGCTTGTGGACTTCGACTTTGTCGAGGAGAGTAATCTCGCCAGTCAGGGCTATCTGGAACAGCATCTCGGCCGGTCGAAGGTCCAGGGGACATCCGATATGTGCCAGCAGATACATCATCAGCTGGAGGTGCACGCAGTCAACGACCGCTTCCGGCGGAGCATGGAGATTGGCGACGCGGCCTTCTGCTGCGTGGCTAAGATCGATGCTAGGCGTTTGATCTGGGAAGCGGTCAAGGACAGAAGCAGTTTTTTCTGCGACGGCCGAATGAGCGCCGAGGTCTTGCGTGTCCTCACAGCCTGCGATGCTGCCAGCCGAGATCATTACCCAACCACGTTGTTCTCAGCCGGAGAGGCCTACGCCGGAGCCTGCACAGCCAAGACCACCATCTACTGCGCCAACATCGCCGCCGGCATGATGCTGGCCCAGTTCACCAAATACCTCAGGAACCTTCCAGTGGATCCCGACATCCAAATGAACCTCCTGACATCGGAGATCACCGTATCTCCCTGACCCCTTTCTCTCACCTCTTTCATCGCGGCTGCTTTTTCTGGCCGCGATTCTTCCACCGGGGTAGCGGGAGCTCTAACGTGCTATGTCAACCACGCCTACCCACGGCAAGGCAGGCATGGAATGGGAGGAGGTTGAGGATGAATCCCGACCTTGACCTGCCGGAGGGGTGGGCTTCAGCGAAGCTGCTGGACATAGTATCGCCCAGCAAGGAGAAGGTCGGATCGCAGACCTGTCCCGACGCTCCTTATCCGAGTTTGGGGCATCCTGAGTCCGGAACAAACCGGATTCTTGGCCATGGACTGGTGCCGTCCCCTCGCAAGGGCACCAGCATCAGATTCTGATGGCGGGGCAGTGCTCACTTTCCTCTGCAAGACAGGGACAGCCGACTCCACGGCGTGGGCCTCCATTTTCGGCAGCCAGCGCGGGCGCGCGCGTGCCTCAATTCAGCGCGCGGCTCTCAGTTGCCAGCGTCCCTCCCGGGCATCCCAAGCATACTGGCATCGGGCGCGCAACCATTTTTGCAACCAAAACGCCGCCCGTGGATGACTATCAGATGACCACTGGATTACCTCCAGATGGCTAGTCCACGGAGATAAGTCCTTGTGGTCACAATTGGTAATAGGCGCAATGAGCGGAATAGCAAGAAGATGGGAAAACAGGCGTGCTTGCTTCCCAAGCTGGACGTCGAGAGTTCGAATCCCTTCGCCCGCTTCGACGCCAGGAGGTGACAATCGTTGCCAATTGGCGTCTATTCGTGCCAACTCTACCCCCGTCCAAACCTTACGAGACCCACCCCTTCTGAGGGCCATTGTGCCAATTCGTGACAAAGGCGGACAAACGATGCCAATCGCGGAACGCCTTCCTGCACCAAGTTGGTCTTCCAAGCCGACTTAGGGACACTTCTAGGGCTTTGGTCATGGTAATCACCCCAGCTGCGGCAGCATGACGGACTGGCTCGCCTGTCTGGATGGTCGTGAAGGCCAAGCTTCGTCATCTTTGACCTCCGGGCCCATCGGCCCGGAGGTGGCGATGTGCTCGTCGGGTTGAAGACCCGGAGGTCCTCGATCAACGTGATTGCCCTTGAAGCATCGATTGCTTAGCATGTCTTCCTGGCCAGCAGAGCCTTGTCACCTGAGGACGACATTGGCGTCGGAGTGTGTGCGCTCCGACACTCGAGCAGGGATCTGCGGGTCAGGGCTGGCTACACGTATTCGTGATCTTCGAAGGACGGCGCAGGACTGAATGCCGGCCTTGGCTCCATTAGGGCCGATGGCCGAAGGACTGTTGATGCGATTAGGACATCGGCAGGGCTATGACGGCTTAGCAGGGGATTGGGCGTATGGACTTGACAGTGCTTTGGCAAAGCAGGATTCGTTCAATCCTTCACACGGTGGCTGAGGGCGAGACGGATCACAAGGAGGTAGCCAGCCTGGCGGCACACATAGGGGCGGACTACCACGATCGTTTCCTGATCGAATTGCTTCAAAACGCCGAAGATCAAGCTGTACGTGCAGGCTTGAGTGAATCCACCGTGGCGATCATCCGCACGGAGTCTCTTGTGGCTATGGCCAACGCGGGTACTCCGTTCACCGATCCGAGCCTCCGTGAAATAACCTCGGCTGGAATAAGCTCCAAGGATCCGACAGTCGCGATAGGGAATAAGGGCGTGGGCTTCAAGTCCGTCTTCCAGGTGACTGAAGAGCCTGAGCTCTATAGCGCGCCTAGCCCTGCAGACTCGTTCACGCATCCTGAGGCGACGAGGTTCAGAATGTGCGCATCGCCTTTCTCGAACAGCCAGCTCTTGGGCACAGTGGAGCAGCTGCTGGGGGCCTTGCCTGAGGAGGAGCCCAGGTTATTCGAGAAGCTCCGATCCCAACTGGGGGCAGAGCCCACCCTCGACAGGGTGATCAAAGAACTCCAATCTGCCGCTCCCTGGAAGTTCCCACTTCCATTGGGCGAGAGTGACTTGGCTGAGCGACTATCCGACCTGGCATTGCCTCCTGGGATGACGGGAAACTGCCAGACCTTGGTAGTGCTGCCGGTCTTGGCAGGCGAGGCGACGAGACAGGTTATTGATCGGGCCATCGAGGAACTGGCGAGCAAAACAGGACTCGTGCTTTTGTTTCTGGCCGGGGTATCACGGGTGGAAGTCATCGATACCTGTCTGGACAGGCATTTCGAGATCCTCCGAGAGCCCGAGACTCCCGTCACTAGACATTCAAGCCAGCACATTTCCCAACTCTTGAAGACTACCGTGACATCCCTAGAGCCTCCGGAGACTATTGAGGAAACGGCGAGATACTGGCTGTTCTCAAGGGCGCTCGGCCGAGGGAGCGGCAGCGAAGAGGCGGAAAAGGAATCCCGCGACCTTATGGATGCAGCCAAGCATGTGCCGGGGGGAGGAGAGAACTGGCGGAAGTTCGACTCTGCCACGGTGAGCGTTGCGCTGCCAGTCCCTGACTCGATCTCTCCGGAGAAGTTCGCAGCCCCCGGTGCGGACGGGCTGTTCTTCATTGGCCTGCCTACTCATGACCGAACAGGGATGCCTGCATGCGTCAACGCCCCTTTCCACGGAACTCTGTCTAGAACGGGGCTGAATCTTGAGGAACCACTCAATGAGCTTCTTTTCCAGGCTATCGTAGGGCTATTCTGGCTAGGCATCGACCATCTGAAGGGGTCGTCGAACGTGGCAGAGAGACGTTGCGTGACCCTCATGTTTGGCAGTGGCTCTGGCCCACTCGCGGCTGAGATCATCGATGAGGGGCGTGCTGCCGAACGAGAGATAGTGCTCGGAAGCGGTGGCGATGGCTTCGTCCGACCCACCGACTTACAACTGCCCGCCGAGCGAGATCTGCACATGTTCCAGATCCTCCATGCCGCCATTGTGGATATTGAGCGTTTCGGCTTCGTACTGCCTGACCGCCTACTCCTGCGGGGAGCTTTCCACCTGTTGAGCTCTCTTGGAGGAGAAGAAGGAACGCTGACCGTTAAAGACACGAAGTACCTGGCCCATGGAGAAGGCTGCAAATCATTGCTCGAAGAGGCAGCGCAAGTGCGACGACGGGCGGAGGAGGGTTTCTGGGAGCCTTTCCTGACCTGGATCGCGGCACGCTTTTGGTTGGACGATCTGATTCACCAGAAGGTACTGCCCACCGGCAAGGATTCACTATCGGCATCGGAGTCTCGGGTCTTCATCAGGCCTAGGGCCCTGCAGGCAGACGAAGAGGCGGATGACGACGACCTTGCTGGCGATGTGCCGGAAGACATCATCGAATCGCTGCGTTTCCTGGATAGTGCTTCACTGCGGATCTGGGAACCAGACAAGCCAAGGACCTACACGGAGCTTGCACGTAAGCTCGCCCCATCAGACAGGGCCGGCTTGGTGCGCTTGCCTCGGAAGTCTGATCTGATCAATGACGCCATCGCACCAAGATTGAAGGAGCTCTCAGAGAAATCGGGGCACGCCGTCGAGATGTGCCAACTGCTTCGGCTAGCGGCTGCATGGCTAACGGCGATGAAGGACGCCAGCCGAGCGAGGGTGAATCGAGGCAATCTCCTGGTGCCAGTGGCAGGCGAGAATGGCTGTTCGTGGGAATCACCTTCCGGCGTCTATTTTGGCTCCGGCTGGCTTGACAGAGACACCGATGGCCTTCTTGAGGAAGCATACGGATCTTCCAGTCGATCTCGGGTAGTTCCCTGGCCTGAGTTTGCCGCGATGTCCAGGGACGACGACCCTCGGCTTGAGGAGTGGGTGGGTGTGATGCGGAGCGTGGGAGTCGCCGCACGTCCTCGCATCCTGAGAGCCCGAAGGCGTGCGCAATCCCACCTCTACGCCGATTCAGACTACCGGCTTGCGGTGTCCTGGGGGGTCCCATGCCCCATCAGGCAGGCTGAGGAGCATTGGGAGAGCTACCTGAAACACGCTGCTTCAGGGCGATCGACAGCCACTAAGTCATCGCAACCCTATGGCTTCGCGGCGGTCACCTGGATTGATGGCCTGGAACGCGAAGAGGCCCGCAGGGCAGTGATGGAGCTTGTCTGGCAGCACGCATCGATATACATCAGGCACGCGAAGACGGAATTGAGGCGTTCCGACACTGGCGGTGATGAAAGGGAAGTGCTCTCGTTGTGGGCGTTCGCCATATCGAGCTCTGGGTGGAAGGTCGTGCCGACGAACATGGGTATCCAGGCCACTAGGGACACTTGGCTGCTGTCGAATCACGAACGCTCCCAGGAGTTCGCCGCCAAGAACCTGGTCACATATCCTCCGCCTCGTCTCAGGGAGGCAAGAGCTTTGCTTGAGTTGTGCGGGGCCAGCGATATCGCCGATGCGTCGCCCACTCGCTTGATTGCTGAACTACATCGCATCGGTAGAAGCCTCCGGGAACCCGTTGCCGCAAGTAGGCGAGCTCTGCAGTCGCTGACGCATCTGCTATATGGGTGTCTGCAGAGGAAGTGTGAATCTGGCGATGGTCAAGCGATCGGCCCAATCCTGGACGGATCGGTACCGTTGCTGCAGAGCGAAGAACTGGTGCCTGCGGAGCTCCAGGAGGCAAGCGTTCTCTATCTGAATGATGATCCGATCAGAGCAAGACTGATTCCCGATTTCGACAACGGGTTAGTTCTACCCATCGCTCCCCGCGAAGCTTCACGTGCCATAGTCGAAGCACTGCGTTCGCTTCTTGGGACAGAGCGGGTTGTCAGAACAAGTGAAGCGCCTATTGAGACGGGGTTTGTCCGAGATGCTACTTTGCGGGCAGAGGAGCTCGTGGAGTTCCTGGATCGTGAGTTCTCTGAACGTGATGTTGTCTCTGACCTTTGTGTTCTTTGCGCCTATGGGCGCGAGATCAGGTTATTGGATCCGACTGAGGACACCTTCCGGAGAAACTGGCAGACGCTGCGCAACACGCGAGTCCAGTTCGGCACTTTCTCCCCGGGCCTGGGCCGGCGATACGCATTCGATGCCGATCACTCTGAAGGTCCGGTGTTGCAGATACAGGGCAGAGAGCCATTGGAAGTGCTTGAGGCATGTTGGCAGATCTTGGGGCCGAGTTACCGCGATCTGTTAGCTGCCTATGTCCGGAGCATGAACGGCCCTGACATCGAGAGGTTCTTCGAGGAGCGAGGTATTGGTCTTCTGGAAAGGGACAAGGTTGAGGCTGCTATTGATCGAAAGACATGGCAAGTAGGTGAGAGGCCAAAGCCCGTTCTCTTAGCGCTCTGGCGCAGAAGCCATCCTGCCGCAGTAGTCGAACAGTTCGACGAGGGCTGGCGAACGAGGAGTGGCAGCCAAGAAGCGCTCAGTGAGTGGCTTGGAGAGAACGATATCCTCAGAGTATTGGCCGCCGCGCGGGACACAGCGACTGACCAGGACATAGGCGACGTGCTCGAACTGGCTGGCGTGTCCGTGAGCGAGTAC
>SDBT01020994.1_pt1 | contig 10207 bp, 7 predicted proteins | sample 2277101 | NCBI WGS metagenome assembly SDBT01 (sample SAMN10404973, study PRJNA504765) | marine sediment metagenome | isolation source: marine sediment core GS10_PC15, 103 cmbsf | place: Arctic Ocean: Southern Knipovich Ridge | collected 2010
CACGCCACGCTCGCATGAAAGATACCCGTATGCATAAAACCCCTTCACGCGCAGCGTCACCGAGCGGATGCCGGCCTCTTCGCCGTCGGTGCGGTCTATTTCCTCGGCTGAGTATCCGCCGCGTTCGAAATATCGCACGTACATGCGGAGCATCATTTCGGCCCAGTCGCAGCTTTCGGTTCCCCCGGCGCCGGCGTGGATCGAAAAATAGCATGCCCCATCGTCGTGCGGACCGGAAAGCAGCGTCTGCAGTTCCAGGCGCTCCATATCGGCTGAGCACTTGGCCAAGTCGTCCGCCACTTCCTGGAACGTATCGGCGTCGTCGGCTTCGGCGGCCAGTTCGTGGAGGATTTGCAGGTCTTCAATCTGCGACGAGACGCTTTCGAACGGAGAGATGACGGCCTTGGCGACCTTCAACTGACCGACGGTTTCCTGTGCGGTTTCGGGATTATCCCAGAAGTTCGGTGCCGCCATTTTCTCTTCGAGGGCGGCTAGGTGCTCTTTGCGTGCAGGGATGTCAAAGAGAGTCCCGGATTGCGATTATCCGGGCGCTAAGGGATTCGATACTGTTTTGCAAGCCTTCGGTTTCGACCATGTTCTGTTCTCCTTGGACCTAATGGTAACATTCGCAGCCCTGCCAGACAACCAAGGAAGCTCGTATCTTTCAAAACGAGCCCAGTGAGTGTATAACCTCTTCAATTACCACCGAAAGGAGCTGTAACGTGTCCGAGAATTTTGCCGACAGACTGCTGGACGCAATCGCCGCCAAGGGCTCGCCGGTCTGCGTTGGCCTTGACCCGGTCTTCGACAGATTGCCCGAAGAACTGAAAAACAGCGGTGACGAGCTGGCTGCCATTCGAGAATTCTGCCAGGGCGTACTCGAAGCTGTAGCGCCGCACGTTCCGGCAGTCAAGCCGCAGTCAGCCTACTTCGAGGTCTACCGCGGCGAAGGCGTAAAACTGTACTTCGACATGGTCGCCCATGCCAAATCGCTCGGACTGCTCGTAATCGGCGACGTCAAGCGTAACGACATCGGCTCGACGGCAGCGGCTTATGCAAAGGCGCATCTTTCCGGCGACGGGGCACCCGACGCGATAACGATAAACGCCTATCTCGGCGCGGACGGTATTGAACCGTTCCTTGAAGTCGCAGCCGCCGAGGGCAAAGGCGCTTTCGCGCTGGTGCGGACGTCAAATCCGTCAGCGGCAGCTACGCAGGATTTCGCCGACGCCGCGGGCAAGAAGTTCTACCAGCAGATGGCCGAGCAGATCGCCGAGCTTGGAAACGCTTCGGAGTTAATAGGCAAAAGCGGATACAGCAGCCTCGGCGCGGTCGTGGGTGCGACGTACCCCGCAGAAGCAGCCCAGTTGCGCCAGGTGATGAGCAAGCAGCTTTTCCTCGTACCGGGATACGGCGCACAGGGCGGAACCGCAGCCGACTGCAAAGCCTCGTATAAAGACGACGGAACCGGTGCTATCGTCAACGCCAGCAGATCCGTCATCTACGCACACAACACCGACGCCTGCGCCAAGATGAATTGGCGCGATGCGATAGCCACCGCCGCCAAAGCCTTCGCCGATGATATCGCAGGTGCGGTGCTTCCATAACCGTTTACGATTCAACCATGGCCGCTTGCGGTTGGTATAACCACTTGCGGTCTTTTGACCGCTTGCGGTTTAGCTAGACATGACCACCAGACCCGTCAACAAGCAGATGTTTGCACTTCGCGAAGCGCCGGATGATCTGATTGAGATCGCCGGCAGCGAGTATCGTCTTGTGCGCGTGTTCAAGCACGACTTCTGGGCTGCGACGTGTCTCTATGAGGCAACCGGCCGCGCCGATTTCCCCAGCGTCGTCGTCAAGATCGGGCGCGATCACGCATTCTGGGGATTCCCGCTGAAGTGGTACGGTAAGTGGCTCCAGGCTCACGAACGTGATATCTATAAGACGCTCGAAGGCATTCATGGCGTGCCGCGATGGATCGCATGCGTGGGCGATACCGGCTACGCCATCGAATACATTGACGCCCTGCCGCTGGACCACATCGACAAACCACAGCCTGCCGTCTTCGACGAACTCGCACGCCTCTTCGAGCAGATTCACCAGCGCGACGTCGCATATGTCGACGCCAACAAACGCTCGAATATTCTCGTCACCGCCGACGGACAGCCGTTCCTGGTGGATTACCAGCTTTCGATCCGCAAGAGGCCTGACTGGCCCTGGCCGCTGAGGAATGTCCTGGCTGCACTGGTCGATCGCATCGCCGCCAAGGACATCTACCACCTCTACAAACACAAACGCCGCATGACGGATATTAAACTGACACCCGAGCAGGACGCCCTATCGCGCAGGCGCAGCGCCCTGCACTATCTCCACCGAAAGCTGTCCAAACCATATCGCGCCATACGCAGAAAATACCTGGCCCGCCAGTATGCAAAAGGCGCGCTCCGCAGCCCGACCGCCGATCTGGAAGATCACCATCAGCCGGAAAAGGAAACCTGGCGCCGCACCGATGACGAGCAGTCTTAGAATGATGTGAGGGCAGCGTCATGGACAAGATCATGAAAGCAATGGTGCTCGATGCGATAGCCCCCATCGGTACGTCGCCGCTTAAGCTTCGCGATGTTCCAATCCCCCAGCCCGGCCCGGGCGAAGTGCTGATAAAGGTCCGCTGCTGCGCCGTCTGCCGAACCGACCTGCACGTTATCGAGGGCGATCTCCAGCAAGCGAAGCTGCCGATCATACCCGGCCATCAGATCGTCGGCGTCGTCGAGAAACTCGGGCCCGGTTGCGATAAGCTCCAATGCGGTACTCGCGTGGGCGTAGCATGGCTGAGACACACCTGCGGCGAATGCGATTACTGCACGCAAGGCCGAGAGAACCTATGCGATTCGCAGCGGTTCACCGGATATCACGCCGACGGCGGATACGCCCAATATGCTATCGCCCCGGAGGATTATGTCTATAAGCTGCCCGACGCGTTCAGTGACGTCCAGGCCGCTCCGCTGCTGTGTGCGGGCATCGTTGGGTATCGATCGTTCAAGCGGTCCAACCCGCAGCATGGCGGTTCGCTGGCGATATACGGTTTCGGCTCCAGCGCAGCCGTGATAATGCAGATCGCGCTGCACCGCGGCATGAAAGTTTACGTCGTCACTCGCGGTGAGTCTCATCGCAAGCTGGCAGCCGACATGGGCGCAACCTGGGTCGGCGAAAAGGCCGAAGACTTACCCGCGAAGGTTCAAAGCGCCATCATGTTCGCACCGGCAGGCGAACTGGTGCCCGAGGCGCTTGAGAAGCTCGAAAAAGGCGGCACGCTTTCGCTGGCTGGCATTTACATGTCGCCCGTGCCGCAGATGGACTATCAAAAGCACCTGTTCTACGAGCGGAACATCTGCTCGGTAACGGCCAATACCCGCGCCGACGGACGCGAACTGCTCGCCCAAGCAGCCGAAATTCCCATCCGCCCGCACACCACCACTTACAACCTCGCCGACGCAAACCTGGCGCTGCAGGATATCAAAGCCGATCGCATCGACGGAACTGCCGTCCTGGTCATCAGCGAGTAGAAGTGGTTCGGGAAACCGCTTCTCAACAAACCCATCCGTTTTGGCCTCCAAGACGTTATGATGTACGTTTCCACGGAGTTTTCTGAAGTATAAAATCTACCTCGAAACGATGGGTTGCCAGATGAACTGACTGGGCAGCGATACGTTTTCATGAAGAGTTATGAAGTATGAAAATCTACCTTGAAACGATGGGTTGCCAGATGAACCGGCTGGACAGCGAGCTGATCGTCGGTTCGCTGCGGGCGAGCGGTTACGAACTCACCGATGACCGCCAAGCCGCCGACGTGCTGCTCTATAACACCTGCTCCGTGCGCCTGCACGCCGAGGAAAAGGTCTACTCGCGCATCGGCGCAGACGCCAAGCAAAAGCAGGACAAGCCCGACTTGATCGTGGGCGTTCTGGGATGCATGGCCCAGCGAGAAGGCGAAGACTTTCAGAAGCGATACCCGCAGGTGGATATCGTCTGCGCACCGGGACAGCTTCACGCGCTGGGCGAAATGATCGCCGACGTTGCCACCGGTGCGTCGGCCGTCGCGCTGGATCCCTCGCGCGGAGAATCGCCCGATTCTGCAGCCGAGAAAGCGATGGATCTGCTCGATACCAACCGCGATCCGTCCGCAGGTAAGAGTCCATCGAAAGCCTACGTCCGCGTAATGCGCGGCTGCGACAATTTCTGCACGTATTGCATCGTGCCCTACGTTCGCGGGCCAGAGCGTAGCCGCGAGCCGAACCAGATCGCCGAGGAAGTCAAACGCCTCGTCGATTCCGGCCGCACCGAGATTACGCTTCTCGGTCAGACGGTCAACCGCTATCGCCACTCATCCGGCGAGCAAAACTTCCGCTTCAGCGATCTGCTGGAAAAACTCTCGCCAACGCCCGGGCTGAGGCGTCTGCGGTTCGTTACCAGCCACCCGCTGGATTTCACCGACGATATCCTGCAGGCGATGGCCGGCCTGGACAACGTGTGCGAGTATATCCACTGCCCCGCCCAGAGCGGTTCGGATGCGATGCTCAAGAAGATGAATCGCAAATACACGCGAAGCGAATATGACGATTTGGTGGACCGTGCGCGGGAGATTGTTCCCGGTGTGGTGCTTGCCGGCGATTTCATAGTTGGCTTCCCCGGAGAGACCGAGGCCGATCACGAAGCATCAGCCGAGTTGATCCGCCAAAGCGGGTACAAGAACTCGTTCGTCTTCAAGTACTCGCCCCGGCCTGGAACGCTGGCAGCGAAAAAATTCGAAGACGATATCCCCGACGCAACCAAGAAGCGCCGCAACAACGAACTGCTCGCCGTGCAAGCCGAAGTCGGCCTGGCCCACAACAAGGCGCACATCGGTAAAACCGTCGAGGTGCTCACCGAAGGTCCGTCACCTCGTGCGGACAAACAGCCCGTCCCGCCGACGCCCGAATGCACGCAAATGCTGGGGCGGACCGCGGGCGATCACATCGTGGTTTTCGATGCACCTCAATCGCTGGCTAATCAGTACGCAAACATCAAGATCACCGACGCGACCGGATTAACGCTTTTCGGACAACTGATCTGAAGAACAAGACACTCCGATGCGTAATCGCTATCTGCCACGATGTTGCGCGCCCCTATTCATATACGAAAACAGCCCACGGACGCATATCCGCGGGCTGTTGTTGATTACTTCCTGGTTACTGCTGCCCCTGGCCTGGTTGCCTGGGCCTGCTTTTGTGCTTGCCGTGCTGCGTGCTGCCCGGTTATTTGCCTTGAATCAGGTGCTTTGCCTCACCGACGAGGTAGAACGATCCTGTGATGCAGATCAGATCCTCTCGCGAGACTGCGCTCTTGGCGATGGCGAGCGCCTCTTCGAGCGTCTGTGTAACCTGGGCGGTCTTGCCCGATTGTTCCTCGTAATTGGCAGCGAGGTCTTCGGGCCGTGCGGCTCGCGGCGTGTTGACAGCCTGGGTGAATATCACCTTGTCCGCACCGGTCGCGATACGGTTCATCATACCATCGATGTCCTTGTCGGCAGCACATCCGAAGATCATAACCATCGAATCGTAGGGAATATGCTGTCCGATCGCCCGCAACAGCGCCTGAACCGACGCGGCGTTGTGGGCCCCGTCGACAAGGATGTGCGGATTCTTGAAGATCATTTCCATTCGCCCGGGCAAATTAACACCCGTCAGGCCGACGATGGCCTGTTCGTCGTCGATCTTCATGCCCTGGGACTTCAACTGGTCCAGCAGCGCCAGCGCCAGCCCGCAGTTAATCGCCTGGTGCTCGCCCAGAACCGGAACGGGCAGGTGCTCGAACCGGCTTAGCGGTGTCGTGAGGCAGATTCGAGTGTGACAACCCTCCTCTCGCGACGATTCCACGCGATAGCTGAACTCGATGTCCTCGCCGGTGATCATGATCGGGGCCTTGGCCTCGCGGGCGTGCTTCTGGAGAACCAGCTTGGCCTCGGTCACCTGCGGAACGGAAACCACCGGGATGTCCCGCTTGAAGATGCCTGCCTTCTCGGCTGCGATCTTGCCAACGGTGCTGCCAAGCTGCTTGGTGTGGTCCAGCGATATGCTGGTCACGCCGCAGACAGCAGGCTGAAGCACGTTCGTGCTGTCAAGCCTTCCACCGAGCCCGGCTTCGACGATGGCGATATCCACCTTCTGTTCTGCAAAATAGCTGAACGCCATGGCGGTCATGATCTCGAAGAAGGTAGGCTTGTCCGTCATCTTCTCCACGTGCGGCTGAACGGCTATTATCAGCCGGGTAAGCGCCGCGCGAGTGATCATCTCGTCATTGATGGAAATTCGCTCACGTATGTCGCAAATATGCGGAGACGTAAACAAACCCACCTTGTACCCGCAGGCAGTCAGCATAGCCGCCAGCATCGTGGCGGTGGAACCTTTACCCTTGGTACCGGCGATATGGACGGTGCGAATCTTCTTATGAGGATCTCGTAATTTCTTAAGCAGCAAACGCATACGATCAAGATTGAACGTGTCGCTGTTGTAGCGGACACGGATCATCTTCTCGTAGTCGGTCTGCGCGTAGAGATACTTCAGGGCCGAGTCATATGTCTTGACCGGCTTGGAGGAGCTAGAGACCTTCCGTGTTGTTTTTGAGCGAGTAGCAGTCACCATAATACTCGGCAGTATAGCAGACTATGAGCATCCAGTCAAGCAAGAGCCCATAAAACGCCCTAAAACCGCCCCTTTCATGCATTAATTGCCCACAATTGGGGCAATTTTACCCACAAGATAAGCAGGCTGGAAAACAGGCTAGAAAGACATGATAGCCTGCGTATCAGTCTGCATCTTCAGTAGCTTAGCGTACAGCCCGCCCTCTTTGCCAGCCAATTCCTCGTGCGAACCTTCTTCGATCAGTTCACCATTTTCCAGAATAACCAGGCGATCTGCCTTGCGAAGCGTCGAGAGGCGGTGGGCGATAGCGATAACCGTCCGATTGGCGATCAGGTGGCTGAGCGCCTGCTGGATAAGCGCTTCGCTTTCGGTATCGACCGAACTGGTTGCCTCGTCGAGGATTAGAATGGCTGGATCGTTTAGGATCGCCCTGGCGATGCTGATACGCTGGCGTTCGCCGCCCGATAGCGTATGGCCGCGCTCGCCGACCTGCGTATCGTAACCGTCCGGGAATCCGACGATAAAATCGTGCGCGTTGGCGGCTTTGGTCGCACGGATTATCTGGTCTATCGTAGCATCAGGATTGCCGTAGGCGACGTTCTCTGCAACCGTTCCGTGGAAGAGGAACGGGTCCTGCAGGACCACGCCCACCCGGCTGCGAAGGGCGTGGATATCGTAATCGCGAACGGATACACCGTCTATCAGGATGTCGCCTTCCAGTACGTCGTAGAACCGGCAGATCAGGTTGATGAGCGTAGTTTTGCCACCGCCAGAAGGACCGGCCAGGCCGATCATGTGTCCGGGCTCGATCTTCAAGTTGATATTCTTCAGCACGCGGCGGATACCGTCGTAGCTGAAACTCACGTTTCGCAACTCGATCCGTCCGTGAACGGTATCGGGCTTGTGCGGATCGGACTTGGAGAAGACCGTCGGCTGCGTGTCGAGCACCTCGAATATCCGCTGTGCGCTGGTCGCGGCGCGGTTGAACATGCGGTCCATGTGCGCGATCATGTGGATCGGGCGATAGAACTGATTCATCAGCCCGTCGAACAGCAGCAGCGTTCCGATAGTCATCAGCCCCGCCGGAATGGGCAACTCTGCGTCGTTGAACACAGTGATCTGAGAGTAATCCCGCGCAACCCACAGTCCGCCGACCACCCAGGTGATCAGCAGGCCAAGGTGCGTGCAGAATCGCATAAGGGGCCCGAACGTGGTCCAGAGATTGATGATGGTCATCTCTTCGTCGTAGACCCGGCTGCTGCGCTCATTGAAGCGATTGATCTCGCGTTTTTCCTGCGTGAACGCCTTGATAACCCGCACACCGGGCAGCGCGTCGGCGATCACTGCCGACATCTGTGCCCAGCGATGCCAGACGCGATGATGGACAGTCTGCATGCGCTTGTGAAAGAAGACCGTCATCAGCGTCATCAGCGGCAGCGGTGCCAGCGCGAACAGCGCCAGTCGCCAGTTGACGAATAGCATCACCACCACGGCGCCCACGATGGTCAAAATCGATATTCCGACCTCGACGATCGTGAACGTTACGAAATCCCACATCCGCTCGGTGTCGCTCGTGACGCGCGATACCAGGCTGCCCGTCTGCTTGCGAGCGAAAAAGCTCAACGCCAGTTTGTGCAAATGGGCGTAAACGCTCTGCCGCATATCGCGTGAGACGCGCGAGCCAAGCCCCGCCATGACCCGCGATTGCACGCCATTCAGGAGCGCCAGCAAGAGGACTTGGCCCGCCCAAACGGCGAATAGTACAAGGAAAACATCCCACGCAGGCGCGCTGCCAGAACCGCCTAACCCGATATCGACCATCGGCTTGCGAATTATCGACGGGACAAACGTCAGCACCATCACGATCAGCGCCATGATGACGCCGATTATCGCACGCGTCTTGTACGGCTTGACGAAATCGAGCAGCCGGCCAAGCACCTTCCGCCTGCTCATGCAGGCCGGGCAATGATCCGACCACGGCGGAATAACGCGATCGCATTTGTCGCAGCGAATCTTCTTTTCGTCGGCGTGTGGTTCGCCTTGGCTCTGGTCGCCGTCGTCGTCGACTCCGGTGAGTTGCTTTTCCAGCCTGCGGTGCAGTCGAGCGACGTTCTTGGCGAACCGCAGTGTGAAGCGGAACTCCTCTTGCGTCTGGCCGTCTTCGAGCAGGCGCATGAGATTCATGCCAAGCCCTTCGATGATCTTCGCATCGGAGTAATCGTCTACCGTCAGCCAGCGGCTGCGCCAATCGCCGTTGTGGCGCACGAACTCGCCGAGCTTGTCGCCGGTAAGTACGAGGTAGGCTTCGAGGTAATCGCCCTTTTCGCTCAGGTCGAACGGTGCGACGGCGCGAATGTCGCCGCGCGAGACCGACTGCGTGACCCGCCTTTGAAGCTCATCGGGCAAATGATCGAACATATCGTTATGGTTGTGATTCTGTTTGGACATCTCTCGACCCGCTAAGTTGTGCAACGGACCATTGTACAGCTTTGAGCCTTACTGCCCAGCCGAAAATGCGCAGCGATCGGAAATCAGCAGCAGCTTGCAGTGAGCTTGTCGAACTGAGGTTGTAGGGCGGGTGGATTACTTTTCGGTGAGGCGGAGGATACCGTCCCACTCGTCGCCGGAGGGCCAGTCGACGTACTTGCGGCAGAGATCGCTGAAGATATCGCAGGGTTTATCTTCCCCCAGGGCCTGTTTGGCTTGTTCGAAAAGCGGAAGAGCTTCGGTGAGCTTGCGGGCGCGCATCAGTTCGATTGCATCGGCAAAGTCCGCGTAGGCTTTGCGGGTTTGCTCGTCGGCAGCGTCCGCACGGGAAAGTACATGCCACACTTCGACCGGTTCGTTCTTTCCGACGACGACCACCGGGCCGAAGGGCCGTGCCAGCAGTGACGGATCGCCGCCTGCTTTCCACGCTTCGTCCGAGACCAGCAGCCCCACGCCGAAGAACTTGCCCGCCGATTCCAGCCGGCTGGCGAGATTCACCGGATCGCCGATGGCTGTGTAATCCATCCGCTGCGACGAACCGCAATTGCCCACTATCACCTCGCCGGTGGATATGCCAATGCGAGTCCGAAGTTCGATAGACCCGCCGAATTCGCCTGCCAGTTCGGCATTGAGTTCGGCGAGGTCGGCTTGGCAATCCACAGCCGCGGCGATGGCGCGAGCGGCGTGGTCAGCCTGGAACACCGGCGCTCCGAAGAACACGAACAGCCCGTCGCCGAGAAACTTATTGAGGTAGCCCCCGCGGCGGTTCTGGATAACCTCGGTCATGCGGTCGAAGTAGCGGTTGAGCAGCTTGACTATACCAACCTCGCCCAGCCGCTCTGCCAGCGTGGTGAACCCGGCAAGATCGGAAAAGAAGAACGTCAGTTCGCGTCGCTCGCCGCCGAGTTTGGCGATGGACGGGTCTTCGATAAGCCGATCGACCAGCGCTGGCGAAAGTGCGTGGGCGAACATCGAGCGAATCTGCCGCTTGGCCCGTTCTTCAGTGAGTTGGCGAAACGCCGTCACGATGAGCAGTGAAG
>SDBT01020995.1_pt1 | contig 10207 bp, 7 predicted proteins | sample 2277101 | NCBI WGS metagenome assembly SDBT01 (sample SAMN10404973, study PRJNA504765) | marine sediment metagenome | isolation source: marine sediment core GS10_PC15, 103 cmbsf | place: Arctic Ocean: Southern Knipovich Ridge | collected 2010
CCGCCGGCGCCGCCCATGACGAGGACGGGATAGACGAATCGTGGCATTGCTTCCTGACAGGTTTATCGAGCAGGTCGCCCAGGCCACCGACATCGTGGCGGTGGTGGGCCAGTTCGTCGCGCTGACCAAGCGTGGCAAGGAGTACATGGGCGTCTGCCCGTTCCACGACGACCACCGCCCGAGCATGTACGTCTCACCGGCCAAGCAGATCTACAAGTGCTTCGCGTGCGGCGCCGGCGGGGGGGTGTTCCACTTCCTTCAGAACTTCCAGAAGCTCACGTTCCCCGAGGCGGTGCGTCGGCTGGCCGAGGAGGCGGGCATTGCCGTGCCGGCGGAGACGACGCGGCAGCAGGGGGACCGGTCACTCTCGAGTGAGTCGCTTGTGAAACTCATGACGTTCGCGGCGCGGTTCTACCGCGAGCAGCTTTTCGCCGAAGGGGGCTCGGCCGCTTTGGCATATGCCCACGGGCGGAAGCTCTCGGAGGAGTCCGTCCGGCGGTTCGGGTTGGGCTACGCGCCGGACTCCTGGGATGCGCTCCGCTCGGCCGCCCTGTCGGCGAGCTTCACCGATCGGCAGTTGGCCGCCGCCGGGCTGACCAGCGCCCGCGAGGACGGCTCCGGCTACGACCGCTTCCGCAACCGGTTGATCTTCCCCATCCTCGACGCCACCGGGCGGGTCATCGCGTTCGGCGGGCGGGCGCTGTCGCCCGACGAGCGGGCCAAGTACCTCAACAGCCCCGAGACAGCCCTGTTCGACAAGTCCGCCAACCTGTACGCCCTCAACTGGTCGCGCCAGGCGATCATCGAATCCGGCCAGGCCGTCGTGGTCGAAGGCTACCTGGACGCGCTGATGTGCCTCCAGGAGGGCGTGGGCAACGTGGTAGCCACGCTGGGCACGGCCCTGACCGAGCGGCACGTTCGCATGCTGGGCCGGCTGTCGCGTGAGGTGGTGCTGGTGTTCGATGCGGACACAGCCGGTCAGGCGGCGGCGACCCGGGCGATGGAACTGTTCCTGATGCAACGGGTCAACGTTCGCATCGCCGGGATTCCGCAGTCCGATGACGTCAAGGACCCCTGCGATTTTATCCTGGCCGAGGGGGCGGACGCCTTCGGCGGCCTGCTGGCCGATGCGCCCGACGCCCTGGAGCACGCCTGGTCCCGCCGACTGGCGGAATACGAGCAGGCCGACACGCTCGCCGCCCGACGGGCGATCATCGAGGACTTCCTCACCCTGATCGTCTCCTCGGCCGCATACGGCGCGATCGACCCCGTCCGCCAGGCCCTGCTGGCCGGGCAGGCGGCCGAACTGGTGGGCGTCTCCCAGGCGCAGATCACCGAGCAGATGAGCCGGCTGGCCCGGCGGGTCCGTCGCGGCGGCGCGGCTGGGGCCAAGGGCGAGCCGGCGGAAAGCGACAAGTCCGCCGGCACCGACCGGGCGGAAAGCTGGCTGCTGGGGGCGCTGATCGACGCCCCGGAGCTGTTCGAGTCCGTCCGCGAGTCCATCGGGCCGGACATGTTCGCCGACCCGCTGCTCAAGGTCGTGGCCGAGAAGGTCTGGTCGCTCGCCGCCGAGGGAAAACTGGAACTCAGTGTCCTGCTTGCGGCAGGGCAGTCGGCTGAGTGGGGCCGGCTGGTCACGGACCTGCACCTGTCCGGTCAGCAGCGGGGCAACCACGAGCGGACCATCGCCGACACGTCCGCGGCCCTGATACGACGCCAGGACGAGCAGGAACTGCAAGCACTTAAAGAAAAAGGGGATATGGATCAGACCGAGCTGTTCCGCCGCATCCAAAGCCAGGCGCGCCGCCCCGATGGCCGCCGCCGGCCAAGATTGCCGTAAGGGCAATCCCCGACACGGGTAAACGCAACGATAATGTCAGGTTGGTACTTGATTCCAACGGCCTGAATTGTGTATAATTTTACGATTACTGTCCTTGTCGCATACCAGACTGTCACATGACGCCGGAAATTGCCTAGCATGAAGAAAGACCCTGTTGCCGAGTCGGTAGCGGCCTTGATCGCAAAGGGTAAGGCCCGCGGTTATCTCACTTACGAGGAGATGAACGAGGATCTGCCCAACGAAGCGGTCGAGCCGGACAAGCTGGACTCCCTGCTGATGACCCTGGACGAGCTGGGCATCGTGCTGATGGACGAAGCCGAGGCCGGCACGACCGAGAAGTTCGCCGACGGTACCGAGCCCAAGCAGGGGCGCAAGGGCCGCAGGGACCGCAAGAGTTCTCTGGAACGCGAAATCGAGGCCGAGCGGACCCGAATCGACGATCCGGTCCGTATGTATCTGACTCAGATGGGCGAAATCCCCCTGCTCAAGCGTCCCGAGGAGATCGCCCTGGCCAAGAAGATCGAGATGACGCGGATGCACTTCCGCCGTCGCGTCCTGGAGAGCGACTACTGCGCCGTCAACGCGGCGGAGATCCTCCAGCAGGTCGGTGACGGGGACCTGCCCTTCGACCGCACGATGAAGATCTCCACGGCCGAGAACCTCGCAAAGGATACGATCAGCCAGCGCATTCCGTTCAACCTCGTAACCATCCGGCGCGTGCTCGAGGCCAACCGCCAGGACTGGGAACTGCTCCATGCCTCGCGAACGACCTCCCAGCGCAGGCATGCGCTGCATCGGGCCATGTGGCGCCGTCGCCGGCGCGTGGCCAAACTGGTCGAGGAGTTGTCCCTGCGGACCAGCCGCGTCCAGCCGCTGATGCAGAAGCTCGTGCACATCGTCAGCAAGATGCAGGAGCTTCAGCGGGTTATCGAATCGTCCGAGGCCGAGCAGATCCACGGGGAGGACCTGGAGGTCATGAAGGAGGAACTGGCGGGCCTGACCGACCTGGTGATGGAAGAGCCTGCCCTGCTCCACAAGCGCGTCAAGGCCATTCTGAAGGTCTTCAACGATTACGAACAGGCCAAGCGGGAGCTGTCCGGCGGGAACCTCCGCCTGGTCGTCTCCATCGCCAAGAAGTACCGCAACCGTGGGCTGAGCTTCCTGGACATCATCCAGGAGGGCAACACCGGGCTGATGCGGGCCGTGGACAAGTACGAGTATCGACGCGGGTACAAGTTCTCCACGTACGCCACCTGGTGGATCCGCCAGGCCATCACCCGCGCCATCGCCGACCACGCCCGGACGATCCGCATCCCGGTGCACATGATCGAGACGATGAGCAAGCTCCGCAACATCGCCAAGCGCCTGGTCCAGCGGCTTGGGCGCGAGCCGACCATCGAGGAGATCGCCCGCGAGGCGGACATGACGGTCTCCGAGGCGCGGCGGGCGATGAAGATCTCCCGTCATCCCATCAGCCTGGACCGCCCGGTCGGCGAGAGCGAGGACTCGTACTTCGGCGATTTCATCGAGGACGAGACGGCCGAGAACCCCGTCGAGCTGGCCGGCAGCGAGATGCTCAAGGAGCGGATCGAGGAAGTCCTGCGGACCCTTACCTACCGCGAGCGGGAGATCATCAAGCTCCGCTACGGCATCGGGGATGGCTACACCTACACCCTGGAGGAAGTGGGGCGGATCTTCAAGGTCACGCGTGAGCGCGTCCGTCAGGTGGAGGCCAAGGCCATTCGCAAGCTCCAGCACCCGGTCCGGGCGCGAAAACTGGAAGGTTTTCTGCAAAAACAGCGGCTCCAGGTGGAACAAAAGCCCCTGTAGCGGCCCCACGTCGCAAGTCTCCATGCCCCATAGGGCTCGGCAGTGCGTCGCCCCCCTCCTTGGGGTGACAACTGTCTGTCACCAAGGAGGTTCCGTCCTATTCTCCCCTCCCTCCGGGATGCTCCGAACTAAAGCGCCGCGCCGATTATCCCGATTGTTAGAGTTGCCGGCCGGCGGGCCGGTCCCCGGGGTCGGGGCAGGACTGCAGAGCCGCTCTGGACATGGCCTGCGGCGACGGAGTGAACATGAGTACTCCACCGACCAAGGTGCTCATCGTTGACGACGACCCGGACATCTGCCGCCTCGTCGAGGATGTACTGGCCCGAGACGGACTCGTCTGCACGACGGTGCACACCGCCCACGACGCCAAGCGTCATCTCAGTCGTCACCACTACGATGCAGCCATCGTCGACCTGGTGCTTCCGGACGGCGGGGGGATTGAACTGCTGCGATTCATCGCAGGGCGCAGGATCTCCACGTGCGTCGTGTGCATGAGCGGTGCGGCCGGGCCGAAGGAGCGATCGGCCGCCCTGCAGGCAGGGGCGATGGGCTTCTTCCAGAAACCCCTGGACGTGTTCCGCCTGGCCGAGGCCGTGGTCCGGGCCGTCGGCGACGGGTCGTTCCGTAACTTGCAGATAGATGTCTCCGACGTTCCCGAGCGCATGTGGAACGACGACGAGCGACTGCGCAGGATGATCCTGGAGTCCTGCCGGGCGCTGGTGCACACCGTGGAGGCCAAGGACCCCCACACCCGCCGCCACAGCGAGCACGTGGCCTTCTACAGCGAGCAGTTCGCCCGGCATGTCGGCCTGCAGGCCGACATGATCGACGCCATCCGCCTGGCGGCCCTGCTCCACGACATCGGCAAGATCTCCGTGCCCGACGCCATCCTCACCAAGCCGGGGTCCCTGACGGAGGAGGAGTTCGCCCTGATCCGCCGCCACCCCCTGGTGGGCTCGGCGATCCTGGGGAACATCTCGGCGCTGAAGCTGGAGGCGGCGCTCGTCCGCTTCCACCATGAGGCGTGGGACGGCACGGGCTACTCGACGGGCCTGGCCGGGGAGGAAATCCCCCTGGGCTCGCGGATCATCAACATCGCCGACAGCATCGACGCGATGCTCATGCAGCGGACCTACAAACAGGCCTATCCCGTCGGTCGCGTTCTGGACGAACTTCGCCGGTGTGCGGGCGGGCAGTTCGATCCGTCCCTGGCGGAGGCGGCCCTGGACTGGTGCCTGCACAATCGCCCCAAGCTCATCTTCCCGCGTCGCAGCGGCGCCGAGGCCGAATCAGCCTGACGGCGGCGCGCCCCCTCCCTCGGGCGGACTCAGCGAGAACAGCCGCTGCTTCCGGCTTCGCGGTCGGCGGCACAATCGGTCCAAGGTGTCAAGAATCTCATCGTGGCGGAGTGCGTCCGTCGGATCGATGGTGGCGTACAGCGACGAGAACACTTCCACGGCCGTGGCCTCGCCCAGCGTAGTGAGAATCCGCCGGACGCTCAGGTCCAGCCATTCGGCCAGGCTTTCGTAGGTCTGATCGCCATCGAACCGCACTGGCGGACGGGAGCGGGGGACCCACCGCCCCCGGACCCTCTTGAACCGGCCCACGCCCCAGGCCTTCGGCCGGCGGGAGCGATGGGCGCCGACAAACTCGATCGAATCGTCCCAGAGGATGTATTCGATGAACTCCGGCCCCACGGGCCTGCGGAAGCGCAGCGTGTTCTTCTCTCTGGCGATCTCGAAGTCCGGGCCGATGTTCTCCCGGTCGAACACCAGCACGACCGTCGCTGATCCGGCGGCGAACCGCCCGGCGCGGTTGCGGGCGAAACTGTGGGCGAGTGTCGGCTCGGCCGTCGCCCAGATGCCCTTCTTGGGGAACAGCCCGACCTGGCGGATCTTCTCGGCCCGGGGGGCGCTCGTGCCGTGCCAGAGCACCAGGGCGTCGTCCCCGAGTCGGGCGTAGCGGGCACTGGCCGGGCAGCCGTGCAGCTGGGCCCACAGGTTCAGGTCCGCCCGCTCTGCCAGTTGGCGGCGCATGGCGTAGGCCCACGCGGCGAGCGTCATGTTCCAGCCGGCGCGGTCGCGTGGGAGCCACTTCAGGTCGGCCCATCCGTCGCGAAGCATCCGGCGATTCGGCCGCCACGCCACGGGCGCCAACAACTCGTTCATGTGCGGGGGGTGTTTCACGCCATTGAGCATATCCCGCCGGCCCGTTGGCTGCAATCGCGCCGGCCGGGCGGCTGGCGGCTTTCAATGCGCGGGCCGGGACGCTATCTTACCCGTCATGAGTTCGATCAAGGCGGACATGGCGGGCGTGACGGTCTCTCACGGCGTGTGGGTGCTGCCGGCCGGGGGCGACCTGGCCCGACCCGAGTGGCGGCAGGTCATGGCCCAGCACCGCGCCAAGCTCCGGCGGGAGTTCGGGCCCATCGATCGGCCGGTCAGGACCCGCAAGGCCTTCGTCGAGGCCATGGTCTTCCTGTACGACCGCCGGCTCTACGACGCCCGGCGGGGCCTCTGGCGGATCGACGAGTTCCTCGACGCCGGCGAGCGCCAGTTCGGCGGGTACGACCAGATCGTCCTCTGGCAGAGCTACCCTCGGCTCGGGCTCGACGAGCGGAACCAGTTCGACCATTACCGCGACATGCCGGGCGGGCTCCAGGCCGTCGCCCGTTGGGTGAGCCGCTGCCGCCGCCGGGGCATCTCGGTCCTGCTGGCGTACAATCCGTGGGACACGCACACGCGCCACGGGGGCCGCCACCTGCGGGACATGTTCGACACCCTCAAGGCCACCCGGGCCGACGGCGTCTACCTGGACACGATGCACCGCGTCCCCGATGGCTGGACGCGGGCGATGAGCAAGTTGCCCCGGCCGATCGTGTTCGAGTCTGAGGGCAACCCGCATGCCGAGCACCTCAACGCCATGCAGTCCACCTGGGGCCAGGGGTTCACCGTCAGCCCGCCCGCCCAGATCTTCCAGACCCGCTGGCTGTTCCCCTCGCACAAGATATTCCTGACCCATCACCGCCACGAGCGCGACCACTGGGACGAGGTCCGCTGTGCGCTGTTCACCGGCACGGGCGTGTTGGTATGGGAGAACGTTTTCGGCAACGACACGCCGTGGGTCGAGCGGGACAAGTCCCTGCTGCGTGCGGTCAAGCCGATCCTGCGGGCGTTCTGGCGGAACTTCGGGGCCCCGGACTGGGAGCCGTTCGTCCCGGCGGCGGCAGGGGGTTTGCGGGTCAACCGCTTTCCGGGTCGGCAGGGGACGGTCTGCACGATGGTTCGGACCCGGCCGGCGGCGTACGCGGGGCCGCTGATGGATGCGACCGCCGGGAAGGTATACGTCGATCTGATCACCGGCCGGGAGCTGCCCGTCCGCAAGGGGAGGGTGTGCGGGCGGATCGCCACCCGGTCGGTCGGGGCGGTGTTGGAGGTGGGGCGAGTGACGGACCGGCTGCGGCGGCTGCTGGCGGACATCTGCCCCGGCTCGCTGCCGCGATATCGCAAGGTCAACACGGCCCGGCTGGTCGGCCCGGCGGCGCCCCGGCCTGTCCGCCGGCTGCGACGCTACCGCGGCCGGAAGCCCGCGCCGCTGCCCGAGGGGATGCTCTGGATCCCGCCGGGGCGGTTCCTCATGAAGGTCGCCCACAAGTGGCATGGCTGCCGCTGCTACGATCATCCGTGGGGGGACAGCGGCAAGCTGCTGGCCATGGGCGGCTTCGCCATGGACGAACTGCCCGTCACCAACGCCCGGTTTGCCGAGTTCCTGGCCGCGACCGGCTATCGGCCGGCAGTGAGGGAAAACTTCCTGAAGCACTGGCCCGGCGGGAAGATGCCCCGCAGGCTGGCACGCCATCCGGTGGTCTACGTCTCCCTGGAAGATGCCCGCGCCTACGCCGCCTGGGCCGGCAAGCGCCTGCCCACCGAGGCCCAGTGGCAGTACGCCGCCCAGGGCCGCAAAGGCCGAACCTGGCCGTGGGGCGACGGCAAGGTCAGCCCCACCCGCTGCAACAGCGGCGGGCGGACCACGGCCGTCGACGCCCACCCGCGCGGCGCCTCGCCGTTCGGCGTGGGGGACCTGGTCGGCAACGTCTGGCAGTTCACGGGCGACGTCTACGAAGACCGCGTGCACCGATTCGCGATCCTCAAGGGGGGGAGCTTCCTGCGGATGCCCCGGGATGCGTCGATGTGGTACCACCACAGCGGACCGTGCCCGCTGACCAGCCACCTGCAGTTGACCCTGATCAGCCCCTCGCTGGACCGCTTCTCGACGGTCGGGTTCCGCTGCGTGCGAGATTAGGGCCGGTTGCCGGAAAGTGCGCCGCTACCGCCGAGCCGTCAGCGCGGGCCAGCGGGGAAGCTCGACGGTTCCTGCCACTCAGGCGATTTGGCCCTGGGTGATCAGCGTGTTGACGAGCGTCCGCTGGACGTGGAGGCGGTTCTCGGCCTCGGCGAAGATGGTCTCGCCGTGCTCGGTCATGATCTCGTCGGTGATCTCGTAGCCGCGGTATGCGGGCAGGCAGTGCATGACCACGGCATCGTCCCCGGCGGAGGCCATCAGTTTGCCGTTGATCTGGTAGCCCTCGAAGTCGGCGACGCGTTGGGCCTTCTCCTGCTCCTGGCCCATGGAGATCCAGGTATCGGTGAAGACGACGGACGCGCCGGCAACGGCCTCGGCGGGGGAGCGGACGGCGGAGAAGAGGTCCGTGCTGATGGCCGCCAGCCGCTCCAGGCAGGGCTCGTCGAGTTCGTAGCCTTCCGGGCAGGCCAGCACGAACGGCATCTCCAGCTTGGTGCACAGGATGGCCAGCGAACGGGCGACGTTGTTGCCGTCGCCGATGAACGCCGCCTTCCGCCCGGCCACGTCGCCGAAGATCTCCATCGCCGTCATGATGTCGGCCATGGCCTGGCACGGGTGGGCGTAATCGCTCAGCGCGTTGATCACCGGTACGGCGCAGCCCGCCGCCAGGTCGCGGACGGTCTCGTGCTTGAAGGTCCGGGCGACCACCGCGTCGCACATGCTCCCGAGCACCCGGCCGACGTCCGCGACCGGCTCGCGCGTGCCCAGCCCGATGTCGGCGTTGGTCAGATAGATCGCCGCGCCGCCGAGATGATTGATGCCAGACTCGAAGCTCACCCGCGTTCGCAGCGAGGGCTTCTCGAAGATCATCGCCAGCGTCTTGCGCTCGCACGTTGCCGGCAGCTTGCCCCGGCGGAAGGCCGCCTTGTCGGCGATGGCCTGGGCCAGCAGCCCCGAGAGCTGCTCGGCGGTGAAATCCGAAATGGAAATGAAGTCCTTCATGGTCTCTGCTCGGTTCCTGGCGAAAGGCTCGGTCGCGTTACTTGTGGATGACGGTGCCCACGCCCTCTTCGGTGAAGATCTCCAGCAGTAGGGAATGGGTGAATCGGCCGTCGATGATGTGCGCCCGCATGACGCCCGCGTCCAGCGCCCGCAGGCAGGCCTCCACCTTCGGCAGCATGCCGGCGGAGATGGTCCCATCGTCGATCATCTTCTTGATCTCGGCCTCGGTCACGTCGCTGACGCGGCTTTCGGGGTCTTCGGGGTCGGAGCGGATGCCGTGGGTGTCGGAGACGACCACCAGCTTCTCCGCTTGCAGGGCGGCGGCCACCTCGCCGGCGGCGGTGTCGGCGTTGCAGTTGAGCTTGCCGCCGGTCCGGTCGCGCGCCAGCGGGGCGATCACGGGGATCGTATCCGCCTGGCACAGCAGCCCGATCAGCCGGGCGTTGACGCTGGTGATCTTGCCCACCTGCCCGAAGTCCACCTTCCGCCCCTCGTGCTCCAGGAACAGCTTCTCCCCGAACAGGACGCAACTGGACAGGCTGTGCAGGCTCATGGCCGCCGAGCCGAGCGACTCGATCACCCCGGCGATCGACTCGTTGATCTCCGTGCACAGCACGTGCTCGACGACGGTGAGCGTCCGCTGGTCCGTGTACCGCCGCCCGAGCACGAACTGCACCTCCAGCCCGCGCTGCGCCATCGCCTCGCTGATGGCCTTGCCGCCGCCGTGGACGATCACCGGGCGCATGCCCACCGTGTTCATGAAGACCACGTCGGCCAGCAGATCGGCCATGGCCTGCTTATCGTCCATGACCGACCCGCCCATCTTGATCACGATGATCTTGCCGGCGAACCGCTGGATGTAATCCAGCGTCTCGATCAGCACCTTCGCCTTGGCGATTGCCTTTTCCATCGCTCGGCGCTCCAATGGGGGAAGCGAGCACTTTAACCGCAGTCGCGGCGGCTGTCAACGGAGGCGGCGCACGTCGAGCCGGCGGTGGTCGGGCTCGGTGACGGTGATCTCGATCTGCCAGCGTGGCCGGGGCAGGGCGGGCCCTGCGCGGTCGGCCCACTCGATCAGCACCACGCCCTCGGCGAGCATCTCCTCGATGCCCAGCTCGGCCAGTTCCACCTGGGGCGCGGTCAGGCGGTACAGGTCCACGTGGAAGATCGGGACGCGCCCGGCATACTCCTGCACGAGCACGTAGGTGGGGCTGGAGACGTCCCGCGCGTCGG